>Ga0126371_10000665_pt1 | contig 28732 bp, 30 predicted proteins | sample PanSoiMetaPlot_4_FD_110145 | JGI IMG/M metagenome (GOLD analysis project Ga0126371, IMG submission 110145) | Tropical forest soil microbial communities from Panama - MetaG Plot_4 | ecosystem: Environmental > Terrestrial > Soil > Tropical forest > Bulk soil | place: Panama | collected 2016-02-17 | reverse complement strand
CTCGGCTGGATGGCCGAGAAGGACTGGCAGGAGACCGTCGCGGTGCTGAAGCAGTATGGCGGCGTCACCGGCCCGCTCGAAGCCGCACAGCTCTACACCAACGACTTCGTCCCGACGGGCGCCGAGTTCCTGCCGCCGCCGACGGAGACGAAGAAGACGTGAGCGGCGAAGTTGGCGCGCGGCATTAACAACACCGTCATGGCCGGGCTTGTCCCGGCCATCCACGTCTTTGCCACAGAGAAGAAAGACGTGGATGCGCGGGATAAGCCCGCGCATGACGGGAGTGTGAGCGGATGACCTCCCCCTCCCCCGACCCCGCCCCCTATCTCGACTTGCAAAGCGTCGCAAAAGTCTATGCCAGCCGCGACGGGATGGTGCGGGCGCTCGACCAGATCTCGCTCGCCGGACGGCGCGACGCCTTCATCTCCATCGTCGGCCCGAGCGGCTGCGGAAAAAGCACGCTGATGATGATCGCGGCCGGGCTGATGGCGCCGTCGAGCGGACGCGTCGCGGTCGACGGCAAGGCCGTGACGGCGCCGCGCACCGAGATCGGCATCGTCTTTCAGAGCCCGGTGCTGCTCGAATGGCGCACCGCGCTCGGCAACGTGATGCTGCAGGCGGAGGCAAAGCGGCTCGCGCGCGGCGCGGCCGAGCGGCGGGCCCGCGACCTGCTCGCCGCCGTCGGGCTCGAGGACTTCGAGGACAAGTACCCGCATGAGCTCTCGGGCGGCATGCGTCAGCGCGTCTCGATCTGCCGCGCGCTGATCCACGACCCGCCGCAGCTCCTCATGGACGAGCCGTTCGGCGCCCTCGACGCGCTGACGCGCGACCAGCTCGTGCTCGATCTGCAGCGCATCTGCCACGAGCGCCGGATCGGCGTTCTGTTCATCACCCACAGCGTGGCGGAGGCGGTGTTCCTCTCCGACCAGGTGATAGTGATGACGCCGCGGCCGGGCCGCATCGACCGCACGATCGACATCGACCTGCCGCGTCCGCGCACGATCGCGATGCGCGAGACGCCGGAGTTCGCCCGCCTGAACCGCGAGATCCTCGATCTCTTCCTTGCGCGCGGCGTGCTGCGCGAGCATTGAGGGCGGCGATGAGCGAGACCGAGCCCATCGCTCCGACCTCGGCCGCGCCCCGCATCGAGGAGGTCGAGGCGAGCGTCGCGCGCAGCCGCGCCGCGCGGGCGGCGCGCGCCCGCCTCGCGGCAGTGCTCGCGCCCGTCGCGGTCGTGGTCGCGCTGCTGGCGCTGTGGGAGGCCGGCACGCGGCTCTTCGCCGTGCCGGCCTTCCTGCTGCCGGCGCCGAGCGCGATCGTCCTCGCCATGGCCAACAACGCGGCGCTGCTCGCCGCCGGCGCCTGGGTGACGACGCTCGAGATCCTGCTCGGGTTCCTGCTCAGCATCGCGGTCGGCATCCCGCTCGCCCTGATGATCTTCCTGTGGCCGCCGTTCGCACGCGCCGTGCTGCCCCTGCTGATCTCCTCGCAGGCCATGCCCAAGGTCGCGATCGCGCCGCTCTTTCTCGTCTGGTTCGGCTTCGGCCTCGTGCCGAAGGTGCTGATCGCGTTCCTCATCGCCTTCTTCCCGGTGGTGATCAACACGGCGGTCGGGCTCGCGGCGATCGAGCCGGAAAAAATCCACCTGGCGCGCTCCATGGGGTTCGGTGCGGTCGACACCTTCTTCAAGATCCGCCTGCCCGACGCGTTGCCGGCGATTTTCGCGGGACTGAAGATCTCGATCACGCTCGCGGTGGTCGGCGCCGTGGTGGGCGAGTTCGTCGGCGGCGACGCCGGCCTCGGCTACCTGCTGATGGTCGCCAATGGCCAGATGGACACGCAGCTTCTGTTCGCCGGCATCGTCTGCCTGACGATCCTCGGCGTCGTGTTCTATCTGCTGGTCGAGCTCGCCGAGCGCCTCGTCATCCCGCGCCACATCATCAACCGCGACCGCGGGACCGGCGGCTCCCTCTGACCCTGATCAAAGCCGCTCAGAAGCGCGCCGTCCGATTATGCGGCTCGAACGCAAAGCCATCATGCGCGCGCGGGCGGCGACGGTCGCGCGCCCGATCGGGATGGCGCGGCGGGTGGCGTTCCCGGGTGTATTGGTCCCAGGTATGCTGTCGATGCACGCGATGGCGCCGTTCGACATGGCGCTGGACATGCCGTTCGTTATGGCGCCCACGCGCGGTCTCATGCGCGGCCGCATGCGCGACCCGATGGGTGGCCCCGTGCGCCACAGGACGGTGGACGCGGCCATAGCCGACCGGGCTCAGGGCGGCGACGTGCTTGAGCTTGGCGGGAAGCTTCGCCTCCGCCTTCTCGGCCGCGGCGACGATCTTGACGGAGGCGCGCTGGGCGGCGAGCACGGCCTGGCGCTTGCGATAACCGCTGACGAAGGTGAGCTCGCTCTCCGGAACAAGCGTGCCATCGACCATCATCCCGGGCGCCTCGGCGTCCGCGACCGGAGTCCGCGGAACCAGGGCCGCAATACCGATGGCCTGCCCGGCAAATGGCGGCTCGTATGGCCGCAGCCCACTCCAGGCGAGAAGCTGCCGCGTGTCGCCGGGCATCGCGTGCTCGACCACGATCGTGGCCCCGCTCATGCCGATGACCGCGGCGCACACCGCGATGCCCAGCGTCGCGGCGAGCGCAAGGTGCCCGAGCGTACAGCGGGCGACCAGCGCATGCGGCTGGCGCCGGCGCACGAACGGCGCGCCGGCCGCAGCGCTGCCGCCGCCGCGCCGTGGCGGGGTAGCCGATATCGCCACGCGGCGGCGGACCGGCACGCCGGGCGCACGCGTGGTCCCACGGTCGAGATTGCCGAGAAGGCAGGCGCCGAGCCAGGCGAGCAGCGTTGACGCGACGACGACGACCAGGCTCGCGACGGCTCCCGACCGCGCGTCGAGGGTCGTGGGTGCAGACGGCAGCCTGCCGACCATCGCGAGGGCGACGACGGCGGTAGCGCAGGCGATGAACCGCAGCGGGCGAAACCACCACCAGTTGGCTACCATCCAGCGCATGAGCGCGAGGGTTAGCGGGCCGACGAAGAAGGCGCCGAGCGGAAACAGCCACCACGCCCACCAGGCGAGCGCCGAACGCGAGTGCGCGGCCGCGCCGACGATCAGGTCGTCGCGCACGCTGCCGAAATCCAAGCCGAGATGGAGGAGACCCGCCTCTGCCGCGATGCCGAACAGGGCACCGCAGATCAGCACCACGCAGACGAGCAGGCTGCCGTAACTGGCGTTTGCATCCGCGTATTTCAACCACTGGCGCATTCTGCGTACGCCTACGACGCCTACTGCAGTCACACGACTTGCGTGACTGACGTGAACGATACAGCATCGTTCAAAGTCGGAGAAGTGACATCCGTGTCAGGTCGCAAGATTCTTTTTGACGCGGCGCACGCACGACGACGAAGTGCGCATCATCTCGTGATACGAGCACGCGCAACGTGACCGGTAATGCAAGTTTGGGTTTCGGCCGATGCAGGCGAACACGCAACGGAAGTTGACGCCGGTCGCGGTGGTGGGCGCCGGCGCGCTCGGCTGCCTGTTCGGCGGGATGCTGGCGCGCAATGGCGCTGCCGTGACGCTGATCGGCCGCGCGACCCACGTCGAGGCCATCCGGCAATCCGGTCTTTTGCTCGAGAGCGGCAACGAGAAGCAGGTGATTGCCTTGCCCGCCACGGAAGACATGACTGCCGTGCACGGCGCCGCTCTGGTTTTGTTCTGCGTGAAGAGCACCGACACGGATGCGGCTACCCGCGCCATGGCGCCCCACCTTTCGGCCGGTGCGGTCGTGCTCAGCCTGCAGAACGGAGTCGACAATGTGGAGCGCATCCGCGCCCAGATCGCCAACGAGGTGTTTCCGGGGCTCGTCTACGAGGCCGCCCAGATGGCGGCGCCGGGACACGTACGGCGAACCGGCGGCAGCGGCGTGGTGATCGGACAGCTCGCCGCCTACCGCCGCGCGGACGGTGCCGGGGCCGCGCTGCTCGACGCCGTTGCCTCCCTGTTCACGTCGGCGGGCGTGCAGATGCGCGTCTCCGCCGAGGTCGACGTGGATCTGTGGACCAAGCTGGTGATGAACTGCGCCTATAACGCGATCTCGGCGCTCGGCAGTTCGCCCTACGGCGAGATGGTCGCGCTCGCGGACGTCCGCGCCATCATGGGCGATGCAGCGCGCGAGGCCGCGGCGGTCGCGGCCGCCAAGGGCATTCGCCTGCCGGCGAATATCGCCGCCGATGCCATCAAGATCGCCGACGGCATGCCGATGCAGATCTCGTCGACCGCGCAGGACATCCGGCGCGGCCGGCGCACCGAGATCGATCATCTCAACGGCTACGTGGTGCGCGCCGGCGAGGCGCTCGGCATCGCGACACCGGTGAACCGCACGCTCTATGCGCTGACGAAGCTCCTGGAGCGTCGATCGGCTTCATCGTGAAGGCTCCGATGGCGCAGTCACCGATCAAGCTGTCCTAACGGGAATTTACGATCACGTCGATATTGCGGCGCAATCGCGAAGGCGCGTGACACATCCGCGCCCAAGCATGAACAAAAACGAAAAGTAAACGCCCTATCAAGCGCATCGATCCGGTTCCATGCGCCGGCCGCGGGGCGGCGGCCGGCCTTTAACGCGAAAATAAGGGACCGCGTGAATGATGACCGGATGAGTGCGTGAACGGGGATCGGCCGCCTCGCCGCGGCCGGTGATGAGAACGTCGACAGAGCTGTCTGTTGAGTTGCGTTGGGATAGGGGTATGCGAGGGGGTCTCGCCGCAAAACCGTCTGATCGGTTGTCGTGGGTCGTTCTGGCCGGCGCAATGCTCGGCTGCGTCGCCGTCATCGGCGTCACGCTGCCGTTTGCGCTGTCGAGCACGTTCCCGACGCCGCATGAGGGCGACTGGGTGATCGAGAGCGCGATCGCGCCCGCCAAGGTGGCGGAGACCATCGCGCCGTCGGAGCCGCCCGCCCAGACCACGCTCGTCAAGAACGTCGTGCCGACGCGATCGCTGACGGTTGCGGTCGCCGCCCCGCCGCATCCGGCGAGCGTGCACACGCGGCGCGCGACCGAGCACCTCGCCTTCACGGCGCGCTGGCAGCGCACCGGCATACCCGCAAGCGACACGGCGGGCGACGTGCCGACCGGCAGCGTGCGGCTCGCGCTCGCCGACGAGGGGACGGCGATCATCGCGGCGCCGAAGCCCGAGCCCCTCAAGGTTCCGGAGGAGGCCGCGCGCATCAGGGAGGCGCCGGCGGCGAAGAAGGTCAATCCGATGGAGGCGGTCGACGAGTATCTCTGGCAGGTCTACGAGCGCGCCCCGGTCAAGAAGGACAATACGGGCGACTTCACCTGGAAGGACATAGCGGCCGCCAAGCGCATGCACGTATCGCTCAAGGACTACGTCATCCGCGGCATGGATCCGGATTTCCGCGAGCAGCTCTATCATGCCGGGCACGCGATGGACGCGGCCGGCCTGCACTGGTCGATGCTGAGCGCCTTCCGCGACGACTATCGCCAGTCGCTCGCCGCGGGCTTCAAGGCGCGGGTGGGCAACTCGCTGCATGGCGGCAGCCGCGCGGTCGGCGGCTACGGGCACGGCCGCGCGATCGACATCAACAATATCGACGGCGACGACGAGGTCGTCTGGCACTGGATCGACGCGCACGGCGCGAAATACGGCATCCGCCGGCCGATGCCCGGCTACGATCCGGCACACATCCAGTCGGGCGGCAGCTGGCACGAGCTCGCGCAGGCGATGCGCGCCCAGCGCACGCGCACGGCGGAGCAGAAGAAGCCCGACACCGAGGCGTCCGCGCGGCACCGGCGGACGATGTAATTGTAATTATAACGTGCACGTCATGGCCGGGCTTGTCCCGGCCATCCACGTCTTTGCCTGCTGGGACGCCGTAAGGCGAAGACGTGGATGCCCGGCACAAGGCCGGGCATGACGACTCAGGAATTGACGCGTTATTCTCCAGTACCCTCAATAATGTATTGCCGCGAGTTGGACTCGCGCAGGCGCACCGTGACGATCTTTTCGTAGGCGGGCGAATAGCGCCAATCCCGGGCGGCCTCGAAGCTCGGAAACTCGCTGATCACGATGCGCGCCTTGGGCGGCGCACCCTCGGTGCCGAGCACACGGCCGCCGCGCGCCAGATAATGCCCGCCGAACGGCTCGACGGTCGACTGCGCATACTGCGCGTAGTCGCGCTGGTAGACGTCGCGGTCGCCGGTGATCTCGACCTCGGTGACGATATAGGCCTTGGGGGTGCGCTTCCCCTGCAGGCCGCGCGAGGCGGCCGCGCCCGCCACGGCGCCGAGGATCGCGGCCGCCGCGAGCGCCGAAGATGTGAACATCATCGTTTCCTCCTGGTCTGAATTCTCAAAACTGGCGCTGTCACCCCACCCCGATCACCGTCGCGACGCGACGGTGATCGACTCTCCTCCTCCAGGGGAAGGTAAGGAAGCGTCAATCGCACCGCGCCGTCATGCCGCCGTCGACCACGATCTCGGCGCCGGTGACGAAGCGCGCCTCGTCGGACGCAAGATAGAGCGCCGCGTAGGCGGTGTCGCGGCCGTCGCCCATGAACCCCATGGGAATGCGCGAGACGCGCGTCTTGAGCAGCGCCTCGACGTCGCCGCCGGTGCGCTGCTTGGCGAGCCGCACCTCGACCATCGGGGTGTGCAGCTGGCCCGGCACCACCGTGTTCACCCGGATGCCCTTGTCGGCATACTGCACCGCAGTGACGCGCGAGAGCTGCAGCACGCCGGCCTTGGAGGCCGCATAGCCGACCTGCGCGGCGCCGCTCCAGCGGATGCCGGAGGCGGACGCGATGTTGACGATCGCGCCGCCGCCCTGCTCGATCATCACCGGAATGGCATGCTTGCAGCCGAGGAACGCCGACTTGAGATTGTAGTCCATCTGCGCGTCGAAGCCGTCCTCGCTCAGCTCCACGGCGCCGCCCGCGGCCGAGCCGCCCACATTGTTCACCAGGATGTCGACCCGGCCGTAGCGCGCCCGGCAGGCGCTCACCATCTTGGCGACCTCGGCCGAGGCGGTCGCGTCGCATTGATGCGCCGCGATCTCGCCGCCGAGCTCGCGCACGCGGGCAAGCGTCTCGGTCATGGCGTCGAGGTTCTTGTCCGCCGCAAAAACCTTGGCGCCCTCCTGGGCGAAGATCACCGCCATGGCGCGGCCGTTGCCCCAGCCCGGTCCGACGCACCCCGCGCCACTCACGATCGCGACCTTGCCTTCCAGTCTTCCAGCCATTTGCCCTCACCCGGCTTGCCCGCCTTCGGCGTTCTGACCGATAAATTACACGAACCCGCAGTGGAGCTTCCAGGCATGGCCGCATCAGCCGAATTCGCCCCCGGCAACTACCGCTTCATCCCGGCCGTGTTTCAATATTCCGGCGGCGTCGCGGCGAGCGACGGTTACGCGATCGAGCGCGTGCGCTTCCGCAATCCGGTGCCGCTCGCCGAGGGTTTTGCCCGCATCGAGCGCATCATCGGCGAGGCCGGGCGCCCGCTTACGTCGTTCTGCGCCTGCGAGCTGCGCTCGCCCGCGCCTTTCACCGAGGACGGTTTTCGCGCCTTCAACGAGATCTACGTGGTCACGCTGCGCAAATGGGGCCTCTTTGACGGCACCATCAACCCGGTGGCGCGCAGCAATGTGTGTCCCGAGATCGCGCCGCCGCCCGAGCCGTCGTTTCACGCCTTCTCGTACACCGTGCGGGCGGCGCGGCTGGCGAAGAGCTTCGTCATCGCCGGCAGCGGCGAGGCACGCGAGGGCGGCGCAAGCTACCGCGAGCGCACCGTGCGGCGCGGCGAGCAGACCCCCGACGCCATGCGCGAGAAGGCACAATACGTGCTGGGCGAGATGGAGCGACGGCTCGGCATTTTGGGCTTCAGCTGGGCGGACACCACCGCGACCCAGGTCTACACCGTCTACGACCTCCACCCGTTCCTCGGCGACGAGATCGTCCGCCGCGGCGCCGCGCGCGCCGGGCTGACCTGGCACTTCTGCCGGCCGCCGGTGCAGGATTTGGATTACGAGATGGACTGCCGGGGAGTGGATGCCGAGCGGGTGGTGTAAAATGATTCCTCCGTCATGGCCGGGCATAGCCGTTCGAAGAACGGCGTCGCGGAGTTCACCCTTGGGCTTGCCGAAGGCAAGACCCGAGGGCTCGCCTATGTCCCGGCCATCCACGTTTTTGCCGCCAAGAAAGACGTGGATGCCCGCCTTCGCGGGCATGACGAGTCTATTTGCTACTGCGCCTTGATGCCGGCCTTGGCGACCACCTCGCGCCACTTGGCGAGGTCGGCCTTGATCCGCGCCGCAAAAGCCTCCGGCGTGCCGCTCTCGACCTCGACGCCCTGTTTCGCCAGGAGCGCGACCACGTCTGGCTCGCGCATGACGGCGTTCGCCTCATTATTCAGGCGCTGCACGATTGCGGGCGGCACGCCGGCCGGAAAGACGAGACCCGTCCACAGCCCCGCCTCGTAGCCCGCGAGGCCGGCCTCGGCGAGCGTCGGGAGGTCGGGCAGCATGGCGTTGCGCTTGGGGCCGGTGGTTGCGAGCGCGCGCAGCTTGCCGGAGCGCACCAGCGGCAGCGACGGCGCGATGGTGCCGAACAGGATCTCGATGCGGCCCTGCATCAGGTCGATCATCGACTGCTCGGTGCCGCGATAGGGCACATGATTGATATCGACGCCCGCCTTGGTGGTGAACAGCGCACCGGCGAGATGCGCCATGGTGCCGACGCCCGCCGACGCAAAATTGAGCGCGCCCGGCTTCGCCTTGGCGAGCGCAATGAGGTCGTTGACCGAATGCGCGTCGAGCCCGGGCGTCACCAGGAGAACGAAGGGCGAATAGGCGAGGATGGCGACCGGCGCGAAGTCCTTGACCGGATCGAAGGACAGCTTGATGCCGATCGCCGCCGTGGTCGCATGCGTCGTCGTGTTGGCGAGCTCGAGCGTGTAGCCGTCCGGTTTGGCCCGCGCGACCATGTCGGTGCCGAGCGCCGTCGAGGCGCCCGGCTTGTTCTCGATCACGATCGGCTGGCCGAGCCGCGCCGAGAGCTTCTGCCCGACGATGCGGGCGATCACGTCGGAGCCGCTGCCGGCGCCGAACGGCACGATCAGGTGGATCGGCCGACCCGGCCATTTGGCGTCGCCTGACGGCTGCGCCACCGCTCGACCCGCGAACGCCAGCGCGGCCGGCAAGGCGAGCGCGGCGCGGCGGGTCAGCCGGGCGATCATGCGATTGCCTCCGCGTCGCGCAGGCTCTGGATCAAGGACGTGCGCAGCAGGAAGGCGCGCGCGAGTTTCGGGTCCTCGGCGGTGCGGCGCAGCTCGCCGTGATTGCGCGCCCGCACGCCCAAGTCCTTCTCGGCCAGGAGCTTCTTGTTGCGCATCGTCTGCGCCTGCGTGTGCTGCAGCGCGACATGGCGGCGCTGGCGCTCGTAGCGGTCGAGCGCATCCGCGGCGAGCTCGCCGCGCAGGATGGCGACCAGCTTGTCGGCCAGGTTGAAGGCATCGTGCACGCCGCTGTTCATGCCCATCGCGCCGATCGGACTGTTCACATGCGCCGCATCGCCGGCGAGGATCGCACGCCCGCCGCGGAAGCGCTGCGCGACCCGTTGATGCACCGTGTAAAGATTGCGGCCCACGATGTTGAAATCCTTGCCCGTCGGCAGAAACCGCTGCAGCCGCGCCTGCAGCGCCTCCGGCCGGCAGATCGCCTCCTCGTCCTCGTCGGGCGCGGTCGGAAAGTGCACCCGCCAGCGGTCGGGCGGGCCCTTCCAGTGAAACAGGTTCGACCACTCGGTCGGGTCGGAGATGTAGTTGCGCTCGGTGTAGCCGTGCCGGCGGAAATCGTAGGCGACCTCGATGTTCAGCGTCCGGTCCGAATACGTGAAGCCCTCGAACTCGATGCCGAGATCCTTGCGCACGATACTGCGCGCGCCCTCGGCGCTCACCAGGTAGGCGCGGATGACCGGCTCAGCCGTCCCGTCCGGGTTCGTCACATGGGCGACGATGCCGTCGGCATTCTGATCGAACGACGTGAAGGCGGTCGACAGCCGCACGTCGATCAGCGGATGCGCCTGCGCAAGCGCGAGCGCCTCCTCGACGATCTTGATGCGCTCGCATTGAAGGACGTAGGGAAACGTCGTGTCGCCGCGCAGATGGGCGTGATCGAATTCCGCGATCAGCCTGTTCTCGTGGCGGTCCCAGTAATGAAACAGCGGCGCCACGATGCCGCGCGGCTCGAGCTTGGCATAGAGCCCGATCGCGTCGAACAGCTCGAGGGTCGCGGGGTGGTTGGTGCCGGCGCGCGGCACCTGCTCGAGGAAATTGTCGGCGCCGAGCGCCTCGACGAGGACGACCGGCACCTCCTGCTGGGCGAGCCGCAGCGCGAGGCACAGGCCGACAGGCCCTGCCCCGATGACGACCACCCGGCCGCCGACCGCCTGAGACATCGGACTAACGCGGCGCGCTAAGACTTTGCCACCACGTCCTTCACGGCGCCGGCCCAGCCCTTGTGGGTGAGGTCGAACACGATGCCGAGCGGGTCCTTGTACTTCGCCTCGTAGAACGAGTTGGGCGAGGTCGGCCGGCCCGCGAGGTAGGTGCCGCCGGCGTCCACCACCTTCTTCTCGGCGGCGTCGAGATCGTCGACCCACATGCCGAAGTGATAGATGCCGACCTCCTCGTCGCCCTCCCGGCGCAGCAGCGCCACGTTGACGGTGCCGTCCGACATGTAGACGCCCCGCCGCGCCGTGCCGGCGCGCGTCATGTCGAAGGCCTTCTCGAAGAAGGTGGCGGCGGCCTCCGGGTCGGGAACGATGAGCGCGATGTGGCGGAGTTTGGCCATGGGGACCCTTTCGAGGATGTGAGAATGGCGCAATCGCGCGCCCGCGTCCGGGGCATTAAGCCAAAACATCCGCGGGGGCGCAAATGAAGAGGCGCCTCACCTGGCGGGGGACTAGGCCTCGCAGACGGTGGCGCAAAAGGCGCGTTCCAGCATGCGCCGGCACTCGTCGGCCTGCTCGCGCACCTCGCCGTCGCATCCCTGCGCGATGTCGCGCAGGTCGCGGATGGCGGCGTCGACGGCGGTCAGAAGGTCGATATCGGACGTCGGGACTGCCACCGGTTCCGGCCTCTTCTTGAATGGAATGACATTAGACATGGCACGCGCGCCCCCGAATCACCCGACTGACGGGCGGCATTTGGCCACCCAAAAGTTAACTGATGTTTGGCACGCCCGCCCGGGACTTGCCTGTCCGGGACTTGGCCGGCCGGCGTGCCGCGAGGTAGGCCGATGCGCCGGCGACCACCCCGAGCACGGCGCTCAGGGCGGTCGCCACGATCATCGGGCGCGGGGTGCCGTCGGCGATCAGCCCGTAGAGCTGCGCGAACAGGGCGCCGGCGACCTGCTGGACGAACACGCCGATCCCGGCCGCGGTGCCGGCGAGGCGCGGGATGGTCGCCATGGCGCCGGCCTGGGCGTAGGGCAGCGCGATGCCCTGCGACATGGTCACGACCGCCCCGGGCAGGAAGAACATCAGCGGCGCCGGTGGCAGGGTGAGCAGCAGCACGGCCTGGACCGCGACGGCGGCGAGGCAGATGAGCGAGCCGATCAGCACCATGGCCTCGGTCGGCGCCCGGCTGCCGAGCCGACTCGAGATCATGGTGCCGCTGATGAAGCCGAGCGGCAGCAAGGTGAAATAGAGGCCGAACTCGGTCGCCGGGCGGGCGAGCAGCTCCTTCATCAGCGTCGCCGACGCCGAGCCGATGATCAGGAAGGTCGCGGTCGAGAAGCCGGTCTGCAGCACCAAAGCCGTAAAGCGCGGCTGCGCGAAAAGCTCGCCATAGCCGCGCAGCACGCCGCCGGCTGGCGACGCCGGCGCCGCGGGCCGCGTCTCGTACACCACCGCATAGACCGCGGCCGTGATGACGATGCCGCCGACCAGCGCAAAACCGAACACGCTGCGCCAGCCGAACGCGTCGACCAGGACCCCGCCGGCAGCCGGCGCGATCATCGGCCCGACGGCGTAGAACATCGTGAGGTAGGCGATCGCCTTGACGAGGCGCTCGGGCCCGTAGGCGTCGCGCGCGATGGTGCGCACCAGGGTGAGCCCGCAGCCGGCGCCGACCGCCTGCACGAGCCGGCCGAGCACCAGCATTGGCACGTTCGCGGCCGCCGCCGACGCCACCGTGCCGACGAGAAACAGCGCAAGCCCGGAGAGCAGCACCGGCCGCCTTCCGAGCCGGTCGGCCAGCGTGCCGTAGACCAGCGTCGCGGCGCCCATGCCGAACACCGCGATCGAGAAGGTGAACTGCGCCAGCGCGTCGGAGAGCCCGAACGCCGCCTTCACGGCCGGGATGACCGGGAAGAACAGGTGCACCGCGAGCGGCCCGATCAGGGCGACCATGCCCAGCGCGAGGGCGAAGGACGGACCGGGCGTTCGGGGCATGTCGGATTTCATGGAGGGAGAGTCGTAGGGTGGGCAAAATCGCCTGGCACGTGCTGGTCGTGTGGGCAAAGGCGCATCGGCGATTTTGCCCACGCGACCAGGACGTGCGCTGCGCCTTTGCCCACCCTACCGCGCCTACTTTTCACTTCTTCAGCTTGTAGCCGGTCCGGAACATCCACCACACGATCGCGAGGCAGATCGCGAGGAACACGAACGTCATCGCGATGCTGATGCTCACGGCGACGTCGGCGATTCCGAAGAAGCTCCAGCGAAAGCCGCTGATCAGGTAGACGATCGGATTGAACAGGGTGACGTTTCGCCAGAACGGCGGCAGCACGTGGGTCGAGTAGAAGCTGCCGCCCAAGAAGCTCAGCGGCGTGATGATGAGCAGCGGGATCACCTGCAGCTTCTCGAAGCCGTCCGCCCAGATGCCGATGATGAAGCCGAGCAGGCTGAAGGTCACGGCGGTGAGCACCAGGAAGACCAGCATCCAGGCCGGATGGTCGATGCGGATCGGCACGAACAGGAACGAGGTCGCCAGGATGATCAGGCCGAGGATGATCGACTTCGACGCCGCCGCGCCGACATAGCCGACCACGATCTCGAACGCCGAGATCGGCGCCGACAGGATCTCGTAGATGGTGCCGACGAAGCGCGGGAAATAGATGCCGAACGAGGCGTTCGACGTGCTCTGGGTGAGCAGCATCATCATGATCAGGCCCGGCACGATGAACGATCCGTAGCGCACGCCCTGGATCTCGCTGATCTTCGCACCGATGGCGGCGCCGAATACGATGAAATAGAGCGAGGTCGAGATCACCGGCGAGACGATGCTCTGCAGCAGCGTGCGCCCGGTGCGCGACATCTCGAACACGTAGATCGCCCGGATGGCGCGGAAGTTGACCGCGAACGCCATGGCTCACTCTCCCTGGTGCACGAGGTCGACGAAGATGTCCTCGAGCGAGCTCTGCGTCGTCTGCAGGTCCTTGAAGCGGATGCCGGCGCGCCGGAGATCGTCGAGCAGGCCCGTGATGCCGGTGCGGCCCTTGCGGGTGTCGTAGGTGTAGACGAGCTCGCACCCGTCGGCGGCGAGCGCCAGATGATGCGCCGCCAGCGCCTCCGGCACCGCGGCGAGCGGCTCGGCGAGCTGCAGCGTGAGCTGCTTCTTGCCGAGCTTGCGCATCAGCTCGGCCTTGTCCTCGACCAGGATCAGCTCGCCCTTGTTGATGACGCCGACACGGTCGGCCATCTGCTCGGCTTCCTCTATATAATGTGTGGTGAGGATGATGGTGGTGCCGGCGGCGCGCAGCGCCCGCACCACCTCCCACATGTCCTTGCGCAGCTCGACGTCGACGCCGGCGGTCGGCTCGTCGAGGAAGAGGATCTGCGGCTCGTGCGAGAGCGCCTTGGCGATCATCACGCGCCGCTTCATGCCGCCCGAGAGGGTGACGATCTTGTCGTCCTTCTTGTCCCACAGCGAGAGATCCCGCAGGACCTTCTCGATATGGGCCGGGTTCGCCGGCTTGCCCCATAGCCCGCGGCTGAAGCTCACCGTGCTCCACACCGACTCGAAGGCGTCGGTGTGGAGTTCCTGCGGAACCAGGCCGATCATGGCGCGCGCGGTGCGGAAATCGCGCACGATGTCGCGCCCCGCGACCGTGACCCGGCCGGTGCTTGCCGTCACGATGCCGCAAATGATGCCGATGAGCGTGGTCTTGCCGGCGCCGTTCGGGCCGAGCAGGGCAAAGATCTCGCCGGCGCGGATGTCGAGGTTGACGCCCTTGAGCGCCTGGAAGCCGGTCGCATAGGTCTTCGAGAGATCCGCGACGCAAATGATCGGCTGCGCCGAGCCGGCGGCAGGTGTAGAGGAATCGGGCACGGGGATAGTTCGTTCGAGCATGCGGGGAAGTCCGACCATTCGCAGCAAGTCGCGGAAATTGGCGCGGCGTTTGTCCGCCTTATTTGGCGTGCCCGCAAGGCGGTTCAAAGCGCGAGCCATGCGCCACGCGACGGGGTGTTGCGTGGCGGCGAGCGCTTGCGTGGCGCTGGCATGGCTTCCTTGCGCCGCGATCGCGGCCGAGTCGGACGCGATCGGCCCGGCCGCCGAGCGCTACACCGCGACGTGCGCCCGCGCCGGCACGTTTCTCCCGATCATCGACGTCGGACACACGGCGAATGCGGCCGGCGCCATGAGCGCGCGCGGCGTCACCGAGTACGAGTTCAACCTGCGCCTGGCGAGCAAGATCAGCGACGACCTGCGCGCGGCGGGCTTTGCGCGCACCGTGCTGCTGGTGATCGCCGAGCGGCCGCGCGCCGGGCTGTTCAAGCGCGTCGCGCGCGCCAACGCGCTGCATGGCGATCTCTTTCTCTCGATCCACCACGACGCGGTGCCGGACGCGATGCTGCAGACCTGGCAGTTCAGCGGCGCCGAGCAGCACTACAACGACAGCTATCCGGGATACTCGCTGTTCGTCTCGACCGATCACCAGAACCGCGCCGACAGCCTCGGCTTCGCGCATCGGCTCGGCATGGCGCTGAAGTCGCGCGGGCTCGCCTACACGCCGCACTACACCGACGCGATCATGGGCCGCCACCGGCGGGTGCTGCTCGACCCGCAGGCCGGCGTCTACCGCTACAACGAGCTCGTCGTGCTCATGCAGACGCAGATGCCGGCCGCGCTCCTCGAAGCCGGGTCGATCGTCAACCGCGACGAGGAGTTGGCGCTCGCCAGCCCGGAGCGGCAGGCGCTGATCTCGAGCGCCGTGGTGGCCGCCGTCGATGGATTCTGCGCGACGCGGCAGACGATCGCCAAGACGAGTTCCGTCCGGTCATCACGCCGTGACGTTCGCGTGCCAATCCGGTTCCGGCCGGTGCACCGAGACCATCAAAAATAATTTTCCAGGTGACCTTGCCAAAGAGCGGCCGTGCAATTATTCTGTGCGTTTTTCCGCTTCAGGAGGAACAGGACCCTGGCGGCGGAAAACGAAGCGCGCGACGCTTCGCGCGCAGCGAAGCGACGTGCCATGAATGACACTAATCTGCGTGATCTTGATCTGCTGTTCGATTCCACCGTTTCGGCAAGCCCGACGCCCGTCCGGCCGGTGCGCTGGGGCGCGCCGACCGCCGCCGAGCGCGGCCCCGTGATCGCGGCGCGCGATCCGGCGCAGCGCAACGTGATGGGCACCTACGCGGGCGGCTATTCGATCTACCGCGCGCTGGCGATCGCGGCGCGCAACCTCCCCTCCGGCCACCGCCCCGACCTCACCGACACGGCCCCGGCCGAGCGCATCGGCCCGCACCCGCAATGGGCGGGCGCCGACAGGATCGTCTCGCTCGATCCGTGGGGCCACCTGGTCGGCGACGTCTTTCGCGAGGAGCGCGAGGCCGGCATCGACATCCGCCCGACCATCGCGGTGACGCGCGCCCATATCGACATGCCCGAGATCCGCGCCGCCTTCGAGGCCGGGCGCATCAAGGCCGACGGCGACGTCGTCTCGAAGCTCGGGCTCGTGCGCGTGATGAAGGCCGCGATCGATCCTGTCTGGTACCTGCCGGGCGTGGCGAAGCGCTTCGGCATCGCTGAGAGCGACCTGCGCGAGAGCCTTCACGAGAACACCGGCGGCATGTTCCCCGAGCTGGTGACGCGGCCCGACCTCAAGGTGTTTCTCCCGCCGATCGGCGGCTCGACCATCTACTGCTTCGGCGATCCGCAAAAGCTCGGCGACCGCAGCTTCCCGCTGGCCTGCCGCGTGCACGACGAGTGCAACGGCTCGGACGTGTTCGGCTCCGACATCTGCACCTGCCGGCCCTACCTCGCGCACGGCGTCGAGATCTGCATCGAGATGGCGCAAGCGGGCGGCGTCGGGCTCGTGGTGTACAATCGCAAGGAGGGCCGCGCGCTCGGCGAGGTGACCAAGTTCCTCGTCTACAATGCGAGGAAGCGCAATCCCGACGGCGACACGCCGGGGTCCTACTTCACCCACACCGAGGGCGTCGCCGGCGTGCGCGACATGCGCGTGCAGGAGCTGATGCCCGACGTGCTGCACTGGCTCGGCATCACCCATATCGACCGCTTCGCCTCGATGAGCGACATGAAGATCGATGCGCTCACCGAGGCCGGCATCACCATCGGCGAAAGCGTGGCGCTGCCGGACGGGCTGATCCCGACCGACGCGCGGGTCGAGATCGAGGCGAAGCTCGCGGCGGGCTACCGCGGCGGCGGGGCGATCCGCGTCGACGCGCCCGCCCTGGGGCGCGGCCTCGGCGAATGAGCGCGCCGGCCGCGGCGCGGGATGCATCAAGCGCGCCCGCCGAGTTGATTGCCCTGCGCAGCGCGGCCGCCGTGCGCGAGCGCTGCGCCCGCGTCCACGACTGGGTGGCGGCCGGGCACGCGCGGCATTTCACGCTCGACGAAGCGAAGCTCGACGACGCGGCCGCCCTGGTCGCGCAGGTGACGCGGGCGAGCTATCCGGATCTCGCGATCCCCCACCACAGCCGCTGGCGGCACTTTTCCGCCGGCGGCCGCGACCGCTGGGCGGCGCTGCCCCTCGCCGCGATCGACGCGGTCGAGCGCGCGCGCGTCGCGATCGATCTTGCGGTCGTGAGCGTGCTGCTCGATGCCGGGGCCGGCGCCGCGTGGGCCTATGTCGACAACGACACCGGACTGACCTTCGCGCGCTCCGAAGGGCTCGCGGTCGCGAGCCTCGATCTGTTTCGCGTCGGCGCCTTCTCGTCCGATCCGGCCTGGCCGCTGCGGGTCGACGCCAAAGCTCTCACCAGCCTCAAGCTCCCCGCGCTCGCGATCGGCCTGCAGGTCACCGAGCGCAATCCGCTGGTCGGGTTGCCGCAGCGCCTCGCCTTGCTGCAGCGCCTCGGTGAAGCGCTCGCGGCGCGCCCCGATCTGTTCGGCACGCTCGGGCGCCCCGGCCATCTGATCGACGCGATCCTGGCGGCCGCGCCGGCGCGGCGCATTGCGGCCGCCGACATTTTGGCGCTCGTCCTCGACGGGCTCGCGTCGATCTGGCCGTCCGGCCTCACGGTCGACGGCGTCGCGCTCGGCGATGCGGGCCGTCATCCGGCCGTGCGCACGCAGGATCGCTCCGACCGCATCGTGCCGTTCCACAAGCTGTCGCAGTGGCTCACCTATTCGCTGATCGAGCCGATCGAAGCGGCGGGCGTGAGCGTGGTCGAGCCCGACGGACTCACCGCCCTGCCCGAGTATCGCAACGGCGGCCTTCTGATCGACACCGGCGTGATCGTGCCGCGCGTGCCGCTCGACCCGCGCGTCGAGCACGACGTCGCCTCCGAGCTGATCGTGGAATGGCGCGCGCTCACGGTCGCGCTGATGGACCCGCTGCGCGACGCGGTACGCCGGCAACTCGGCCTGAGGTCGCTCGCGATGTCGCAACTGCTCCAGGGCGGCACTTGGCTCGCCGGCCGCGCCATCGCGGCGCGCCTGCGTCCGCCCGGCGGACCGCCGCCGATCGCCGTCAAGGCCGACGGGACGGTGTTCTAGTCGGCCATCTCGCCATCGAGGCGGGTTGCGGTGCCGTCGAGCGGCGCGACGGCGCGATCGCGATATTGCCGCGCAAGCTTCCGGTAGTACGGCACGAGGTCCGGGACCGAGCACTGATCGGCCACCCGGTCGAACCGGGCGGCTTGATCCAGCAAGTAGGACGCATCGGTCATGAGACGCACCTCGAGTGGCGCCTCATTAGACTCCGATCAGGCCCCGAAGGTTCGCGGCGCGGCCACAAAAATCCAAACGGAACTCGGTTCCGGTCACGCGCCCGGCCGATCGCTCGATGCGATTCTGGTCGCGATGTCGGGTCCTCGGCACGCCATTATTCATCCGCCTCCCTCAACGCCGCTTCCAACCGAACCCGCTCCTTCGCCCAACGCGCTTCCTCGGCCTGCGACCTCTTCTCGACCGCTTCCCGCTCGGCCTCGATCGCCGCGGCATTCTTCTCATGCCTCTCGCGGGCAGCGTCCAAGGCCGCTTGCGCCTTCGCCACGGCGCGCTGCCGTCGCTCGCGCGCCTTCTGCCGCGCGGCCTCCTGCTGTGCGCGTTCGCGCTCTCGACGCTGCTCCTCGCGTTCGACGGCGCGCGCCGCCTTCCGCGCCGCCGCCGGGGCGATGGCCCGTGGCTGATGCTTCCTGTTCGAGCCGACCGGTCGCCTCAGCACCACGCCCGGGCTCGCCATCGTGGCGGCGACGACGTCCGGATCGTCGCTCTCTTTCGCCATGCCGTCGTGGAAGAGGTTTCGGTCGGCGCCCCACGCTTGCAAAGCCGCCTTCATCGACGGCGCCGCGACGGCCAGGTCGAAGAAGCCCACGGACGTCTGGTAGGTTTTCAGCTTCCTCGCCATGGCCATCCCTTGCGGCGCACCGAGCATGCGCGCCCGTGCGGCTGCGGATTTTCCCGCAGCGGCGTTGCCGCTTACCTTCGCTCCATATCACCGCTGGTCGCGGACGCGCGCAGCACGCGACCGTGGCTCATCAGAACAAAACTTTGGCGCGCGGCGACAAGCACGGCTCGGCATCCTCTCCCACATTGAGAGACGGCATCAAAGATCGCGACCTCGAGCATGGGGTGACTTTCCCCCCCTCCGGGCTGCTCCGATCTGCGCGCCCAAGCCTACCACCGATCTGACCGAGCCGCCGATCGTGCGCCGTCGCGCGCCTGCTCGGCGTCGAGAGCGAGCGCGTGCCACGCAACGTCCGTGAACCACCGAACCAAACACGAGGTGCGATCATGAAGCCCGGCGACCGCCGCAAACTGGAGAGAGCCTGCAGGCTCGCGCAGATCACGCGCGTGGCGATTTCGCCCCGCCATCCCGGTCTTCAACTTTCGGAGGCGACGCGCGACGCGATGCGCGGGCGCGAAATGTGGTTCGGTCCGAACCGCAAGGTGCTCGGGCATTTCACGCCCGAGGAGGGCCTGGCCAGGCTGCGCGAAACCATCGCACGCATCGACGCCGGGCACGATGACGACACGGTGCGGACGCCGCAAATGAAGCTGCTCGTCATCACGGCCACCGCCGCGTTGCTCGAAGCCGCGTTTCTCGATGACCACATCGACCGCAGCCAACTCAGCTGAAAGCAAGGCAGCGGGTGGCGGCAGCCAGATCCAACGGCACTGAGCGACACGCGCGATAAAGCGGACTCGTCCACGCGAAAGCGCGACCCAGCATTGTGTGAGCAGGAAGGACAAACTCAAATAGCATAACCGGCCGAGCAGCGAGCGCCACGTGTGCAAACGCGCGCCGGCAACTCATTGTTAGCGATCACCGGATACCATTCCCCCGACAGGTGCATCTCCGGAGCGTGGGTACGCGAGATGACTGCCGCGGTGCAAAAACGACGTGCTCGGGCGAGGGCCGGTCACTCGCGCCCTCGCCTGGTCTTCGTCGGTGGACTCTTCGTCGCGCTGATCGCCGGCGGGTGGATCGCGGGCCACGGCTTTTTCGCTCGTCCGGATCCGCCGGTCCCCGCGAGCCGGCAGCCTGCAATCGTTCAATTCGCGCCGGATCGCGGAGGAGAGTGCGAGCGCTTCGAATTCGACAATGAGACCGGGATACTGCGATCCAAAGGCCGCGTTTGGTGTCGCGCTACGACCGGCGTCTTGCCGCGATCGGCTGAGCCGACCGGGCAACTGACGGGGATTCGCGACTACCTCAAGCCGAATTGAGACGGGCGGAGCATCGGCCGTGTCGTCGACCTTCTCGCTCAAGACACCCTCCTCCGGGGGAAGCATGTCCGGCCAAAGGCTGGTTGTCATCGCAGACGAAAGGGCCGAGCTGGCCCTGCCCCCGCACATCGCGGGCCTGGCGGTGTCGACTCTCGACTGGCACGACATTCGACTCGTCGCCGACGCGCGCGACGCCCATGTGCTGATCGACATCGATCTGCGCGACATCGAGAAAGTGCGCACCGTCAAGGACCGCCTGCCGCGGCCCGCCGAGAAGCGCTGCCGTGTGGTCGCGATCGAGCGCGGCAGCCACCAGGCGGAAGCGCAGGCCCGCGCCCTCGGGGCGTCGGAGCTGTTGCGCCGACCGTTCGGCCTCGAGCAGATCGAGAACTGCCTGCGCGCACGGATCGGCGGCGATCCGAAACCGGACGGCCCCGGCCTCGAGGCCGCGCCGGGCGGCGCGTCCATTGCGGCGGCGACGCGCGCGCTCGCGAGCATGTTCCAGACGCTGCTCGACCGCCAACCGCTGGCGTGGGACGCGACGGCCGACGCAGGCGAGCAAGTCATCGACGCCGTGATGAAGATCGGCATCACGAGCTGGGTCGATACGGTGCGGACCTATCACGTGGCGACGTTTCAACACTGCATGCTCGTGACGGGCGCCGCGACCGTGTTCGGGACCGGCACCGGAATGGGCCGCTCGGATGTCCTCACGCTGACGCTCGCCGGCCTCCTGCACGACATCGGCAAGGCGCGTATCCCCGTGGCGATCCTCGACAAGCCGGGAAAGCTGACGCCCGAGGAATTCGACCTGATAAAACGGCATCCGGGCTTCGGGTACGATTATCTGCGCGGACAGGCGAATGTCTCCGAGCAGATCCTCGACGCGGTGCTGCATCACCATGAACATCTTGACGGCGGCGGATATCCGCACGGTCTGCGCGCCGGCGAGATCAAGGACGTCACGCGCATTCTCACGGTCTGCGACATCTATGCGGCGCTGGTCGAGAAGAGGCCGTACAAGCCCCCCGTGTCTCCGGCCGCCGCGCTGCAAATCCTCAATTGCATGGCGGACGACGGCAAGATCGAAGGGGCGCTGGTTCAGGCGCTTGGCCGCTGCGTCGCGATGTGAGTTGGCGCGTCGAAGCGAACTCGTCGTCGGCCATTGCGTTCTCTTGCCGACCAAGGAACGCCGGCACCGGAATTTTGTTGCTCAGGTGCGGCGCTACTTCCTCTTAATGGTTGGCCGCTAGCATGGTCTGTGCGGGGGGTAACGCTGATTCGGAATTGGCGATGCCCGGACTGAAGGATCTGGAAGAGAGACTCGCTGCGCTGCGCAGGCAGATCGCGCGCGGCAAGCCCGGCGACTACACGCCTCTCGAGATTTTGCAGATGCGAAGAGAGTGCCAGCGCCTCTGGGCTCAGATCGAGGCGTGCAAGCGCGAGCAACTCACCAGCCTCGTCCCGCAGGGACTGATCGGAAAGCCGGTCGGGCTCGCTTAATCGCCCATCTCGCCATCGAGACGCGGTGCCGTTCCCTTCAACGGCTGGCCGAGCAGCACCGCGGCGCTATCTCGATATTGCCGCGCAAGCTTCCGGTAGTAGGGGACGAGCTCGGGGATCGTGCATTGCTCGACGACCCGTTCGAACCGGGCGGCTTGATCGAGGAGGTAGGACGCATCCGACATTGGGCGCACCGGTGGGGGCGTCGGATTAAACTACCATCCAGCCTGGATGTTCCCGGAAATTTGACCGCTGGCGCGGCTTATCCACCTGTTCCCGATGCTCGCGGATCGTCCGGAAAAACCCGACCACGAACTGCTTCGCTTTCCGCAACGTCACCCCTTGAACGACGCCACCACGGCCGCGCGGATGGCCTGCGGATCACGCTCGCCATCCGTCAGCTCGATGATCCGCTTGGCGACCATCTCGGTTGCGCCGTCGGGCGTGTGACTGAGGCCAAGATCGCCGCACACGCCGACGAAAGCCGCGTTCATGATCGCGATGGTCTCGGGATCAAAAAACCGTTTGCCGATGAAGGCGCGGATGGGCATGGCTGTCGGTTGCTTGCGGTTCTCGACCGCATAATCCCGAACCGATCGTTCGGTTCCATGGATCGGCCGTGCGGCTGATGCTGCGCCGCAGGATACGGCCGCCCTTGGCAAGGCATGACGAGCTTGATGCTGGCCGCGATCCGCATCACCTCCACGGACCATTGTCCGGCCACAACCCCCGCGCTTGCTCGCGTGTGTCCACATTGGACGGACCTGCAACTTGCAACGCGGCACTCCGCGGTCTCGTGATATTTGCGAGCGCTTTCGCGACATTGCACCAACGCCCGTTCGCGGGCCACGTCCTCGGTGTCGCGTGACCAGAGCCCGCGACATTGCGCGCGCCGCAACCCCAGCCCGTCCCTCAACGGAGGCAAGGCGGGCCGGGCGCTTTGCGTTTTGCGGCGGTCGTGCACCCTCACCTGTAGATCGAACCTCTCACTTCAATGGGAACGGATCTGCAATTGCTTGCGTGGGTGTATTGGCGGATGCGCCGTTGAGGATCGACGATCGCTTCGATTGAATGCACGCCGTCCTGAACATGAGACGGCAGCACCGGCGCCAGTCGAAGTGCGACGCTCGCGGCCGCGCGGATCGGCGGGATCCTGACCGAAAGCAAGCGCTGCTTGTCGCCAAGGACCGGGACGAGGAAGACGTGCGCGCGCGTGTCGGGGGATTCACCGTCTCCGCCGTTCTCGACGACCAGCTCGAGCTCAACCGGCTCGCCCGGCCGAACGGGACGCGGCCCGGCCACCACGGTGAGCTTCACTTTCAACCATGGGAAGCGAGTGCCGAACACTTTGCCGACCCAGACGGCGTAGTTGCCATCCTTCGTATGGGAATCGGCATAGGCGTGTGCGAACCAGACCGCGCGATCGTCGAAGGGATCGACCGAGATCCCGGCTGTATCCGCCCAGGGCAGGGACTGGCTCGCCGGGACCCAGTCGAGCGCATAGGGCTGCTCGCCGCCTTTCAACAGCCTGCTCGGGCGTATGTCGCCCTCGGCATGCATCCAGGTGCTGAAGCGGATCTCCGGGTCGCGCGCAGCACCGGTTCGATTGTAGACAAGCACGGCGTCGCCGGCCGCATTGGAGTCCACGACGGGCCAAGCGTAGCTGAAGCGGTCACTGGGCAGATCTTCGATCGAATTGTTCAGGCCGAAAAGCCGCTCGCGATATCCGGGGTCGCCGGACTTGGGCACGGCGGGGAAGCCCGATACGTCGACGCGCAAATACCGATTTGCCGAGATGATCCCCCCGCCTTGCCCCCAGTCGGTCCCGTCATTGAAGGAGAATGAGAGCGCGTTGTTACGGCAACTCGCGCGAAGCGGGTTCGCCGAGATATTGGTCGTGCGGATCAACTGGCTGGAGCCCTGCTGTGGTGCATCCCGCGGCCCATCGAATGTCGAGATCGCCAGTTCGGCTCGATCGATGCGCTGACCTGGGCCGAGGGCATCCGCGATGCCCCATACGAGCATGCGGTCACCGAGGTTCGGACCAGCCAGGAATCCGCGACCGTTCGCGCCGTGGTGCACGGCAGGGATGATCCCAAAGGCGATCGACCCATCCGGGTTGGCGAGATCCCAGTACTGCCAGCCGCCGATCGGCCCGGCCTGTCCTGCTGCCATTTCGTCGGCCGGGAAGAAGATGACGTGGCAATAGCGTCCTTTTCCGGCGTTTTGAACGCCATTGGTCTGGTAGATGCACTTCGCATCCACGCCGAGGGTCGGGTAATCGCCCCAGTCGCCGTTTTGGAAGACGCCGCCCGACGGATCGCCGTCATGTGCCACGGCATCCCACCAGTAGAGGTGCCAGTCGTCTTGCGGGTCCTCGGTGGAGGATACCGCGGCAACGAATTTGGTCAGGTTATCTGCTGGAACGCTGCCATTGTCCGGGAAGTACTTGATCGCGAGCGCGCCGACCCAAAAGCGCTTGCGGTAGGGATCGAAGATCGACCTGGTGTCGAAAAAGGTCGAGATGCCCAGCGATTTGTCCAGACCGAGCGGTGCGAAGAAATCACCCACGTAGATCGCCGGCTGCTGCAGTTGCCCCGCCTTGTTGTAGAAGCCGATGTGCGTGCGCGTCGTGACGACGACGTGCGTGGTGCTGACTCCCAGTTGGGTGTCCGCAGCGGCCTCGGTGCCCGACGACGTCAAGGCCTGCCAGGATGTGACCGCCTCCGGCGTTTGAGCGCGATCGTCGAGCGGACGCGGAAACGGCTTCAGACGACGACCGGCTGGGCGCGGCACTTGGACCGGTTGGCGGACGAAGAGCCGTGCCGGTTCATCCGGCCGCGCGCCGTCTCCGTCCGTCTCGTGCTCGCCGCGGCGCGAGCCCAGCCGGCCCTTCCACGCCAGCTCGGCAATCGCGGTCGCGCGCAGGACCGTGTGTCCTCTTGCGCCCGAAGGCGCGCCGGCACCAATGTGCGAAGCGCAGTTGGGGATTTCCAACGTATTGGCCATGGTCGCCTCCGCTGTTTCGCATACCCGCGCGGCTCCCGCGGAGCTGCGCGGCCATGCCGTCAATGCAACCGTCGCGGCCACGCGCTCGGACTGATCCGGATCGGAAATGAGGGCGGGATCGCTGTGCAGTCGGCGTCGTCCGCGACGGCGATGCGCGCGAATGCGCGCAGCATCGAACGAGTGAAGCTGTAGAGCGTAAGCATGCGTTCTCCCTCACCCGAGGTCGCGTTGCATGCCCGCGTCGTTGCTCACCCCAGCCGGGGCCTGCGTTTCAATGTGACCTGCGCGCAGCATCAAAGGTTCAAGCGCAGCAAAAAAATCGCGGCTGTATGGCGGGCGTCACCATTGCGATACCGCGGCCGTACGCCTCGCATCGGCTGGCAAAGAACTTCAGTGACTGAGATCCACATGCGCCGGCGGCAGCGAAAGGGGAAAACTGGCGTTGGCCCCTACTCTCCCCTCATCCTGATCGACTTCCAGGGCTCTGACGGCCTGGCGCATCGGTTGTGGTGAAATATGGACCAGCGCCCCGACGCCTTTCTCCAACTCGAGAATCATCACGATTGCGCCGGCGACGGCTATCGCGCACAGCGTCACGAAGACGAGCGATGTCGCGTTCCTCGGCGCGAACAAGCCGAAGCTGGCGAATAGCGACGTCAGCCAGAAGGCGAGAAGCGCGACGAACGCCTTTGGCGTGCCCTGCCCGACCTGCTGGGACATCAGCCAACGCGCGTCGCCGATCCTGCCGGCGAGCGTCATGGCTTGTCCAAGCCACCACTGGTCGCGGGCATTTGCGGGTTTCAATCCGAGTATCTGGTCTTCGAGCTGCTGGAGCAGCTCGTAGGTCGACAGATTGTTGAGGCGGACATCTCCGGAATCCTCGGGAAAGAGATCGGCGGACTTCTGCTTCGCGTACTGCCGCAGTGTCTCGCGCGCCGGATCCGCGTTCGGCCCGTATCGATGCAGGATGCGATCGAGTCGGAGAATTTGCGCCGACAGCGTGGTCACCTCGCCCCCGAGCGCAATGAATGAGCTGTTGGCATTCGAGATCAGCAGGCCGAGCACCAACGCCGAAATGGTGGCGACTGTCGCCATCGACAGCGAGACGACATTTTTCGTCTCGTCGGTCAGATGGTGCGGCGGCACGCGTTGCCGCATGGCCCAGCCGGCAAACGCCCCCGCCAACACGACCACGAAGATGACGATACCAACGACCAGCGGATTCTGTGTCATATCGGGAGGCTTCCCCTGGCAGAGCGCATCGTGTCGCTCACTCCCGCCTCGTGGAACGCGATGCCGGAGTGATCGTTCCGGCTGCGTTGAGACTTGCCAAAAGGTTCAGGCGCCGCGCCATCGTTTCGCCGCCGAACAGCCGCCATCCGCATGAACCTACCGCAGGTCCGACAACAAACTTTTCCGGATCGCCAACACGTGTCCGCGCCGGATCACGAGCGGTAGCGACGGAGCGTGCTGACGTGCGGCCGAGGTTCGCAATGCTCGGACGCCGGATCCGTTGCGGATCGTGAACGCGAACCCGTCATCCTGAGGTGCGAGCCCTCGGGTCTCGCCTTCGGCGAGCCCAAGGATAAACTCCGCGAGCCTCGAAGGATGCGGCCACGGCACCGCGGCAAAGAGCGAGCAAGCGGCACCGCATTGGCCGTCGTCCTTCGAGGGCCGCGCTACGCGCGGCCGCCTCAGGATGACGGCTTTGGATGGGAGGACGCAGCGATGACCGGCATGCGCAAACTCGCAAGGCGGACGTCGGCGCGTCGAGAAAATGTAGTCCGGGTTGAGCCCTCGGGTCTCGCCTTACGGTGAACTTCACGAAACCCGTATTGGCCCGTTCCCTCCGCGGCCGGTCGTCCGCTTTTTGCGGCAAGCGCTTGAACGGAATAACCTTGTCGCGCGACCAACCGATGTGACACGCGCCCGCCGATGGCTCTTCGCTGCCCTGATTTTGCTCGCCGGCATCGTCCTCGTGATATGGGCGGCCGCGCCGGCTTACAGGGACTTCACTGCCTTTTGGGCCGACCAGGAGCTGTGTGACGGCACCGGCCGCGATGTGGATGCACACATTGCCGCCTGCACGCGCCAGATCGATTCAGGCCACCGGCACGGTCATGAGCTTGCCATCGAGCACTACAACCGCGGCATCGCCTGGAAAGCCAAGGGCGACCTCGACCGCGCCATTGCGGACTATACCGAGGCGATCCGGATCGATCCCAAATACGCGCACGCCTACTTCAACCGCGGCCTCGCCTGGTTCAGGAAGGGCGACCTCGACCGCGCCATTGCGGACCATGACCAGGCGATCCGGCTCGATCCGAAGGACGCCGATCCCTACAACGGCCGCGGCTTGGCCTGGAAAGCCAAGGGCGACCTCGACCGTGCCATCGCCGACTACACCGAGGCGATCCGGCTCGACCCGCAACATGAGTATGCCTATGTCAACCGCGGCGTCGCCTGGGCCAAGAAGGGCGACCTCGATCTTGCCATCGCCGACTATGAGCAGGCGATACGGCTCGATCCGAAAGATGCCGATCCCTACGTCAACCGCGGCGTCGCCTGGTCCGACAAGGGAGATCTCAACCGTGCCATCGCGGACTTTGACCAGGCGATGCGGCTCGATCCGAAAAATGCCGCCGCCTACTTCAATCGCGGCATAGCCCGGAAAGCCAAGGGCGAGCTCGACCGTGCCATCGCCGACTACACCGAGGCGATCCGGCTCGATCCGCAACACGAGCAGTCATACGTCAACCGCGGCGTCACCTGGGCCAAGAAGGGCGACCACGAGCGTGCCATCGCGGACTTCGCCGAGGCGATCCGGCTCGATCCGACGGATGCCGATCCCTACCACAACCGCGCCAACGTCTATGCGGGCAGGAAGGACTATGAGCGCGCCATCGCCGACTACACCATGGCGATCCGGCTCGACCCGGCCGATGCCAGCCACTTCAATTTGCGCTGCTGGGTTCGCGCCTTGGACGGCAAGGACCTCGACGGCGCGCTGGCCGACTGCAACGAGGCGCTGCGGCTGCAGCCCGATGATGGCAACACGCTCAACAGCCGCGGCCTCGTTCAGTTCAAGCTCGGCGCGTTCGAAGCCGCCATCGCCGACTACGCCACCGCGGTCGCCCGAAACGCCAAGGATGCGGACTCGCTCTACGCGCGCGGCGCCGCGAAGCTGAAGACAAGCGACACCGCCGGCGGCAACGCCGATATCGCCGCCGCCGAGGCGATGAAGCCCGACATTGCGGCTGTATCCGCCGGCTATGGCATCACGGTCGATGCGGCGCGCGCGACCGCGGCGCCCGCGCACAAGTGACGCACCGAGCCGGCGCGAGCGTAGCCCGGATCGAGTGCACGTATTGCCATCACCGGCAGACCTGCAGCTTCAATCCGAACAGCGCGAGCCCAACGACGATCAGCACGCCGGCAACGCCCTCGAGCAGGCCTGCGCGTGCAGGCAGACGGTCGGAGAAATAGGCAAGGCTCGCGCCGGCAGAGAGAGCCGTCAGGCTCACTGCGATCACGAGATCGACGTGCCAAAACAACCCGCATTGGCCCATGGCGGCCCCCCTCCCAGTAGCGCACGCTTCCGCCATGCGGCGGCGACCGCCCAGCATCACGCGATCCAAAGCGTGAACGACGCTGCGACCCAGAGGGTCCGCACCGTCCGACGCGTTGGATGAAGCTCCGCCTGCTATGTCTCGGGCAGGAGCAAAAGGTTCAAAAGAGGTGCAGCCCTGATGCCTTGCGCTTGGCGCATAGCGGACCATGACCGGTTCGCCGTCCGATGTCGGCTTTCGGGCGCGTAGCGCCTCGATTTGCATTGCAGGCGTTCTTGACGTGCGGTTAGCCCGTTCTCGTCACGGCATAGATACCGCGCTCGAACTCCCGGTAGAGCTCCAAGGCGCGGGTGTCGGCAAACGGCAGCACCTGCGTCATGAAGACGGCGGCGACGCGCTTGTCGGGATCGATCCAGTAATACGTATTGAAGAGGCCGCCCCAGGTCAGGCTGCCGGCGCTGCGGCCGCCCGCGATG
>Ga0126371_10000664_pt1 | contig 28745 bp, 25 predicted proteins | sample PanSoiMetaPlot_4_FD_110145 | JGI IMG/M metagenome (GOLD analysis project Ga0126371, IMG submission 110145) | Tropical forest soil microbial communities from Panama - MetaG Plot_4 | ecosystem: Environmental > Terrestrial > Soil > Tropical forest > Bulk soil | place: Panama | collected 2016-02-17 | reverse complement strand
CTCAGCTGGAATAGATTGTTTTTTCATTGGTTGTAATACCGGATATTATGCGGCGTTATTGCCTTTGATCCGGGTTACACCCAATATCGGCTACCTGTCCAGATTCTTAAACAGAATTTTTACAAACTAAGGCAACGTGACGATGGCCGGCGGAGACGGCGGCCTCGGACGTTTGCCGTCTCTTACTTGATAACGATACCACCAAGGCGTGTAAACGACGCGGCGCCCGGTATAACCGCCTCCACGCGGTTCGGGAGCAGGGGGAGATTGCTGGGTCGCGATCGGCGTCTTGGGGTCACTCATATTAGGCAAACCTCGATGAGATTGGAACTGTCACCGTGAGAGTACCAGAAACCAACGGCGTGACAATGCCGCCACTCGAAACCATGCGAACCTGAAAAACGTAGGCAACTGCCTGCATGGTCTGGGTGGTCGCGGCAGGAACGATGAGCCACGTCTGCCCGGTTGTTGGCGTAGTTGTTTCGTACCAATCAATCTTAATCGTTGAAGGATCGTCGTCCGGAATAGTTGGGTCCGTCTTCGCGGTAAACTGGAATTCGGAGCCTGTGACATCCACTGGGCTCGTAATGCCGGTTGTCGGATCGGTAACAGTCAGAGTGAGTTGCGTGGAACGCGTGGCACCTTGTTCGACCGTGAGCGCTACTGTCTTTGTGCACGCGCACTGCGCCGACGTCGTTGTGGAAGATGTCTGTTGCTGTCCGTAAACCGGCAAGGGCGGGAAAGTAGTGCTCATGATGATAAGGCCTGCAGCGCTTTGCGGACGTCTTCTGGCGACACGTTCGCGCTTTGTAAGTTTGCGATATTCAAAATCTTCTGAGTCATCGACGGCTCGGTGGAACCCAATGGCGTAGGGCTAGGCTCGGCGCCGACACCTGGAACGTTCAACCGTTGCGCAATCTGCTGCTGTTCCTTGTACCAGGCGTCTGAATCCTCGATGGGATCCGGACCAGCTTTCGGCAGCAATTTAACGCTTGCTTGGGTCCGATCAAATCCGCCGAGCGCGTCGCTTAACGGCTGGGAGACATCGACCACCACGCCACTCTTTTGCTGTGCCTTGCTCGGCCCGATATCGATAAAAGGCACCGTAACAGTCTGATCGCCAACAGTTAAAGTTCCGCGCGCAGTGCGCCAGTTGGCTGGGTCGGATCCGAAATTCTGTTGCAAATACTGCGTTGGCACGGCGATGCCGTAGGAATTGGTGCTTGAAACGGTGCCAAGGCTAGGCGCACCAACGCCAGGGTCGCCAACCTTGAGCGCTTGTCTTTTGGTCTGGCCTTGGCGAACCGCATCCCAAAAACTGATGACATCCCCTACCCCACCGAAGCGCGTTGCATCACCCTGTTTTTGAGTGGGATCAATCATCTTCGGATTTCGGAGTGACTAGATTATCTACCGGGTGCCAGTTCCCGTCTTGGCCAAGATACTCCAGGCGCTTAGCGGAAATGGGTTTCTGACTGTAAATATCTTTAGTCGTACGTTCGACTTTCAGTCCGGTGTTTGGCGTCCGGACCAAAACGGGAGTTCCGTCTTCGGGAGCAAAGGCCCAGACAGTTCCCGCATTATGGCTGAAATACGCTCTCTTCTCTGTGCTGCCATCGGGCCAAGTATCTTGGTCGGTAAACTCATGCGCCCGGTGAGTCTTGAGCTTTCCTGAGTCGGCAATCTCGTAGAGACGTTGCATGTTAGTTGCATGGTAAGCAAATCCTTCATCGCTTGTCACCTCACGCGTGAGCTTTGCTGGCGTGACAGGTTCTGGTTTTTCGCCCATTCCAGAAGTTACGGCAGTTTCGCCAACTTCCTGAGGTGCGGCGGCAACAGGTTCAGCCCGCGGCTGGAAGTACGACGTCAATTGCCCATAAGTCTTTTCATGGAATGCCTCGGCCTGCCCAGGCATCTCACGAATCCGATTCAAACGATCAAGACGAAAACTTTTTATAACATCGGGCGAACGCTTCGAGAGCGTTGCGGCGTCAGGGTTTGCCGCTGCCGGAAAGCCAAACATCGCATTGAGGAAAGACTTTTTCGCATCGCCGAGCCCGGTACCGCCCGGTCTATCCGCTGCGAGGTTCGCTAGGTAAGTATGCGCGTCCTCTAATGCAGGTCCAACTTGACTATTGTACAAGGACTTACCTTGCGGACTCCGCATCGCCTTGGTGATGTTCGTTGTCAGTTGCTCCGGATCGTATCCCTTGATGATGACTTGGTCAGTTTGCGGAATCTCGGTCCAGATCGGAACAAAAGAACGTTCACGCGCCGCAAGGCTGCGATACTTGCCGCCTTTCTGCGGCGTGTTGTAGACGGCGCGCATCATGGAGCCATTGTTGAGTTGCATGGCACCGTCGGCTTTTCTCCAGTTCAACATTTGGTTCGCGTTGAATTGGTTCGTTGCTTCGAGTTGGTTAAACATTTCTTCCCGCACACGTTGGCCTTGAAGTAATCGGCGCCCATCCGATGTAGTTATCCACTTCACGTAATTGTCACCCTCAGCGCCTAGTAAGTGTGGTTGCGCTGCGAAGATGTCGCTTACGGCTTTACCCAGTTTGGCGGCATCAGCGTCCGCTTGCGCTGCGGTCTTGAGCACGGGGCGCCCGTCCATCCCAACGGCAATTGTTCCGTCCGGGTTACGGTGATAATCGCCGGTTGCATCCAACTGGGTCTGGACCATGTCAAAACCAGGCGTGCCTTTGACGACATCAGTGGGTATCGGAGTGTCCGCCCGGTGCGGTGCATTCACGTCGCCACGCGCAGAGGTCTGCTTTGTGTAATAGTTCCGTACCGCGTCCTGCAATGAGCGCGCCTGCTCAAGCGTGCTGGTGGGAATTGGGTTGCCAGTTGTCGCATCGGCGCCCATGCCCATTTTAGTCAGCCAGTTATTGGTGACGTTGTTCCCAACAAGATCACTTGGGACATAACCGCGAATAACTTTCTGTAGATCCGTAGGGTTCGCCATCTGTTGTGCGTGCAGGTCCGCGAACATTTCTAAGGCAACGTCGCGATCGGTGGCCGGCGGCGCACTAGGATTATCACGTTGAAGCCGCGCGTTGTAATCGCTCTTGTAACGCTCAAAGATATCGTTGTTGACATACGTCCTGCTCCCATCAGGTTGCAGTTCAGTGAGCGGATGCCCGTTTTGGTCGAGCGCAGTCATAATGCCTGGCTGACCTTTAAGCGGGTTGCCGATGATGTCGCCGACAGCTTGGTCCTGCAATCCGTGCGCTGCCAGGTGATGACCTACTTCGTGCGCGGCAACAGCTTGGAGCGGATTGTCAGAAAGGACGTTAACGTTGATGATGCTCTTGGGATTATTCGCGATCCATTGACCGTTGACCTTGGTCGGATCCGAGAAGAAACGAAACTCAGCGTCCGGATGCGCCATGCCGTAGACCGACATCGCTAGCTGAACGTCCGGATGGAGCTTGAGAAACTGCGCCTTATTCGGTGGAGACATCGAACCGATGAACCGAGCTCGGTCACCGATCGCAGCTTGCCGCAATTCAGCGGGAGAATTAAACCGCATCAATTGTCCGAGACCGCCGCCGGCTGCGCCGATCATGCCGCCCATAGCCAAGCCTTGCTGAAACGCGCGCGGATCGCCGACTCCTTGCGCAAGTCCCATCCCGCCACCTATGCCTGCGCCAATGAGGCCTCCAGTCGCCATCGAAGGCATGGCATAAACAAGCTGGTTGTCCATCTTGGAAGCGATCCACGAAGAGACTCCGTCGAGTTTGTTGGCCATGTCGCGCCAGAACGGAAGCGTTTGTTGGCCGAGCGCGTATTGCTGGCCAATGATGCCTAACGTTTTGCCGGCCTGGGTCAGCGTATCCAGATTGGCGAATTTTCCGATTGTACCGCCAATTGCCTTGATAGCTTCGGGTGCGAACGGACCTGCTATGCCTCCCACTACGGCACCGACAGGACCGCCAACCAAGGCGCCGACTCCTAATCCGTGAGCCATACCTCCAGCTCGGATCGCCAATTCCACCGAGCCTTCCCCCCAACGTTTCACCACTTGGGCAACGGCGTCTTTGGTCGCTTCATCGGCACCAGGCACAACGGTTGCAGCGATCTTTTGCGGAATCGCTTCTAATAAATTCCCTACCTGGCTCGGCACCTGGGCAAGATCGCCAAGATTCTGCAAGGCGTTGCCAGCCATTTGCCGGAACGGGTTCTGGTTCGCGCGGTCCAGTTGCTGATTGTAATCTGCAACCGCGGCACCGTATTCGTCCTGTACCGCGGCGTAGTCGCGTTTGGCATAGCCTTCGACCGTCTTCAGGCGTGCTAGGTTAGACTGCATCCCGGCCCGCGCCTCATCGGTCAATGTCGGACCAGTGCCTTTGATGTCGCCGACGAGTATCGAGCTCATTGACGCACGAGCCGAGGCAATGCTTGCCATCCTGTTATCTGCTGCCGCGAGTGCTGCGGTTGCGTCCGCTAGACGTTCACCGCGTATGCCCGCTTTAATGAATTGGCCAACGACCGCGTTTGCACCAGCCTTGAGGGCCGGCTCGGCTAAGCCCATGACGTAGTTTGCCGGATCCGTCAGCATCTGCGCTGTGGAAACCAGGCCTTCACTTGGCGTCGCTGTAGCTAAACGATTTCCGGCATCCACCAGGCCGATGCTCTTAAGCACATTACCGGCAGCGGTCTGCGCGTCGGTAAGATTCTTAGCGCTCTGTTGAGCGCGTTGTGCCGCACCGCGAAGAATCTCGGATTGCTGAAAATCAAGGCGAGCCGCCGCGTCAGGGTCAGACGTATGCGCCGCTTGCGAAGCTAGGGCGTAAAGTCCGCTGACATCTTTCACCCCTTGCGGCAGATCTTTGGTGTAAGTGTCCCAGTTGCCACGTAAAGCACGAACAAGCGCAGCGTCTGCGCGCGCATTCATGTTTGCAATGTTGCTGCCGGAAGTGTCACCTTTGGTAATCGTGTTCCAAAGATCCATTCCTTCCGGAATAATCCTGAACGCCGGGAGGGTTGCCGTAAGATAATCGCCGATATCATCCAAGGTCTTGCCGGCAGCTTCCGTTCCGGCAGTCCAAAGATCGCCCGCCTTGCTGACAGCGCTCAGAGCTGTCTGGCCCGCTCCGCGTTCTGCCGCCTGAATAATCAGGTTCTGCTTTTTACCCTGCTGAAACAGGGCGTACATTGCGGAAGGACTATCGGTCTTGTTCGCGAAATCTGGCAGGTTCTGGACCGAATAAAGGACGTTGTCGAAATCCTGTTTATTGAGCTTGGAGAGGTCGCCTCCGGTATTGACGAAGTTGTCAAAGGTCTGAACGAGATTGAGCGCAGAGGCGTGAAAATCTGTCGGATTACCGCTCGAATCGAATTGCGGAACTTGTGGAGCATCGGGATTAACTACTTGAGGCTGGGCAACGTCAGTCTGCAATGGCTGCTGTGGGGTATACCCCTGCGTGGCAGTCAGCGTCTGAGTTGGATCAAGTAATTGCGGCATTTAAAAGCCCCATGGGTTCAATCCCGCTCCGATAACCTGGTTAGTCTGGGTGTCGAAAGTTGGTTGCCGAACAGGCGGAGGCGCAACCTGATTTTGATTAGGCGGCGGCGACGGACTCGATGAAGCACCGCCGCTAGCAGCGCCTTGGATATTCTTAGCGCTCTGATTTATCGACCCTTGCCTAGCTGCGTTTTGCTGCGCCTGGCTCGGCACATAGATGCGGCGGTATTCAGCTTCCAAAGCGGTTGTGTCAAAATGCTGCGCCTTAGACAGGTTAATGATCTGGCGCATCTTGTCCTGAATCGCCGAACGCAACAGACCAGTTTTAAACTGCGCGCTCTTGTCCGAATCCCAATAATCCGGAATACCTTCCGCTGCGGCTTTCTGTTCCTGCTCGCTCAAGTTGCCTTTTTGTCCGAAAAGTCCGCGGGCAAGGTTGGCAATCAAATGGTTTTTCTGCGCATCGAACATGCGCGCTTCATCTGTTTTCGCGCCACCGACGCCTGGGCCTGCTGCTGCTAGTCTGGTCTTTAAATCCTGAATCAAATCAATCTGGCTCATTTTCGTGCCTTCAGGATTCTGCGCAGCCGTAGGCGACACGAGGCCGGCGAGCGAACTGAACTGGTCGAGATATTCTTGCGGCGGCGGCTTAGCGACGTCCGAAGCATCCTTGTACTTCAGGGCGCTATCGTAGAATTGCTTGAACGTTGCCTGATACTCTTTGGTGTCGAGCGGAGTCCCAGCCGAAGCTAGCCCGCTTGCGTAATCGTCAGCCTGCACCCGCGCGTATTTCAGGAGTTCATCGTTGCCCATGTATCTGCCGTAGATCGATGGATCCCTGATCGATGTGCGCGTTTTAGCATCTAACGGCTGGATATAGACTTCGCTAGGATTATCGCCTTTCGCGAATTGGCCTGAAGCGATGTCTTGATTTTGTTGCTGGGTTTGTTGCTGCTGAACACTCGCAGTTGTGTTTGCCGGCTGACTCGTTCCACGTGGAACTATGCGATACGAAATGTCGCCGCTGAAATTTACCGGTAACCCGAGATTGTTCCGCGTACCTGCAAGCATATCGATCCCAGCCCCCGTGCTTTTGCCCGGACCGTAATCTTTGAGCGATGTAGTTGTGGTCTTACCGGTCTTCGGGTCGACAACCTGAACCTCGTATCCGGCATTGAATTTATCGATGAAATCCTTGTCATTGGTATTCCCGTATTTGTTCAGTACCGAAAACGGCAACGCGACGCCTTCGTTATTCCATCCGGACAAATCAGCCCCACGCGCGCCGATGTTCCAATTCGATTCGGTGTAGCCACCTCTGGAGGGTCGATCGACTTCGCCGAACTCCGTGCCGCGCACGGTCGTCAATCCGATATTGCTATCCGCCTGACCCACTTGCCCAGGTTTTTGTATCGGTTGCGCCGGGATAGGTGGATAGCCAGGTTGCCCAGATACCATCGGAGCTTTTTGCACGTCTGGGATATCCGGCATGAACTGGCTTACTGTGGCGATCGGAATCGAAGTTCCTTTGTACGTGTCGGTAGGTTTTACGCCAGGATACTGGATGCCGAGATCTTGGAGCGCGCGCCAACTGGTACCGCTCCCGAGGTTTGCCGCTTGTTTTAGCTGCGCTTCCTGTGGCGTGACGTCAGGCGTGATTGTCCCAACATAGGCATCGCGCATGACCTGTCTCACCGCGTCAGACTGATCGTTCTTCGTGAGATCGTCGTAGCCTGGAATCAAACCTTTAAGCTGTTCGACCGTAATAGGCCTGCCATTCTGGTATTCGCCGAACGGTGCCGACACTTTGGGTGCCTGCAAGGTTGCATGTGCCGCGTCTATTTGTTCTGGCGTCGCATCTATGTTTTGCAGGGCTTGGTAGGCTGACGCGCGATCGGTTTGCTGCTGGTTATAGTCTGCAGTCCGCTGCTTAATCTGGTAATCGATCAGCTTGTTCAGGGCGTCCGATTGCGGGATCGGAGGAGCAGGCGTTGTATCGACAGCCAGCGTCATGCTGCCGCCTCTATTCGACGGGCTGGCAACACTAGGGGTTGGGCGTCCGCTGACTGTGCCGTAGAACGACGAAGGATCCGAAATCGGCTGGGCAAGCGGCGCGCTCGCCTCCAATTGCGATGGAGGTGTTAGCCCAGATTCACGCGCCAGTTTATCGTACTCTTCCTGGGTCATATCCCGAGTTTAAGTGTCGCCGGATTAGGAATAGGAAGCGCCTGCTGTTGCTGCTGTTGTTGCGGCTGTTGCGGCTGATTTAGCACCCTCGGATTTTGCCCTTGCTTGTATGCCTGCGCTTCAGCGGCGCGTTGTTCCGCGTCGCGGGCGCGTTGCTCCGCAGCTTGCACTCTTGCCGCGGCACCGATGTTTGCCACGTCTACGGATGTTCCCGAAGAAACTCGTTCGCGCGCCATCGCGGCGTTCAATGCCTGCTGCTGTTTCTGAATCTCAAGCGCGTTCTGAAACTTCGCCGAGAGCATGCCAGTATACATGCCGATGGCTTTTTGTTGGGCGCCGAGATTCGCCGTCTTCAATGTCGCGTACTCGTCAGGACCAATGATTCCCTGACTGTGCAGGACATCGAGCATTTGATGAGCGGACGATCCTTGTTGCAGAACGCCTTCTTGCACCATGCCGGTCTGCGGATCGATGCCACCTAGCACGCTCTGGATTGCGCCCGAGAGCGATTTGCCGGCTTGCGCAATCCCGGCAGCGTAGCCGCTCCCGATGTCAGTCACTGGTGTTGTGTAGCCGAGGTTAAAGCTCGGCGGAGTCATTGGATCAGCCATTTTTCTTTCCTCCAAAATAATCTGGAACCCAGCCCCATTCAGGAATCATTGACGAAATATTCTTTATCGGGCGATCGAAGCGCGGACAGTAGACAGTTTCGCCTTCGCGCCGTTTGTCGACGCACCGAACGCAAACCGGGTACCAGTCCGAATTGTAAGTCTTATCTTCCCATTCCCGGCGATTCTTGACGTCGTACCGGTCAAGCTGGACTGGGACGTTGTTCTCTTCGATGTAATCCCAGATGTCGTTGTCGGTCCATTCGCGCAGCGGAAAATAGAAGTCCGGACCTTCGTCACGCATCACGTGCTCGGAATGCAACGGGATAGGACCGAATATTGGGTCAGTATCACAATTCTTGTGACCGACGATTACCAGGTCCCATGGATAGGAGAAACTGCCACACGGACGCGTCAGGAAATTGACGCCGCACAGATACGGTTCTTCCTGGCCATCTTCGTACTCAATCGTGTTTTTCAGGACTGCCTCAACGGAATGCGGCCCGGTTGAGTACTCGCTGACAAGTGCCACCATCTGATCGCTGGTCTTCAGCGAGACGCGAAGCGGCGGATAATTATAGATCCACATGTGGATCTTAGCGGCCAGGTTATGCTGAAAGAAGGTCTTCTCCGGGAACCAAGGATCTTCGTAAAACAGGATACTCATCTCGGCGGTGAACCTGGTTGTAATCAGATGCAGGAGGACAGTGGAATCCTTGCCGCCGCTCCAATTGATCACAGGCGCATGGTAGGCATGCGTCTCAAAGAAGTCCTTGATCGCCTCAACTGTTTCTTGCGTTTTATCTGTGATCGTCATTTACGTTGTTCCATCTTCCGAGCGTAATCGCCATCCGACTCAGGAGGAATTGTGAGCTCTTCCCCCACAGCAATGTCACGAGCCGCGAGGACAATTTTTTGGCCATCGATCTCGTCGCCCATATACGTGTTCGCCTCATCGCCGTTTCGCGGGAAATTCCAATACTGCGCCTCGTCTGCGCAGATCACCCATTGCGGTCTGGTAGGGTTAAGGTACCCGCGTTGCCGGATAAACTCTTGCGCGCGCGACTCGGCATATTTAACAGCGTAATCGGTTAAAACTCGATCCACCGCAGGACTTAGCATCCAGACGACTCGTCCTTTAAGGATCGGCTCGGCGGCAAAGATGCCTGTACCGTGAATGCTCGAATCGCCGACTTTTACTTTCACCGTCATCATAGCTTAAAACACTGCTGCGATCCCCGTGATGGCTGCGCCCGCGATTCCGGCTCCCGCGCTAAGCATGGCGCCGCTAGCAGCGCCTCTACTTTGCGCATTCATTTGATTCGCCGCTGCCTGTGCATTCATGCCTGCCATGGCGTTCTGATTTACGAGACTTAACATCCCGCTACCCTGGAAGAGGTTTGGCGCCCCAGTTCCCATCTGTCTAAGGTTGCCGTAGATACTGTTCAGCCAGTCCGCACCTCCCGCTTGTGCTCCCAGCACTCCAGCCAATGGCGCCTGTTGCGCTGCGTAAACGTTCTGCAAACCTTGCGCGCCCATCGACTGCTGCCGATATAACTGGTCGAGGATGCTTCCACGAAGCGATGCTTGACCTTGGATCCCGGCCTGTTGAAAGCCGAGTCCAGCCTGGCTGAATGCGCCTTGCTGCTGGAGAGCGTTCTGGATGTTTGATGCGATTTGGCCTTGCAACCCAGCCTGAACGCCATAGCCCTGATTTGCTAACTGGCCAGCAGTCCCGTACAACCCAGCCGCCGCGCCAAGGTTTGCTTGGGTCGCCGCGATATCCGCCTGACTCATGCCCATCGCGTTTGCCGCGCGTTGTTGCAACTGGTTCTGCACGAGGCCGCTGACGCCGCTGGCAAACTGTTCGCGTTGGCCAAGAAGTTGTTGCTGGAACGCAGTGCGCCCCAGAACCTCGGCTGCGATCGATCCTGATTGCCCGAGCATGCCACGCGCCGAATACGCAGCGCGCGCCTGTTGCGCCGCATCAGCAATCTGGGATTCGGATAATGTCCCGCCAAGTGCGAGTTCCGATTGCGCCTTGGCTTGCAATTGTCCGGTCAATGGATCGAGTTGTCCTAAGTTTTGCTGCACGTTTTGCGCAGTCGCATTCCAGAGTGCGCTACGCGGATCCGCCGCTAATTGGCCGGCTATGCCTCGAACGTCGCCGGTCGCTTGTGTGGTTGCCTGACCAACCTGTCCGGAAAGAGCCTGCAACTGCTGGTTAATGGGTTGCATGCTCTGGCCAGCTTGTTGCGCCAGGTTCTGCATGGTTTGCGCAGCACCACCACCCCACTGCCCCATCTGGTTATAGAGCCCGGTCAACTGAGTATCTGGAGTGGCATTCAGCTGGCCTTGGCTGAAGCTGTAAAGTTGTTGTAACGCAGGACTATTCTGGAGCGCTTGTTGTCCCATGGTCCCGGCATACCTTTGATAATTCGCCGCGGCATTCTGCGCCGCTTGATTCTGCGCCTGAAGAAGCGATTGCTGCATCCCAGGCAATTGGTTCTGAAGCGCCTGGCTATAGAACGCCAAATTGCTGCCCATCAACTGTTGCTGCAGTTGATTGTACATCGGCTGATATTGCGATTCTTCGCCGTAAAGTTGGCCGGCGTGCTGGGTATACGCGCTGATAGCCGATCCGAGCTCCTGACCTGCGTCCGGAGGTCGCGGTGCTTGAACTGATGGTGCTCCGCCCATTTTAATCTCCTTAGTGACTTCTTGCTGCGATGAACTCGTTAGAAGTAAAGCTTTTCCAATACGTCCTTGGTTTCGCCGGCGTTGTGAAATTCTTCCAATAGAGTTTTTCCCATTTCACGAAGTGCAATCGTTGCCTTCGCTTCCAGGCTACCCACTCAAGTTCATAGGGTGCTTCCAGGCAGAGATCGTATGAAGACATCGCGCCTTTCTCGGTCGCCCAAAAATGGATCCACCAACAGTTATGCGGCGTGCCTTCAAGAATGGTCTTTCCATCCGTCTTGCATGTCTCGCCCATAAGCAAAAAATTTGGACGCCGGATAATAACGCCGCGAAAGAAACAACAAAGGATGGCTTGCGCAAGAGCGCCCTCAGGTTCATTCGCCTCATACCATGTCCTCGCAATTTCTCCGACATCGATATTCACGTTTTGATTATCCAATACATGACAATGCAGGGTTGCATCTGATCGTGTGCCTGGGTTGTGCCTCCGCTTCCGCCGGCGTTGGCAATAGTGGTAAACCCGCTGGCGTTGTCCATGTAATCAGCTGTACCTAGCGGAGTGCTCGTGTTAGTTCCGCCAGCCGCGCTGTATGCTCCGCTACCGACCGCGGCGTTTGTCGATCCAGTTGGGTTGATATAGGAGTGCTGGTGCAAACTATGAAACACGTGCGTGTGCGAATCAGTTGCCGTGTGATTATGCACCGGCATTTCCGCCACGGTTAATAGATGCGTTTCGGTTCCTGCTTTACTGCCAAAGGTGCGCGCGGTAATGCCGCCGACAGCGGTGTTCACGTAACCAATCGGCATCCTGCCTCTTAAATCGGGCACTTGAAACCAAGCGCTCGCTCCGCTTCCACCCGCACCGTAATAACTTCCGATCGCCGCATAAAGGGCCGGATATGTGCTCTGCAAATATTGGGTGCCATCACAAACGAGCCAGCCACTCGGAGGACTCGGACCGGCGAATGCGTGCATAATTCCGGGGGCAATCAAAAGGTTGACCAACGAAGTTGCCAATTTCGCCAGGGTAATTGAAGCATCCTGATACGAATTCGTGTCGACCTTAGTGATTGTGTCGAGCAAGTAGCCTACGTTCCCGCCGTTATCTACGGTCTTGAATTTGCCAGTCGAATCCAATCCGATGGCTCGTGAATTATGTCCGTAACGCTGAAAACCAAGAGATGGCATGTAACCATCATTGCCGCTATTCGCACTGGTTCCTCGAATCAAAATAGCAGAATTGGCCGGCGTAACAGTGTTAATAACGGTATCGAGCGTATCAATAAACTGGCCGGCTAAATTCGGGTCACCCGCTTTATTGATCGGCGCGTACCCAAGTCCATTGACGACCGCATTCCCAGTGATCGTGACCGTCGCTCCTGACGCTATGACGGTACCGGATGCCACGTTGCCAGTAGCACCTGTATTAATGGCTGTGCAAACGGAACCAGAAACGGAAAGCGCCGAATATAAGCCTGCGCCTTGAATATTAAGGCTTAGACCGCAGAAGATCCCGGCCACACTTGAAAGTGTGATAGCAACATTTGCTTGGACGGCAGGCGTAGTGAAATTCGCGGTCGTAGTCGTGCTCGCAACAATAGTGGTCGTAACAACGGCACCTGTGTTTACAACGGTCCCAGGTGCGGCATTTCCCGAAGCGCCCGTGTTGATAGCCGTAACGACATTGCCGGCGATACTCGTGACTGAGTAAGCGCCTGCCCCTGCAATGTTAAGGACCAAGCCAGCAACAATGCCGCCCGTCGTGGTCATCGTAATAGGGACGCCTGCGTTTATTGCCGGAACGGTGAAACCCGCGGATACAGTGGTGGATACGCCGGGATCCAGATCTGCCGCTTGAACCTGACCTGGACCAATATCGGTGCTTTGAATCGAATTAGCGGCATAAGCTCCCTTTGGAATGACGCCCGGAGTCGTGACGTAGAGCGTGCTACGGGCCAGACATCCGTCCTGCAGCATTGTCGAATCGATCGTCGGAGAAGTGACGAACAAGGAGACATCGTCGACGAACGGCGTCGATACCTCGCCAATCTGGAATTTCAGGCGACTAAACAGAACATTTTTCCCGGTCGTATTAATCGCGCCGCTCGGCAATCCAATGGCCAGTAACAGACCGTTTGCCACGTTCGGATAAGTAACAGAATCCGACAGATCAATCGTTACCGACGTCAGCACCCAGACAGACGGCGCAACGGTCTGAAGGTTGACCGTGTGAACGAGCGTGACCGCCGAGAAATTGTTAAACGCGTTGCACGTATAAATGTTCAGGATGGGCGAGAGGGTCAGCCCGGTCGAATTGTAGATGTACCCACTAAAGGTGCATTTACGTCGAAGCGTCGCCGAGAGATCGCCATTGATTTGCTGCCCCATCTCGCACGTCGTAACGCTTGCCGCTCCAGTGATCTGCGCGGAGAAGAGCGAATATGCGTCAGGAACAACGCTAGAACGCAGGAATGTCACCGCGGCGCCCTGCGGACGCACGAGCCAATAGTTTGCGTTGGTTGTCCAGACGTTGACCGGGCAGGATACGCCCGCTGGCGTTGTCCAGAATGCGCTGTAATAATTTCCATTGCGCATGAAGTTCTGGTCATTTACCGGGTCTTCCAAAGCCAATTCTACAATTGGCGTCGCGAGCAAATTCAGCTTGGCGGCATCCAGAATATCGTGATCAGAAAAAACGTAGCTGGGTTTTACGATTAAATCGCCCAATGTGTCCTCCTATGTGTGTGGCCTCGGTTCTCTCTGGTCTTCATAACAATCTGGAGAAATGGTGCGGATATTGAGATATCCCTGATTGTTCTCGATCTTCAACTGCACGTAGCGCGCCTTGAGATTGACGGCGTAACGTTCAGTGGTTTCTGCGTTTCGCTCAATCTGAATCCCGTGCGGACCTAGCATGACAGGCAACGCGACCGAGTAATCTGCACGACGCGGGTTAGCATGATCATCGTTCGAATTCATCGTATTCCACCGCGCCTGCATAAACGTCTCGTATCGAGCGCGGTCAGCTGTTTTCTCCGAGATGAGCGTCTTGGCATTGTTCCCGTCAGGGTAACAGCGAACTGTGAGTTTCGGATTCCACGAAGCAACGTCCAAGTCGAATCGACGAAAGAAGCTGCGCGAGGCTTGACCTTGGTAGCCGCGTGTCATGATCGCGGACTGAATCTGGTATTCGTCATCGGACGTTTGCCCAAGCAGGTCGGTTTTCCCAGCTTCCAATAACAAGATTACGCCGAGTTGGCGATCGATGGCGAACAGGCGCCGTTCACCGTTGTAATCCATCTTCTGCAGATCATCTATCCTGAAGTCAGGGTTCGCGAAGCTGTCGATCGATTCCCAAGCTTGGGTTACGATGTTAAAGACGAGCACCGCATTGCAGCGAACCGCATCTTTAAGCGGAACAGCGAAAATGACTCGATCGCGCCGATACTCGCATCGGATCAGATTCGCCGCGTTCCAGTTGATGGAATCGATAATAGGCCGAATCGGCTGGGAAACCGGGAATTCGCTCGGCACGGGCGTATTGACGAGTTCCTGGTCAATCGTGAACACGCCCGAATGCGACATAAAAAAGATTGTCCCTGATACCTGGCAACATGCGTGGCGCCCAACGAGGCCGATGCTGCCGGGAAGCCGCGTTAGTGTGGCTTGCGAAAGGTCGCCGGCAAAATTCGTGATGCGATAGATCGAGTGGCGTTTGAAACAAAAGATCGTTTCTTGCTGCCACGGGAAGATGCGCACGAGATCATCGGACTCACCCTGATTGACTTGAAAATCGTTGAGCGTCCAATCAAAAGCGGTCCATGATGCAATGTCGCTCACTGCAATGCGATCCTTACCGTACGGGACGAGCATGCGGTTGCTAGCTGTTTCGGCGTAATAGGCGTTTGGTACCGTGGATCGCCCGCTGCCCGTTGGCGGAGCCGGGAATGTTTCCCAGTAGACAGCCCAGTCACCGTGCCAGAGAAGAGGTTCGACATCCGGTCCGCGCCAAATAAAAAAGACATCGAAGGCTTGGCTGAATTCTACCGGGTAACTGACCGTATCCGGCAAGGGAAGGAAGCGCGGGTATTCGCCGTCGCGAACGAACCAGACGCCAGAGGATACACACACGGCAAGCCATTCAAGGCCGTTTGGATTAGAGAAAAGGCCCGTGCCGTAAATTGTGTCGTAATCAACCGCGTTTAGCGCGCCCGGGCAAAGTGTTCCGCGTCGCGTCGCGAGTCCACCAGGGTCGCAGCGGACGTTGTACCCTTCGCGATAAAACCCTGGTTTCATGCTCGCCGGATCTTGGGCGCGCATGTCCATCCCGATAAAGGTCTGGTCGCCTACCGAAACGGGCGATTCATCTAATGTTCCTGCTGAGCGCCAGCGTGGCATATCATGCGAAGTTTTGCGCCTTGGTATGCGCCCGCGCCCAACGGTTGTTTAGGCCTTTCCAGAATTTGCTTTTCTCATCCCGTTTGCCTGTTTTCCACGGGTACGAGTTGCGTTCGTAGGTTTCGCGCGCTTCGGTGATCTCTTCCAATACGGAGTGGGCGCCAGGATCAGAAAGCTGTTGCCCGAATTCCTCGCGCGTATTTTCTCCGACAATGCCGTCGATATCCACGTTCAGCGCGATCTGGAGAATGGTTGCGGCGCCTTTCAAGCCGCGATTGAAACAACAATCTCGCAACACGAATTCGATTGCGGGATTGGCCTCTGCCGCTTCCGGAGAAGGGAAGAACTTCAGCACGGGCCTTGTGTACTGTTCGATATAAGCAGCGGCGGCATCTTCAGCCTCCGTATGTTGCCCCTGCTCGATAAGGTCCCGAAGTTCGCTGGCCTTTTCAGGATGGTACCGATCATTGATACCGGCTATTTCGAAAGCGCCACCTCCGTCGCCGACAGGTAAATAGTAGATTTGCAGTTTCTTATCCTTGTATCGGCCTTCGAACCGCACAATCTCGCGTCCCATAGCTATGCGCTTGGGATTCATTTTAGCACGGCATTTTCTTTGGTGACGTGCCTGGACTCTTGCGACCTTGCGGAGGCGTTTTCCCAGCAACGTTTTTGTTTGTTGGGTTCTTCTTTGGCGGCGGACTGTACTTTGCCGCTTTCGGATCTTGGTTTTTGGGAGCCATGTTAGCCATTATTTCTTCTTTCCTTTCTCTGCACCTTTCTTTTCGGCGCCTTTGATTTTGCCTGCATTTATGCTGGCATAGAAAACGTTTTCCGCGCGATCGCCATACGTATCGCGCATACTTTTTAAAATAGTTTTACCTTTTTTGGTCAGTGGCATAAGCTTTAAACCGGTATTGCGCTCACCGAAATGTAACCGCCGGTAATCTCGACTTGATCACCTGGCGCGCTCACGGCGACGCGGATAATGTGACCCGCTTCCAACAAGCCGATATAGAAAGCATTCCCCTCGCCTGCAACGAAGATCGATTGTCCGCGCGGCATCAAGCCGCCGCTAGATCCTTTATCTAGCTGCACCTCAAGCGTGCGCTCGATCGCCACCTCATGCTCGCAACTGCCATGGACATCGACATGCACGACCGAGCGATGAGTCAAGGCAACGCCATTTGGAGCCTCGGTAAAAAGACTCGTATTTCCAAGGGATCCAGCATTGACGAGATCAAGTTGATACTCGTTACCGTCGCCGGAATAAATCTGCGGAGCCAGGTAGGCGTACCACAAGCCGACCGAGCCGATTAAAGGGGCATCTGTCATAGTGTTCGAGGGTTCATGATAAAGTTGAGTAGCCTTCCCAGGTTTCGAGTAATCCCTGCTGAAGGTCTTGTTGATCAATCGCGGCTTGCAAATAACCGTATGCTTTCCCGAGCTCGCCTGGCGCTTTCTCGTTTTGCCCCTCGGTAACCAGGGTATCGGAGAAGGCAGCTTGCGCGACGAATCGGCTGAACGGGTACGGAATACGGAACTGCGTCCAATTGGCTGGCGTAAGGCTCGGTTGCAAACCGATGGTACCTTCTACGGAGCAAATGTAGGTATCCATACCATCAAGTGCCGCATCGCCTTTTGCGTAGGTAAGAGTGGGGTCCCATTCTGCGCGGGCCAGACCTGGGTACGGAATACGAAAGACCAACCAGACGATGTTGCTGGTTGACGTGGTTGTGAACTCTAGACCGCGCGACGATGCCAGGAATCGGAGTCGGACGCGGGATTTGTCTTCGTACGGGTTTTTGGTCCAAGCACTGTAACACGTGCCGATGGGCGTATGCCCGTCCTGCCAATAGGGAATCCACCGTATTGCGACATTTGGATTCGGCGCCCAAAAGGTTTCGTTTGATACCGGACCGCCGATCGTCTGCGCGAGTGCCTGGTAATACTGCCCAGAGCACGAATCCCAGACGATGTCGCCTTGGGCGTAGCATACGTTCGGATCAAAGTCCGGAGCAAACGCGCGCTGTTCGCAGAAACAGGTTTCAACGAAATCGTAGAGCTCCCAAGCTTCGCGCAATCGGTCATCCATATAACCCAAGATTTCGTAGGCCTTATCTGGATCCAGGTTTGTGTTCGGACCTGTCGGCACCAAACCCGAACGGCGGCAGACATCATAGAGGATTCGTTGCGTTGTTACGGGCGGATTCATGTGCTGTAACCGACCATGGTTTTACGCGATTTGGCTTTAACAATAACATCTTTATTATCGCGTTTAAATTTCTTGATAAAATCCTTATCGTTCCATATCTGGCGCCCTTCGCGGCGGACCCAGTGCCAGTAGACGTCAGCGTCGAGGCGCATATGGCACTCGCCCATACCATCGAGCCAGCATTCTTCCAGGCGCTCAGTCGCCGCAGCGATCCGTTGCTGCCGAGCGTAGATCATCTCCTTCTCAGCCTCGTGTTCATCGAGAATGCTTTTGCAGAAATCGTTCAAAAAGCCTTCGCCGTGAACACGGGCCAGGTCAGCGCTGAACTGTTCCCAGCCCGTTATGTTGGACATGCGATCCTCTCTTCCTGAAGCTTTAGCGCTTCTAGCCACAACGCGTTAAACATTTCATCTGGCAACGTGTTTCGAGCTACGGCAATAAACAATTCAGCCAAAGAACCTTGCCGATTCCAATACTGCCCTTCTGGGTCAAGCCATCGACAATTCGATGGTTCATAGTCTCCGTTTACATTTATGCGATCCAATGAATACCGCTTATCAGGTTTCCTTCCCATGTCTTGGAGAAAATTCTCGTAGCTATTCCATCGCTCGCATACCTTGATTCCTCTTGCCCCGTAGCAATAATATTTCGTGTTGTTTGGATTCAAGCAACGACCACGCATGGACTGCCACGCTGAGTATTCAGGAGTGTAAAACTTGTATGAGCCCTCTCCATGTGTCCGAAACGAAGCGCGCATGGAATCCGCTCGAAGGCAACCGCAAGAACGGGTTCGCCCGTTGCGAAGATCCTTTCCGGCAACCACCGATTCCTTTCCGCAATCGCATAGGCATTGCCATTTAGTAGGAGTAGCGTGTCCTCGCGAATTTCTTCCTGCTCGCACCGCTATCCCTAGAACCTTGAGTTTTCCAAATGTCTGTCCCGTTAAATCAATCAATACATTTTTCATATACTGATTGATTAACGGTACAGTTGGGGACATCTTTAATATCTGCCCGTACAGATTATTCGTAAGTGCCTCAGGCCGTGGGACTTATCTTACAAAAACCAAGCGGGTTGTACACCGCAAGACCCGCGACCGCGTCAACGTAGCCGCGAGGACCGCCGCCCATATTGGGCAGTTCATTGTAGCCCGGTTGGCGATTGTATCTCAATTCGATGTCATCCCAGTCGAGCAAATACCCACGTCCTGATTTCACGTTTGCGACGCCAGAATTTTGCGCCAGGAACAAACTCAAGATGAGTTTTACACTGCCGAAATCGCCCTGCCACACGTCCACATAATTTGTTATGGTATGCGTGGATGCGTCTTGGTTGAACCTACGGAGTGGCACGGTGGATACTGCGGCTGGCACCCAGGCGGCATAGCTCGAGAAGCGTTTCTTCAAAGCGGTGCCGCAGATCAAATCGAAATCGGTCTGCTCACCGGTCTGATTGTAACAACTTTCCATGATGCCGTTGACGTCGTCTTCCAACATCGTCGCGGTCGTCATCGAAATGATGCTAGCAGCGGGCGTCAGAAACGCCGCAGGCACGGGCAAATCACCTTGTGCCGTGTTGGTAATCCACGTCCCGAGTCCGCGCGTTAGATACGCGTTAGTGGTGCCATTATCAGCTTGCGAATCCTGATCCGCACAGAAAGTCGCTTCCATCGAACGTTTAAGCTCAATGATAACTTTCTTGATCGCCCTAGCTAACTCACCGCGTTTTCCTACCCCAGCAACATCGGACACATTCTGTGCGAAATCCGAGATGAAGAAGCTCTTGCGAAATTTCTGAATTCGCCCGTGTCCCTTCGCGCGTTGTGACGCCGGATTGACGAAATCCGTAGTCTGGACGTCGACGCCATCGATCACACCGCCAAGAACTGGTGCATCATATGCATCCATGAGCCAGTCGAAAATGGTGTTTGCTGGTTCACTTCCTTTTGGACACGCCGACGTAAACGGCGTGTTCTTCATGTCTACCATGGCCAGGATGTCAGCGAAATCCTCACGCTTGCCCACCTGGCTGGGCTCTAAAAGACCTGCCATATAACAACAACCTCAATTAACGTTTGGAGCGTTTCGCTTGGGCGTCCTCAATCAGATTGTTCACGAACTTGTCGAAGGCGCCGCCGCCTGGGTCCGTGGCAATTGAAAGTATTTCATCCTGACTCAACGCTCGCGATTGGGGAACTTTAGGTGCTGCCGATGGTCTAGACGTTTGCAAAGGAGGAGGTTGGACTTGCCCGTTGCCGGCTGCGGCATTCTTGGCTTTCGCAAGTCGAATCGCGCGTCCTACAAGCATATCGCCGACTAACAAGGCGTTATCAGCCCAGTCGTTTAGTTGCGGCACGAGCTGCAAGCTTTGGTGATATTCAAGTTGTTCCTGCGTGCCTGCACGAAACAAACCGGGATACACAATCTTGGCCTGTTGATCGTACTTGGCTTTTTCCTGCAAGAACGCTGCGCGTTTCGGAATCTCCGACATCACAAGATCGTCCGCTTTCGCGTAGATCATTCGTACGGTTTGCGCTTCCATAATTTGGGTCTTGCCGTCACCTACATCAATCTCGCCACCGTCCCAGTTTTGCTGAGCCCAACGGCGAGCAACCATAGCGGCGTTCTTTTTCTCCTCTAAGGCTTTAAATGTGGTGATGTCTGCAAGCGGCGAACTTGGGCTCGGCGCAATCGTTGGAAGAGCATTCTGCTTCGCTTTAAGATCGTTTAATTCGCTCTCAAGCTGAGCAGCTTTTTCCTCCGCGGTTTTGCGGCGCGCGGTAAGTTCGTCAATCCGTTTCTGGACCGCGTCCTTGTCCGGTTTCTCCTCTGGTTTTGTCTGGTCCTGATCTTCCGGTTTCGCGTCAGGCTCGCTCAAAGGTAGCGCTTCAGCTAACTTGATCAGATCCTGTTGCACCTCATCGGGAGATTCAGTTTTCCCCTCGACAGTCGGAGACGGTTCCTTTTTCGTCTCCGTCGTTGGCTGCTTTTCCGGTTTATCCCCAAATACGTGTGCAAATTCGGGGGTCGCTGCGAGCAGTTGATCCAAGTCAAATTCGGTGGAATCAGCCAGATCCGTTGGCTTGGCGTCCTGCGATGTTTGAGGGTTGTTTGTAACGTCCTCGGCCATTGTTTTAAAAAACAAAGAAAATCTTTACCCAGAGCAAGAAACGGTGCTCAGTCCGTTAAAATGGCAACTCTTGGCATAAATGTTTGGAATAATCAATAAAAACAAAAAACACGCTGGCAGGAAAAAATCTAAAAAACCTGCCAGCGTGCCTATGCTATCTGCCCACGGGCCGCCGTGAAATGAGGAACACGACGTCCTCTTTAGTTCTCGCCAGGCAACTTACCCGCTAGCGGCTGCGGCGCGCAAGAATTTTCTGACAACCCGATTGATGGGCCGAAGCAGAACGCCACCGCCCTTAAGCTGCCAGTACAATTGATCGGCTTGTGCCGCAGAGGTTTTCTGATGAAGCACTACGCCGCGGTACACGTAATAACGGTCTTTCAGATTGATATCGGGGGCTACAACCGAGGTGTTCATCGTACGGGCTGCTCGTCAGGAACGCCAATGACGCCGCTGCGGAGGCCGTCCAGATTTGCAAATACGTAGCTGGCGTATGCGAACCAGCCTGAGTAATGGCTGAGCATCTGAGCGTTGCCGACAATGTCTTCACGGGCGAGCATGCTTTCGGCTCGCATCTTGGCCTCGATCAGAAGTTGCCGCACGACGTTCCAGTGCCGGTCGTCGATTTCTCGCAAGAGATCCGGAATCTCGGCTTGTTTAACGTACGTCTGCTCGTTGTCAATAATCTGGACAATCGGCAGCTTCGATTCAGGTCGGTAATACCATTTGAAGCTGACGGCGGGATCACCTGACCGGGAGATTGACATGTCCGCCTCCGATAAGACCTATTAAAATGTAAATAATATAGACGATAAACAGAACAAGGGCGACAACCTGTATGATTCTGGTGAACGGCGCGACGAACGGGATTTGCGCCGCGAGCCAGCAAATCAATCCCAGCACGATAGCCAGGATCAACAAATACAGGAGGGTCGTGATCACTTATGCTTCTTCGGATCTTCGTGCTTCTCTGGTTCCTTAGAGGCTGAGCTTTTTACGGGCGGCACGCTATCGACGGCGTGTTCCCAGACTCCAAGAACCCATGTCCAGAAAGCCGCATCTCCCGCATCCGCGCCAGGACATTCGTTGGCGTGCTCTTGCATGAAAGTGACGAATTCTGGCGGATAATCGCCCGTGGGTTTCACTTCCTCCTGATAGGTGCTTTTGACGTAAGCCACGTCGGTCTTTGGGTCGACCGGTCGCGTGTAATTTTTAAGTGCAGGTGACTCGACTGGTTTGGTTTCGGAAGCGGCGGTACTCATGTGACGGTGAGGTTTGTGGTTGTGGACGCGGTGCCGTCCAGGTTGCGGACAAGAACGGTTGCGGTGCCAGCCGCGACAATCGCGGAAGCAGGTACGGCAACGATAATCTGCACAGGAGTGCTTATTGTGGAGGGTCGCAAAACAGTGGTTTTGCCGGCAAGGGTAATCTCGACCGCGGCGCCGGGATCATAAAGGGTGCCGTTCACGGTCAGGTTAAACGCCACGTTGTGGGCGGTTGTCGTTGGCGAGATTGAACCTATGGTCGGCGTATAAGGACCGCCGCCGCCTTTGTAGCGATACGCGATCGCAGCGATAACCGCGATAGTCGCGTTGTCGCCTTCGAACGAACCGGGAAACAACGGTTTAAGACTGTTCCATGCTGCGGCGAAGTTGGGGTCCAATTTGGACACGTCCTCGGCGGCAACGGGAGGAGTCGGAGCGAGTGGCGGCGCGACGCCACCGGGATTTACCAGGACTGGTGCTGTCGGCATAAATTAGCCCATTGTAACACGTTGCGCGACTTATGCACTAAAACGTGTTCGCGTTGGAGAAAAGATGAAATTTTCAATTTTTTCTTTAAAGTCGGGTTTTAAATTTCCGATCCTTCTCTTTTGATGGACCAATTCAAGAATCGCTTGAGCCAATCGGCCCGATCGGCCGTTCGCGCTCATCGTCTTTCCAAGGACGAATTCCTGGCCGAGGCCAGCAGGCTGTTTGATGTGCAAATTTCAAAGCTGGAACGTGAAAGAGCTCGTGAGGCGAACGTCGGCGATGAGTTCGTGGAGCACTTAAGAAAGGTTGCTGCGTAAATGAGGGTTTGCTTGGTTTTAGCGATCCTGATGACTGGCTTGGGAGTCTTGCTTTACTGCGCGCTGACAATGTGGGCGTGTTCTCACATTCTTATCGAAGACTCCGTACGCGAACGATGGCATCACCCGGATTAGCCTTCTGGGTCACCGTAGTGGTCGCGCTTTACGTGGCTACCTGGGTCTTAATCTCGATCCTTTTGTTTCACACTTTATGAAAAACGATCTCAAAGCACCTGAATTAGTAGCCCGCATCCAATCGATGCTTGCGGGCGCCGATCCTGACGTGCAGGGCGACGCCCTGGCTGAACTGGGCGCGCAATGGCTGAGCGGTTACCAGGTTTCCGAGGACGAAAAAATGAAAACTCTTTCCCATCACTGTGCCTTGGTATGGGAACTAATGAAAAAATATGAACAAACTACTACTTAGCGGCGCGCTTTTTTTGAGCGCTTCCTTTACTCATGGCGGCGAACTCACCGCGTTGCAACTCTCCAATGTTCTGAGAAGCCTCGTAAATCAATATGGGGATCATCCCATCCGCTACTTCTCAGCTCTTGATTCCGATGTCCACGCCTTCTATTCGGTATCGGGCGTAGCGACTAATTTCCAGGAAGGTTGTTTCACCCTCTGGTGCGCTTTTCCCGCGCACAAAGTCATTAGTTCGAGGCAACCGGGGGACCACGAGTGATCAAACAGCACGTCTTGTGGAAAATCCTCCACGCCATGACCGAAGAGGAAATCCTTCGGTTGATGCGACGTCTAGAACGGGAGAACGAAAAAGAAGCAGTTTTCGTTCTCTTAAAGCATTTGGAAGAACGCAGAGAGCTAGGGAAAAACTAGCGCTCTGCCATCATGGACTTGAGCGCGTCCGGAGTCGGCGGATTCGCTGTGATCCAGGCTGCGATCGCCTCAGTGAGTGCCTGAGTCCATTGGTTCCATGTTTCACCCGGAGGTTCTGGCGCACTGGCACTCAAGGAGAGCACATCCTCGCCAACCCAACCCGAAGGGGCGCCAGCGAAAGTGACCTGCCACCATTGGACGGTTGCGTTATTGAAATTTGCGGGGGTAGCTGGCGAGGCTTGGATTGTGCCTTGCGCTCCCGCAGCCTGAGTGCCGAGCAATTGGCCGGCCGGCGTTGAGCGGATATTGGCAACCTCGGTTGTCTCGACTGTGTCGCCTTGGCGGAATTTAGTGCTCGCTTGCGGCGGCGGTGCGGCGCCTGCCTCATAGGGACCGATATCCCAACTTGAGCCGCGGTCTTTGCCGTCTTTGTCAGGGAAAGCTGGATTCTGTGGGGCCGCAGCACCAATCAGAGGCGAACCGGTTTGAAGGTGAAAATCGTTGGGAGGACTTACGAATTTCGGATTTCCTCCGTTGAGGCTATTGGATCCGAGGTTCCAACTAACCGGCGAACCATCAGCTTTAGCGGCGAAATTGTGATCGAGACTCACATAACCTGGCGTGCCCCCATCGATCCAGCCGCTCCCGCCCGCGAAGCAACAATTTTTAATCTGGTACCCTGAATTTGAGCCCGAGAAATAAAGTATGTTGTTCCACTGGTCCCCGGTGTCGTACCAGAGCGAGTTGAGGAAGCGGGCGTTATTGACGAAACAGAAAAACTGGCCGCATTTCCGCACGATATTGTTGCGCCAGGTAAAGTTGAAAGTGCTTGAATTCGAGCCACCGGGACTGACATCCACGATCCCCGTCTGTGACTGGTTGTCGTGAAAATAACAGTTCTGGACTGTGATATTCTGGATGTTCGCACCCCAGAACTGCACGCAATCGACATGCGCTCCAGAACCGTACGAGTTGCTTGTTAAACCGTAAACCTCACAGGAATCGATCGTGTTATTTTGCCCGAAAGGATGAAACGCGTCCGTGCTATCGCAGTTTGAAACCCGGCATTTGAGGAACGTATTGCCGCTGCCACTCATGAAAAAGGCTGTGGCTTCGTCTGCGTTTCCCGTCCACCGAATCCCGTCGTAGACAATGTTCTTAACCACATTGTTATTGCCGGTAACCGAACACCAGCTTTGACCCGAGCCCATTCCAGAGATTGCACAGCTAAACCCGTCCACTACGCAGCTGCTGGCCGGCACATTGAGCCGCCCTGCGATTTTCGCTGTGCCCCCACCTTGCAAGGTCAGGGTTTTGCTCACGTTCACATCCCCCTGATAAGTGCCTGCGGCAACCGTGATGGTGTCGCCAGAGTTTGCCCCATTGATGGCGCCCTGAATCGAGCCGCCTGGGTTAACGTTGATCGTAGCCATATTTCATTGTTGTGGTGAGGATTGCGCCGGTTGCTGCGCGGGCGGCGGTGTAGCGACTGCACTAGGCGCAGGCGCAGGGCCACCCCCTGCTCCGAGCGCTTCAGTCGGTCCCGGTGGAACACCAATTTTTCCTGTTATGGCGTTCTGTTGCTGGGTCAGCTGAAATTGCATGTTTTGTACCCGGCGCTGCAGACGTTCTTGTGCCAATGGGTTCTGACGCAGGAAATTCATGAAATCCTGGTTACCCATTGTGCTCTGAATCACTTGAAGCCGTAATTGGGCGTTTTGTCCTGAGGCGAACACCGGCGGCTCGACACCGCTGACAATCTGGCTCATCGCCTGTTGCTCACTTTGAATCTCTTGCTGGGTCACCTGTTCACTGGGCCTTACAATCTGCCTGGCCAACGCCGGATCCAACGCGTTAGCCGCATACTGGGTCAGGCCCGCACGGTCAATAACACCTGCCGCATCCGTTGCAACCAGCATCGTCTGAATCAAATTTAACTTGGCCGTTAAGAACTCTTGGTTCAAATCTTTTGCGTCAAATTCCAAACTCAAATTCAAATTGTTCTGGATCGATTGCCGGTCGGTTTGCGGTACCGAGCTCGGATCCCCGGAGATCGTGATCCAGTCCTGCGGATCCATGTATTGCTGGCACAGCCAGTAAATCTGCAGGTACACCTCCCGCAGTTCCCCTAGCCAACAGTCAATCAGCCGTTGCTGTTTGCGCAAAACCTTGTTAGGATCCACGCCACCCCAACTCTTTCCCCAGTAGTTGTAGGCACTTCTTAAAATTGTGTTTTCCACCTCAAATGTTTCCTGATCTAACGGTGGCAGTGGTAGCCAGGATAACTCTCCCGGCCTTAAAACTTTTAATTGCGCCCTCGGTCCGAGCCTATACTGCTGCTTACCGCGACCTAATGGAACTTGCAGTGGAGGAAGCGTCCCGAGACTTGTCCGATCATTTCGGCTATCGCGTTGATTCTTTATCTCGGTCTGATGCGTCATTTCAACGTCCCCGATCCCCCGCGATTCCACTACGCTCCGGCTCCGCTTCTCCCGCATGCACAGAATGTACGGATAACGACCGTGCAGATACGGATTAGGCAATTCTCGCCCAATTATCTTGGTCCCAGGATGAAAGATCGTGACCTTGATCCGACGGTTCCCGCTCGAGTCTTCCCCTTTCCAGAACCCGTAAAAGACTTCGCACAACATCCGCTGGTCATCGATGTAAAGCCGGTTCGACCGCATCGACATGTCGCCTATCCCCTGCATCGAAAGCCCCAAAGCACTCGCCCCAGCCCGTTTCAAAACCTCCTGCGTGAACGCCGGATCCCACCCTTCGTACTTCGCTCGGTCTTCTACGCTGGTCTTCGGGATCACGTCCCGCCTCACGATCCAGGGCAGAATCTGCAAGTCGTACGCCCCTTTTAAAAAAAAGATGTCCTGAAATACTCGCAACGCTGTCACGCTCGGTCGCGACTCTTTGATGTAGGGGTTGTCGTACTGAAACGAGCCTTGACTAAATAAACTCTGCAACGCTGCCCCGGGATTTTTAACCTGCGGAAAGAGTTGAGCGAAAAGGCTCATCCCAGCCTGCTGATCAGCTTGACTCAGTTGGCCCTGGTTATCGCTGTAATATTGCAGCATCGCCCCCAGTTGCGGTACCTGGCTGGCCAGTTGCATCAAGTCCTGGATTCCGACCGTCACCACCTCCGAGTCCATGTCCATCCGCCATTCTACCGCCATTACCGCCGCCCCGTAATGCTGACGCCAGTTAGCCAAAAATTCCGTCTCCCGCGGCATCTCGATCGCTAACCAGTTCCGAGTCACAAAATCGATCACCGCCGTCTGCGCCGTCGCCGCTTGCTGGTAGCTGGAATTGGCCGGCAACGTCTGCGCGTGCGCATTCCGGCTCGCCATCATCATGATATCGATGTCGTCCAGGATGATGTCTTCCGTGTGAAATGTCCGCACATCGCTCGCCCCATCCCACGGAAAAGCTTCTTCCCCCATGTACTTGCTCCATTTGCGCCCATCCTCAGTCTGCCCATCCCACCTTTCGTACCGGGTATCGTCCAGCTTGGAGGCCACACTCTGATAGGCCCCAGCGTCACTGGTCGATTGCAGAAATTGTTCCTTGACCTCCTCGAACGTCACAACGCTCCAACCTCTACCAATAGAATCCAGGTTTTTCCAATAAAAAAGGTGCCTCTCCCGCCTTAATCAAGGAGAGGCACCCCTAGGGAAGCACCCAAAACACCTGAACACAGTAACTACTCTAGCTCACTCTAAAATAGATCGCTCCTTACCCTAGTACCCACTCGCCGGCCCTTGCAACTGAAAACTTTCTTGGAAATCTACCAGGTGCGCTACCGCCGCCCATCGTAAACAGTCTACCGGGTCCTTGCTCGCTCCGTCTTTCCCGTCTCGCCCTGTCCAGGTCTTTAACGCAAATATCACACCCTTGCATTCCTCGCTCACCATCAGTAAGGGTTCAGGTTGCCCAGGACTCCCAAAATCCAGTAAGTGATTGATCAAACTTACCCCTTCTTCCACCGGGTCAGCCGGCGCAGGCGAGAACGCCATCCCACCAATCGCACATTGTTCCAGTAACGTCGTCGCCTCGTCCGCTAACGCCGTCGGACTGTTCCCAAACCGCGAGTCCATCCAGCGTTCCACCACCTCTTCTTTGCCCTCTAAGCGCCTGATCTCTTCCTGGTACCGCGCTATCCCCCATCCTAGACTCGTCTGCGCCGGGCCAGCGCGCCCGTCACTCTTACGCCCGTCCGGTTCCGCCCACGCTCCTAAATCCCCAATCCCAGGTATGTAACTCCCTCCACACGGCCATTCACGGTATACGTACAGTTTCTCCCCGCTTACCCGTACCCAAATCATAAACCAGTTCCGCGCACTCGCCGGATCCACAAACATGTAGTTAGTCCCGTCATTAGGTATCTTATTCGCTCCTATCACGTGCACCTTGTCCCGAAAGTTAGGAAACCGATGGCCTATGCTCCGCTGCGGTACCCCGTACGCCCTAACCATTATCTCCGGCCGCGGTGCTCCCTCTAACGTCTTCACTAAATGTGAGTACCCGCTAAATGGGTTGTCTTGCGTCCAAAAAAATAGTACTAACGCACTCTTCCTTACACACTGTTGTACCCGCGGAAGCAGCTTGCCCCCCAGTAACGGCGCCGCTTCTTCTTCTACCGTCCTTGCCCCGTCCAGAAACTCTTTTACCGTCTCCGAATACCCAGCTATCGGCGTAAAGGTCACTAGCAGTTGTCCACCCCGCGTCACTAACCTGTACCGCAAGGTCTCCAGTAACCCTAACGGTAATAACTCGTCCGCCCATATCAAATCGCATTCTCCTCCCTCTACTACACTGAAATCTTGACTGTAATGCTTGAAATAACATTCGCTCCCGTTCGGAAATATTAGCTTCGACTGGCTAAACCCGTTCTTCTGACTGTAACTGATGTTCGCTACCTTCCCTTTCCTCAGTTCCTTGTACTCTAACGGCAGATATTTCCAGACCTGTTGCTGCTGCATCTCCACACTCGCCGCCGCCGTCTGCTGCAAACACCATACCCGTTTGCGCTTCCCTGCCTTTAACGTCCGTACCACCTTTAACGCCGCATACTCGCTCTTACTCGCTCTGTTCCCTCCCAATATTAATACCTCCTT
>Ga0126371_10000660_pt1 | contig 28824 bp, 15 predicted proteins | sample PanSoiMetaPlot_4_FD_110145 | JGI IMG/M metagenome (GOLD analysis project Ga0126371, IMG submission 110145) | Tropical forest soil microbial communities from Panama - MetaG Plot_4 | ecosystem: Environmental > Terrestrial > Soil > Tropical forest > Bulk soil | place: Panama | collected 2016-02-17 | reverse complement strand
GATAGATCACCGGCGTGCGACTCCGGAAAACTATCGCGATCGTCAATCACCTGGTCGGTAAAGACCCCCAGTTGGAAGCGGGCTATGTCATCCGCCTGGGCATCAGTGAGGGCTGGATTCGACAGCAGCGCCTTAGCAGCCCCTTTAACCTGGCCACGAAGATTGGTAATACTTTGGCGGCCATCCCACAGCACGGCACTGTCGAAGCGCATATTCGTGTTGACCAAGGGGCGACGGAACAGCGCGAGTGTGGCGGGTGTGCCTCGCGGCAACGTACCGAACTCGTCGGTTGTTTGTGGCGCGACCACAAATTCCGGATTTGCCGGAAACCCCTTGTCGATACGTGTCACGCCGAGTGCCAGAGTCAAGCTGTAAGCAGTTCGACGAGCATCGACGGTGGATACATCGGCGTCCGGGCGGTTAGCCGTATCGTTTGGGCGGAAGAGCGGGTCGGTACCTCCCGACGCTTCGAAAGCATTTTGGATGGTAGGAACGTGGACGGTCATGCCATCCCCGGGTCGATGACACGTCGCACAGCTTTGGCCATTAGGACCGGCTGTGAAAAAAGCGTTGCTCGCGTCGATGTTGGTTGTGCCGATTGTGACGAAACCCCGCGCACTTTGGACGCAGCCGTCATCGTTTAGGAAACGATCGAAGATTGACGCGGATGGATCGCTATTAACCAAACACGGCATGGACGACATGCCGCTGCCCCTGACCGGAGTGGTTCCCCAACCCAGAGCCAACATCGCGACCGCCACGATTGTTACAGCTGTCATACATGCCAGTAGCTTGTTCCTGCCAGCTGCTTCAATCTTGGCTTTTCTCGATTCGCAAATAGCCGCTCCTTGTGGCGACTTAGTTTCTGGACAAGCAGACATTGCTTGCTGCGATCCTTTGTGCATAACGCTTCCTCCGTGAGTCACCTGGTCGATTTTTTGCCACCGTCCACCGACTGCCAGTTCCTACGGGTCTCGCAACCCGAGGGCCAAACTTTCTGGTGATGAATAGTGCGGAAACTTTGGTCATCGTGACACTGATGAGAATGATTTCTTGTGGTCGAAGCTATCCGTTGAGATAGGATCGTGTAACCGTTCGGATACAAATATGACTTTGGCTTTGCACCCTGGAAATACGCCGCGATTTCGCAAGCGCGGTATCCCACCATCGCTGATGGCGAAGGGGAACGACGGGGCGTATTACGTCGAGTAGTCACCCAATGCTCCTGAAAACGACTCAACTCGCGCCGCGAAATTGCATCGGCGTAAGCACGCGTCAGACACAGCTTTCTCCATCTGCAGAAGCAAGTCTGTAGACGCAGAAACAGTCAACACACGTCTATACTGATTGATTTGGGTCGTTAACTTCGTGAAGGGGCCTGATCGCCTCGGAGCGTGCGGGGGGGCGAGACGACTGCGCACATTATGCGCGTGTCGTTTTACTTGTCAAGCGGAAACTAACGACTTTCCTTGCCTGGTTGGGGTTTTCGACGAACGGTTGAGAGCAAGAAGGCAAAGCACAGCTGTGTTGGCACCGAAATCATCCATTTTGACGATGCCTGGTCACTCCCTGACGCACACCAAATCACACTGGCCGCCGTTCCCTGGCGGCCAGTGTGATTTCTGCATTACTTCAAATAGATCAGAGTTGTTTGAGGAACTCGATCAACGCCTGTTGATCGCGTGGACTCAAGGCACGGAACCGCCGGATGACCTCGCGGGAGTCACTACGGTTAGTCTTCGATAGGGCGCTGTCATAGGCTGGACAAATCACGTCAGCCGGCGATGGGCCGTACGCGATATTCGTGCTTGCGCTGTTAACAGGGACCGGACATCCCCCTCCAGGCAATCTGGAAGTCTTGCGATCATCCGGAGCCGGCAAGTCGTGTAACTCGATGGCGGCCCGTATGGCATCGTCCAAGTTCCGGATAACAAGCGGCGCGTTGGTCTCCCGGCTGTTCGTTGTCACCGTGCCGGCGGGCGCGGTGTCCACCGTGAGAGTGCTCAAATAAACGCGAGCATCATGCAGGAACGGAGGACCCATTCTGCCCATTCCCATCAGAGGCGCCGTGCGAAATTCCCGGCCGTCGGCCGAAGCCTTCAGGTTCGAAAAGGTGTCATCGGCGAGATTACGCGGGAGATCAAGGGTCGGGAAGATGTGGCCGTCGTCCCCGTCCCCTTTGCTAGCCCGAGCGATCACCAGCGGATCACGCGGCCGGGGCGAATCGCTCACATCGGTCTGCAAGAGAATGCGCTCCGCGTTGACCACCGGCATTTTGTGAAGCAGCAGATCGGAGAAGATCGGTGCCCAGACGAAACTCAGATTGTGAGCTCCGACAGACGCCGGGGATTGTCCAGTCGTCTGGACCGGCGTGTGGCAACCAACACAATTCAGTTTGCGATCGGCCTGGTTAATCGCATGTGGATCCCGCCGATCACCCCGCGACGGCATACGGCCTTCGATCATGCGATTTGCAAATGCGACCACGTCGATGCCAAAAAGCTCGGCTCCGCGTTTCACCGGGCTGTTTGACTCCTCAATCTCCTCATCGCCCAGTTTGAGCAAGCGCACAAGTTTGTCGCCAAACTCCGGGGGAGCGATGTTACGAATCCAGTGCCGCTCACTGAAAGGCGCGGACAGAAACGCATTTGGTGAGGAGATCGCAGTTTGGGCAGCCAGACACGCTGCTGGCTCCATAGTCAGCCCAGTCACGGGAAACAACCTGGGCAGCCCGATCTCTCGAAGGTCGAAGTTACTGGAGATCCCGAGCTCCCCTTGGAGGCCTCCGATGGAAAACTGGAGAATCTCCACGCCATTCGCGCGCAGTCCAAAACGGCCCTCGCCACCGACAAAGCCGGTCACGGAGGTTACGTTCCCGCTTGCGTCTGTGTGAACGGCCAGGGTGCGTGGGATCATGTTGATCTTGCCGGCGACGCAGTCGCCAGTGCATCCCATGGCTCGCGCATAGTGGCCCAGCGAGGACTTGCTGGCTAGCGCATCGTTCGGATCGGCTCCAGCGGCCAGGTCAGCTGTCGGAATTGCTTCCATTAAGCCACGGCCGATGTAGGGCGGACCCGCACGCTCACCGATGGAGCGCCGAAAACCCGTCACCGAATCAACTCCACTGTCCCCGGTGCGCATGCCCTGAAGGTTTGCGTCGTGGTTCGCGGGCGGTATCGGTTTCGGAATGCAATCCGGAACGGAAGGCCGTACGTGCTGAACGAATCCGCCAAACGGTTGCGATGTCGCTCCGGTCACGATATTCGATGTAACTCCATCGAGGGGATCCTGGAAACCAATGCCGGTAGGATTGCTGGCAGCATCGGCATGCGTGGGATTGAAATCACTGAAAACTGTAAACGCCGCAGTCTTCCCAGGGCCGTTCACCGCGTCCAGGCTAGCGTTGGGATCCGGATGTCCGTCCGGTGCAGGAAGATTCTCGCCGGGTGCAACGCCCCCACCAGTGGCTGCATCAAGTGACGTGAACTTAAAGTTAGTGAGCGTAGCGCGCGCCGCGCGAGAAACGATTGAGGTGCAGGTTGACCCGGCAACACCACAGTTGCTACCCGATACGAGTCCTTGGTGGGGAAGTGCTTCGGCTGAACTCTGATGGCAGCCCAAGCAGAAGGGCTGATTTGCCATCGGACCGGCGCCTTCCTGGGCCGTGTGCGCGGCAGTGAAAAGCGACATCCCTTCCAGCATCTGCTGCCGCTCTTCGACGGTCGTGTCAGGATACACCAACGCATTCAGATCGGAGAACTGCAGCGGAAAAGGCCCGACCTCCCCGAACTGATTCCGCGGAATACGCTGCACCGGATGAAATTGAGTGCCTGAAGGCGGAGCGGGAATATCGAAAATGCCCGAGCCTCCCGCTCCTCCTTCCGCTATCCGCGTCGCAAGAATCTGGTCGTCTGTTGGATTACCGCTGCCCAAAACTTGCGCCAACACAGCGCCGACCGACAGGATCCCAGTTAGGATGATCCAAAGATTTTTCCGCATCAGCAAAGCCTTAAGCATAACGGCCTCCCTGCTGTGAGTTCGCTTGTTAGAAAAATTGAAACGCTTGCGATTGGCTTGGGCCGGTCGTCTCACGGCACAATTGTGAGGGGGGAGCGAAAGACGACGGGCACATTATTGGTAATTTGATCTGGAAGTCAAGAAGAAAAGTCTACTGCTGTTCTCCACTTCGCCCGTCTGTCTTGGGTTTCAGAGAAGTAAATGCAATTTTGCAGGCGTCGCAGATAGTAAGAGGCAAACTCCGATCCTCATCGCCTCCACTCGTCGATCAGGCTGGCAATTAGTCCAGTCCATCCCGTCTGATGACTCGCACCTAAGCCTTTACCGGTTTCTCCGTGATAGTACTCGTTGAATAGGAGATAGTCGCGCCAGTGGGGATCGGTTTGAAATTTCTTGCTTTCTCCGAAACAAGCTCGTCGCCCGTACGCATCGCGCGTAAAAATTTTGATCATTCGCTCCGAAATCTCTTTCGCTATGGCTCGTGGGTTGACGGCCGGCGCGCCGTCAGACGGTTTCACGGTGAAATCAGGACCGAGCGCATCCGCGAAGCGCAGCAAAGAATGAATCAGAAGGTAGGAGGTCGGGAACCAAACTGGGCCTCGCCAGTTTGAGTTGCCGCCTTTCAGCTGGGCTTCGGATTCGCCGGGCTCGTAACCCACTCGACTGCCCCCAAAGTCAAACGGATGGGACTGGTGATATTTCGACAGACTTCGAATACCGTGTTCAGAGAGGAACTCCGCTGGGTCCCAGAGCCGGACTGCGATCCTGTGAAACTGGTTGGGGTCCGCGATGGACAGCACGTAACGGGTGCACCCACTGTCGCAACGGATCGAGTAACAAGCATGACCGACAAGATCGGGACGGTTTCGGATGAACCATTCCACGTTAGCCAGAAAATCTGGATGCGATTCCAGATCGCGCTTTTCCAAAACCTCAATAGCAAAAAGTGGAATTAATCCGACCAGTGAACGCAAACGAAGCTTGTGAAAGTCGCCGTTGGGAAAGCGCAGAACATCGTAAAAAAAGCCATCGTTCTCATCCCACAATTGGTAATTGCGGCCACCCATTTTTTTCATGGCCGCCCCGATGTACACAAAATGCTCGAAGAACTTAGTGGCCAGCACGTCATAGGTCGGGTTCTGCTTGCCCAGCTCAAGAGCGATTCGCATCAAGTAAAGGCAAAAGAATCCCATCCAACCGGTCCCGTCCGACTGTTCCAGAACTGCACCCCCGGGAAGCTTTTGGCCACGGTCCATCACGGTGATGTTATCGAGTCCCAGGAATCCACCTTCGAAGACATTGTTCCCTTGACTATCGACTCGGTTGACCCACCATGCAAAGTTAATCAGTAATTTGTGCAGACACTTTTCCAGGAAAGCGACGTCCGCTTTTCCGGTCTCACGCTTTTCGATCTGATAAATCTGCCAGCACGCCCAGGCTTGCACCGGAGGATTCATGTCGGAGAATTCCCACTCATAAGCCGGAATTTGCCCGTTGGGGTGCTGGAACTGTTCAAACAGGAGCAGCCAGAGATTATGCTTGGCAAAATACGGATCGACCAGAGCCAGCGTAACGCACTGGAAGGCCAGGTCCCACGAGGCAAACCATGGAAATTCCCACTTGTCGGGCATAGAGAGAATTCGCATGGAGTTCAAGTGCCGCCAACGAGTGTTGCGGCCGTGCTTCCGCGATTCGGGTGGCGGCCACTGTGGATTGTCGCCTTCGAGCCAGCGCTGCACGTCAAACACGTAAATCTGTTTGCTCCAGAGCATGCCGGCTAAAGCCTGGCGTTGAATGAGTCGTTCCTCCTTACTTGCGTTTGGAGGATGAACAGTCTCGTAGAATTCGTCGGCTTCCTGTTGTCGAAGTTGAACGATATCGTCCACGTCCGACATTGGATCTGGATTGGGACGGGAAGTTAAACGCAACCGCAGAACCACAGAGTCCCCCGACGCCACGTCATAGCGGTAATGAATGCACGACCTTGTCCCGCCGTCGCGCTTGACGCAGGGCTCTCCCTGGATCACGTAGCGGTGAAAAGCATCTTTGACATGCGGCTTGCGACTCGTTGCCCAGGAACCCCATACCCGGGGTGCATTCGTCTCATTGTCGGTAAAAAGCAGCTCTCCACCCGCGGGTGCGTAAAGGTAGTACTTGGGCAGCAAGTATCGAAATTGCAGGTTTGGAATCGGCGGTGCGCTCCCATAGTCCGCGATGGCTGTTATGTGGTTCCCACCAGGAGTCCCCGGAACAACCACCGGTTCTGGCCCGGGCGGATTGGTCCACGCCCATGTATTGCGGAACCACAGATGCGGCAGAAGGTGGAGCCGCGCCGTTTTCGGACCACGGTTGAAAGCCTCAATGCGGATGCATATATCTTCCGGCTCAGCCTTGGCATATTCGACAAAAATGTCGAAATAGCGATTCTCGTCGAAAACGCCAGTATCAAGAAGTTCGAACTCCGGACCACAACACTGCGCGTTCTCGGCAACCAGTCGTGCGTATGGAAATTCTTCTTGCGGATACTTGTACAGCATCCGCATATAGCTATGCGTCGGAGTATTATCCAGATAGAACCAGTACTCTTTTACGTCCTCGCCATGATTTCCCTCCGGCGACGACAGACCGAACATCCGCTCTTTCAAGATGGGATCGCGTCCATTCCAAAAGGCAAGAGCAAAAACCAACAGCTGGTAGCGATCACAAATGCCGGCGATGCCGTCCTCTCCCCAGCGGTAGGCCTTGCTTCGAGCCATGTCGTGAGTGCAGAAATCCCACGCTGCGCCCGAATCGCTGTAATCTTCGCGAACTCCTCCCCACGATCTGTCGCTCACGTACGGGCCCCACTTGCGCCAGGGTGCAACCGGGCCCTCGAAAGGCTCGTTCAGACGGGACTTTTCCCGGGAGACGAGTGCAGACTTGCCGGAAGGGTGCGAAGGGGACGGACTTGCGCCCGTAGTTTTCGATTCAGAAATCTCTCGCCCAGCCCGCGGAGCCATGTTCTTTTCACGCAATCGCCGCGCGACCATCCGCGGCATCCGTGGCTCCAAGGAAGTCTTGCAAGCTGAAGTCGACCAGCTCCCCAATGCGACCAATGCTGATATCCGCGGCGGGGTAATTGGCTAACGCCTTTGCATCGGTGGCGTAGTGCCCTTGCCGCGGAAACACCGTAGTGACGCTTCGACCCAGTGCTTTCTTAATAGCGGTCAGGATGCGCAACTTGTCATCGATCAGCACGTAATGCTCGGCAGGATAGCGTTCTAGGATGTCGTCTAATTCAAGTTCCTTGTGGACATAGATCAATACGTTGCCATCGATGGCACTGAACAGTCCGGAACGTCTGATTTTTCGGGGCTGAAATACCACGTCCCCGTCTGACAGGATTACTGGCACTCCGTACTGCTTCACGTGATCAATCACATCGAGAGAATTGGGAAAGAGCCGGTTGGCGAAGGGATATTCGACGAGAAATTCCGAAATCATGAGTAGGTTGGGTTCGCGCGGGTACTCACTGCGATAGCGTTGCAACGCCCCCAGGTAGTCTGCGTACCCCAGTTCAGAGCGCAGTTCTTCAAAGCATTCCCAGTAACGCTGCTGGCGTTCATGCCCGACCTCTTTCTCGAGATGCCGCTTGAGATCGGCTGCCACGCGATCATTGTCAAGAAGCGTGTTATCGACGTCGAACAGGAAAACCAACTTATGGCGCATGTTGATGCCTCGTTCGCTAAGCGATTTACCGCGACTGCCTATGCTGCTTTCATTCGCAATTCTCGAGAGCTGCCGTGCAGCATTTCTTCCGCTTCTTTGGGCCCCCATGTGCCGGCGGCATAATTGGGGAAGTTCCGTGGGGGCAGAGCCTGCCACACATCGAGCACTGGAGTGATCACGCTCCAACCCGCTTCAACCATATCGGCTCTTTGGAACAGGGTGGCATCTCCGATCATGCAGTCGTATAACAAGCGCTCATACCCGGTGCTTGGAGCCGATCCAAAGTAATCGGCATAGTTGAAGCACATGTCCACCTTGCCTTGTTGCATGATCGGGCCCGGAACCTTCGCCCCGAAGCTCAGAGAGATGCTCTCCTCCGGTTGGATGGTGATCACCAGGCAGTTCGTCTGCAACTCTTCAACCGGAGTGTTTCGGAAAAGTTGAAACGGAGCGCTGCGAAACTGAATGGCGATCTCCGTAACCCTCCGGGCCAGGTGTTTGCCAGTGCGCAAATAGAAGGGGACGCCAGACCATCGCCACGTATCGATATTGATCTTCATCGCTGCAAATGTTTCGGTGTTTGAGTCGGGTTTTACGTCCGCCTCTGCCCGATATGCTGGCACTTGTTTTCCATTGATTGTCCCGGCGTCGTACTGGCCGCGCACGGTCTTGCTCAATACTTCCTCAGCAGAAAGAGGCTGGATGGCATGAAGCACCTTTGCTTGTTCGTCGCGCACCGCGTTTGCATCAAAGGAAATCGGCGGCTCCATGGCAGTGAGCGACACTAACTGAAAAAGGTGATTTGGCACCATATCGCGTAATGCGCCGGACGTGTCGTAATAGCCTCCGCGCTTTTCCACTCCCACGGTCTCGGCCGCCGTAATCTGCACGTGGTCGATGTAGCGACGGTTCCAGACCGGCTCGAAGATTCCGTTGCCGAAACGGAACATCATCACGTTCTGCACGGTTTCTTTCCCAAGGTAGTGATCGATGCGATAAATCTGATGCTCATCGAGCACCTTTTTGATTTCCGCGTTCAAGGCGCGTGCCGATTGCAAATCTCGACCGAACGGCTTTTCGATCACCACACGCCGCCAGTAACCATTCTCTTCTTGTACCAATCCAGCTGTGCCCAAGCGACGAACAATCTCTCCGAAAAAGCGCGGCGCGACCGCTAGATAGTAGAAATAGTTGGCCGGCAAATTCTCGGTCTTCGCGACCTCGCCCAACGTGGCTTTTAGCCTGTCGTAGGTGCCTGGGTCGCCAAAATCTCCCCGCACGTAATAGGTGTGCTCGACGATCCTTTTGCTGATGGCGCTGTCGACAGCACGCAAAGCGAAGGTCTTGATGTCATCGCTGACCTGCTGGCGGAAAATTTCCGTAGTGAGGTCGGTGTAAGTAACCGCAATGATCGCAAATTGCTGCGGCAGGAATCCTTGCTCTGCCAAATTACAGAGAGCAGGAATGAGCTTGCGTTTCGTGAGGTCCCCAGCGCCGCCGAAGATCACCATAATGCAGGGATCGCCCTTACGCTTTACGGTCGGATGCTTCACTTTGCCGGTTTGAACCTCTACTTCAGGAAGCACATCTGCGTGGCTCATGCTACCATGCCCCTCCATATCCGGAAGCCTCCGACGAATGCATTCGCGTTATTGCCCAAGCGGGTGCCCGGAGGAAGCTTTGCGAGATTCTTGACGTTGCCACCACCCAGCACAACTTCCTCTGCGATTAAGGCATCACGAAGTTGCCGTACAATTTTACGGACATGTTGCTGCCATTTTTTGTTACCCAGGCGCTTCAAGCCACGGACGCCGACATAGTCCTCGTAGGTCCTCCCATTCCTGTAGGGCAAGTGCGCCAACTCCATTGGTTCGAGCGCGCCGTCTACAATCATGGCCGATCCCAGCCCCGTTCCAAGCCCCAGAAAAAGCATTCTCCCACCCTTGTAACTGCCCAGTGCCTGCATAGCCGCGTCGTTCAGGACTTTGACCGGTCGGCCGAAAGCTTGCTCGAAATCGAAGTTCACCCAACCCGGCGCGAGATTGTGAGGTTCACGCAACGGCCGCCCATGAACAACTGGACCCGGGTACCCAATCGACACCACATCGTAATCCCAGCCTTTCGCCGTTCTCTTTGCCACTCGCACCATGGTCTCGGCAGTCATCCTCGGGCCTGATGGGAACTTGCGAGCCTCCTTCTGGCCGGTCGCTAACAGCTTGATGTTGGTGCCCCCAACATCAATCACCAAGACCCTAGTGCCATTTTTCATCAGCGCTTTCCCACCATCGTTGCTTCCGGTGTTTCTTTCTTTTCCATGTGTCCGCCAAAAGCAAAGCGCATGGCCGAGAGCAACTTGTCTGCGTAATCACCTTCTCCTCGCGAGGTGAAGCGTTGATATAGCGCCGCGCTGAGCACGGGTGCAGGTGCTCCCTCATCGATGGCAGCCGTAACCGTCCAACGTCCTTCTCCAGAATCGGATACTCGGCCCGAGAAATCCGAGAGATCCGTTTTCTTGGCGAGAGCGGTCGCAGTCAAGTCCAGCAGCCACGAAGCGACCACGCTGCCGCGCCGCCAAACTTCCGTCACTTCACTCAGGTCGAATTCGTACTGGTAGTACTCGGGATTTCGCAGGGGCGTGGTCTCGGCGTCGTGTGCTTGGCCTTGGTTTCCAACGTTGGCATGCTTCAGGATGTTGAGGCCCTCGGCATACGCCGCCATTAAACCGTACTCAATGCCGTTGTGGACCATCTTCACAAAATGTCCAGCTCCTGCCGGACCACAATGCAAGTATCCGTCTTCAGCGGTACCGTCCGGTCGATCCCTGCCGGGTGTGGTCGGCGCCGAGCTGCGGCCCGGCGCAAGTGTGCGGAAGATGGGGTCCAGTCGCTTCACAACCGACGTTGGACCGCCAATCATCATGCAATAGCCACGCTCCAAGCCCCAGATACCACCGCTGGTCCCCACGTCCACGTAATCAATCCCTTTTGCCGCCATCTTCTCGAAGCGGTGTATATCGTCGATATAGTAAGAATTTCCGCCATCGATGATGACGTCATTTCGAGCCAGCAGAGGCGTCAGTTCATCCACAGTGCTGTCCACGAATGCCGCAGGAACCATCAACCACGCCGTCCGCGGCGGGTTGAGCTTGGCAGCAAAATCCTTCAGGGATATCGCGTTCACGGCGCCTTCTTTCACCACCGCGTCCCGGGCTTCTGGATTTCTGTCGAAGACCACGCATTGGTGCCCGCCGCGCATGAGACGACGGACCATATTTGCTCCCATACGACCAAGACCAACCATTCCGAGTTGCATCAGACCTCTTTTCGAGTTGCGTAACCCGAACCTACGCGAGCACGCGGCTGATTATGGAGTTGAGTTTCGCCAAGTCAGCTTTGACGTCAACGCCGAGGTGAACCCGCAAAGCGCGGCGCTTCCTATCCGCCAACACCTGAAAATCCCCGCGCGCCTGCGCTGCCTTCACGATGCCGAACGTGTACTTCTGTCCCGGTACCGGTAAGTCTTTGGCATCGTCACAAGTGATCTGGAGGAATACACCCGAATTGGGGCCCCCTTTGTAAGCCTGTCCAGTGGAATGCAAGAAGCGCGGCCCGAAGCCCAAACAGGTTGCCGTCCGCCTACCGTCTCGCACAGCGTGCCGCAGTGTCTGCAGTAGTCGCTCATGCTCGGGGAACATGGGAACGTATGCAAGCAGAGCAAAATAATCGCCCGCCTTTAAGCTATCCAGATGGGCGCGAAGATAGCCGGCCAGCGATTTGTCTGAGCCCAATGCCTGGGCGAAAGCCGCCGCGTTCTTCTCGTCCGTGTATAACTTAATGCCTTCCGCTTCGAAAATGGGCGCCTCGGCCGGCAATGAGCCGGTACGCTCATATTCGGACGTCAGATTGCGAGTGGCGACTTTGCTGGCTTCAACGTCAGGCTGGTTGAAGGCATTGATGCCAAGGATGGAGCCCGCCACGGCGGTGGCAATCTCCCAACGCAAGAACTCCTGGCCCAAATCATAGACGTCCCCCATCGCAATCCGCACGACAGGATGGCCAGCCTGTTCAAGTGCAATCACCTTTTCGTCTTGCGTTAGATCCGGCGCGGACTCCAGACGCAAGTAAGCAAAAACGCGGTCGTCGCCATAGACGCTGGGTGGCCCTAATTCCTCGCGGTCTACCGGAATGATTCCACGGCCTTCCTTGCCGGTGGACTCTGCAAGCAGTTGCTCCAGCCAGGCGCCTAAATCGGAAATGCCGGGCGAGGTAATGACCGTTAATTTGTCGCGCCCATTCGTGGCGAGCGTGCCCAGGATGATGCCGAGCATTACGCCGGGATTGTCCTCCACTGAAACACAAGACTTGCAGGCGTGCGACATCTCCTCGGTGCGATCGAGGAATTTCTGTGTGTCCAGTCCCATGATCGCGGCTGGAACCATGCCGAAATCAGAGAGCGCCGAATAACGCCCACCAATGCTGGGCAATCCGTGGAAAATGTGTCGGAACTTGTCACCTTGCGCGACGTGCTCCATCTTGGAACCTGGATCGGTAATCGCGATGAAGCGTGATCCGGCATTCTCCGCGCCGACTACTTGCTTCACGCGTTCGAAAAAATACTGTTTGAAGATGTTCGGTTCCAACGTGCTCCCCGATTTGCTGGAAACGATAAAAACCGTGTTGGCCAGATCAACTTTTTCCTCCATAGACTTGATCTGGGCTGGATCGGTTGAGTCAAGCACGTGCAGTTCTGGAGAGCCGACCATCTTGCCGAAGGTCATTTTCAACACTTCAGGACACAGGCTGGACCCGCCCATGCCAAGCAGCAACGCATGCGAAAAGCCTGCCTTGTGCGCATCTTCAGCCACGGCAGTGAGTTCATGCAGGTGCGCCAGTTGATCATCGGTAATGTTCAGCCAACCCAGCCACTTGCTCTCGTCGGAGTCGGTCCAGAGCGACGCGTCCCGCTCCCAAAGCCGCCTTACTTTGCCTTCCGCGCGCCAGTCATTCACATGGGATTTGACGGTGGCGCCGATATTGGCGGGCAGTTTGTAGGTCTGGCGGCTCACCTGCGGAGCCACGCTGCCCTTCGTTGATTTCTCCACCGCTGTAAGCAGTTTGTCAAAGGCATCCGAGAACAGGGTCAGCCCTTCGTCGAGCAATTTTCGCGTGACCTCCTCCATGGAAATTCCCAGCTTTTGTAAGGTCTCCATGTGGTCGTGCGCGGCTTCGAGATCCTCCGTCAGACTCCGACGCGCCTGGCCATGATCACGGAATGCGCTTACTGTAGCCGGCGGCATGGTGTTGACCGTATCGGATCCGATCAGTTCTTCGACATAAAGCACGTCGCTGTAGTTCGCGTTCTTGGTCCCAGTGCTGGCCCACAGAACTCGCTGGGTTTGGGCGCCACGGTTGGCGAGTTCTCCCCAACGCTCTCCCTGGAAGATACGCTGGTAAGCCTGGTACGTGAGTTTCGCATTGGCAATGGCAATCTTGCCGAGAATACTGCGGAGGAGCGCTTGTTCCGCCGTGTCTTTTGATGCAGCGAGCCGGGCCGTCACTAATGAATCCAAAGCGGAGTCGATGCGGCTAATGAAGAAGCTGGCTACGCTGGCGACCTTTCCCAAGTCCAGGGCGCGGCGCCCGAATTCCTCTACTCCCTCGATGTAGGCATGAGCCACCTGCTCATAAACACTCTGCGAGAATAACAGCGTGACATTCACGTTAATGCCTTCGCTGATGAGTTGACGGAACGCGGGAATCCCTTCGGGAGTCCCCGGCACTTTGATCATCAGATTGTCACGTGCCACCGCCTTCCACAAGCGTCTCCCCTCCTCGAGTGAGCCCTCGGTGTCGCGTGCGAGATAGGGAGAAACCTCCAGACTCACGTATCCGTCACGACGCTTACTTGCTTGATAAATAGGCCGCAGTAAATCAGCGGTGTCCTGTATGTCACGGATCGCTAGCAGTTCATAGCGAGCTTTCGCGTCGAGCTCGGCCTTGCCGGCCAGAGACTGCAACAAGTCGGCGTAGTCTGAGCTGCCTGCGATTGCTTTTTCGAAAATGGCTGGATTGGATGTAACTCCGCGAAGTCCGTCGAGATCAAGCAGGTGTTGCAGTTCACCGCTCGTCAACAAACTTCTGCGGATGTAGTCCAGCCATACCGACTGACCGTAGTTCTGTAGTTCGCGCAAGGGATTATTTTGACGCGCGGGCTTTGCCTGTTCAGCAAGGATTGCGGGCTGCATGAGTAACTCCCCGTTGGACGGTTTCCAATTTTTCTCGGGCGACTGTGAATCGAGGGGGCCTGCCAATACTTTGGCGCGGATGGCGACATTCGGTCACACGCTACGCGCCACGGACCGGTTTACTTTAACGCTTTACCGACAAGAGTTCTCGCGCTGCCTCAAACAAGCTGTCGGGAGTAAAGCCGAATTTCCTCTGTAACTCCTTCAGAGGGGCGGAGGCCCCGAACGTCTTCATCCCTACGGCACGTCCACCCGACCCGTGGTAGAACGCCCAACCCAGGGTTGAACCTTGCTCAACTGAAATGCGGGCAGTCACATCCGGCGGAAGCACAGTATCCCGGTATTGACGCGGTTGCGCTTCGAAAAGTTCCCATGACGGCATGCTGACAACCCGCGCTCGCACCCCTTCAGCACTCAGTTTCTCGTAAACAGCAATGGCCAGACCAACCTCGCTGCCGGTAGCCAAAAACAGAATCTCAGGTTTGCCGCCCGCGGAGTCCGCGAGAATGTATCCGCCCTTGGCAACTCCAGAAGCGGGAGCATAACGTGTTCGATCCAGGGTTGGCAGCGCCTGACGCGAAAGCACCAAGACGGCTGGATTGTGGCGCAGCTCCATGATGAGGCGCCAAGCCTCGATCACTTCGTTCGCATCTCCCGGCCGCAGCGTGATCAGGTTCGGGATGGAACGTAAGGAGATCAGCTGTTCGATGGGCTGGTGAGTGGGTCCATCCTCACCGACGCCAATCGAATCGTGAGTGAAAATGTAAACGACAGGAATTTCCATGAGCGCTGCCAGGCGGATGGCGGGACGCAAGTAGTCGCTGAAGATCAGGAAGCCCGAACCGAACACCCGCATTTTAGAAAGCGCCATACCGTTAAGAATCGCCCCCATCGCATGCTCGCGAATGCCGAAATGCAGGTTGCGGCCCTGGTAATTCTTGGCGGTAAAGTCGCCCGCACCGTCAAAGGTCAGGCGGGTTTTGGTTGAAGGAGCCAGATCGGCTGACCCACCCACCACCCATGGCAGGTTACGAGCGATCGCATTCAATACTTTCGCTGAGGCGTCTCGTCCAGCGACACCTTTCACATCGGCCGGAAATTCTTGCAGATCGCGATCCCAACCCTCGGGCAGTTCCCGGCGCTGCATCTTCCCCACATGGCTTGCGAGCTCCGGAAATTTTTCCCCGTATTGTCGAAAGGTTTGCTCCCAGCGTTGGCGCAGATCTTTTCCACGCTTTCCGATACCGTCCTGGAAATGTTCTCTTACTCCGTCCGGTACTAGAAACTGCGCATCTTCAGGCCAGCCATAATTTTTCTTGGTCAAGCGGATTTCTTCATGTCCCAGCGGTTCGCCGTGGGCGGCACTGGTGTCCTGCTTGTTGGGAGCGCCGTACGCGATATGGCTGTCCACAATGATTAGCGTCGGTCGGTCCTCGGTGTGAAGGAACGTTCGAAATGCCCGTGCTAACATCTCCTGATCGTTTGCGTCGCCCACCCGTGTCACATTCCAACCATAAGCCAGAAAACGCGTAGCTACATCCTCGCTAAACGCCCAGTCGGTATGGCCTTCGATGGTGATTTTGTTGTTGTCATAGATCCAGCACAGATTCGATAACTTGAGATGGCCGGCCAGCGATGCCGCCTCACCACTGACTCCCTCCATCATGCAACCGTCGCCGCACATCGCGTACACGTTGTAATCGAAGATCTCAAACCCTGGTCGGTTAAAGTGTTCCGCCATCCAACGCTCCGCCAGCGCCATGCCGACGCTTGTGGCGACGCCTTGCCCCAGCGGTCCGGTAGTGGTCTCGATGCCGGACGTCCAACGGTATTCCGGGTGTCCCGGACATTTGCTGTCGAGCTGACGAAATTTCTTGATGTCGTCCAAGGTGACGCACGGTTCTCCGAGCCGTTCGTAGTCCGCATCCACTGCCTTGACGCCACACAAGTGCAGCATGGCATAGAGCAACATCGACGCATGTCCGAAGGAGAGCACGAACCGGTCGCGATTCGGCCAAATGGGATCTTCGGGATCGAAGCGCAGAAATTGCTGCCACAGGCAGTACGTGACCGGAGCCATGCCCATCGGAGTTCCCGGGTGACCGGAGTTTGCTTGCTGGACGGCATCCATGGCAAGAGTGCGGATTGTGTTAATGCACAACTGATCCGTCTGCTTAGCTGGAGATGCGATTGATATTGGGCTTGCCACCATAGACCTTCTCCTGGAGACGTGAGCAATGTTTCTTGGGGAACCCTAACTTGGACCCCCCTTGCTTTCAAGAAGAGCAGGCCTACTCGCGTTTGCCTTAACACAGAGCTAGGGGATGAGCTTGTGCGTGGGCGGCTACGCGGCGGTCGTCTTGGATGTTTTCTGCAGAACCTCGGCCTCGGCTCTCAACCAATCCTCCACCTCATGTCCCGCTTCTCTTCCGCGTTGCTCGAACAGTTCGTAAGCTCGAACGCGAATCTGTTCGAGAAGCTCGGGAGTAGATCCAGGCTGAGTGATCGATCGGCGTGAAGCGGACGAGGTGCGTTGAGCGCTCATTCTCGTAATCCGATTCCAAGCGGGAGGAGTATGCCTACTTGCCGACGGGGTGTCAAGAGCAGTTGTTGGAGAAACACATCTACCAATTGTTCGCTTAAACAACGGAGGATGCTCTGATCAATGGGTGTGCTCCGGACCTTGGCCACCACCAGCGTTGGGAGCTTCCTGCGTATGGATGGGATGCTGGTATTTCTCTTCGGTCGCGATCCGCATAGAGTGGGGTTCGAATCCGAGATAGTTAAGAGCGGACAGGAACTCAACGACATCGTCAGTTTTCCCAGTCTCCAGGAAGCGCGCGTAAGCGACCACCGTCTTTTTCTCATGCTCTACGCTTACGCTTTCGATCCATTTCAACTGACCTCCTTGCCCTTTGGCTTTCAGGAAGTCCATCCGCTCGCTGATCGACCGATCGCACATACCACAACAGAGGTGATCCAGTGCAGCCTCAAGGTGGAAATGCGGAACACCACTCAGCTCCATCCGTCCAGCAACAAAGCCTTTATCACGCAGAGCGCGGTCCACAGCGACCACATCCAACTTGTCCAGGTCTGTAATTGGCAAAACAACTGCGTTTCCGTAGTTGGGGAGGGTCGCCCCCTCCTGGTTGGCCGCCGCCTGGGTCAGCAATTGCTGGGGACCGGTCGCTTTCTCTAAGTCCACCCCGGCAGCGCCGGCTAGAGCTTTACGCACATCATCCTGACATCCCGTACAGCATAAATGGTTCATCCACAGAGTGAGGCGCGGCCCTGCTTCGGAGCCAGCCATTGCGACCGCTACCCCGCGATGCCAGAGCTGTGGGTTCTTCCAGTAGTCCAGAGCGTACAAACCCAGAACCGTCACAGCGATCATGATCAAAATCGTTTTCACACTGGCGAACTTCATGTCAGGCCCCCCTGCCATAAATGCGATCTATCAATAAAGCTGATGGCGTAAAGCAAGGCGTAAACAGTCACCGCCGCAATGGCCAGTGAAGCAGCTCCAACTGTGACAATCCGCCTGAGGGTCCTCCCTTCGCGCGCAGCGCTTTGCTGGCTTCTCTCCACAAAGGAAAATTCGCTTCCCAGCTTATTGGAAAACACCACCACCATAGTTGCCGCAATGGGATAGATGTGGGGAATCTCTTCGAAACCGAACGTTACAAGCATTAGTTTGGTGAAAATCCATATCATCATGGATCCCCACACCCTCGTGAATACGCCCGTCATCAACATGAATCCGCTGAGAACTTCCGCATACGCGAAGGCGACAATCCAGTTCTCGCGTCGAAACAGGGGATTCGTACCCATGGCAAAGAATCCGATCATGGGATCGTCCATTACACCGGGGTAGTTATCGGCCACCCCTGCTGTGAGGTGGTAGTTGTAGATCTTAAGCCAGCCTAGGGCAAAGAATCCGAATCCCAGTACCAAGCGGACCCAGCGGACCTGCTTTTCATTCAATTCCGTGATCGCAACTCGGTGCGACTGCCATGGTGAGGTGAGGTACACCACAGCTACGGTCAGGACTGGGAGGGCATCGGCAGCAACCATCCAACCCCAGCGCCACAAATAGATCCACGTGCCCACAACGAGAGCGCCTGCCAGAGGCAGAGCGGTCTGTGTGAGCATGAGGATCGCCAGAAAGACCTGAATATACTTGTAATAGATTGCAGAGGTCGGCTCGAGTGGGTAGCTGGGCATGACCAGCGAGTCATTCGTCGCCGAATACATCAGTACGAGCGCCGGACTGCGTATAAACAATACGACCGCCCACTCGCTCACGGTCTTGAACCACGGCAGCCTTACGGGCTTGTCGGTGAGAAAGCACGCCAGGTGGTGGAGCGCCCTCTGGGAGCGGCCCCCAAAGCCTGCCAGCAGACGAGTCTCGATAAAAACGTCGAGATTCTGCCGAAAAAAGAAAATCACCAGGAAGATGAGCAGTAAAACACAACTGACCGTCGCGATACGCAACATGTCGCTTTGCATTCCCAGAAACATCCCGGGTTGCCGGGCAAAATACTGTTCGTGGAGAGGTACCTTGAGATCGTGCCGTATGAATCGCTCATGGGCGTAAACTGCGACCACCGGAAGCAGCGTCAGCATTGCCGCCGAAAGGAAGACTAGCCTGCGGCCCATCCACCCCTCCTGAGTTGACAAATACGGTTGAAATGCCTCGAAACGATATCCGCCTTTTCAATCACTTGCAACCATTTTCTTCTTCACAAAAATAATCCAGCCGGGGTCCGCTTGGAGTTGTTGGGCGAATTCCATGCGACAATTGCAATGCAACCTCTGCACGGAATTGAAAAACTCTCCGTCGGAATGGCAGGTATCCCTTGGTTGGACAGGTGATCACTCCCGGTGCGAAACAATACGCTCGTCACTAAGATTCTCGAACTTTCGCGCGAAGACCCCAGCCTGCTGCAACAATTGGAAAAATTCCGCCGTGCGATCACGGTGCTTTTCACGGACATCAAGGGTTCCACTGCGTACTTCGAGCGTTTCGGCGATATCGCGGGTCTGGCAATGGTGCACGAATGTAACGAAATACTGCGGTTGGCGATCGAACACCACAACGGCCGAGTTATTAAGACAATCGGAGACGCTGTGATGGCGGCCTTCGATGATTACAACGAGTCGGTGCGCGCTGCCATTGCGATGCAACGCCGGTTACGCGAGAAAAATTCGGCTCGAAAGAAAGAAGATGAGCTGCAGGTCCGCATCGGCCTTCACTATGGGATAGGGATCGTCAAATCAGATGATGTTTTCGGAGACGTTGTGAACGTAGCCTCGCGCGTCGAGAGCATAGCAGAGGCGGGGCAAATCATCATTTCCGATTCTCTGCGGGAGCGAATCTCGCCTTCGGAATTCGACGTCGTTCCTCTCGGACGTTTTCGATTCAAAGGTAAGAGTGGGGATCACGATCTTTTCCAAGTGCAATGGACCGAGAAAGTGTCGGCGCCCCCCAAGGTGGCGCACACAATCGTGGCCCGGCCCGAAACCAACGCTGCCCAACTCCAGCGCCTCACGCGTGATGGTGTGGTTTCGATGGAATACCAACTCACTGCCGAGGGTGTAATCGTGGACGGGTCGGAGGCGAACCCAGATTCGCCAGACGACGCGATACTGCCGATGGTTAAGGCCAGGTTTTCACTTCTTGAGGGACAGCCTACCGTGGAAAATGTTGGCCCGCGAGGCCGCATCTACATCAGGCTCGTTGCTACGTATACCTTAGACCAAGGCGACGTCATTGTGATGGGAACACGCCAGTTCAAATTTGCCTGCAAACCGGACGTGGTTGCGGCAGCGGCCACGTTGGGAAAGACCGTCCTCAATGTTACAAGCTTGCTTGAGGAAACCGTCGCAGAGCTCGTCGCCATCAATCCTGATGGCTCAGCCCGGCCAGAGACTTATCCCATTCGTGAAGAAGAAGTCACTTTTGGTAGAACCAATGGAACCTATGTCTTCGAAGGCGATCGGCTGATGAGTCGGTCCCATGCCCGCGTCTACCAACGCGGCGAGGATTTTTTCCTGGAGGACCTTTCCAGTCGAAACGGGACATTTGTCATGGTTCGTGGTAAAGCTCCCGTCCCGTTCGGTGCCCCTGTTCACGTGGGAAAACAGATGTTCCGCGTAGTTCTTTCAGAGCATTCCGCCCCATAAGCGCCTCGTTTCGATTCGGAAACTGTTCATCTGCGGACCGCAGGTGCTTGACCTCGGCTTTCTATGTTAGTGTGGGCGGCGTCCTTAGTGTGGGGACGGTTTGGATATTAGTGTGGCGGCTCGACCGAGCCCCAATCAATGATGGCGATGCTCAACAACGCACCCAAGCAGTTAGGTAAGTACGAAATTCTCGAGCTTGTGGGTCGAGGCGGTATGGGTGTCGTCTATAAAGCGGTCGATCCGGAAATCGGACGATTGGTCGGCATCAAAATGATGACCAGCGCGGTCATTGGTGATCCTGTCCTTCTGAAGCGTTTCTATCGCGAAGCGCAATCGGCCGGCAAGCTCCGCCACCCGAATATTGTGACCATCTATGACCTTGGGGTCCAGGAGGCGATGCCCTACATCGTCATGGAGTTCCTTGAAGGCGAGAGCTTGGATGTGGCCCTGCGCTCTGGCCGGCCGCTGCTATTAGAAAAAAAACTGAGCATTGTAATCCAGGTTTGCAACGCTCTGGCCTATGCCCATGAGCAGAACATCGTTCACCGAGACATCAAACCCGGTAATGTCATGTTGCTCAAAGACGACACCATCAAGCTCGTAGATTTCGGAATTGCCCGCATCGGAGCCGAATACGTTACGCGTACCGGCCAACTGATGGGAAGCATCCAATACATGTCTCCCGAGCAAGTCCATGGTGCTCATGTTGACTTGAGAACCGACATCTTTTCTACCGGTGTACTGCTGTACCAGATGCTGACCAACGCGCTTCCGTTTGAAGGCAAGGACGCCGGTGCCACGCTGCTCAAGATTGTTCATGACCCGGCACCCCCTTTGGATCGCTTCTTGAAAGATTATCCGGTGGAGTTGGATAGCATCCTGCAGCGGGCTCTGGCAAAGCAGCCTGGCGAACGTTATCAGACTGCCACTGAACTGGCCTTCGACCTTTCCAACGTCGAGGAGCAACTCCAGCGCCAGCGCATCTCTACCTGGCTGGAATCCGTGGAACAGTCCGTCGCCGATGGTCAATGGGACAAGAGCAGGGAGCAGTTACTGCAGTTGCTGAAGGTTGACCGCCGGAATGTGCGGGCCAATGAACTGTTGCGCGACGTGCAACACCAGATCCAGAAACAGGAGTGTGCTGCGCGTATCCGAGACTTGCAGGTGCAGGCTGAACAGGCCATCGCCAGGAACGCGCTGGACGAAGCGTTGCGCTACCTGAGTGTCGCTCTGAATCTGGACGAGGGCAGTTCTCAGTTGCGCGAATTACACGATGCAGTTGAGGAGCAAAAGCGACGCGCCGATAGAGTGGCCGAACTGCTGGCGCGTGCCAAGTCATCTTTCGACACGGAAGATCTGGAAAATGCGCTCGCCAGCACCAAGCAAGCTCTGACAGTTGATGCTGAGAACACCGAGGCTAAACAGTTGCACGCTGCGATTGAGAATGAATTATCGGAACGGGCGAAGTCGAAACAGGTACACAACCACCTGGAAGAGGCCCGCAAGCAGATCTCCGGCCGGCATTTCACGGCTGCTCTCGACCTGCTTCGTGAGGCGGAGCGGATCAATCCGGAAGCACCGGGCGTCAACGAATTGGTGGCGCTGGCTTCGGCCGGGCAACAGCAAGAGCGGCGCCGCAAAGAACTCGAGCAATTCAGCAGCGAAATTGGCGAGGCTCTCAACCGCAGTGACTATGCCGTGGCCTGCGCCAAAGCCGCCGAGGCGCTGGAAAGATTTCCAAATGATCGCGGGCTCCTTAAGCTGAAGACGCTGGCCGACAAAGAACGCGAGAATTGCGAACGGCGGACATATGTTGAAAAGCAAGTTTCCTTGGCACGGCGGCTTTTAGAAGAAAAAAAATCTGCTGAGGCTCTCGTCCCATTGCAGGAAGCACTGGGCAGGTACCCGGATGAGTTTGTTTTGCAATCCATGTACTCCTTATTTACGGAATATTTGGAGCGCGACCGCATCGAACAATTCAAAGCGAAAATCACTCAGCAGGCCAAAGATTCGATTCGCCGCAGGGCGTACAAAGAGGCAATCGAGATCCTGGAAGCGGCGAAACGTCAAACTTCCTCTGCCGACTTTGACGACCTTCTCCATTTTTGCCAGGAAGAGGCTGCAACTTATCTGGTGCACCAGAAGATCGATGCTACGGCGGAAGAGGCCCATCGCTTTATGTCGATGGGTGACTACGGGCAGGCAATCAAACGGCTCGAAGCCACTCTCAAAGAAGTCGACGACCAGGAACTTCGCCTTATCCTTGATAATGCCCGCAGTCACCTGAATTTGTTCAACGCCGATCTTCAGGAAGCCATCGCCACCACCCGCCGATTGCTGGATGTACAGCGCTATAGCGAGGCCGTCAAGTTTGTTGACAGTCACGCCGAACGCTTCGGTAAGGTACCCGAGTTTTGCCAGCTCTCTGACCAGGTTCATCGCGAACAACATCGCATAAGAGCGTTTTCCGTCGCCAAGGAACATGCCCGAGAGGCGCTGGCCAGTTCTGATTTCAATGCTGCTCGCGCTGCGCTCAACCAGTACCGCCAGGAATTCGACAATGATCTAGACACTCAGCTGCTGCAGCAGGAGATCGAGACAAAAGAATCGGAATCGGCAACCACCGCCCTGACACAGGCGCTGAAAGATTGTCGAGTACTGCTCCAAGTGGGCTGCCACAAAGCGGTTCTCGATATCCTTGGAAAACTTTCCTCTAAGGCAGAGGTCGTGCCTCCCGAGATAAAGAAGGAGTACGACTTCGCCCGCGCCCGCGCCTTGGCGGGCATCAATCGTCAACGTGCAGGGGTTCAGCGTATGGAGGTCATAAAAAAACAAGTGGCTCCCATCGCGAACAACGTCACCATGAGCGAGGCGGAATGGGAAACCGCGGGCTCACCCTCGCCGCTACAAAGTCCTCTCCAAGAAACGCCATTCGTCAGTGTTGCGGAACTCGAAAGTGTTCTGGGGGAAGTTACCCTGATTGCCAAGCACTATGCCGGGGATCAGAAAATCGCCTCGGCGGTTGGCACGGTTAGACAGCAACTCACGATCCAAATTGCCACTCTACGGCGTGCAGATACATCTCACAAACTTGCCCAGCCGAATAAGTCCGTGGAGCCACAAGATCAGCCAGCCAGCTCAGGACTCGATTCGGCTGAGAGAACGTTCGTTCCAAACACGGTGGGCGCCAAAGAGGAAAAGTTTAGTCAGTCGGCCCCGCTCGAGCAGTCGAGCGCCTTAGCCCAGAATACGCACGTAGCGCCGAGCCTCCCTGTTTTCGACAGCACTGCGGCAGTGGCTAAAACACTGGTATATCCGCCCGAGAACGACACAATCCTTCCGCGCCGCGAAGAAGGAGCAACCAACGCAGCTCCGGAACCGACGCATGCAACGCCCGTCCAGGTTTCCCACCGGCCCTACAAGAGCAGGCGATCGCTGCCAATAAAGCTGATTTTGGCTGCGGTCGTGGCTGCCATTCTAATAGCCCTGATTGTCTACATGGTATGGCGGACAACCCAGAAGGTCGCGCCTGGTGTCGCAATGGTTCGATCAATAACGGCGACTGAGTGTGCGCCGGGATTCGAAAGCTCCGGTCACATGTATTACCTCGGGTTGCGCTGTCGAAGGTACGGCGGCGTTAACAGGCAAAGCTAAGCTCTTAGGCTGTGCGATGAGTAACTGCGCTCATCTATCTGCAGATCCACTGCCGAGAAATCGCCAGTTGCGAGACCAAAAACACTAGCGAGCATACGCTGACAGAAATCCCCGTTCCCCTACGGCCGAAATGGAGGATCTACCTCGCCTGTTGCCTGGTCACGATCGTAAGATCGGGCTGACCTACGGGTTCAATTGGCGCTGCGGCACGCCGCCGCTCATCGATGAGCCCCTCGAACATACGCCGTAGCGGCGGGTGGTAGGCAAACAATGCGCCGAACGCCTGCCGATCAACGCTCAACAAGTTAACCCTGGTTACGCTTCGAGCCGTGGCCATGCGTGGCTTGTCGTTCACTAGTGCCATCTCTCCGAAGCACTCTCCAGCTCCCAGACGAGCCAACAAAGACGGAGCATGGCCCGCCTCTTCCTGGAACAACTCCACCTCACCTTCCACAATGACATAGAGTCGATCCCCGCGATCTCCTTGACGGAAGATAATCTCATGCGGTTCGAAATGCTCTCGACACACGCTCGTGGTCTTATCAAGTTTGAGCTGGACGATATCAGGCGGCAGTAACAAATCAAGGAACCAGTCGGTTGAGACGCGAAGCTTGCGATCGAGACCTGGCAACTTCATCAAATAAATCGCTCGCCATAGAACCCAGGCGATGAAGCCAGAGAGCTTGATGCCAAACACTTCGGCTACGGCCGAACGGTGTCCCAGCGAGGCGAGCTTTCCCAAAGCGTCAAACGAAAACGCCTGCTTTGGCTCGTTCCTCAGCGACGCGACTAGGTTTTTCGCCAAGCAGCCCGCCTGACGGATAGCATGCTGAGCCGTAGGAGGACATGGCTGCCAGGTCTTGTGGTCCACGACCCACGCACAATCGCCAAGCGCCCAGACGCCGGGATGGTCGGATACTTCCAGGTATTTGTTGACAACAATCCGGCCTTTCTCCTTCTTGCACGGCAATGCCGCCACCAGCGGGTTGGGTGCTGCCGGAACCGTGCTGACTAAAGTCTTCGTGAGGATCCTGTCGCCGCCCTCGAGCAGAGCTGACTCCCCAGTGGCTCCCGCCAGACGCGTGTTCAGTCGGATTTCGACGCCCCTGCGCTGCAACAGCGTCTGCGCAAACCGGCCGAGGTTCTCTGATAATTCCGGAAGGATCAGCGGACCGGCATGAAGAAGGATCACCCGAATTTCAGAGGGGTTGATGCGTCGAAAGCTTCGAGCGGCATGGCGTACGAAGTCGTTGAGTTCGGCCACAGCCTCCACCCCTGAGAACCCGCCGCCCGCCACCACGAAGGTAAGCATGGCGCGCCGGAACTCGCTATCCGACTCGATATCTGCCTCTTCAAGAGCATGGATAATATGGTTACGCAGCACCAGGCCGTCTCCCAGATACTTGAAAGGCAGGGCATGCTCAGAAAGTCCTGGCTGGCTGGCGAAGCTCGTGACGTTTCCAACAGCAATCACAAGATGGTCATATTCCAGTTGCGATGTCTGTGGCCGGAACCCAGCACTGGTCGTGACGGTCTTGTTCTTCAGATCGATGGATTCGACTTCCCTGGTGTAGAGATTGGTTTTCGGACAGAGTCGGCGAATTGGCGCGATAGTGTCCAGGATTCCGATACTTCCGGAAATCACCTCGGGCAGCATCGGCTGGAAGACTAGATAGTTCTCCTTGCTGATCAGTCCCACTTCGATTCCGGAATTCGCTTTAAGGAGTTTTTCCAACGTGATGGCGGTATACACTCCCCCGAACCCACCCCCGATGATGAGTACCCTCGTTCGCTTCGCCTGCATTGGACTCCTCCTCACAGAGTGAGCCAACCTAACTCCTCACTCACGCACGTGCTCGACCACAGAATCGAACAGTATTGAAATATCGAGATCTCTTGCGGGCCAACGCTAAGCCTGGAACGGCAGTCGCACGAAAAAATACTTCGGTTGGCCGGAGTTTTCGTCAGGTGGTGACCTCCGCACCGGGTTAATTGCTTACGACCATTCCGAGGAGTACTCAAGCGCGCGGGCCAGAGCTTTAGGATCTGGGACGATAATCTGCTTTTTGTCCCCAAGTTCGACGAGTCCCTTTTCCTGATAACGGTGCAGCAAACGACTAACCACCTCGCGACTGGATCCGACCATGGCGACCAGGTCCTGCACACCAACTTTCCCGCTAATCAAGCACGAGCCATCCGCCGCAACCTGCCCGTATTTCTCTGCCAGGTAGTGCAAAGCTGCCAGAACGCGGTACGGAACCTCACGCGACGACAACTCCAGCATCTCGGTGCTTGTTTTCCGTACGCGATCGCACAGTGCCTCTAGCACTTTCCACAAGACTTCGGGACGACCCGCAACGAAGTTCCGGAAGTCATGGTGCGAGATCGAGGCTAACTCGGTTGGTTCACAGGTGGTCACCGTCGCCGAACGCGGATGTCCATCGAGCATCGCGAACTCGCCAAAGATCTCTCCGGGCCCCAGTATATCCAGAATCTTCTCCCGCCCCCCTTCGGTCGCCTGCGTCACCTTCACCGAACCCGCCAGCAACATGTAAAGGGAGTCCGACGGATCCCCCTGGAAGAACACCGCAGCATCGGCCCCATACTTCTTGACGGAGAGGATTTTGGTCAACTCCTCCACGTCCGCTTGGTTCAGTCTCGAGAAAATGGAAATTCGGGCAGTCGCACTGAGTTCCCTCAACAAGTCAACCCGCTCTGCGCTCGTCGGACAGAAAACTAGGTACGGCCCGCCTTTGGCCCCAAACTCGACGCGGTCGTTGAATTTAAGCTTATGGACTTTTACTCTTTCGCCGTTGACGAACGTGCCCGAACTGCTGCCTACGTCCACGAGCACAAAATCAGCGCCCTCGGCTTTGATTTCGGCGTGGTCTCTCGAAACCCGGGCATCGGTGATTACGAGGTCTCGGTCTGGCTTGCGGCCGATCGTAAACGGTACGTGATCCAGAGAAACTCTACGCTGCTCCGTGCCGGTCACGAAGACTATTTCGGTAAGTGAACTTCGCGACGCACCGACTGTCGTAGAGGGGGTTGGGACCGACATGGTGACCTCCTCCGATCGTGGTCGCAAAGAATAGCACCATTTCTCCCGCAGCACCACACACCGGCTCACCTGTCAAGGTCGCCGATCTGTAAAAGTATGGTCCCGGATTTGTTAAAGCAGCGTCGAGACATATCCAGTTGCGACCATGGCGGGTTCGTAGCACAATGCAGTGGCGATCCCAGGCCCGTGTAGCCCGAAGACTTAGGCATTTTTGGGGAGATGCCAGCGTTTCTTCTCGGAACAGGTTCAGGGGGGCAGCTGGACTCTTGAAGCTTTTCAGGGAGGATACTGCTTGATTTTGTACAGGTAGCTTGATCGCGGCCCGCCATGGCCTCGAACGAACCATCGAAAATCGGCAAGTACGACGTGGTCGATGTCATTGGCCGCGGGGGGATGGGTGTGGTTTACGAAGCTACCGATCCTTTCCTCAACCGCCGGGTTGCCATCAAAATGATGACCGGCGGCTTTGCCAACAAGCCCGACCTTCTCAAGCGCTTCTTCCGCGAGGCCCAGTCTACCGGCAGCCTGCAGCATCCCAACATCGTCACTGTCTTCGAGCTCGGCGATCACGCGGGAAGTCCCTACCTGGTTATGGAGTTTATCGAGGGCGAGAGCCTCGATGCCGTCATTTCTTCCCGGCGGCCATTGACCATTCTGGAAAAGATTCAGCCCATTATTAGTGTCTGCCATGGTCTGAGTCACGCCCATCTCCGCGGCATCGTGCATCGCGATATCAAGCCCGCCAACATCATGCTTTCCAAGGACGGCATGATCAAGATCGTGGATTTTGGCATCGCTCACATTGGCGCCGCGAAAGAAACCAGAACCGGACAAATCATGGGCAGCGTGAGCTACATGGCGCCCGAGCAGGTCAACGGCAACCCGGTAGACGCGCGGACCGACATCTTCTCGACCGGAGTTGTGCTGTACGAACTGTTTACCTACAGCCATCCCTTTGACGGCGAAAACATGGCGGCAACCTTGATGAGGATCATCCATAACGCGCCGCCGCCCTTGAAAGATTTTGTCTCCGACTGCCCGCCAGAGCTCGAGGCCATCATCTTCAAAGCCCTGGCCAAGAACCGAGAAGAACGTTACCACTCAGCCGACGACCTCGCCCTGGATCTCAGCCAGCTCCAGGGGCGCCTGAAACAGGAAATCATCGGCAAACACTTGCGGGAAGTTTCGGTTTTGCTCGAAAAGTCCGAACTGCTCAAGGCCAAAGACCAGCTGTTGCTGGCGTTGCAAGTCGACCGGCAAAACACCCATGCGAATCTTCTTCTCCGGGAAGTGCAAGAGCGCATTCAAAAAGCGCAAATGAAGCAGCAAGTGCAGGAACTCCGCCGGGAGGCGGAGGAAGCTTTCGCCCGCAAGCAATTTGAACCTGCGCTGCGATGTTTGGATCGTGCTGCGGGCCTGGCTACAGCGGATGCTGACCTGCAGCATTTGCGTGAATCGATTCAGGCGGCATGGTCTCAAGAGCTGGAACTGCAGGAGAGACTGAAGCGAGCCGAATCGGCCCACCAGGCAGGAGACCTGGACTCCGCCCGGCAAGCGATGGAGGAAGCTTTTCAGATCGCCCCGCAACAGGTTCAGGCAGGGACACTATACCGCACCATCCAGCACGATTGGCAGGAGCGCGAGCGTCAGCGGCAACTGGAAAATTATCTGGAGCAGGCACGACGAGACATTGCAGCTCGAAACTTTACTTCTGCTCTGGAAAAGCTAAAGCTGGCCGATTCGGTCGATCCAGGCACTGCTCAAGTCAAAGCGTTGGTCGAATCCGCGAAGCTCGGGCAAGAACGGGAGCAACGCCGCCGCGATCTGGAAACGATTACCCACCAGATTGATGAAGCTCTGAACCGCGACGACTATGTCGCCGCCTGTACGCTAGCCGACGAGGGCTTGGCGCGCTTTCCCGAAGATCGAACCCTCTCGAAGCTCAAGTCTTTAG
>Ga0126371_10000659_pt1 | contig 28828 bp, 17 predicted proteins | sample PanSoiMetaPlot_4_FD_110145 | JGI IMG/M metagenome (GOLD analysis project Ga0126371, IMG submission 110145) | Tropical forest soil microbial communities from Panama - MetaG Plot_4 | ecosystem: Environmental > Terrestrial > Soil > Tropical forest > Bulk soil | place: Panama | collected 2016-02-17 | reverse complement strand
GCGATTGCGGCGTGTTACGTGCCGGCGCGGCGTGCGATGAAAGTGAGTCCGATTGTGGCACTCAGATATGAGTGAAAAGAATGTGGTCAGGGGCCAGCGATCAGCCCTGAGGGCTGAGTCGTGGGTGCCCTTTTTCTTGCAACGCCCTGGCCACTAAAGACTGCTGAGGAGGCAGCACGATGAACACATTGCTTCAGGACATACGTTACGGGCTGCGGATGCTGCTGAAGTCGCCGGGGTTCACGGCGATTGCGGTGATTACGCTGGCGCTGGGCATCGGCGCGAACACCGCGATTTTTTCGGTGATTAATTCAGTATTGCTGGAGCCGCTGCCGTTCAAAAATCCTTCGCAGCTTGTCGACTTGCGTGAGAGCGAAAGCGCGCCGGGGGATTATCCGCTCGATGGCGCCGATTATCTGGACTGGCAGAAACTCAACAAAACGTTCGCATCGATGAGCGTTTTCAGCTATCCGCACGGCTATAACGCCAGTGGTGCGGGCGAGCCAGAAGCCGCCAGCGTGCGTGAAACGGAAGCAAATTTCTTCGAAACGCTTGGTGTTCCGCCAATTATTGGGCGCAGTTTTGCCGTGGGCGAAGACGCTGCGGGAAAAAATCGCGTCGCAATCTTGAGCTATGGATTTTGGCAGAGGCATTTCGGCGGCGACAGCGGCGCATTGGGCAGAAGTGTGGAACTCAACGACGAATCGTACAAGGTAGTTGGCGTCATGCCCCGCGGGTTCAATTTTCCGCCGGACACGGATTTGTGGGTTCCCATCGACATGAATTCGCCGTTGATGCACAACCGCGGTTCGCACTGGGCCAGCGCCGTCGGGAGAATAAAGGACGGCGTAACGATCGAGCAGGCGCGCGCGGACCTGCTCGCGGTTTCGGCCCACCTGAACAAAACTTACCCTGCGCCGGACGATCAGGACGTTCACTCGCTGGTCTTTCGCCTGAAGGATCGACTGGTGGGGCAGAGCAGCGAGCAACTTTTGCTTTTGCTGGGAGCGGTTGCATTGGTGCTTCTGGTGGCATGCGCGAATGTCGCGAACTTGCTGCTGGCGCGCGCAACGGCGCGGCAACGCGAAATGGCAGTGCGCGCAACGCTTGGCGCGGGGAAGTGGCGCTTGGCGCGGCAGCTTTTGACCGAAAGCCTTTTGCTCGCATTCAGCGGCGCGACTCTGGGATTCTTCGGCGCATGGTGGGGCGTTGCGCTCTTGCAAGCGGCGACGACATCCCCGATTCCGCGCGTGAATCCGCTGTCCCTCGACGTCACTGTGCTGTTTTTCACCATTGCGGTCAGTGTGACCGTCGGAATCTTGTTCGGGTTGGCGCCGGCCCTGCAGTGCTCGCGCTTCGACTTGAGCGAAGAGTTGAAATCGAGCGCCAATGCTGTGGTCAGCGCCACGGGAAGCGGCCGCGCTGTTCGCAATGCGCTCATCGTGTTTGAAGTTGCTGTTTGCTTCGCTCTCTTGGTCGGAGCGGGGCTGCTCATGCGCAGTTTTGAGCGATTGCGCTCCGTTGATATTGGCATCCAGCCGGACAACATTCTGACGATGAGCCTGAATTTACCTGACTCGTCCTATAAGACGTTTGCAAAACAAGAGCAGTTTTTTGACCAGCTTCTGGGGCGGCTTGCCGCAACTCCGGGCGTGAAAAGCGCGTCGGTATCCAGCGAAATCGCGGTGGATGGAGGTAGCAATGGATACGTCACGGTTCCCGGGACCACCAATCCCAAACTGGCGCAGCAACTCGTGGAACAAAACTACATCACTCCTGATTACTTTAAGACCTTTGGTGTTCCGCTGCTTGAGGGCCGGACCTTTACACCCGACGACATGAGGCAGACGGGAGAAGTCGCGCAGAAACTCTATACGCTATATACGACAGCGAAGGACCCCAGCAAAGTGAAGGTGCCGCCGGAGCTTTCTTATGGCGCGATCATAAATCAAGCGATGGCCAAGACCTTCTGGCCGAACCAGGATCCGATTGGAAAAACTTATACCGCAGGAGGAGCCCAGCAAATTGTGATTGGCGTTGTAGGCGATGAGAAGCAGTGGGACCTTCGTCAAGCACCGATTCCGGAGAATTACTTTCCGGCGACATACGAATTCGTCGAACCGGGGTTCGGTGGCAGGATTTCCATCAAGACCGCAGTCGCGCCGGATAGTGTACTCGGTGCGGTTCGCAGCGTTGTACGCGACCTAGATCCCAGTCTTGCACTCTTCCACGTGCGCACGATGAACGAAATCATTGCCGAAGACATGACGGACTCCACAACTTATACGTTTGTGCTTGGGACGTTTGCAGTGCTCGCATTGGTGCTTGCATGCGTGGGCCTATATGGCGTGATGTCGTATCTTGTGACGCAGCGCAGGCATGAAATTGGCGTTCGCATGGCGCTTGGCGCGCAGAAGCGCGATGTACTGAGGCTGGTGATGGGCCACGGTGCGAAGCTCGTTCTCGTTGGCGTTGTAGTGGGCGTAGTTGCAGCGCTCGGGCTGACGCAGTTGATGAGTGCGGCGCTCTTCGGCGTCACCGCAACGGATCCAGCGACATACGTTGTCGTGGCTGTGCTGCTGGCACTGGTAGCGCTGGCCGCTTGCTACATTCCGGCGCGCCGCGCAACGAATGTCGATCCGATGGTGGCGCTCAGGTACGAGTAAAGCGGCTGCCCGCCGTTTTATGGAGGTATGAAATGAACATCTTGCTGCAAGACATTCGTTACGCGCTGCGGATACTGGCGAAATCGCCGGGCTTTGCGGCAATCGCAATTTTAACTCTTGCATTGGGTATCGGTGCGAACACCGCGCTTTTTAGCGTGGTCAATGGAGTGTTGCTGAATCCGTTGCCGTATCCCCATCCGGAGGAACTCGTCGCCGTCGGCGAAAAGGTTCCTGGCTTCGCCGAGGCGGGAATCTCGTATCCGAATTTCATCGACTGGCAGAAAGAGAATCACTCTTTTGCGTCGCTCGCGATTTATCGGCCGGACAATTTCAACCTGACGAGGTCGGGGGAAGCTGAGCGCGTCTCGGCGATGCGAGTGTCGGCTGACCTGTTTCCCGTATTTGGTGTGAAGCCGCTGATCGGCCGTGACTTTAGCGTGCAGGATGACCATCGGGGAGCAGCGCCGGTTGTGATGTTGGGCGAGGGATTCTGGAAGAGCAAATTTGGAGGGTCGCCGGAGATTTTGGGTCAGACGCTGGTACTCGATGGCGTTGCGCATACGGTGATTGGGGTTGTGCCTGCGAATTTCAATTTCAACGATTCGCTGTTTCGTCCAAGCGACGTCTATGTCGCTATCGGCGCGTGGGGAAATCCGGGACTTTACGCCGACCGCAGCAACAATCAGTTACTTATCTCGGGAGTTGGTCGTCTCAAGCTAGGCCTGAGCACTGCGCAGGCGCGTGCCGATATGGACCGCGTCGCCCGCAATCTGGCCGCGGCGTACTCAGATTCTGACAAAGACGTCGGCGTCGCGCTCACTCCGCTCAAAGAACATCTGGTGCGTGATGTGCGGCCGTTCCTTCTGGTGCTGCTGGCGGCTGTGGGATTTGTGCTGTTGATTGCATGCGTGAATGTGGCGAATTTGCTGCTGGCGCGCTCCACCGCGCGCTCGCGCGAATTCGCCATTCGCGCAGCACTCGGCGCGACGCAATCGCGGGTCATTCGCCAGTTGCTTACGGAAAGCGTCCTTCTCTCGTTTGTCGGCGGCGCGCTGGGGCTTCTTCTCGCGTCGTGGGGGACGCAGGCCGCGCTGAAGGTTTTGCCCGCTGCGCTTCCACGCGCGGAAAACGTCCACCTGGACCCAACCGTTTTGTTCTTTGCCCTATTTGTGTCCCTTTTTGCGGGAGTTATTTTTGGCCTTGTGCCGGCGCTCAAAACTTCTCATCCCGACTTACATGGAACGCTGAAAGAGGGGGGACGCGGTGAAAGCGGCATGCGATACCGCACGCAGGGAATCTTCGTGTCCGCGGAGATGGCCTTGGCGGTGGTGCTGCTCATCGGCGCGGGCCTGGCCATTCGCAGTTTGGCGGAGCTCTGGAGTGTGAATCCCGGCTTCAATGCGCAAAACGCAATGACGTTTCAGATTTCGCTTCCGCCTTCGACATCCACTCAAACTCCCGATCAGGTCCGGGCCGATATGCAGCAAGCGATAGATACTATCGCCAACGTACCCGGCGTGAAGGCGGTGACGCTGGATACTGGTGCTGAGCCGCTCTCAGGCGACGACGAGATTCCATTTTGGGTCGAAGGCCATCCTAAACCCGTTACCACCACCGATATGCCACAAACGCTTTGGTACATGGTTACGGCGGACTATCTGAAGGTGATGCAGACGCCGCTAATACGCGGGCGTTTTATCACCCCAGCGGATAACGCACATTCTCAACCCGTCGCGGTCATCGACGAGGACTTTGCGCGCCAATACTTCCCCAACGAAGATCCTGTCGGCAAGCAGTTGAATTTCTACTTCCTGAACTCGATGAGAATTGTCGGCATTGTCCACCACGTGAAGCAGTGGAGTCTCGATGCTGACTCGCGGGGGCCCGTGCAAGCGCAGCTTTATACGTCAGTCCTGCAGCTCCCGGATCGTTGGATGCCGCTCTGGACGCAAACCGGCGTGATTGTGCGCACGGAAAGTCCAAATTTTGCGAGCGCTGCGGCAATCGAACAAGCGGTGCACCAGATGAACAGCGAACAGGTGGCTTACAACTTCGAATCGATGAAAGGAATCATCGCAGACTCGCTCGCATCGCGTCGCTTCGCCATGGCACTGCTGGCCGTTTTCGCCGCGCTGGCGCTGGTGCTGGCGAGTATCGGGATTTACGGAGTGATGTCCTATGTCGCGGGCCAACGAACGCACGAAATCGGAATTCGCGTTGCTCTTGGTGCGCAGAGACACGATGTAATATGCCTCGTCCTGGGACAAGCTGCACGCATGACACTCGTCGGCGTGGGCATTGGCCTTGCTGCTGCGGTCGTGCTTACGCGGTTGATGAAGACGATTCTTTTCGGCGTAAGCGCCACCGATCCGGTTACATTCGCGGGTGTCGCGATTTTGCTGACGCTCGTCGCTCTCGTAGCGTGTTATTTGCCGGCGCGCCGCGCGATGCGCGTCGACCCAATTGTGGCCCTAAGGTATGAGTAGGGTAACAGAATGGACGGAGGCGAAAATTACACGAAATTTCTAATCGCCAGTGGTCGGAATTAGAAATGCTCGTAAGTGCCTGTAAATAAAGGCTGGGCCAATTTCTAATCGCTAATTTTGGCGCTTTGTTTCGGCAGCGAGTTACAGGAGAACCGATGGTCACACTGATTCAGGACGTCCGATACGGACTGCGGATGCTGGTGAAGTCACCTGGTTTCACGGCCATCGCTATTCTGACGTTGGCGCTTGGCATCGGCGCGAACACCGCCATATTCTCATTCACCGACCAGGTGCTTTTGCGCACATTGCCCGTGCCGAACCCGCAGGAGTTGGTCGTGCTGCGTTCGCCCGGCCATAACCCTGGTCGGAACTCAAGCGACATTTCCGACAACGCCCAAATCTTCTCTTACCCAATGTACAAGGATATACGCGTGCGCAGTTCGGTCTTTTATGGTTTGCTCGCGTGCTTCGCGCTCGATGCAAATGTTTCCGGCCACGGCACGACGCAGAGCGCTAGCGGCGAATTGGTGAGCGGGAACTATTTTCAAGCGCTTGAAGTCACTCCAGCGCTGGGGCGCGTGTTCGATGCGGGTGACGAGACAGCGCCTGGCGCGAACAACGTTGCGGTATTGAGCTACGGCTACTGGACGCGCAACTTCGGCGCGGACCCGTCCATTCTGGACAAACCGCTCACGGTGAACGGCACTGCGCTGACCGTCGTTGGCGTGGCGCGCAAGGGTTTCGACGGCGTGCAAGTGGGAGCCATACCGGACATTTTCATTCCCATCACGATGCTCTCGCAAATGGCGCCAACCGGCGGTCTGGAACTGAACAATCGCACACACCACTGGCTATCCATTCTTGGGCGGCTGAAGCCCGGCGTGTCGCGTGCGCAAGCGCAGGCATCACTCCAGCCGATTTACGCACCGCTGCTGATCGAGGACGCAAAGTTGCTGACGATGAAGGAAAACAGTGCGCATTGGAACCAGTTCGTCGCCCGGCCGTTGCAGCTCATTGATGGTTCCCAAGGGCGGGAAGTCTTGCAGCAGGACGCAAAGGAGCCATTGCTGGTTCTGACGGGCATGGTCGGATTGGTGCTGCTGATTGCTTGCGCGAATCTGGCGAGCTTGTTGGTCGCTCGCGGCGAGGCACGACAGCGTGAAATTGCTGTGAGGCTCGCGCTCGGCGCGGGACGAGGGCGGCTGATGCGGCAATTGCTGACGGAGAGTTTGCTGATCGGCGTGGCGGGTGGCGCTGCGGGACTCGCCGTCGCATCGGGGTGCCTTAATGCAATGGTTGGTGCGATTCCAACAGACGCTGGCATGGCTGGATTGAACTCGGCGTTGAACTTGCGTGTACTCTTGTTTGCCCTGGGGGTGACTCTGGCGACCAGCGTGTTGTTTGGACTTGCACCAGCGATGCGAGCCACACGCGTGAATCTGCAAACCACGCTGAAGGATCAGGGATCAAGCGTTTCTGAAGGGCGCTCGAATGTGCGCTTGCGCAAGGTTTTGATCGTCGCGCAAGTTGCGCTTACGGCCGTGCTGCTCGCTGGCGCAGGCTTGTTGGTCCGGACGCTGATGAATTTGGAGCACGTCAACCTCGGCGTGAAGACGGAAAACATTCTACAGTTTTCTGTAGAGCCGGAATTGAACGGGAAATCGCCGGCACAAACCCTGGCCTTTGCCAATCAAGCACGGCAGGAGATTGCCGCGTTGCCGGGAGTTCGCTCCGTGACCGCGTCGGTGGACGTGATTTTTGCGAACGACGACTCCGGCTACAACATTACAGCGGAGGGTTACACGGCGCATCCTGATGAAGACACGAACGTACTCGACACTTACATCAGCCCGAATTATTTCTCGACGATGAGCATTCCGCTTATTGCGGGGCGCGAATTCACTGAAGTGGATACGGCGAGTACGCAAAAAGTAATCATCATCAATCAAACTCTGGCCCGGCGATTTTTTGCTGGGCGCAACCCCATCGGTCTCCATATTGCGCGTGGCGCGGGAAACAGCGTTCATCCGGACATGGAAATCGTGGGCGTGGTCGCGGACAGCAAATGGGACGGCCCGCGGAGCAATATTGTTCCGTTTATCTACTCGCCCTATTCGCAAGATCCACAGCTTGGCTCGATGACGTTCTATGTGCGTACGGAGCGGCAACCAGCGCAGATGGCGGCAACTCTCTACGGCGTCATCGGCCGGCTCGATTCCAATCTTCCTGTAAATGGCATGCGCACGCTGACCGCGCAGATCGATCAATCGATGTTCAACGACCGATTGGTTGCCATCCTTTCGATTTCACTGGCGCTGCTGGCCGCACTGCTCGCGGCGCTTGGACTCTACGGCGTGCTCGCGTATGTGGTGGCGCGTCGCACGCGCGAAATCGGCATTCGCATGGCGCTGGGCGGACAAGGCTGGAACATTTTGCGGCTGGTGCTCGCGCAGGGCGCACAGCTCACCGTGATTGGCGGAGTGATTGGAATTGGCGCGGCGCTGGCTTTGACCTGGCTGGCCAAGACCTTGTTCTTCGGCGTGAGCGCGCAGGATCCGTTGACATTTGTTGGCGTAGGAGTTTTGCTCTTCGTCGTTTCTGGCGCGGCGTGCTATTTGCCGGCTCGGCGAGCCGTGAAGGTAGATCCGATGGTAGCGCTGAGGTACGAGTAATAGGGGGCTTGGCCAGGACTTCGATTGGCGCGACGGGTGTGATGGGTTGCTCGATAAAATTTTTCGAGGTTAGCAATGAAGACATTATTGCAAGACTTTAAGTACGGTATACGAATGCTGCGGAAGAATCCGGGCGTGACGCTGCTGGCGGTGTGCGCGCTGGCGCTCGGCATTGGCGCAAACGCGGCGATTTTCAGCGTAGCTGATCCGCTGCTGCTGCGGCCCGAGCCATTCTCAAACCTGAGCCGCCTGGCGTTGATTTACAACAAGGTAGGCTCCCTCACCGACGAGAATTCGATGCTCCCTGCGGATTACGAAGCGATTCGCACTCAGAACCATTCTTTCGAGCAGATTGCGGCTCGTGCGGACATGGACGCAAACTTGACCGGCCAGGGCAATCCCGAGCGTGTGCAGGCGGTAAGAGTCACACCGAATTTTCTTGACGCGCTGGGCGTGCAGCCGTTGCAGGGCCGTGGCTTCACCGCGCAGGAGGGAACACCAGGAAGCGATAGAGAAGTGATTTTGAGCTTTGGATTGTGGCATAGCAAATTCGGCGGCGACTCGAACATCATCGGGGAGGAAGCGCACATCAATGGTCGCAGCTACACAATTGTTGGCGTGATGGGAAAGGACTTCCAGTATCCAACAGCGACGGATTTGTGGACACCATTGGCGCTGACGGATGCGGACAAGGCCGATCACAACAACAACTACCTCTTTCCGATCGGACTATTGAAGGCCGGTGTTTCGGTGTCGAGCGCAGCGGCGGAGCTGGATGGTATTGGACGCGCACTGCAAAAAGAATTCCCCAGGTCGAACGCAAAGATGACCATTCGCACCGTGCCGTTTCGCACCTATGCGACGGATGAGATCACTCACGAGTTCATGGTGCTGCTGCTCGTGGTGGTGGGATTTGTTTTGCTGATTGCGTGCGCAAACGTAGCGAATTTGCAATTGGCGCGCGTCGCCGGGCGCGAGCGAGAGATTGCGGTTCGCAGAGCGATGGGTGCGACTCGCTGGCGCGTGGTGCGCCAACTGCTGACGGAGAGCGTGATCCTTGCGCTCGCTGGCGCAGTTGCAGGATTGTTGCTTGCGGGCTGGGCCGTGAGCCTAACGGTGAGCTATATCCCGCCTGAGATTTCGCAGTACGTGGCGGGATGGAACCGCATCGCGCTGGATTGGCGTGCAGTCGCGTACACGGTAGCGATCGCGGTTCTGGCGGGGATCGTAGCGGGACTGGCGCCAGCGCTGGGACACTCGCGTCCGGATATTTCCAATGCGTTGAAAGAAGGTGGGCGCGGAGGACCGGGGCGCGCATCGCATCGTTTGCGCAGCGCGCTAGTTGTTGCAGAGGTGGCCGTTTCCCTGGTGCTTCTTGTCGGGGCAGGATTGCTAGTGAAGGGATTTTACGCTTTGTTGAATGCGCAGACGCAATTTTCGCCGCAAAGCCTTCTGACCATGAACATCGCTCTGCCCATGAACAAATATGGCGAGCAAGCGAAGCGCGCGCAGTTTTTCCAGCAGGTGCTGGCGCAGATAAGCGCGGTTCCAGGCGTGAAGTCTGCGGCGTATGCAACGGCCGTGCCTAATTCAGATGAGCAGAGCTACCACCCGTACACGGGCGAAAATCTGCCGTTCAGCGAAGATGCCGGGCACGTCGGCCTGCACGAATCGATCAGTCCCGGCTATTTTCGAACACTGGGAATCTCGTTGTTACAGGGGCGCGAATTCACGGACGCCGACGGGCCAAATTCCCAGTTTGTGGTGATTGTCAGCCGCTCAATGGCAGAACGGTATTGGCCGGGCCGCGACCCAATCGGGAAGCGCATCAAGGAAGGGCAGCCGGATGCGAAAAATCCGTGGCTGACCATCGTGGGCGTTGTGTCCGACGCGAAGTACAACGCGTATTTCCCGATCGACGCAGCGGTATACATGCCCTACGAGCAGGCTGCGGATATGAACGGCGCGTTTCTGCTACGCACGGCAGGTGATCCCGTAAGTTTTGTTCCGGCGGTGCGCGCGAAAATCGCCAATGTCGATCCGGACCAGCCGATTTATGAGCCCAAGACACTCGCGCGGCTCACGTATGAGCAACTCATCGGCATTTCGTTCATCGCAACGATGATGGCAGTGCTGGGATTGATTGCTCTAGTGCTGGCGTCGTCGGGGGTTTACGGCGTGATGGCCCATTCGGTGACGGAGCGCACACATGAAATCGGGATTCGTCTGGCGCTGGGGGCGGAGCCGCGGCAAGTACTGCGATGGATTGCAGGGCGGGGAATTCGTCTCGCGGCGATCGGGCTGGGGATAGGATTTGCGGTGGCGTTCGCGGCAGCGCGACTGTTGGCGAGCCTGATCTATGGCGTTTCACCGACCGACCCGTTGATTTTTGTGGGCGTACCGGCGGCGCTGGCCGTCGTAGCTATTGCAGCGTGTTACTTGCCGGCACGAAGAGCATTGCGCGTGGATCCAATCGTGGCGCTGCGGTATGAGTGAAGGGTGTTGGTTGCTGACCACTGGCTTGTCCTGAGCGGAGTCGAAGGGCACTGAGAATGGAACACTTTGTTTGAAGGGGGCGTTATGGCGAAGATGGAACGAGTGCGGGAAGCAGTTCAGGGAAAACTGGACCTCGATGATATGCAGCACAAGTACGCAGCCGGATGGCGGCTCGTGGGGCTCGAATGGGAACGTGAGGTCGCAGAAGATGCGCCGGTAGCGCGCGGCAATCTGCACGAATTACCGTTCGGTCTGCGCGTCGCTTCTGACTGCGCGCACTTGGAAGAAGATCCGCTTGAAATGAAAGCGCTGAACACGATGATGGAGCTGATCGTTCAGGATATTTCCATGCAGCGCATGGCCGACGAACTCAATCGCGCCGGTTATCTGACCCGCGGTGGAAAGCCTTGGACGCCGGTATCCATTTTCCAGGTATTTCCGCGCCTAATTGAAGCGACGCCGGAAATCTTTAACACGCCGGAGTGGCAGGCGCGCAGGAGCGAGTTCGGCCGCGTCGCCTGGAATTCCTGACCATCGTGGTGCCGAGAAAAAGAAGGCTGAAGAATGGCACAACACCTTCTGTCGGCAGAGTCGGCGTTGAACCGATGGTGCCGATGAACTGGAAGCTGATCCTTGGGCTTTCGCTCTTTGGGCTGGGGATGGCTTTCGCGACGGTGTTCGTTATTTCGCCGCGCGTCGAGCCGTTGTTCTGGCTGGCGATTTTTGTGATTTGCGCGTTTGTGATTGCGCGGCAAGCACCGCTGCGGCCTTTTCTGCACGGTTTCCTGCTTGGAATTGTAAACAGCGTGTGGATTACAGGCGCGCACGTGCTCTTCTTCAATCGATACCTCGCCGGGCATCCCCAAGAAGCCGCGATGATGCAAGGGTTACACGCGACGGGCGCGGTCCCGCGCGTGGCAATGGCGCTAGTAGGACCAGCGATCGGGCTGATCTCCGGCGCGGTCATCGGCATCTTGGCGTATATCTGTACGAAGATTCTTAGGCCGTCAGGGACCGAAACCTTGGGCAGGGCGCGAAAAGCTTCTGCCGGTCGGCGATAAAAATTTCTTGAATTAGTGCTTGACACAAAACCGCCTATATGTTACACACTGTAACGCTACACGAATTAACACAGTGCCGCGATAGAGAAGCGATGAAGAAAAAACTCACCAAACCGAAGAACTTGGGAGACGTCGAGCAAGTTGTGATGGATCACGTCTGGTCGCATGGCCCGTGCACCTCGGAGGAGTGCCGCGAGGCGCTCGCCGATGCGCGGCCGATGAAGGAATCCACCATCCGCACCGTGCTGCGCCGCCTGGAAGAAAAGGGCTATGTGGCGCATGAGCTGAGCGGCCGGACGTTCATTTACCGCGCGGCGGAGGCGCGCCAAAACGTCGCTGTCCGCGCGGTGAAAAATATCATTGACCGCTTTTGCGGCGGCTCGGCCGAGGAGCTGGTGATCGGTCTGGTCGACAACGAAGTGCTGGACGCGAAGCGGCTCGAACAGCTTACGCGGATGATTTCTCAGGCCGCGCAGAGTGCGAAGGGAAAGGAAGGGAAGTCATGAGCGCCGATTCTTTTGCCCGTGGGTATTCCATGTTCGTGACTTACCTCGCTGAACCGGCTGTGCGCTCGCTGGTGATCGGATGCGTCACGGGAGTCGCGCTATGGGCGTTTCGCGTGAAACGCGTCAATACGCATTTGCTCGCGTGGACCGCGGTGCTATGCGCGGCGCTGGCGATGCCGGTGCTGGGCGCGTTTCTGCCGCGCGTGCAGATGCCGGTTCCGGCAACGCCGCTGATGAAGAGTCTGCAAACGAGTTTTGAGCGCGGGCCTGCTCGTACGGTGCGACACGAAGTTGCGGCGTCAGCAGCTCTGGTGCAGAGCGCGAGTACGGTATCGCACGCGGGCGCAAGCGAGACTGAGTTTGCACCGAGCAGCGAATCATCAAGCGGTCTTGCCCTGGATCGCAGTGCGCACACTACGACGAAAGCTGCCGTGGCGCGGCATGCGCGGCGCAGGCCGGGTTTCGATGCAACACAATTTAACTTCAGCGCGGCACCTGGTGCTGTTTCAGCGAGTACCCTTGCCCCGAATGTTTCGTCCACGCCGATTCCGGCAAGTATGTCAACAGATTCGATTCCGTCCATCGCCGAGACTCCGCAGGGCAGTTTTTCAATTCCTTGGACGGCGGTAGTTTTGGGAATTTACTTGTTTGGCATCGTGATTTTGCTTGTGCGCCTGCTTGTCGGCTTTTTCTTTAGCGCGCGCCTTTCTCGCGCCGCGGAAAATATCTCCGACCGCGAAGCGCTGCGGCTGATGCGTTTCCGCGCCTGCATCGCGGGATTGGCAAACACGCCAGGACTGAAAGAATCCGCGATGCTGGCGGTACCTGCGACAGTAGGCGTGCACCGTGTGGTGATTCTGCTTCCTGCCGACTGGCGCGCGTGGACAGAAGAACAGCTCGACGCCATTTTGGCGCACGAAATTTCTCACGTGGCGCGCCGCGACGCGCTGACGCAGATGCTTTCCCTAGTGCATCGCGCGATTTTCTGGTTCAGCCCGCTCAGCTGGTGGCTGGACAAGCAGCTAACGGATCTTGCCGAACAGGCGAGCGACGAAGCGGCGCTTGCGGGCGGCGCGGATCGCGCGCGTTACGCTGAAACGCTCGTCGGATTTTTCAAGCAACTGGGTGCGGCTTCGGGCCGCGTTTGGTGGCAGGGCGTCTCGATGGCGAAGACGGCGAAAGCCGGCAGCGCCGAGCGCCGCGTGAGCCGCATTCTCGCGTGGAAGGAATCCATGTCCATAAAGAAATCTTTTGTGCTTGCTATGTTTACGCTGGCGGTGCCGATTGTCTTTTTCACCGCGTCGGTGCATCCATTTATCGCCCAAGCGCAGGATAAGCCGCCCGCGCCGCCGCAAAATGTCGTTCAACCAGGCGGCCCTGCCGCGCCAGCCTTTCCGAACGCTCCGAAAGGCGGCGTGAGGGGTGGCGTTGCCGCTCCTGCAACGATAGGCACGCCACCCGCCACGGGACCAGCGCGTCCCAACGCTCCGACGGGCGGTGTGAACGGCAGCGTCGCCGCGCCTCCGAATGTGGGCGCAGCACCCATTGCGCCTCCAGCTCTGGCTGGGCCGAGAGTGCTAAGGTCCTCGCAAATTCCGGCAACCGCACTGACCACTCCCGCAATGCCCCCAAGCGTTTCGTCTGCATCTGTTACGCCATTTGCGAGCGAAACACCGCTAGCTCCCCTGGCGCCGCGAGCGGGATACGTCGATGATGACGCTAGCACGCAGGAACAATCGAGTACGACCACGATTGTTAGCGGCAGCGTCAGTTACGGCGGCGGGCCGCGATACGTTCTGATGTACGCTAATTCCGATGTCAGCATGTCCGGCTCCGATGAAGATCTCGATCACGCGCGCAAGCTCCGCAAGAAAATCAGTAGCGATTTCATCTGGTTCGAGCGCGACGAAAAGTCTTACATCATCACGGACGCACAATTCATCGCCAAGGTTAAAGGACTGTTCGCACCTGAGGATGCGCTCGCGAAGCAACAGGACGAACTCGGCCACCAGGAAGACGCTCTGGGTAGAAAACAAGACGCGCTTGGCGAGCAAGAAGACAACATAAAAGTGAAGGTGCCGGATATTTCGCCAGACATCGACCGCGTTCGCGCCGAGTTGGAAGAGCTTTGCAAGGAAAATGGCGCCACGCAAAGCGAACTTGGCCGCCTGCAATCCGAACTCGGCGAACTGCAGAGCCAAGTAGGAAGTTATCAGTCACAGGCGGGCGTGCAGCAGTCATCGATCGGCGTCCGGCAGGGCGACTTGGGCCGTCAGCAGGCCGAGCTTGGCCGGAAACAGGCGGAATTGGGGCGACAGGAGAGCGAAATCGACCGCAACGCCACGCGTCAACTGCGTGGAATGTTTGATGACGCGATTGCCAAAGGCATCGCGAAGCCGGAATAAGGAGCATGTCCATGAAGAAAATTGTCACAAGAAACTGGACGCGATTCGGATCTGCGGCTGCGGCAATTCTGCTCGGCGTTGGCGCGATGCCTCTTCTGGCACGCGCGCAGGTGGAAGCACAGTCGCAATCGTATAAGGACACTACCGGCACGATCGTTCTGCTAACCGGAGAGCACGACGTGCGTTTGAGTGTGGGTCGCAGTTCTTGTACAGCCACCACTGACGGCGGCGGCATGCCGGTCATTGTCATTGCCCAGGATGGCCGCTGCTTGTGTTGGGCTGCGTCTTCGTCGATTCCAACACCCTTGGACGTAAAGATCACCTCCACCCAGATAACGTTCCGCCACGACGCCCGAACCTACCTTATCCGCGACGCCTCTGCCATTGCTAGCGCCCGCCAACTGTTTGCACCGGTCAGCGACGCCATGAGATCGCAGGCTGACGTAGCCCATCGTATGAATAGCCTTCGCGCAACGGAGCTCCAAACGAGCCGAAGTTTCGACGAGACGCGAGTAAGTGTACCCAACCTCACCGCCGAATTTGAGAGGGTCGAAGCCGACGCCAAACACCTGAGCATCGAAGGTGCCACTCAGTCGGAGTTGAGCGAACTTCAATCGGAACTCAGCGATTTGCAGAGCCGTATCTCGGAGCTGCAATCCGCAGCGAGCGTAGAAATCGGCGCAGAAAAATCGGAAATGAGTGACAGGATGAACTCAATGAGCTTCCGTATGCACGCGATGGGCGAACAGATGGAGAGTTGGAACGGCCAGGGAGAAAAGGCCGCAGAGGAAGCGGCGCGGCAGTTGAAATCACTGCTCGATCAGGCCATAGCCAGCGGGATTGCCAAGCCGGAATAACCAAAAGATGAGAGGAGCAATGTAATGGAACGAACTACGACACCGAGTCTAATCCATTTCACGGCGCTGGCCGCCGCAATGTTGCTTGCCACGAGCGCGGCTCCTTTAATTGCGCACGGGCAATCGCAAAGCGACAGCAAGTACGCGAATAAGACGATCTTCGTGGCGACAACGGCCGATGGCGACGACAGCCTGCACTTCTCGAGTAACAATTGCAGCGGAAATCTCAGCGGTGCGGGCATCTTTATTGACTTTGGAGATAGCTGCTGGGCGTGGAATGAGGGCGGCCGCATTCCGCGCTCCATTCAGGCGCGTCTTGCACCAAACAAGATTTCCTTCCGACATGACGGCAAGGATTACGTAATCACCGACTCCGCCACCGTGAAACAAGCGCGAGATCTGTTCGTACCCCTCGAAGCCATTATGGAGCAACAGCAGAAACTCGGTGACCGGCAGCGTGGTCTCGGCGACAAACAGCGCGCTCTCGGCGAACAGCAGCGCGAAGTGAAGGTGCAAGTTCCTGACATGAACGCTGATTTCAAGAAGGTGGAAGCGGACGCCAAACGCCTCAGCGCCGACGGCGGTACGCAATCCGAACTTGGCGACTTGCAATCGGAACTCGGCGACCTGCAAAGCCGCCTTGGCGAGCTGCAATCACAGGCGGGCGACATGCAATCGAAGTTGGGCGACCAGCAATCCTTGCTCGGCGATCAACAAGGCGCGCTTGGCGACCAGCAATCGGATCTTGCCGACAAAGGGAAGCAGATGGCTCCAGGCATCGCCGAAAAGCTGCGCGGAATTCTTTCGCAGTCGATTCAGAACGGTACCGCCAAAGCACGCTGAAGCCGCCAGCGATGGTGCCTGACTCGTGAGCGCCGTTCAACGATCCACAGGCTCGACGTACCCAGCCAAGATGCAAATGACAATCGCGGTCGATTTCCGCCTGTGGCGTAGTGTGCTTGCGGCTCTTTGCCGGGCTCGTTTTTGGCTGGGTCGGAAACGAAGCCCGGGCTGGAACTGCTTGCGGCCGGGCAAATGATGGGGTAATAGCAAACGGAGGAGCACCGAACCTTCAGACGGCTCTTCCGTCAAATGGACTGGAGCTTCTCGTGAGGTGAACCATGAACGCGCTGCCGCAAGACGTTCGCTACGGGTTGCGTATGTTGGCAAAGTCGCCTGCGTTTGCGCTGGTGGCTATTCTCACGCTCGCGCTGGGCATCGGCGCAAATGCCGCGATCTTTCAACTCATTGACGCGGTGCGCCTTCGCACTCTCCCTGTGCAAGACCCAAACACTCTGGCCATCGTTCACCTCGACATGCATCATTGGGGCTCAGGGAACTTCAACGGCCCATACTCCGAATACACGTTTCCGCTGTGGCAGCAGGTCGAGCGCCGCCAGCAGGCGTTTTCTTCGATCGCGGCGTGGAGCGCTAACCGGCACAATCTTGCCACGGGCGGCGAAGTGGATAATGCCGAGGTGCTTTACGCCAGCGGCCAGTTTTTCAGCACTCTGGGGGTATCGCCATTTCTCGGACGATTGATTTCCTCGAGTGACGACCAGCCGGGCTGTGCCGGCGGCGTGGACATCAGCTATTCCTTCTGGCAGCGCCGTTATGGCGGAGCAGCTTCCATTATTGGTAAAACACTGACGCTGGACGGGCATCCGTTCCCCATTCTCGGCGTCACTCCGCCCAGTTTTTACGGCGTTTCCGTCGGCGACCGCTTCGATATCGCCATTCCTATTTGCGCCGAGCCGATTATCCGCGAAGGGCAATTCAGCTTCATTAGCGGTAGCAGGCCACGCGAGACTTGGTGGCTTTCCGTCTTCGGACGGCTAAAGCCCGGCTGGACGCTCTCACGCGCCGACGCGCAGTTGGGGACGATCATGCCTGCGGCGCTCCACGAAACCATTCCAGAGCAATACGACGCAGAGGGGGTGAAGCACTATCTGGCTTACACGCTCGAAGCGCGTCCTGCCGCAAATGGTTTTTCGAACATGCGCGACGACGCTTCCGATCCGCTCTGGCTTTTGCTGGGGCTCTCAGGCCTTGTGCTTCTGATTGCCTGCGCCAATCTTGCCAACTTGCTGCTCGCGCGCGCCAGCACGCGTGAGCGCGAAATCGCAGTGCGCCTCGCCCTTGGCGCTTCGAGAAGCCGCTTGATCCGCCAGTTGCTCTCCGAGAGCGCTATGTTGGCTATTGCCGGCGCGGTTTGCGGAGGTTTCCTCGCCGCCCTCCTGAGCCATGCCCTTGTCGCATTCATCAGCACGCCGGGGAGTGAAGTTTTCCTCGACATGCCCACGGATTGGCGAGTTCTCGGTTTCGCCGCCGTCCTGGCGCTTCTTACCACCTTGCTCTTTGGCCTAGCGCCGGCTCTGCGTGCCGGAAACGTCGCCCCCGGGTCGGTGCTCAAGACCGGCGGCCGAGGCATGACGAGTGGGCGCGAACGTTTTCGCTTGCAGCGCGTCCTCGTCACCTCTCAGGTAGCGCTTTCACTCGTGCTTCTCGCGGGGGCTTTGCTCTTCGCGCGCAGTCTTCGCAATTTAATGAGTCGTGATCCCGGTTTTCAGGAAAACGGCATCCTCGTGGCCAACATCGATTTCACGCGCCTCAACGTGCCCGCCGCACAGCAGGAACCGTTTACGCGCAACTTGCTCGACCATATGCGCGCCATTCCTGGAGTCGCCGCCGTGGCTACTTCGAATCGCTCTCCGGTCAGCGGAAACAGCAGCAATGATTGGATTCTCGACGACAAAGGCGGCCATCCCAACGGCGCTTCCTGGGAGGACTACGTCAGCGCGGGGTATTTCGACACCATAGAAAACGCCATGCTCATGGGCCGTGACTTCAATCCTGAAGACAGCGCCAACGCGCCTAAAGTCGCCATCGTGAATCAAAAGTTCGTCAAACAGTTCTTCAATGGCGCGAAGAACCCCATCGGCATGACCTTTCGCGTGTGGGCGCCTCCGGGCCAGCAGCCGCGCTTGTATAGTGTCGTCGGTGAAGTGAAGGATTCCGTCTACAACGACATGCACGACCAGATGGTGGCCGTGATGTATTTCCCGCGGACGCAGCTCGAGTCGCCTTTTGTTTATCCCGGCGCCACGTTTCTGATCCGCTCGCGTGCGGGCATGGCTGGCATGGTCAGTTCCGTTAAGGACGCTATCGTGGCAGTGAATCCCGATATCGACATCCAATTCAAGCTCCTGAGCACGCAGATTCGCAATTCGCTGACGCAGGACGAACTCATGGCCACTCTGTGCGGGTTCTTTGGCGTGCTTGCCGTATTGCTTGCGGCGATTGGGCTCTACGGCGTAATTTCGTACACGGTTGCGCAACGAACGAATGAAATTGGCATTCGCATGGCGTTAGGTTCGCAACGGACAAGGGTGATTCGGCTGATTCTCGGCGAAGTATCGATCCTGATTGGCATTGGCATCGCAGTTGGAGCAGGCTTGACGCTCGCGGGAGGCAAAGCGGCGGGCTCGCTGCTGTACGGACTCAAAGCGCACGACCCAGTAACGCTTGTGTTGGCAGTCGTCATTTTGGCCGCGATTGGGCTTGCGGCGAGTTTTGTTCCGGCGCACCGTGCTTCGCGACTCGATCCCATGGCGGCATTGCGGTATGAATGATGCCCAAGCAGAGGGCCCAGTTGCGAGCCTGTAGAGGCGGCTTTACTCGTTCTCTGCGCTCCGGTTGACTCTGCGGAGCCGCCGGCTTCCCGTGATCTCCAATAGCGCGTTCCGGCGTCTAGCGTGTAAGTCAAAGCGGAATTTGCTTGGCGGGAGTGGCGATCGGGAGTGAAGCGTAGCGAACAAAAAGCGAAGCCAGAAACCAAGGTCTAATCGCCAGACCTATGAAAAATTAGAAATCGGCGTAAGTTATAGACAATACAGGGGCGACCTAGTTTCTAATCGCCAGAGATAAGCGGTTTTCAGCCGACCCGATCTTCGGCGAATGGCCGGAATTTGCGGAGGAGATCATGAACACGCTGCTGCAGGACTTGCGCTACGGAATCCGCATGCTGGCGAAGTCACCGGGATTCGCCGCCGTGGCGATTCTGACCCTGGCGCTCGGCATTGGCGCGAATACCGCCATCTTTAGTCTGATCGACGGCATTCTCTTGCGTGCGCTGCCTGTGCGTGATTCGCAGAGCCTCGTCGTCCTGAAGTGGAGCGGGAACAAAAGCCCCGATATGCACAATAGCAGCAGCTATGGTGACTGCAACCAGCAAAGGGAGCGCAATGGGCCATCGTCCAGTTGTTCGTTTTCCCAGCCGTTCTTCGAGGATGTGGCTGCGCACGCGAATTCGTTTTCGAGCGTTGCGGCCTTTGCGAACGCGGGCCAAATAGACCTGAGCGGCAATGGAACTGCGAGCGTCCTGAGAGGGCAGGGAGTTTCCGGGGCATTCTTTCCATTGCTCGGCGTTCGGCCTGCCGCAGGCCGGCTGATTGTTCCTGCGGACGATTCCCCTTCGGCGTCCCCCGTAGTGGTGTTGAATTACGGCTATTGGAAGACGCAATTCGGCGGCTCGCTCTCAGCGATTGGCAAAAGCGTTCGTTTGAACAACGTGCCGTTCACGATCATCGGAGTGGCGGACGCGCAATTCAACAGCCTGAGCCCCGGCCGCGTTTACGATGTGTGGATTCCGCTCTCGTCATTGGCGCAGTTGAATCCGCACCCATGGGTGAAGATGCGGCGGACGGACATCTACACCTGGTGGCTCGTGATTATTGGAAGGCTTAAGCCGGGCGTTGCGCGAACGCAGGCGCAGGCGGAAGTGACGACGCTTTTCCGCAATGAAATGCTGCACGGTGCGAAACCGCTTTCGAAACCAGAGGATGATCCAAGAGTTGCGGCGCTTCCGGCGGAATCCGGCTTAACGGGCGAAAAAACGGGAATCTCGAGTGAGTTGTACGTCTTGATGATGGCCGTGGGAATAGTGTTGCTGATTGCGTGTGCGAACGTGGCTGGCTTGCTGCTTTCGCGAGCGACGGCGCGCCAAAAGGAAATTGCGGTCCGGTTGGCGCTGGGCGCAGGAAGAAAACGGATCATACGGCAATTGCTGACGGAAAGCGTTTTTCTTTCGCTGGTCGGTGGCGCGGTGGGAATTCTGTTTGCGATATGGGGAACGCGCGCGATGGTTTCGTTGTTCGGGGGCAGTTCGGATGACACATTCGGATTCCATCCTGGTATCGACGGACGCGTGCTACTGTTCACGTTTGCGGCAGCGGTGGTGACAGGGATTGTTTTCGGGCTTGCGCCTGCGTTTCGCGGGACGCGCGTGAATTTGACTCCAGCGTTGAAGGAAGGCACGGGTAGTTCAGCGGCGGAGGGACGTACAGGAAGCAAGTGGTTCAGTTTGGGCAATGGACTTGTGGTCGCGCAGGTCGCGCTCGCGGTGGTAGTGCTTGTGGGCGCGGGGCTTCTGGTGCGAACACTGCAAAATCTGAAAAATGTGGATCCGGGATTCGACACGAGGAATTTGCTAACGTTTAGCCTGGACCCGACATTAATTGGATATAAGACACCGCAGATCGATACGTTTTACCGCAATTTGCAGGAGCGGATTGCGGCGATTCCTGGAGTGGAAGCCGTGAGCTACTCGAACAGCACATTGTTGAGCGGCAGTTTGTGGTCGACCGGCTTTCACCTGAAAGGCACGCCGAAGGATCAGGAATCGGATGCGGACTATTTGCCGGTGGGCTCGAATTTCTTCGCGATGATGCACATGCGCTTGCTCGCGGGGCGGAATTTTAATTCTGCGGATTTTGCCGGCGCGGAGATTGCGGAAGAAAGAGCGAGGGAACGCGAGGCTGCGATGGAGACGAAAGAAACAGGCGTCACGCCGCCAAGTTCTGACGCATCGACAGGAAAAACAGCAGCGCCAACGGAAAGCGCGGCAAATGATGCGCCCGTGCCGGTGATTGTTAACAAACTTTTCGTGCAGAAGTATTTTCCGAAGGTGAATCCGCTGGGCGTGCGCTTCGGCGAACGGGAAGCAGATCAATCCAAAGGAGACTGGGCGAACCCTGGATGGACAATTATCGGCGTGGTGAACGACGCGAAATACGACAGTTTGCGTGATGCGATTGATCCGACGATGTACGCGCCGTCGAGCGGCGGGAATACAAGCTTCGAGGTGCGCACCACCATGAATCCGACAGCGATTACGCCGCTGATCCGCAATATCGTGAGCCAGATGGATAGCAATCTGCCGGTATTTGAAGTTCACACGCAAACTGAATTGATCGATCAAATGCTTTTCCAGGAGCGGATGATTGCGCGGCTGTCCGGATTTTTCGGCGTGCTGGCGCTGGTGCTGGCGTGCATCGGATTATACGGGCTGCTTGCGTATGAAGTGTCGCGGCGCACGCGAGAGATCGGTATTCGCATGGCACTAGGCGCGCAGCGGCGGGATGTGTTGCGTTTGGTCGTGGGGCAGGGAATTCTTCTAGCGATCGCGGGCGCGGTTGTAGGAATTGGCGTGGCGCTTGGCGTTACACGATTCCTGAAGTCCATGCTCTACGACATACAGGCGAATGATCCCGTGACGATGATCGGTGCGGCGGTGCTGCTGGCGCTGGTGGCGCTGACTGCGTGCTACGTTCCTGCGCGACGCGCGACGCGAGTGGACCCCATGGTCGCGCTTAGATACGAGTAGTGAGGTTGAAAGGGACGTTTCAGTCGTCGCCCTGCAATTGGAGCCAGTTTTTTCCGTCGCAATAATAAATCAGGGAGGCCTGTTCGTCCCCCACATTGATGCCCTCGTGCGTGAGGGGATTCGTGTTGGTATCGCCAAAGAACTTGCGGTACTCGAGAATCATTTTTACACTGGCCTTTCCAAGGAAGAGGCCGCCGCCGGGTTCGTGCGCGAAAGACACTTGAAGGGGCCAGCCGGTGGTGATTTCGTCGCTGCATGCCGATTTGCCGCCCCAGACGACCAGCACACGAGGGCGGTCGTCGACGATGCACAGTGCGGCCCAATCGGTTTGAGTCGAATTGACGAAATGGCCGGAGATGGCGTTCGGGGGATTCTTCGCATCGTATTTGTCGAGTTGCGGCAATTGGCAGCCGCGCTTATCAAGAGCAGCACGCAACGATTTGGGGATGTAAGTATAAGCGGCAGGCGAGACGAGTTTCTGCGGAGCAGCGTCCTGATGTTGCGCAGCGAACCAAACCGACAGAGCGATGGACAGCGCGGCGAGGATACAAAGTGATTTCATGAGCGGCACCTCTGACTTCGTGCGGATGGAACGATAGCGACTCGTCCTAACGCGAGCATACAGGGATTTCTGGCCGCGGGTGGAGAAAAGGAAGGCCCATGCGATGAAAGTACAAAGGCGTCGTGGTTGCAGTCATAAACACCAACTCCTGTTCAGGGCGACTAATTCAAGAAACATTTTACTTGCCTGCGAGCGGCGGAGGCGTGACGTTCGCCGTGCGGACGGCAGCCAGCCCGGCGGCAATCACCGCAACAATACGTGACATCGTGAACCAGATGGATAGCAATCTACCGATCACTGACATCCACATGGAAACACAGCGGATCGAGCGGCTGGTATTTCAGCAAAACATGATTGCGAAGGTCTCAGGATTTTTTGGAGTGCTGGCTCTCGCGCTGGCGTGCATCGGATTGTACGGATTGCTCGCGTATGAAGTGTCGCGGCGCACGCGCGAGATTGGCGTCCGGATGGCGCTCGGCGCACAGCATGTTCACGTTCTGCGATTGGTGGTCGGGCAGGGGATTTCGCTGGCAACTGTGGGCGCCGTGGTGGGAATTGGTGTGGCGCTGGGGATAACGCGATACCTGAAATCCATGCTCTATGGTGTGCAAACTGACGATCCGTTGACGATGATTGCCGTGGCGGTGCTCCTTGTGTTGGTGGCTCTGGCGGCATGTTACATCCCGGCGCGGCGCGCAACGCGGGTAGACCCCATCGTCGCGCTTCGCTATGAATGATTTGCTTCCCAAACTTGCCCGTCTGCGTCTGAATACGTAGCATAGCTACGGCTATCGGCCGCTGGGGGCGTCCTATGAATAAACTCCTGCAGGATATTCGCTACGGGTTGCGTGTGCTCGCAAAGTCGCCGGGATTCGCGGCCGTCGCGATTTTGACGCTGGCGCTGGGGATTGGAGCGAACACCGCAATTTTCAGCTTGGTGGATGCAGTGATGCTGCGTTCGCTGCCAGTGGAGGATCCCTCGCAATTAATGCTGCTGAAGTGGAGCGCGCGGCACCCGCCTGATATCCACATGATGATGAATTCGGGCGATTGTGCAGCTTCTTTTGGTATGGGCGACGACACCAACGGCTGCTCGTTTTCCGAGCCGTTTTTCCGGCGTGTGGGGCAACTGGGCGCGTTTTCGGAAGTCGCAGCTTTTGCCAGTTCTGGGCAACTTAATTTGACAGGCAATGGCCCTGCAACGGTCATTAGCGGACAGACGGTTTCCGGGGATTTTTTCCGGACGCTGGGCTTGAAAGCGGCGGCAGGGCGGTTGATTGAACCGAGCGACGATACGCGCTCCGCGGCGCCTGTGGCCGTGCTGAACTACGGTTATTGGCAGAGCGCGTTTGGAGGGTCGCGCAACGTAATTGGACGGACGATTGAGCTGAACAATGTGGCGTTCACGATCGTTGGCGTCGCCGAACAGCGGTTCACGGGAATTACACCGGGCAGCGACTACGATGTTTGGCTTCCGCTTTCGATGGACGCGCGGATCAATCCCACTCAACGGATCATCGACCGGCTGGGCGGAGCGAAGCGCGAGGACGACGTTGCCAGCTGGTGGCTGACGATTATTGGGCGGCTCAAGCCCGGGGCACAGCTAGCGCAAACGCAGGCGCAAGTAAGCGGGTTCTTCCGAAATGAAATGCTGCATGGGACCGTTCCGTTGTTCCATGGCGGGTCCGTTGGTGCGCCGGGGGGAGGGCCAGGGCCGCGTGCTGGAACTGGCGGAGTGGTTCGGAGGCAGATGGTAATGGCGGGAGGGCCAGCGCCAAGTGGCGGCGGCAACGTGCCGTTTAGCGGAGGCGCTCCGCCACAAATGGCTCCGGGCAAGGGGCCGGTTGAATTTCATGGTGCAGGACCTGGCGGATCTGCTCCGCCATCTGCAGACAAACAAGCGTTCGCGATGGTCGTGCCTGGAGGAAAGACGCCGACTGGCAACATGCAATCAGCTGGGGCGGATAACAGGCCCCGGACGCTGTCCACCGCCGCCGATAATCCGGAAATTACCCTCGTTCCGGCACAGACGGGACTCACAGGCCAGCGCACCCGCTTTTCGCACCCTTTGTATGTGCTGATGCTCGCGGTAGGAATCATTTTGCTGATTGCGTGCGCCAATGTGGCCGGGTTGATGCTAGCTCGGGCGGCTGCGCGCCGCAAAGAGATGGCGGTGCGGCTGACGCTGGGAGCGGGCCGCATTCGCATCGTGCGGCAGCTTTTGACGGAAAGCGTAATGCTGTCAGTGCTCGGGGGCATTCTTGGCGTACTGTTCGCTTACTGGGGCGCGCACGCGATTGTCTCGTTTGTATCAAACAATCAAACGCGTCCGATCGCGTTTGCAACGGGTGTCGACACGCGCGTTTTGTTGTTCACGATAGCAATTTCGCTGCTGACGGGAATCCTGTTTGGGATTGCGCCAGCGTTTCGCAGCATCCGCGTGGATTTGACACCCGCGCTGAAAGAAGCGGATGGCGGTTCAGGGGGCGTAGGTCACGGCGGCGGAAGATTGCGCGGCTTTTTCAGCATGGGCAATGGTCTAGTGGTCGCACAAGTGGCGCTGGCTGTGGTTGTGTTGATTGGCGCGGGACTGCTGGTGCGAACGCTGCAGAACTTGCGGGGCGTCGATTTGGGATTCGATGCGCACAATATCGTGAACTTCGGTGTGAATCCAAGCCAGGCGGGTTATAGCGGCGCGCAGTTAGACAGTTTTTATCACGACCTGCTGGGCCGGTTGTCGGCGACGCCCGGCGTGAGCGCGGTGAGTTACTCGCAGATGCCGCTATTGAGCGGTGGTCTGATGATTACGGGGTTTCATTGGCCGGGAACGCCAGAGGACCAGGAGTCGCAGGCGGATATGCTCAATGTCGGGCCAGGATTTTTCACAACGATGCGCATTCCGTTTATTGCGGGGCGCGACTTCAACAGCGCCGATTATGATTTGGCATCGGCAAATCGAGGTAGCGCGCCGACGTCGGCGCCCACGCCGGTGATCATCAACCAGGAATTCGTAAAGCAATATCTGGGGAAGCAGAATCCGCTCGGAAAGCAGTTCGGCCAAGCGCCGGCCAGTGCCAATGGCCCGGCGAGCGCGGGCTATGAGATTGTTGGCGTAGTGCGCGACTCGAAGTATAACAACCTGCTGCGCGACATTCACGCCATGATGTATGCGCCACAGGCGGGAGTAACGGGGATGATGGGAGCATCCTTTGAGTTGCGCACGGCGGCAGACCCACAGGCGATCGTGCCAGCGGCGCGTAAAGTGGTGGCAGAGATGAACGCGAACCTGCCGCTTTACAACGTGACCACTGAGTCGGCGCAAATCGACCGGCTGCTGTTTGAGCAGCGGCTGATCGCGCGTGTCTCTGGATTTTTCGGCGTGCTGGCATTGGTGCTGGCGTGCGTCGGGCTGTACGGATTGCTGTCGTATGAAGTGTCGCGGCGCACGCGCGAAATCGGAATCCGCATGGCGCTTGGCGCGCAGCCTACGAAAGTGCTGAGGTTGGTGCTGGGGCAAGGAATTGCTCTGGCAGTAGCGGGCGCCGTGGTCGGTATCGGCGTGGCGCTTGGCGTGACGCGATATTTGGCGACGATGCTTTACGACGTGCACGCCGACGATCCGCTCACGATCCTCTCGGTCGCCTTGCTGCTTGTCGTTGTCGCACTCGCTGCGTGCTATGTTCCTGCGCGCCGTGCGACACAGGTAGATCCGATGGTGGCGCTGAGATACGAGTAACACAATGTGATGAACGACGCGATAGCGCAAAGTCAGCCGCGCTTCGCAGCTTCCGTGAATCCAAGTCTCTCTCGACAAGCCCCGTAAGCCGTGAATCATAAACGCGTTGACGGCGCGAACTGAGCACGCTACTCTCTTCCACACGCGGCACAGCATCCGCACATTCTGCGCGAACGGAGCCACAAGACATGGCCGAAATTGCCCACCCTTCCCTCGCCGGAGAGTCCACGTCGCCAAGCAAACAGGAGATGGCTCCGCTTTGGCACACCACTCTGCTCGTTGTGATTCTGGTTGGTCTGTCGTTTGCCTCGTACTACAGCTCCCGGCATTACGTCTCGCAAAGCCCCGAGGCGGCTACGCCTTCGAGTGCCGCGCGGATCGTAACGTATGCGTTCACGCTCGTGCAGGAGTGGCTGCTCTTTCTGTTTGTGCTGTGGGGCGAACGCATGCGTTCGAGCACGACGGTGCGCGACCGGGTCGGCATTCGCGTGGAAAAAGACGCGCTGATTCGCGACGTCGGCATCGCCGCGCTAGTGTGGGGCTTGGTCGCCGTAATTAATGGAATTCTGGGTTTCCTGCTGCATCCAACGGGCGCTCGGGTGGTGTTGCAACTCGCCCCGCACACGTTGCCGGAACTTGCGCTGTGGATACCGCTGTGCGCTTCGGCCGGCTTTTGCGAGGAGTACATTTTCCGCGGCTATTTTCAGCGGCAGTTCAGCTCGATTACGGGGAGCATCTGGGCGGGCGTCGTGATTCAAGCTCTGTTATTTGGCTCAGCCCACGGCTATCAGGGCGGGAAGCAGATGGTCGTGATTTTCGGGATGGGACTGACGTTTGGCATTGCGACGAAATTGCGTAGATCACTGCGACCGGTCATGATTGCGCACGGCTGGACAGACTTTTTGGCCGGTACCGTCGGCTATATTGTGAACGCAATGCACATCAAGCTGCCAGTGTGACAAGAGTTGAAATCCCAACATGAAACCCGCAATGGTGTGAGAGTTCGCAAATTAAACGCAGCGCCTGTACCGCTGTGAAACAATGCACCGCAATGAAACAGCACGAAATGCTGTAAAGAGTGTTCGCCTGATGCGTCGCAGATTTCCCCGCTCCCAAGTTGCATAAAGGCAAGCACTAAAGGCGGCGTTAGCGCAACGCCACAGCCGCTTCCGTCGCGCAGACAGTGGCGCACAATTTGCTCTTCCCTCAGCTGTGAATTCACGCGCGCATGCTCGTGTGTCTTGTTGGCGGCTTGCGCTCGGAATGGTTGTGCTTGTTTTTTGCGCCAGCGCAGCAAAAGGGCTCACTACGGAAGCGCAAGACACCGATCCAAAAATCCTGTCGCAAAGCCAGTCACAAAGGCAAATCGTCGACTGGCTGGCCGAAGCGCAGCAGCGCGTCGCCGCACACGACTTGGCGAGCGCACAAAAAGTTGTGCAGGCACGGCTCGCGGCTGTGCCGGAAGATTCCGACGCGCTGGGCTGGCTGGCGAAATTGCTGGCATGGACTGGCCAGCGCGCCGAGGCCGAAGCAGCGTTTCGGCGGGCGCTGAAAGTTTCGCCGCGCGATGGTGACCACCTGCTCGGCTTGGCGACGCTGCTCGTGCAAGACGGCCGCAATGCAGAAGCGCTTGCCCTGTTGGACGCCGCGGTGCAGATCCCGCCGCCGCGCGCGGACGTTTACAACGAGCGCGGGCGAGTCCTCGCAGCATTGGGGCGCCGCAACGAGGCGCGCGCGGACTTTCTGAAAGCTCACGCGCTCGAAGCAACGAACATCGCCGCCGCGGACGATGAGGCGGCTGTGGGCTTGCGTTCACTCGAATCTCCGCCGCGCTTCGAAATCGATTTCATGAACGAAACGGATACGTTCAACTATACCGGCGCAGCCAACGCGCAGGCCGTTGTGTTTGTCGCAAAGCCGAACGATCGCTGGACCTTCTCGAACGAAGCGGATTCCTACCAGCGCTTCGGCATGAGCGCGCAAAAGGATATTGCGGCTGTGGCACATCGTTTGCCAGGCAGAAATTGGCTGACAATCGGGGCGGGAGCGGGAAACGCGCAGGGAATCATTCCAAGCGCCGAGACATACTTCGAATATGACCGCGGATTCACTCTTTCCGAAAGCGCGCCGCTCCGCGCCGTCGAAACGAGCTACAACCAGCACTGGCTGTGGTACCGGGGCGCGCATGTTCTGGCGCTAACGGGGACCGTCACAGCCGATCTTGCGCGCGGATATCGATGGACGTTTTCGGCGAACGAAGCGCGCAGTGGATTTGCGGGCACGCGCGTCGCGTGGGAGCCGTCCGGTTATTCACGGCTGGAATTTCCCATTCCGCAGGTTAGTGCAAACAGATTTTTCCCAAATGTGACCTTTGCCGTCGGCTCGGAAAACTTCAGCGAACTTGATCAGGTCAGCGCTTTTGCGTCGCGGACCTACAGTGGGGGCTTTCGCTTAGGTTTGACCGACCGGCAATTCATAAACTTCTATTTAGGGCGGCAAGACCGCAACGGCGGAAACTCGGAAGGAATCTACGGCGCGAGCTATGGCATACGCTTCTGAGATTCCGCTGCTGGACGCGATCAGTGCCGAGGCGGCAAGTTTTGCCGTTCGCGCCATCGTGTTTTCGCTGCTCGGAATTCTGTCTTTGGTGGGATTTATTCTTGCACGCCGCAGGATTCGCAGGCGTTACTTCGACCGGCTCGCGAGCGCGGAGTTTT
>Ga0126371_10000658_pt1 | contig 28837 bp, 31 predicted proteins | sample PanSoiMetaPlot_4_FD_110145 | JGI IMG/M metagenome (GOLD analysis project Ga0126371, IMG submission 110145) | Tropical forest soil microbial communities from Panama - MetaG Plot_4 | ecosystem: Environmental > Terrestrial > Soil > Tropical forest > Bulk soil | place: Panama | collected 2016-02-17 | reverse complement strand
GCGTCGCCATAGCCGACGAAGCCTTTCGAGCCAGGCGACTTGTAAACAATCGCCCTAAAAACCCAGCGATTGCTAACGGGATCGCAAAGATCCTTCTGCACCGTTGTCCTAATCCCATAGCATCGGCGGCGCTGCGATATTCGTAAGAGGCCAGCATGTGTAACGTACCAGCGACCGTTCAAAAATTGGAGGTCGCCGACGGCTACTGATAGGGCATAAGTTCGAGAAAGTTTTTCGAGACTTCGAAGCGCAGACTCGGGAAGCTCTCCCCATATAGCCTCTGCACACCTTATGTTTGACCGAAGTGAACTCGCCTTTTTTTTCATCACAACCCTCGTTAATATGGCTCTAATTTGGCGAGCCGGATTTTCCTTCTTCGGGTGAAGAGAGCGTAAGGCTGACTCTAACTACGCGATTCGTTCCTACATCTAGAGGGGCCCCAATTCGCTCATCGTACGTAAGCCCCCAAAGTATGTGAGAGAGCCCTCCTAGGAGGTTTTGGGCCAATGGGGCATACAAGGAAAGCGATGGATACAGTGACGACGCTCCAATCCAAGACCACGGTGCCCCATGGGGAACGGGGATTACTTCAGATTCATTCGGGGACTTTCTTGCAGGCAGGAAAAACAGGCGTGCCCATACTTGTGGGCAAAAACTACGTGGCCTAAACTCTTGTCCAGCCATTTGAGGCTCCTATAAGCCATGAATGGTCAGGACGTGTTCGGTGCTCGTTACACCGGGCACGTCCGCTTTTCTACAATACCAACATACTACCAATGACTGCCAATGTCAACCTATTATTTGAGCTTCCTAATTAAGAGGTCCACCCCCCGTCTGATTAACTCAGCCACTGGAGCTCCCGTCCTTCCAGAAATTCGCTTCAAGGACCGCATTTGCTTCGGAGACATGTAGATATTTGTTTTAATTTTTTTGGTCATGGCTGCCACAGGCTATCGCGTGGCAGCCATGGGTGTCAATCGTTCAAGCTCGCGGATAGTTGGCCGGCTCGAAAACTAGATGAATCCTTTCGACAATTGCATTCGTTCTTCCAAGAGTCATCTATAAGGCCATCGTTGGAAGATTATGGGGCAAGCTTAAATCGCCACTGTTTCACGAGCCTATCACACTGACGTTCGGTCTCCCTTTTTGCTAAACAAAGATTAACCTGGAAGCATTGCGTTTTTGGTGTGACGCGGCTTTTCAAGATGAATGCACTCCTAGCCTTCTACGCATCTCTCCGTATCGCTTGACATGCCCGACTCCTCTCCCTTCGTCGATCGGCCGTTCTACGCGTTCGATAGCAGACCATGTTATCCTTGTTTCCGCAAAACCGCGTCGACGGACATGGGGAACGTTTCGCGCGAAATTCCTTCGATTCACCCGATGATCGGGATCGATTCGCTTCCGGCGGTGAATCATCAGCCCGCGTTTGCAGCTCACTGCATTACCGAAACCGCTGGCAAGGCAGTCCTGGATGGCTCGCTCACAATGGCTTGGACGGCAATCGATCAACCGGCTATCGTCGAACGGCTTGTTCAGCGCAACGGATAAGATTACTCTGACAGTCAACAGGTTCGAGGCTAGGAACGGGAATTTTGTCACGGAGGAGCAACGAATTTTACACTATAAGTGATTAAGCGAGTAGGAATGTCGCAACGGTTGGTTGGTGAGAAGAGGATTTCGCGACATCTGTTCGACTGGGATTCCCCCTCCTAGCATCAGGCTTAGACACCGTTCCTGTAAACGAATCGGAGTTTGCGCGTGTGCTGCAAATCGTGTAGACGTAGAGGAATGGACTGACCGCCGAGTCCACGATGTGGAGTCAATAGATGCTCGACCCATTCTTAGGGAGCGGCACGACAGTGTTCGCAGCTATGCGAATCACCAGACCTAAACAGATCTGCAGATGTAGGAATGGCGGTGATAGATCGCAAGAATCGTCAGGAGGATCCGGTGCTAACACCGGATTAACACCGGATGGCTGGAAAAGGCAGAGTTGAAAATTTGCGGCCCCCGTGGAAGCCGGGGGAGAGCGGAAATCCAAGTGGCCGTCCCAAAAACCGCCCGATCAGTGATTTGTACGCTGAGTTCGCAGAGAGGCCGGTGCCCGAAAAACTCAGGCGCGCACTCGGTTTGGCAAAAGGGGCCACGTTCGGCGAAGCCCAAACGATGAGCCTGTTCATCGCAGCCTGCAATGGAGACGTCCGGGCAGCACATGAAATTCGCGAGGGAATTGAAGGCAAGGCGAACGTACGCTCGCACATAGAAGACAGAGCGATCGATATTAACGTGATATGGGAGACTCCGCCAAAAGCCATTCAAGACACGATACCAAAGTCCAGTCCAGACACGACAGAAAAGTAATGGCTAAGTATGCGGCTATGATACTCTATAAATTAAGTATCTAAACATTAACAACTACACGGATCTCCCATTTCAAAGGCCCTTGGGATGAATATATCGAGTCGAAAGCGCTGGGAACTATCTTGCGGTCGCGAGCGAGCCATAACGGGGGGCCACTTCTTCCGCCAAGCCCCCGCCGATTGGACGATCGCATTCAAATAGGACATCGTGGGCTACTATCCCAGGAGAGCCTTCTGATTAAGTGGCGTTAACTATCCATACGTATGCGTATGGTGACGGCAGCGCAAACATCTGATAGCGTCGAAAACGATTCCAGTTTTGGAGCGCATAAAATTGTTATACATTTAGGTTAGATACGTGGCCTCTGCGCGCGGTGAGCGTGGTATGTAGGGCGCGAAGGGATTGAGCGATGAATCCTACCAAATCAGACTCAGTGGCTAGCGCAAATCCTGCGGCCACAGGCCGCCGCGACTCGCTGACAATTACCGACAACCGCAACGGCCGCCAATACGAAATTCCCATCAAGCACGATACGATTCGTGCCATCGACCTGCGCCCGATCAAGATCGAGCTTTCCGACTTCGGAATGATGAGCTACGATCCGTCGTATTCCAATACCGCATCGTGTACCAGCAAAATCACGTTTATCGATGGGGATAAAGGAATCCTGCGCTATCGCGGGTACTCGATTGAGGAGCTCGCCGAAAAAAGCAATTATCTGGAAACGGCTTACCTGCTGCTTCGCGGCGAATTGCCCACCAAATCGCAACTGGCGGACTGGTCCTACCACGTCACGCACCACACGTTTATTCACGAGAGCATTAAAAAATTTCTCGATGGATTTCACTACGACGCCCACCCGATGGGCATGCTGATTTCCACTGTCGCAGCGCTCTCCACTTTTTATCCGGACGCAAAAGATATTTTTAATCCCGACTCACGCCTCAAGCAGACCTATCGTCTGGTCGGCAAGATGCCGACACTCGCAGCCTTTGCCTATCGCCATAGCCTGGGCATGCCGTTCGCGTATCCCGATAACGACCTCAGCTACTGCGGCAATTTTCTGAACATGCTCTTCCGGACTACCGAATTGAAATACCGGCCGAACCCGACCCTTGAGCGCGCCCTGGACATACTTTTTATCCTTCACGCCGATCACGAGCAGAATTGCTCCTCAAGCGCCATGCGAGGCGTGGGAAGTTCCCACGTGGATCCGTACTCGGCAACGGCGGCGGCCACAGCAGCCCTCTACGGCCCGCTCCATGGCGGCGCGAATGAGCAAGTGCTCCGCATGCTTCTCGAAATCGGTTCGGTGAAGAATGTGCCGGCGTATATCAAGAGTGTCAAAGCGGGCGAAAAGCTTCTGATGGGTTTTGGCCATCGAGTGTACAAAAACTACGATCCGCGAGCCAGAATCGTAAAACACATCGCGTACGAGGTGTTTGACGTGATGGGGCGCAACCCTCTCATCGAGATTGCGCTCGAATGCGAACGCATTGCGCTAGAAGACGATTACTTTGTGACCCGCCGGCTGTATCCAAATGTGGACTTCTACACCGGTCTGATCTATCAGTCGATGGGCTTCCCCGTGACCATGTTCCCGGTCCTTTTTGCAATTCCACGTACTTCCGGCTGGATCGCGCAATGGGAAGAGATGTTGCTGGATCCTGAGCAAAAGATTTCCCGTCCGCGACAGGTGTACCTAGGACACAACTTGCGCGGGTATCTTCCGCTTGACGATCGCGGCTGAAACTCCCAGTCCCGTATCACTTTGGTCCATTTCGCCGTCCAACGGGTTTTTCCGAAAGTGATTGCATTCGGGCCTAATCTCTGGCAAAACACCCTGCACGCCTGCAGGGGGCCTCTGTAAATGGAACTATCTACACGTGATGCCGGCACAGCGACGATTGTGGACGTGGTGGGTGACATTACGCTTTATAACTCACCGGACATGCGCAAGGTGCTGATCGATTTGTTGAAAACGCAACGCAAACCGCGCGTGATCGTGAACATGCTTAGTGTGAAATATATTGATAGCGCAGGGGTGGCTTCTCTGGTAGAAGGTCTAAAAATTGCTAGAGACTTGAAGAGCAGTTTTGCTCTTTACGGTCTCAGTCGTACGGCTCGGGAGGTGCTCGAGCTCACGCGGCTGATAAAAGTATTTGAAGTCTATAACAACGAACAAGAGGCTTTGCAGGGTGGAGGCGCTCCGGCCGCTCCCGCGAGGTAACTTCCCGGCCGGTTTCGGCGGCTGATTTCGGGGATGTCGCCCCCGTCCGGTTTCTCCAATGGCATTTACTGAATCAGTCGGCGCAGCGACAATTGACGGTCTGGCTTACGTTGGCGGCTTGGCCCGCATCACGGGGGGCGCCGCAAAAGCCCTCTTTGTTGATCCCGGCCGTGTTCGAAAACTTTTTGGCCGCTCCGTCCATCAAGCAGTATCTGTGGGCATTGAAGCCCTTCCGATCGTCTCCCTCATTTCTTTCTTTATAGGGCTGATTTTTGCGCTTCAAAGCGCCTATCAACTTCGCAAGCTCGGCGCTCTCCAATTCGTCGCCGCTGCTGTCGCCATCGCAATCACGCGCGAGCTGGGTCCCCTGATGACTGCCGTCATGGTGATCGGCCGTTCCGGTTCTGCGTTCGCCGCTGAAATCGGCACGATGAAGGTGAACGAAGAAATCGACGCCATGGAAACAATGGCTCTCGAGCCTGTCCGTTTCCTTGTTGCTCCCAAATTGCTCGCCATGATGCTCATGCTGCCTTGCCTCACCACCTGGGCTGACTTCATGGGCGTCGTGGGCGGAGGAACGTTCGGCGTCACCAGCGGACCTTTTACCTGGCACACTTATTTTCTCGCCACCCTCAACGCGTTGGTCCGGCGCGACATACTCACGGGACTCGTCAAGAGCGTCATGTTCGGCGTCGTAATCACCGCCGTTGGCTGTCTGGAGGGATTTTCCACGGGCTTGGGATCCGAACAAGTCGGCCGATCGACAACTTCGGCCGTAGTGAAATCCATTTTTATGGTCATTTTTGTAGACGTTATTTTTACGGCCATTTTTTACTTTGCGATGCCGGACTGAAATATGTCGACCGAGCTTATTTCGAAACCACAAGATAGCCGGGCCGACGGCGGCGCTGCGATCTCGGTTCGAAATTTGCGCGTGAACTACGGCGAGCGCGAGATCCTGCACACCATCAGTTTCGACATCAGCGCCGGTGAGACGCTCGTGATCTTGGGCGGATCAGGATCTGGTAAAAGCACGTTGTTGCGCACGCTGGTAGGTCTCGAGAAACCCAGCGGCGGCGAAATCTGGATCCGCGGCAAGAATTTTGCGGCGTTGACGGATTCCAGCCGCGATGAGCTGCTGAAAAAAATGGGCATGTCGTTTCAGGGAGGCGCTCTCTTCGGCTCGATGACCGTTGGCGATAATGTGGCTCTTCCCCTTCGCGAGCACACGCCGCTCGACGAGTCCACCATCGAAATCATGGTCCGCTTGAAACTCGACCAGGTGGGCCTTTCTGGCTTTGAGAACTACATGCCCGCGCAACTCAGCGGCGGAATGAAAAAGCGCGCCGCCATTGCCCGCGCTCTGGCCATGGACCCGGAGATTCTATTCTTCGACGAACCGTCCGCCGGCCTCGACCCGATCATCGCCGCCGGTATCGATGAACTGATCTTGAAATTAAAAAAGGCATTTCGCATGACGATCGTCGTCGTCACCCACGAACTCGCCAGCGCCTATCTAATCGCCGATCGAATGATTCTTCTCGATAAGGGCGTCATCGTCGCCAATGGCACCACCGCCGAGCTGCAAAAAAGCCAGCAGCCGCGCGTGCGCCAGTTTCTGGATCGCGTTCCAGAACCGGAAATTTCAACGGAGTTGGATTATTTGCAGATGTTGACGGGGGAAGTTCCGCCCTTGCGGCGCTGATAAAGGGCGCGGGAGCCCATGCTATACTCCGCGCGCCTGGAGAGGTCCTCCCAAATCATCGGACGGATATTAAGGAACCCTAATGGAATCAAAGCGAGAACTGGCACGCGTCGGTCTTCTGGTAGTTGTCGCATCGGCGCTGCTGATTGCCACCATTCTGTATTTGTCGGGCGGCCTCTCAAGCGGGCTGGTCCCCTACCGCACTTACTTCAAGAATGCCGGCGGCATGGAGCCAGGCACCGAAGTTCGATACGGCGGAGGCCCGAAAATAGGGCGCGTCACAAAAGTGGCCCCTGATCCGAAAGATCCCACGCGCATGGAGATCGACTTTTCGATCGACCCCAACGTTCCCCTTAAGACCGATAGCAAAGCGACCATCTCCAGCACGAGCCCCCTCGGAGAAAATTTTCTTGGCCTTCTTGCTGGAACTCCGCAAGCTGCGCACGCTCCGCCGGGCTCCGCGCTTCCCTCCAAAGAATACGTCAGCTTTGCGGACATCGGCGACATGCTCTCCGGCCTTGGCCCTTCCGCTCAGGAACTCATCACCCATTTGAATGATCGCGTGGTGGAGATGAGGGAGACCATAAGCCGCGTCAACGATCTGCTCAACGATCGGAATCGCGCGAATATCGCCGGCAGCCTCGACAACATCCACGGCATGCTCCGCGAGAATCGTCCTGCCATCCGTTCGTCATTGAATCGTGTAAACGACGCCACCGCGAAAATCGGCCCGCTCCTCGACAAGTTCAACACGCTTTCGGATAAGGCCAATGAACTCATCGCCCACATGGACGGCGTCATCACCGATCCCAACGTCAAGGATTCGATCGATAAGTTGAAGCAGACTCTCACGCAAGCGAACGAACTCACCACCCGATTGAATAACCTGATGGATGCGAACGCGGAAAATCTCGATGAGATCATTGACAACCTTCGCGCCGTCTCCAACAACATGCGCGAATTCACCGAAACGATTAAGACTCGGCCGTACACTTTGATTCGCACCTCGAGTCCGAAGCCGCATCAACCCGGCGGGTCGAAGTAGAACGGAAGATGCGGGAGCTTTGAAAGGAACTTTCATGCGTCGCGCGAACTATGCTGTGCTAGTGGCGGTACTCGCAGGGGCCATCTCAGGATGTGGCGGCACGCGTCCCACCAAATACTATGTGCTCGACGTCCCCGCGCCTCCAACCACTCAGTCGCCCACGCCGCTTTCCGTCTCCTTGCTTGTCGCCAGGCCCGTCACTTCGCACCTGTATCGAGATGATCGAATCGTTTATGGTTCGGGTCCCGTGGAACTCGGCACCTACGAGTTTGAGCGCTGGGCACAATCCCCGGCCGACATGATGCAGGATCTCCTGGTCAGCTATTTGCGCGCGTCCAAGCAATACCGCTCAGTTCTGCGCCCAGGCAGCAGTGCCAAGGGTGATTTCATCGTGCGCTCCTATCTGAAATCGCTTTATGAAGTGGACACACCCGATTTTGTGGCGCGTTTCGACATCCATATTGACGTATACGACCCGAAGGCAGGCAGAACCGTCTGGAGCGGCAATTATTCCCACGACGAGCCGGTTGGCGGCAAGACTGTATCGGCTGTTGTCGAGGCCCTCGACAAGAACGTTCGTGCCGGCATGCAGCAGCTCACATCCGAAATGGGACAATACTTCACCGAGCATCCACCTGCACCGCCCTCAGAGGCTGCCAAATAGCAGCGCTGCCTTAGCTGCCTATCGATCTCTGCCGAATCCGCTGTTCCATTCTGAAATTTTCCCACTGATGCGTATTGGCTCATCTTTTTCCTCCTAGCTGCCGATATGAAATTCAAGGCGCCTATGTCACACGTGTCGTTGCGGGGGGACCTTTGGACTTCCTGAGGAAGCTTTTCGGCTCGGGTGACTTCCAGGCACACGGTTTCTGCTATTTCTGGAACGCCTGGCTGGTCTGGCTGCACGCGATTTCTGATCTGTTGATTGCGCTGGCCTATTTCACGATCCCGCTCACGTTCGTCTGGTTCATTTGCAAGCGGCGTGACCTCTCCTTCAGTTGGATCTTAGTCTGCTTCGGAATTTTCATCGTCGCCTGCGGCGCCACGCACGTCTTGGAAGTCTGGAATCTCTGGCACGCGAACTACTGGCTCGCAGGCTTCCTCAAAGGCATCACGGCTGCTGCTTCGATTGTCACTGCGTTCCTTCTGATTCGGCTTGTGGCACAGGCCCTCGACCTACCCACCTCGAAGCTATGGCTTCTTGCCAAGGCCGCGCTTCAACAGGAAGTGAAAGACCGGCGTGAACTTGAGCTGAATCTCCTCCTCAGCGAATCCATGTACGGCGAGCGCTCCGAGCTCCTCGAACTCACCCACGTTGCGATCTTTGTCCGCAACCTCGAAGGGAAGATTGTCTTTTGGAACCGCGCGGCCGAGCGGCTGTATGGCTGGCAAAAGGAAGAGGCCCGCGGAAAGGTTACCTACGATCTTCTTCACACTGTCTTCCCAAGACCGTTGCCCGAAATTAAGGTGGAGGTATTCGAAAGAGGTTCCTGGGAAGGCGAGCTGATCCACACGCGGCGTAATGGGACGCCGATCACCGTCTCTAGCCGCTGGGCTTTGCGGGTGGACGCCGGCGGAGAACCGCTTTCGATTCTGGAAAGCAATCGCGACATCACCCATCGCAAGTGGAGGAGCAAGAGCGTATGCGCGTTTGAATCAAAATTCCGCGAGCTCTTGGAGTCGGCGCCTGATGCGATCGTGATCGTTGATGAGCACGGCCGCATCGTGCTCACAAATGTCCAGACAGAGAAGCTCTTCGACTACCCCGTCACGAACTAATACAGGAGCACATCGAAATCCTCGTTCCCCCGCTCGTTGTAGAAGATCATCCCAGCCTGCGCGATCTCGCTTTCGAAACTCTCACCAACCTCGGCTACAAAGTGATTCTTGCCTCTGACGGTGAACAGGCCCTCCATGAATTCGAAACGCGGCGCGACCAAATCGATCTGCTTTTACTGGATGTTGTTCTGCCCAAACTGAGTGGGCCGCATATCTACTCGCGCATCTGCGCAATCGAACCGGATATTCTTGTAATTTTTGCTACGGGTTACAGCGCTGATATGGCTTCGCTTCAAAAGGAGCTGCAAAAGGATTGCCGATACTGCAAAAACCCTATTCTCCCCGCAACTTGGCGCGGAAGATTCGCGATACGCTGGATCAACCCCGCATTTCAGTTGCGCCCAAGAAGCCTCATAACTCGCCTCAGCCCGCCGCCATTCATCACGATTAGCGTTGACACCATTTCTTTCCTCGTGGTATTTCAGAATTAATCCGTGGACACCGGCTTCTTGCCGGGTTGCCGGGTCGTCAGACGCGGAAGTACCATCCAAAGGACGAGCCGGCAACGAGCCCACCCACCCCGGGAGGTGGAACGCCGCTTGGCTTTCACCTCCCTTTCTGCTGCCCGCTGATTTTGCTGATTTCGGCACAGCCACGCCGTGCGATCGCTTGCTAACTCAAGCACTTGCGGGGTTATAATGCGCACTCGGTAGCCACCGGTATTACGCCAGTATGCTGAATGGGGAGGGGACATGGGCCTGCAAATTGCCGCGCGAAAAGCCGGAAACGTCACCATCCTCGATCTACGGGGTCGCATTACGATCGGGAACAGCAATGACGCACTGGGCGCCGAATTGCGGCGGCTCGCCGAAACCGCCCCCTGCGACGTCCTCGTCAATCTCGCCGGCGTTCAACAGGTGGACAGCTCCGGCATCAGCACCCTCGTTCGCTCCTTCGTCACGCTCGAACGCAACGCCGGCAGCCTCAAGCTTCTCAACCCTACCGGCCACGTCCGCGAAGTCCTCGAACTCACACGCCTGATCCAATCCATCCCCACCTACACCGACGAAGCCAAAGCCGTCGCCAGCTTCCGCGGCGGCGTCGCCATGGCTTAATGGATTCGTGTACTATCCCTCGCAACTGATCAAACTATGAAAGCCGATTTGTGCGAGTAAGAGGTCATTCCCGCCTGCGGTCTTATTTCTGTTTTTTGTGCTCGCGGTTTCCCGGCAGGCTGGAGCGCAAGGTCTTGGAACAACCCCAATAGAGGTTACCTTCAGGTTTACGCAATCACAGTTACGCGTTCTTCTTCAGATTCGCAAGCACCAACTTCGCCACTTCCTTCAGTGTATCGAACACTCCCTGCCCCGTAACCGCCACAGCCTCCATCGAAGGCTCACCCTTCACGCTGAGCTGCTTCTGCAATTCATCCACAGGCAAAGCGTTGGGCAGATCGCGCTTGTTCAGCTGTAGCACATAAGGAATCGTATCGAAATTCAGATTGTGATCCTTCAGGTGTTCGCGCAGATTGTCCAGTGTTTCGAGGTTCGCGTCCAGCCGCTCTTCCTGCGAATCCGCCACGAACACCACTCCATCCGCGCCCTTCAAAATCAGCCGTCGGCTCGCCTCGTAAAACACCTGCCCCGGAACGGTATACAAATGAAAGCGCGTCCGGAATCCGCGCACAGTCCCCAGATCCAGCGGAAGAAAATCGAAGAAAAGTGTGCGATCCGTCTCCGTCGCGAGCGAAACCATCTTTCCCTTTTGATTCGACCCCGTGTGTTCGTAGATCCACTGCAGGTTCGCAGTCTTCCCGCCGAGACCGGGACCATAGTAGACAAGCTTGCAGTTAATTTCGCGCGCTGGAAAATTAATAAACGGCACAATTCCTCGGTTTTGCAGCCGGGGTTACTTATAGCACAGGCTCGCACCCACGCCAACGCGACCGCCACCCCATGCTGCGCAATTGACAACTCTCCACCGCACTGCCAGTTAGCAGGAATTCAGCCCCGAACTGACATTCTGTGTCCAATTCGCCAAAATCCTCTGGCCAACTACGTTGAGCCCTGCATTGACGCAAGTGCTCGACTTTGCTATGTTTCCTCGACAGTAATCGGAGCCACTACGTGAAGCATCGTGCAGCCCGCACTTCTCGGTCGCCGCGCGGCAGCCAGAAGATGCTGAAAACAAATAGCTTAAAGACGGGCGCCAAGGCAAAACTGATGCCCCCAGACCCGGACGCCGCTGCCAAGCTGGCTCAGCTCAAATTCTACGAACAGGCGCTTAAGTACTTTCAACAACAGAAGTTTCAGCGCGCCAAGCAGTCCCTCGAGCGCGCCTTGGAAGGCCCCAGCAAAGAACTTCGCGATCGCGCACAAGTCCATGTCCGCATCTGCGAACAGCGCATCTCTCGCCTGCCCGCTCCGGCCGCCAAATCCGCCGAAGAGCATTACACACAGGGCGTTGCGCTCATGAATCTCGGCCGCTGGGACGAGGCGCGCGAACACCTCGATCGCGCCCGCAAATCCGCTCCTAAAGCCGACCACATCGTATATGCGATGGCCGCACTCGATTGCCTCACCGGCGAAGCCGATTCAGCCATGCAAAATCTGAAAATCGCAATCCAACTCCGCCCCGAGAATCGCTATCACGCCCGTAACGATGAGGACTTCGCATTCCTGCAGGAAGATCCTCGCTTCACGGAATTGCTCTACCCCGAGCGAGACGGTTCGAGCGCCTAGCCTCGATTTTCCTCCGTGAAAAACAGTTTGCACGCTCGCATCCGTCCAGTTCGCATCGTGGCACTCGGCGGCGGCACTGGACTCTCCACCGTTCTTCGCGCCCTCAAGCAACACGTCGGCGACCCCAAACGCGGGATTCAACGCCCCATCTCCGATCTCGCCGCAGTCGTCACCGTCACCGACGACGGCGGCAGCTCCGGCCGACTCCGCCGCGACTATCGAGTCCTTCCGCCCGGTGATATCCGCAATTGCATGGTGGCGCTTTCGAAGGACGAGGATCTCCTCGGCAAATTGTTTCAATATCGTTTTTCCGCGGGCCGAGGCCTCGCCGGCCACAGCTTCGGCAATCTGTTTCTCACCGCGCTCACGAATATCACCGGCGATTTCCCGGAAGCCGTCCATGTTTCCTCGCGCGTGCTGGCCATTCGTGGACGCATCTTTCCTTCCACCACCGAGAACGTCACTCTCGAGGCCGAACTCGAAGATGGTTCCATCGTAGCCGGCGAAACAAGAATTTCGAGCTCCAAGAAGCGAATTCTCCGCATCCAACTCGTCCCGCGTCGCGTTCGCCCGCTGGCCGAGGTGCTTACTGCCCTTCACGATGCAGACCTGATTCTCGTCGGCCCCGGCTCTCTCTACACCAGCATCATTCCTAATCTGCTCGTCGAGGGCGTCACCAAAGCAATTTCCCGCTCCAGCGGGAAATGCGTCTACATTGCCAATCTCATGACCCAACCCGGCGAGACCGAACACTACTCCGTCGCCGATCACATCCGCGCCATTTACGAACACACCCGTATTCCCATCTTCCACTCCGCGGTGATCAATCGCACGCCCGCCTCTCCGCAAATGCTGCGCCGCTATCGCGCCCAGGGCGCCGAGATCGTGAAGCCTTCGCTCAGTGAACTCAAGCGCATGAGCTTGCCCTATATCACCTCCGATCTCTTGCGGCAGCGCGGCAAGATCCGCCACGATACCAGCCGCCTCGCCGAACTTCTTCTGCGCGAATTCGTCACGCAGCACTCCCACAACTGATTACTGTATCGTTTTGTGTCAGTCTGCAGACCATTTTCAAGAAAGCCTTTCTTGCGCCGCGTTCCGCCTGTTCGTATACTTGCCCCCGCTCTTCATAAGCCAAGTTGGCGCAATTTTGTGACTGCCTATAACAACGAATTCCGAAGGTTTCACTCATGCTCGTCAGATCCCTCCAGGAGGTTCCATGTCTGCGGCTGCGCGGGATGAATTAAACGTTTATCAGTCTGCGGAAGCGCGCTTTGAAATCGCCGCGCATAAGCTGAATTTAGAGGATGGCCTTTACCGCTATCTGAAGTACCCCAGCAAGGAAATCACGGTTTACATTCCCGTTCCGCTCGATAACGGAAAACTCGAAGTCTTCACCGGCTATCGCGTGCTGCATTCCACGATCCGCGGCCCAGGGAAGGGTGGTATCCGCTTCGCTCCAGACGTCTCGCTCGACGAAGTCCGCGCCCTCGCCGCCTGGATGACGTGGAAGTGCGCCGTCGTCAATATTCCCTTCGGTGGCGCCAAAGGCGGCGTGATCTGCGACCCGAACAAGCTCTCCAAGAACGAGATCGAGCGCATCACTCGCCGCTACACCGCCGAGCTGAGCGAATGGTTTGGCCCCGAGCGCGACGTCCCCGCGCCCGACATCGGCACCAACGCGCAAACCATGGCCTGGGTGATGGACACCTACGCGATGCACAGCCGCCAGGCCACCACCGCCGTCGTCACCGGCAAACCCCTCGAACTCGGCGGCTCGCAAGGCCGCACCGAAGCCACGGGCCGCGGCTTGATGATCTGCTGCGATAAAGCCGTTCAAAAGCTCGGAATGCAGCGCCGCGGCGCTCGCGTCATCATTCAGGGCTTTGGCAATGTGGGATCGCAGGCCGCGGACCTGATGCACAAAGCCGGCTACAAAATTATCGGCGTTGCGGATATTCATGGCGGTCTCTACAACGAAGGCGGCTTCGACATCCCCAAGTTGATCGAATGGGTGTACGGCCAGCGCAAACCGCTTCCCGATTTCCCCGCTGGCGGCGAAAAAATGAGCGCGCAGGAAGTCCTTTTCCACCCCTGCGAAATTCTGGTTCCCGCTGCCACGGAAAATCAGATCACCACGAAAAACGCTCACCGCGTGGATTGCAAGATACTCTGCGAGGGCGCCAATGGCCCCACCACGTCGTATGCCGATCCCATCATCGAGAAGAAAGGGATCTTTATCATCCCCGATATTCTCGGCAACGCGGGCGGCGTCACCGTCAGCTACTTCGAGTGGGTGCAGGATCGCCAGGGCTTTTTCTGGCGCGAAAGCGAAGTAAATGAACGCCTACAGGACGTGATGGAACAAAGTTTCGATCAAGTTGTTCTTTACGCCGAAACTCACGGGGTGAATAATCGTATCGCAGCATACATAGTGGCGATTGATCGTGTGGCTCGCGCCCTGAAATTGCGCGGCATTTACGCGTGATCTCCTAGGCAGCCTGCGATCCTGAAGGCATCCGTCCAGGGTGCCTGGCGGATTCAGCTGCGCGCCCCAGCGATCTCGTATTGGGAGGCATTTCTGTATCCGGAAGCCATTTCGCCGGGCGCTTTAAAAACCGAGGACGAACACCGCCGCGACATCTGTGCCGTCGGCCGCTGGATTCACGACCGGGGTTACGTCGCCTCCACCGACGGCAACATCTCGCTTCGCCTCGACCCCCGCCGGATTCTCACTTCGCCCACCGGCATCAGCAAAGGCATGATGACGCCAGACGATCTCGTCATCACCGATCTGTATGGCCGCAAACTGAGCGGCCGTCGCAACGCCAGCTCCGAGCTCGGCATGCATCTCCTGATTTACAGCCGCCGCCCGGACATCAATGCCGTCTGCCACGCGCATCCGCCCGCCGCTACTGGTTACGCCGCTGCGGGCGTTCCCCTCAACAAAGCAATCCTCTGCGAACTCGTGCTCTCCCTCGGTTGCATTCCGGTCGCTCGCTACGGCACTCCCGGCACCAGCGAACTCACCGAAGCGCTCGAGCCTCTCGTCCAGAGCTACGAAGCCATCCTGATGGCCAATCACGGCGTGGTCTGCTACGGCCAGGATCTGCTCAACGCATTTTTCCGCATGGAGACCACCGAACATTTCGCCCGCGTCTCCCTCGTCACCGAATTAATCGGCAAACAAGTCTTGCTTTCCAGCGGAGATGTGGAAAAATTGCTCGCGGCTCGCGCCCGTTACGGCGTTCAAACAGCTTCGTCCATCGGCCCCGACTGTCCAGTCACGGCAGACGGCGCCGATTCCGAGCGCATCACCCTGACGCGTCGCGAACTCGAAGCGCTCGTAGATGAAGCACAGAAAGAGCGGTCGCGCCGTTAGCGCAAAGTCCTTGGGCTTTTCGTCAGGGCACGGCTTCAGCCGTGCCGTCGTGTGCAGCAAGCGTTTGTGTTTGACCTTTCGGCGAGCTTTGTAGGCCGCGGCTTCAGCCGCGGCGCAACGCACGCAAGCTTGAAGGGGCTTTAGCCCCTGAAGTAACGTCCACAAGCCGGAGGAACCAGAATGGGCGAAGCACTCGGTATGATCGAAACGCGCGGCATGGTCGCCATGATCGAGGCCTCAGACGCCATGGTCAAAGCAGCCAAAGTCACGCTCGTCGGCTGGGAGAAGATCGGTTCTGGCTACGTCACTGCGATGGTCCGCGGCGATGTGGCTGCCGTGAAAGCGGCCACCGATGCCGGCGCTGCCGCCGCGCGCCGTGTGGGCGAATTGATCGCCGTCCACGTCATCCCGCGGCCACATCAATCGCTCGAAGACGTGTTGCCCATCGGCAAGACCCCGATGGCAGCCGCAAAGTAGCCGCGAACGGCAAAGCGCCCAGGCTCGGCGCACAAGCGCAGAATCATCTTCGCCGCTATCGGATTCGGATTCACAGACGTTACCGATCTCAGAAACTATGCTCCTCGCTCGCATCGTCGGCACTGTCGTTTCCACTCGCAAAGACCCGCGCCTCGAAGGCAAGAAGTTGCTCATCGTAAAACCCGTCAATCCCGAGGGCGCCGACGAATCCGGCTATTTGATTGCCGTCGATACCGTTGACGCCGGTTTCCGCGAAACCGTCCTCGTCGTCTCCGGCAGCTCCGCCCGCATGGCCGCCGAATGCAAAGACCGCCCCGTCGACGCCGCCATCATCGGCATCGTCGACTCCATCCACCTCGACTCTCATCACGAATCCGAACTCGCCGCCCGAAAAAAATGACGATGCAACCAATCATCGCCATCCTGAGTGCAGCGCAGGATCCGCATCAATGATCCTCGGCCGCGTCATCGGCAAAGTCGTTGCCACCATGAAGAACGTTACGCTCAATGGCCAGCGCCTTCTCATCGTGCAGCCCATCGACCGTCACGGCCGCGACAAGGGTAAAGCGATCGTCGCGCTCGATTCCGTGGGTGCTGGAGCAGGTGAAACCGTCTATTGGTGCCGGGGCAAGGAAGCCAGCTTTCCGTTTCTTCCCGTCGAGCCGCCCACTGACGCAACCATCGTCGGCATCGTCGACGAAATCAACGCCGCCAAATCCGGGAATCCCTGAATGCTGATCGCGCGCGTCGTCGGCGACATTGTCGCCACTCAAAAAGATCCGTCGCACCAAGCCCGCAAAATCCTTCTCGTGCAGCCGCTCAATCTCGACGGCTCCGACCGCGGCGAAGCCGTTCTCGCGCTCGATGCCGTGGAGGCCGGAATCGGAGAGCGCGTCCTGCTTTCCGCCGAAGGCTTCTCCGCGATGACCGCCGTCGGCCGCCCCAACTCCCCCATCGACACTGCTGTAATCGGCGTAATCGATGAAGTCACGCTAATCGAAAACGCAAAGTAACAATAGGGGCGGTCTCAGACCCGCCCGCGCAGCCCACACCACCGCCCAATCCATTCGCCGTGGCGTATACCTCAGCGCAGGTCTCCCTCCCGCCGCAACCCATCGTTTGCCCCTCCAACGTTCAGCAAACCGGATTCACGTGCGTCGCTTCATCTCGTCCACCGAAAAAAAGGCAGCGCTCGCTGCATCGAACGCTGCCCATTCCGCGACCACCACGAAAATCCAGCCTGCTCCAGTTCATTACTTCCCTGCTACGGTGCCCCCCGTAACCGAAATGTATTTCGCCTTGCCGTCAAAATGCACCTCGGTGATCTGGTTACCGTCAGTCACAACGGATGTGTAGGAGGCTTTGCTCTGCCCGTCTTTCCACTCGATCGGAGCTTCCGCCACCACTTTTCCGTCGCGAGAGACCGTCATCTTCGACCCGTCGGCAGAGACCTGATACGTCCCGGGCTTGAGATCTTTTCCGGCCAGAGTAGCTGCGCTATGCAGATCGACAGCGACGCGGGAAACCGGCTTGACTGTCTTTGAATCGTCGGCGCGAGCTGCGATTGGAATCACCAGAGCCAGCGCCGCCAGTATTGTCACCACAAAATTCGTTCGACGATGTTCCATTTTGTTTCTCCTTGTTCTCACTCGCCCCTTGCAAACTCTTAGACGCGATGGCTTCTGCACTGGGAGCGCCATTTCAAAAGATTCATAAAAAAAGCCTTGCAGCAATCGTTATAACGAAATCGCTCCGCATACGGACACCGTGCGTGCGAAAGCGAACAGCTTGCTCGACCTGCGACAAAAATGAGTAAAAACGCAACATTCTCCGAATTTTCGGAGAATGCCGAACGCAGCGGCATGCTGTTTTCGCAGCGCTCTTCTTGAATACGCTGCGCCCCGGCGATTAGTTCCACCGCAATCACAAATTAACAAATTCATCGATTCGGATTTTCTACTTGTAGTGTGAGTGCACCTTTTTGGTGCACGCGCATTTTGTGGGCCTGCGGCGCCCGCATTTGACACCCCGGCGACGCTCAGGAATAATCGCTCGACATGATCGGTTCGCTTCGCGGCAAGCTCATTGACAAACGCCCCAATCAGATTCTCCTGGACGTGAATGGCGTAGGCTATCAAGTTCAGATCCCGCTCTCCACGTTCGCGAGCCTCGCCGCCCTGCACGCCGAAACGAACCTCTTGATACACACGCACGTGCGCGAGGACCAGATCACGCTCTACGGCTTTGCTTCGGCACGCGAAAAACAGTGTTTTGAGCTGCTGATTTCCGCTTCCGGCGTGGGTCCTTCGCTGGCGTTAAAGATTCTGTCCGGGATGAGCATCGAAGAGCTGGTGCCCGCAATCCGCAAGAGCGATCTCGCGCAGCTCGTGAAAATTCCCGGCGTCGGCCGCAAGACGGCCGAGCGAATCGTCGTCGAGTTGCGTGACAGGCTCGTCGTGATTGATGTTCCGGAAGCTGGCAAGCCCAGCACGCGCTCTCAACTCGAGGACGACGTGGCCTCCGCGCTGATGAATCTTGGTTACGATGCGAAGTCGGTCGAGCGCGCCGTTGAAAAATCTCGCGCGGCCGCCGGCAACGACTTCGAGAAACTGCTTCGTTCCTCGCTGCAGATTCTCGGCAGCTCCGCGATGCAAAAATCCGCCCGCGCAGGCCGCGACGAATGACCGGCGACCGCAACCGGATCATTTCCGGCAGGGCCTTCGACGAAGACGTGCGACTTGACGCAACGGTGCGCCCGCAGAAAATCGAAGACTTCATTGGCCAGTCGCGCGTAAAAGAAAATCTGAAAATCGCCGTCGACGCCGCCCGCAACCGGGGCGAGGCGCTCGATCACGTCCTGCTCTACGGCCCGCCGGGGCTCGGCAAGACCACTCTCGCGCAAATCCTCGCCAACGAAATGGGCTCCGCCATCAAAATCAGCTCGGGCCCGCTGCTGGAAAAAAAAGGCGACCTCACCGCCGTCCTCACATCGCTTGACGCGCGCGATTTTTTCTTTCTCGACGAAATTCACCGGCTGCAGCCGGCGCTCGAAGAAATCCTTTATCCCGCGATGGAGGATTTCCGCATTGACCTGATCATCGGCCAGGGCCCCGGGGCGCGCGTTCATCCCTACCAGCTGAACCGCTTCACGCTGATCGGGGCCACCACGCGCGCGGGCTTGATTATGGCGCCGCTGCGCTCGCGCTTCGGCATTGTCCATCGCCTGGAATTTTATTCGCCGGAGGATTTGCAGCGCATCGTAGAGCGCTCCGCAAAAATTCTCGGCATCACCATGGACCGCGAAGGCGCGGGGGAGATCGCGCGCCGCAGCCGCGGCACCCCGCGCGTCGCAAACCGCCTGCTCCGCCGCGTCCGCGATTTTGCCGAAGTGCGCGCCAAGGGCCACATCACCCTGGGCGTGGCGCGCGATGCGCTCGCCATGCTCGGCGTCGACGAGCACGGCCTCGACGAAGTCGATCGCAATTTGATGCTCACCATCATTCAAAAATATTCAGGCGGCCCGGTGGGCCTGAATACAATCGCCGCCTCGCTCAGCGAGGAAGAAGACGCCATCGAAGAAATCTACGAGCCCTACCTGATGCAGCTGGGGCTGCTTGACCGTACGCCGCGCGGCCGCGTGGCAACGGCGCTGGCGTACAAGCATTTCGGCTTCGATGAGCCGCGGCGCCAGCCTGCTCTTTTCAGTTAGCCCGCCAAATTTTTCCGGTTGAGCCGGGGAACGAGATCAGCTACCCCCCGTTTTACTGTCGATTATGAGTTGGCAAGTTATTGATTTACAGCCACTTGCGCGGCGTTTTAATCGCGGAAACGTAGATTAGAACTACGGTCGCGGCCCTGGCGGGCCGCCCTACCTTCTCGCCAAGCACGTCCTGCTTCCAACTAATTCCACCCTCCTGCTCATTTAGATTAGATGCGCCGCGAGCCGAGGCAACTTCGCCGCAAGAAGCAGGCTGAAATATCTTCCGACTTCATCGACGATTCAGCTTCGCTTTGGTGAATGTGGTGTGACGCAGGGGGTTGCGGCGATGCTGTAACTGAATCTAAACCGTCCCGGCAAGCCGGGGCTATGACAGCGGCGGCGAGCCGCCGCACTCCAAACAGGCCGCTTTCGCGGCGAGGGATTAGAAGTTCTTCCTGCGTTCGCGGCCATCGACGGACAAGGCGCCGGCTGAGAGGCCTCCGACGGCAATTCCGCCTGCAGCGAGGCCGCCCATGGCGATTGCGCCCAGCGCCAGGCCGCCCATTGAGATCAAACCCAGCGAGATTCCGCCTAATGCGACAACTCCCATTGCTTTGCCGCCGAGAGCGAGGATGCCGCGAGCGTTACCGCCGAGGGCGATGTATCCGCGAGCGGAGCCGCCTAGCGCAAGCCATCCCCGTGCTTCGTCACCAATGGCGATGATGCCGCGCGCTTTGCCGTGGGGCTCGCCGCGATGTGGCCCGAGGGCGACGTCAATGAGCGGCAATCCAGCGAAGGTCCGTTTGGAGCGGCTGCGAATCGATTTGTGCGAGTCTTTTTTCATATATTTGTCGATTGTCTTGAGGCTACGTTGGTGCAGGGCCGACTGTCAACGAGTGAGCAGGCGCACTGCGCATGAATCCGATTGGGGCGGATTTGCGTACCAGTGGCAGAGGCTATGAAAACCATTCTTAGAACCTGTTTATTCCTAGCGTTTGCCGCGCATTCCGTGTTCGGTCAAACGGGAGGATCGCAGATGAAGCGCGAATCCTCGCAGCACGACGCAGTTCATTCCCAGCAACTAAAATGGCGGCCGTGGTCGGATGCGTTCGCGGATGCGAAGCGCGAGAAGCGCTTTGTGCTGCTCGATCTGGAAGCGGTGTGGTGCCACTGGTGCCATGTGATGGACGCGAATACGTATTCTGATCCCACGGTGATCAGGCGAAAGCGGGATTCTAATCCTGCAGCGAGAGGCCGGCGGACGATCGACTCGCCGGTTATTCGCAGCGCAGGGAGACCATCGGGTCGATGCGGGCGGCGCGGCGGGCCGGGATGTAGCTGGCGAACAGCGCAATCAGGCTGAGCAGGGCGGCGATTCCCACGAAGGTGGGCGGGTCAGTTGAACGCACGCCAAAAAGCAGGCTGCGCATCAGGCGAGTGAGCGCGAAAGCGCCGGCAAGACCTATTGCCACGCCCGTCAGGGCGAGAATCATTCCCTGGCGCACGATGAGATGGAGAATATTTTTCTGCGTGGCGCCTAGCGCGAGGCGGATTCCGATTTCGCGCGTCCCCTGATTCACCATGTAAGCCATCACACCGTAGATGCCGATTGTGGCGAGAGCAAGGGCGAGAGCGGCAAAAAGCGCCAACATCACCATGGAGAAACGGCGGCGCGCCAGGGATTCCTGGACGCGGTCGTCCATGGTGCGCACGTTGTAGAGCGGGAGATCAGGGTCCAGCTCGTGAATTTCTTTTTTTATGGCGGAGGTGAGCGCAGCGGGCGCGACATTGCTGCGCAAGACGACGTTCATGGCCTGCGTGGTGTACTGCGAATGCGGAAAATAGAAAGCGATGCGCGGATCTGAATCGAGCGCGTCCTGTTTCACCCGGCCCACGACGCCGACGATGGTGATCCAGGGCTCTTTGGAATCGAGACCGCCGGAACGAATACGTTTACCAAGAGGATCTTCGCGCGGCCAATACTGCTGGGCAAAATATTCGTCGATGATGGCTACTTTTTGAGTATCCGGCGTGTCGAGGTCGTTGAAGAAGCGCCCCTGGCGCAGCGGAATCTGCATGGCGTCGAAATAGTGGCCGCTGACGATGCGCTCATCGGCGTTGATGAAATTTTCGCCGGGAGGCGGCGTGCGTCCTTCGATGGTGATGGGACCCCAGGCAAACATTTCGCTGAGCGGAAGCGAGGTGACTGCGCCGGCGGCGGAGACTCCGGGAATGCGCTCGAGGCGTACATTCAGCTGGCGGTAGGTGGCGAGGACGGTGGCGCGGTCCTTGTAACGCAGGCCGCTGGTGGTGAGCTCAAGCGTGAGGACGCCGCGGGGATTGAATCCGGGCGCGACGTTTTCGAGGCTGGCGAAACTGCGAATTAGCAGACCAGCGCCGATGAGCAGGACGACCGAGAGCGCGAGTTCGGATACGACGAAGAGGCGGCGAAGATTATTGCCACGTCCCCAGACGGCGCCTGTGCCGGCGGAGCCGCGCGTGCCGTCACTCAAGGCGGCGTGCATATCGAGGCGCGCGATGCGCAGGGCCGGAGCGAGGCCGAAAAGAATTCCGGATACAACGGAAAGCGACAAGGTGAAGAGCAGGGCTGTGCGGTCGACGCCGATGTCGGTGAGACGCGGAACGCTTTTCGGACCGAGCACGTGAATCCAGTGGACACTGAGAATCGCGAAGACGATTCCGAGCACGCCTCCGCAAAGCGCGAGCAGGATGCTTTCCGTGAGCAACTGGCGAATGATGCGGCGGGCGCTGGCGCCCAAGGCCGTGCGCACGGCGATTTCTTTGCGGCGAGCGACGGCGCGGGAGAGCAGGAGATTGGCGACATTGGCGCAGGCGATCAAGAGGACGAAAGCGACGGCGCCGAGCAAAATGATCAAGGTGCGGCGGGCGTCGCCAACGACTTGGTCCTGGAGCGGGACGATTGCGAAGGTGAGGCCGCCGTTGGGCGGATATTCCTTGGGATGATCCTGGCGGAGTCGGGCGGTGAGCGTGTTCATTTCGGCTTGGGCTTGGGCGGCGCTGACGCCGGGCCTGAGCTTGCCGATGATGTTGTAGTCTTCGTGGTCGCGATTCTGCGCGGCATCCGGCTTCATGGGAAAAGGCAGGAGAATTTCGGCCTGATTTTCAGCGCCATAGAGGGTGGGCATCACTTCGCGCGGCAGGGAGAAGGATTTCGGGAGGATGCCGACCACTTCGCGCGGCGTGCCGTTGATGGCGATTTTTTTGCCGAGGATTTGCGGGTCGGAGCCAAAGCGGCGAGTCCAGGTGCCGTAGCTGAGAATCGCGGTGGGATTATGGCCGGCGAGATCTTCGTCGGGGAGAAACAGGCGGCCCATTGCGGCGCGATAGCCGAGCATCGGGAGAAGATTCGAAGAGACGCGGATGGTGCCGATGCGTTCGGGATCGCCATTGCCGGTGAGGTTGTCGTTGGTGCCGTAGGCGATGGCGGCATCTTCGAAGCCGGAGTGGTTGTTCTTGATGTCGAAATATTGCGCGGTGGAAAACCAATCCTGGGTGATGCCGAGGCCGGGCGAGGTGTTCCAGAGGACGACGAGGCGGCCGGGGTCTTTATAGGGAAGCGGGCGGAGGAGAAGAGCGCTGGTGATGCTAAAGATGGAAGTATTCGCGCCGATGCCGATGGAGAGAGAGAGGATTGCGGCGATGGCGAAGCCGGGATTTTTGGCGAGGGCTCGAAGCGCGTAGCGAATGTCGCGAATCAGTGCGTTCATCGAGGGCCGGAACCATTCATAGTGGACGATTCACCCGGGCAGTGGAACAAGACTGCTGGAATTAGACGGCGCTTTCGAGTTTTCGTCTCTTACGGGCCGGATGAAAATGTGTTGCAGGACTTGATGCTGCCGGAGGTGAGGCCCGTCTTGAACCATTGCGCGCGCTGGGCGGAGGTACCGTGGGTGAATTTGTCGGGCATCACGCGGCCGGTGGCCTGTTTTTGGAGACGGTCGTCGCCGACGGCGGCTGCGGCATTCAGCGCGGAGGTGACGTCGCTCTGGTCGATCAGGTTGCGCTGCTCGGTGGAGTTGCCCCAGACGCCGGCGAGGCAATCGGCTTGCAGTTCGAGGAGCACGGAGAGTTGATTGGCGGCGCCCGGATTGCGTTGCTGTTCGGCGCGGACGGTGCGTTCGATGCCGAGGATTTTTTGCACGTGGTGGCCGATTTCGTGGGCGATGACGTAGGCCTGCGCGAATTCGCCGGAGGCGCCGAAGCGGCTGCGGAGTTCGTCGAAGAAGCCGAGGTCGAGGTAGACCTTTTCGTCGCCGGGGCAGTAGAAGGGACCGGTGGCGGTGCCGGCCTGGCCGCAGGGCGAGTTGGTTTGATCGCGGAAGAGGACGAGCTTGGCGTGGCGGTAGTTGGGGATCAGCTTGTCCCAATCGGCTTGGGCATCGTCGAGGACGAAGGACACGAACTGGACTTCGCGCGATTCGGCCGCTTTGCGCGCGGGATCTTCGGGGCGGCTAATGGTGGCGGCGCCACCGGGCGAGCCGGAATTGAGAAAGGGTGAGATCAAATCGCGCTTGAAGATGAAGCTGAGAACGAGCAGGACCAAAAGGCCGCCGATGCCGAATGGAACGCCTCCGCCGCCGAATCCGAAACCTCCGCCGCCACTGCTATCGCGACGATCTTCGATGTCGCCGCTTACGCCGCCAGGAGTCCAGCGCATGAATCACCTCAGGAAGGGGTACGAACGTCTAGAAGATTATACGCGACGAAGCTACGTGGGCGGAGCAAATGCTTCGAAGCGGAAATGTGCGGGTATGATGACTCGGTAAATTAAATTGGAGAGATGCGGCTTAGATGACGACGATTTACTTATCGCTGGGGTCGAATATGGGGAATCGCGCGGAGAATATTGTGCGGGCGATTGCGGCGCTCGGGCGGCGCGGGGTGCGCGTGACGCAAGAGTCTTCCTTGTATGAGACCGAGCCGCTGGAGATTCGGGAGCAGCCGTGGTTCTTGAATTGCGCGATTGCGGCGGAGACGGAACTTTCGCCGGAGGGATTGATGGAAATGCTGCTCGAGATCGAGCGCGAGATGGGGCGCGAGAGAATTGTGCCGAAGGGGCCGCGATTGATTGACATGGATATTCTGCTTTACGGCGAGGATGTTGTGAGGGAGCCGGGGCTCGAGATTCCTCATGCGCGAATGGCGGAGCGAAAGTTTGTGCTTGTGCCGCTGGCGGAGATTGCCGGGGAGACGACTCATCCCGTTGCGATGATGACGATTGCGGAATTGCTGGAGGCGACGGCGGATCGGAGCGAGGTGAGGAAGTGGCCAGACAAAATGCGTGCTGGCTGAAGGCGGCCTAAGAATTGAAATCCGGCGGCCGGTCGGTGTACGTTATCGGCCTGCCTGCAACCAATGAATGGAGGGCACTTCATGCGAAGAAGGAGCCTTTTAATTCTGATCTTGGCGCTGGCAGGCGTATCTCCTTCGCTTCATGGCCAAGATCAGAAAGCAGAAATTCAAAAGAAATTGAGCGCGGACTTCAAGCGAACTACGCTGACGGCCGACCGATCGGATGTAGCCAAAGCGGGCACCGTTCTGACGCTGCACAAAGACAACCTGCTGATGTGCAGCATGGAAGCACATGGCGCTCCGACGAATACTTATAAGAATGGAGCGATCTCCATGGGGCTGGGCGCCACGATGTCGTGGAACATGTCGTTGAGCTCCGCGGGGCAGCAAGCCGCGAATATTCCGCAGCGCAAGTTCGTGAGCGGCGAAAAAATTTGGCTGGCTGATTTCCAGGTGAAAGAGGACGGCGTCTATTTCCTATTTTACAGCGACCCGTTTGACAACGTCCGTTACTACGGACAGCTGAAATTTCCGGTTTCGAAGGGCTCCTTTCCGCCGGCAGACGCAACGATGAAGACGATCGCCGAGGTGGTGACGGACGATAGCGCCAGTCAGGAGGCTGCGCCGGCGGAAACTGCTGCGCCGCAAGCTCCGGCGGGGGGTGGACAAGCGCCACCGGCAGCGACCAAGACCATCACCCTGGGGCAGACGGAGGATGAAGTGGTGCGGATTCTCGGGGCGCCGCAGAAAAAAGTGAATCTGGGCACGAAGGAAATTTACTTTTACCCAGACATGAAGGTGATCTTCATCAGCGGCAAGGTCGCCGACGTTCAATAGCGGGCGTGTGGTGCCTGGTCGGCGCTATAATGCCACTGCTTAAGGAGAGCTCCAACTATGCGTATGCTACTGAAGGTATCGATACCAGTGGAAGCGGGCAACGCGGCGGCTCGAGGCGGAAATTTGGGTGAGACGATCAAACGGATTCTTGACGATTTAAAACCGGAGGCCGCGTACTTTGCCGAAGACAACGGCGAGCGGACTGGTTACATTTTCTTCGATATGAAGGATTCGTCGCAATTGCCTGCCATCGCTGAGCCGTGGTTTCTAGCATTCAATGCGCGCTTGACGGTGCGGCCTGCGATGAACGCGCAGGATCTAGCGAATGCGGCGCCAGGAATCGAAAGGGCGGTTCAGGGATTCGGCAAAGCCGCGAAGGCTTGATCAATAGGCTCTGAAGAGCCTATTAAGATTGCTGCGGCACTTGCACACAGGCATCAAAAAAATCGCGGGCACATGGCGCGTGCCCGCGATTCTGAAAATCTGCTGAGCTTTACTGAACGTCTGCTACTTTGCCGCCGATAAAAGTTACCTTGATGTCCTTGTAGACGAAAATCTCCTTGGAACCCAGGGCGATTTTCTTTTCCGGCTGACCGATCATGCCGACCACCTCATCCTCGGTCTGGCCGAGTTGGATTGTCGGAGGAGGCTGAGCAGGAGCCTGTTCCTGAGCAGCTTGCTGCTGCCCCTGGTCTTGTCCCTGTTGTTGATTGCCCGCTTGCTGTTGATCTCCCTGAGCCGAATCGTCCTGCTGGACTTTGAGGACTTCGCCAACCATGTTCAAGACCTGATCGGCGGGAGGAGTCTGGCCATGTGGGTAGACGAATTTGAGAGTGCAATAATAACGAACGTCATTAACGGCGTCGGTGAACAGAGTGAAAACAACGCCGTCGGCCAGCGTGTCAATCCTGGTGACCCAGAACTTCTCTCCAGTGACGTAGTATCGCGTGGTGACGCTCTTCGGAGGCGGATGACCGATGAAGGTGCCGAAACTCTGCGCCTTCTCATGCGCCGCAAAAGCGCCCGCAGAAAGCTTGCCGTCCTTGTAGGTGTTCTGGGGCGGCGCGCCGGTGGTCGTGGCGTACATCAATAGCCTATCCTTCTCCAGAATGAGAACGGAGCCGGCGGTGACGATATCGGTTTTGTCAGCGGTGGTCTTGGTGATGGCGTACTTCGTTTCCAACTGCTTCTGGAGTCCAACCGCCTGGTCCGCCCGGCTGGGAGTTACGCCGAAAGACGAAAATAAGATTGCTGCTACAGCGATTGACGCAACGAATGCTCTCCGCGAAACCATGGTTCCTCACTTATAAATTTCTGCGACGCCGAAACGTCGGGAATCGTTAGGGGTTAATTTTGGAGCGGAGTCGCGGGAGCCGGAACAAATGCGCTCTGGCTCCCGCGTCCAATCAACTGCGTTACATGCCGCGTTACTTGCCGCCTTGGCTTGAACCGGCCTGTTGCTGCTGCACTTCCGCTTCGGCCGCGTCGGCATCCTTCTGCTGATCGTTCAACTGCGCTTCCACGTCGAGATCAGGTTCCACTTTTCCGTCGGGATTCACGCGCCCGCCAGGCTTCGGACCGGCAGGAATGCCATCCTTGCCCTGCTTTTCGGCGAGCGTCTTGAGACCCTGATCGAGCTGTTCGCGGAAGTGATTATGCATTTCCTGAAGATCGTCCACGGCCATCGCCACTTGCGAACCAGAATTGCAGTCGCCCTTCTGGCTGCTGCTGACGAGGACCTTCACGTTCTTGTTATCGTCCGGAGTGTCGTCAATGCGGGTTACGACATCACCGGGAGAGAGAGAGCAGTCGGAACCGTCGGGAGCCTGCTCGGTGAGAACGGTGGCAACGATAAAAGTCCGGTGATTGGGATCGAGCGCGGCAGGCACTTCTTCCTGCTGAGCTCCAGCGCCTCCGGCCGACGCACTCTGCTGACCACCTGCTGCTGCCCCACCTGAGCCGGAAGCCGGTGCGGCGGCTTGGGCTTTTTCGGCCTCGAGTTGAGCGCGCACTTCATCTGCGATGGCTTGCTTTACTTCGGGTGTAAGGGCCGGGCCGGCATTGTCGCCGCCTCCGGCGTTATCGGCTTGGCCTCCGCCAGCATAGTCACCCATTGCCCTGGCGTTCGCCGCTGCGGCCGCATTGGCATTGGCCTGAGCTTGCGCTTCATAGGCTGCCTGCAGGTTCTGGCTGATCAAGTAGTCCGTCATCCAAAGCGCTGCACTGGCATAGACCGGATACGGATTGAAGTAGTAGCCATAGTATCCGTACCACGGCGCTGCGCCCCAGCCCCACGAGTAAGCAACTGGCGCTGCCCACGGGTTGTATGCCCAGCCGTAGAATGCCGGGCCGTAGTAATAAGCCGGGACGTAGCCGTAGTAGCAGCAATATCCGCGGTAGTAGTAGCCGCGGTAGCCGTAGGCATAGTAGTGGCCGTGATAGTAGTAGGTGCGGCTAGAGTAATAGTGACCGCCCCGAGCATAGCGGTGATCCACATATCCGCGGCCTCGGCCGGTGTTCACCGTGCGCACGTGCTCGCCCTTTGCGTTTACGTGCTCGGACGAAATCGTCCGGCCGCCGCGAGCGTTGCGATTGATGGTGGCACCCTTGGCTGTGTGGACCTGACTAACATGCCCGTTGGAGTTGACGCGAGCCGTTGCGCCGCTCTTGGTGCTGACAGTTTTCGGAGTCGCCGCCTTGCTTGCTCCGCCGCCTTTGGTGCTTGATGTGCCGGCGCCTTTGCCACCTGCGCCCGCTCCGCTGCTCTTGCCGCCAGTCGCAGCGGTGTTGGTCTTGCCAGTCCCAGCAGCCGTCGTGGATTTGCCGCCGGCCGCAGTCGTCGTAGTCTTTCCGCCGCCAGCGGTCGTCGTGGTCTTGGCACCGCCCGCGGTGGTGGTTGTCGTGGTCTTACCAGCACCCGCACTGGTCGTGGTCTTGCCGCCTGCTGTCGTTGTAGTAGTGGCGCGACCGCCGGTCGTGGTGGTTGTGTGGCCGCCGTTAGTTGTGGTGGTTGTGTGGCCACCGGTGTTAGTCGTCGTGGTGTGACCGCTGGTGTTCGTGGTGGTATGACCGGCGTCACCTCCGCCGCTAGGATGGCTTCCGCCACCACCGCCGCCTGACGGGTGCGGCGCTGGCGCGGATTTCGGCGCCCAACCACCACCGCTGCCTCCTCCTTTATTCTTCTGAGCGTGAGCGATGCCGGGGGCGAGAATGAGGGCGACCAAAACAAACAAAAACTGAATG
>Ga0126371_10000657_pt1 | contig 28846 bp, 28 predicted proteins | sample PanSoiMetaPlot_4_FD_110145 | JGI IMG/M metagenome (GOLD analysis project Ga0126371, IMG submission 110145) | Tropical forest soil microbial communities from Panama - MetaG Plot_4 | ecosystem: Environmental > Terrestrial > Soil > Tropical forest > Bulk soil | place: Panama | collected 2016-02-17 | reverse complement strand
TCAAGGCGAATCCCGACAAGCTGGCCCGGGGAACCATCGTTGAAGCAAAGCTGGATCGTGGGCGTGGACCCGTGGCGACGGTTCTCGTGCAGGAGGGAACTTTGCACGTCGGTGACGCCTTCGTCTGTGGCGTGTTTTACGGCAAGGTGCGGGCGATGATCGATGACCAGGGGCATAAGGTCGAGGCAGCTCCGCCGGCTTTTCCTGTTGAAATTCTCGGTTTGCAAGGTGTTCCTCAGGCGGGAGATTCATTTGTGGCGGTAACCGACGAGGCGAAAGCCCGCCAGGTCGCCGAGTTTCGCCACAGCAAACAGAGAGAAACCGAGTTGGTTAAAACCAGCAAGGTCTCCCTCGAAGAACTTTACGATCAGATCAAATCGGGCGATGTGAAAGAGCTGCGCGTGGTGCTCAAAGCCGATGTTCAGGGCTCCGTGGAAGCCCTGACGGAAGCGTTAAGCCGCATGTCCACTGACGAGGTAAAGCTCAGAGTGATTCACGGCTCGGTGGGCGGAATCACCGAGAGCGATGTGCTGCTGGCCGCTGCCTCCAACGCTATCGTGATCGGCTTCAACGTGAGACCGGAATCCAAGGGCGCCTCCTTGGCCGCGAAGGAAGGTGTGGACGTTCGCCTCTATACGATTATTTACGAGGCGGTGGCGGATGTCAGAGCCGCTATGGAAGGTATGCTGGAACCGGTCTATCGCGAGCAAACTCATGGGCGCGTCGAGATTCGTCAGACCTTCAATATTCAGGGCGTCGGCACCGTCGCAGGTTGCTACGTCACGGAAGGAAAAATTCAGCGTGGAAGCCTCGTCCGGTTGTTGCGCGATCAGGTAGTCGTTCATGAGGGCAAACTGGCGAGCCTCAAACGCTTCAAGGATGATGTCCGGGAAGTGGCTGCCGGCTATGAATGTGGTCTAGCCATTGAAGGGTTTCAAGACATCAAGCAGGGTGACGTTATTGAAGCCTACGAACGCATCCCGGTGGTGAGGCGTATCAACCCGAACCCCATGGGGCGCGAGGCCCAGCGCGCGACCGTTCAGGACAACCGCTAAAAAAGTTTCCCAGCCGCTCCATTTTATCCTCCATGGTCGTAGGGGTTCTCAAGTTGTGTCTTGTGCTTCCCGAGAACCATTCCCTCAAGGGAAAACGTGGAGTGCTCAAACGTATTCAGGCCCGGGTAGCGCATCAATTCAACATCTCGGTCACTGAATGCGGAAATCAGGATTTGTGGCAAAGCAGCGTGTTGGGTTTCGGAGTGGTGGGGAGCAGCCGGCCGATCATCGAAGCCACACTTCGCAAAGTGGTGGATTATGTCGATGATCTCGGCTTGGCCCAGGTGGGGAGCGCCGAAGTAGAATTTTTCTATTGCTGACTCATTTCATGGACTATCAACGTTCGGATCGAGTGGGCGATTTGCTCATCGAAGTGATCTCGGAACTGCTAAGGAAAGAGATCCGCGATCCGCGCATCGGCGCGGTTACATTGACGGGAGCCAAAGTAAGTCGGGACCTCCGGCATGCTCGTATCTATTTTAATCTTCTTGGGCAACCAAAGGAAAAGAAAGAGGTCTTGGCGGGGCTCAAGAGCGCCACTGGCTTTATCCGGTCGAAAGCCGCCAAGCAACTCAATCTTCGATTCGTCCCTACCATTGAATTTTGCTATGACGAGACGGAAGATGAAGCCCAAAGGATTGAGGGCCTGTTAAAGCAGGTCAAATCCTAGCGGGGCGCCCTAGGAATCGCTAAGGGGCAAATCCGGTTCCCAACTTTAAAGGTGAAATGACAAGCGAGGCGCAAACCTTCCATCGAGAGTTCAAGGTTAAAAAGTTAATGTTCAAGGTCAGAATGGGAGTTGATAGGCTCAGCCTGAACTCTTGAACGATCCATTCCTTCTCACCTCCAGGTTCACGCCTCGCTCAGCGTAGGTCGTAGCGTTAACTGCGGAAACCGGCTTCAGTTGCGTTTACGCTAAATCACTTTTGTCAGAGGGAAAAACACCATGACGCAAAGCGGTCTTCTGTTGGTTGACAAGCCAGCAGGTCCTTCCTCTGCCCACGTGGTATCGCGGGTCAAGAAAGTACTGGGGGCGAAAAAGGTGGGTCACCTCGGCACATTGGATCCCTTTGCATCGGGGTTGCTACTTTTAGGGATTAATGAGGGAACCAAAATCGCCGACATTTTCCTGCGCACGTTCAAAAGTTACCACGGGGTTATGGTTTTGGGTGTTGAAACTGACTCTCAGGATGCAACCGGAAATATTCTAACTGTGCGCCCGGCACCGGCCGTGGGCGATAACGAGCTTATGGCCCTGGAAAATAAATTCACCGGCGATTTGCAGCAGGTTCCCCCCATGTTTTCGGCTTTGAAGAAAGACGGGGTTCGCTTGTACCGGCTGGCGCGGCAAGGAAAGGAAGTACCGCGGGAGAGCCGGTCCATCAGAGTGGAAAAGCTTTGCCTGCGAAAGCTGAATGACGCGGAGCTGGAATTTGATGTTACCTGCTCTAGGGGAACGTACGTGCGCACGTTAGCTGCGGATATGGGTAAGCATCTCGGTTGCGGCGCCCACTTGAAGAACCTTCGGAGAACGGCCTGCGGCCACCTTACGGTGGCCCAAGCCATGACCATGGACGAAATCGAAAGGCTCGATGCAAAAACAAAAATCCCGTTGATCACGTTGCACGCGGCGCTCAGCCACTTGCGTGTGGTGACTTGGCCAAATCAGCTTCTGGCCCGGCTTCGGCTCGGGCAGCAGGAAATATTGGGACAAATAGGTAAACCCTTGGGAGGCGAGGAGTTGGTGTCTATTCAAGATCCGCGCGGGGAAGTCGTCGCTTTAGCGCGATGGGACGAGGAAATTCCGGGCCGGGGCTGGCGTCTTTTTCGCGTGTTTCACACGTAATTAAGAGCTCAAGGTTCAAAGTTCATGTTCAAAGGGCGCGGCTTGCGCATCCTGAGATTCGAAGGATCTGTCCGCTGAGGGAGAAGGATCCTTCACTTTGTTCAGGACAAGCCCTGGAACTTTGAACCGAGGATCGATTCACCAAGAATCGATCCTCGGTTGACAGCCCCTCAATGAATTGGATAGTTTGATAAGTAGAAGGACGCGAGGAGAGCCGCGTAGAAAGTGCTACTCGCCGTACGTTTTAGCTTCAGAAGCTCAGGTGTCTAACGTGTGCGGACAAGATCAAAATTAATTTTGGGAAAGGGAGAACAGGATCCACATGACTGACACAGCAGTTCCCGCAAACACATTTATCGAGAAATGGGTCAAGGAAATGGCGGCGATGTGCCAGCCCGATGATGTCTTTTGGTGTGATGGCTCAGAAGCGGAACGTGAACGGTTGACCGAGAGTGCTGTTAAGTGCGGCGATCTCATGCCGTTGAATCAGAAAAAGTTACCAGGGTGTTATCTTCATCGTAGCGCTCTCAATGACGTCGCGCGGACAGAAAACCTGACCTTCGTTTGCACCCAACAGCAGGAGGAGGCGGGTCCCAACAACAATTGGATGGCGCCGGCGGAATCTTATGACAAGTTGGGTAAAATCTTTTCCGGCTCGATGCGTGGTCGGGCGATGTATGTCATTCCGTTTCTCATGGGCCCGCAAGGGTCACCGTTTAGCAAAGTTGGGATCCAAGTCACGGACAGTATTTATGTCGTGCTCAACATGCGCATCATGACCCGCATGGGCAAGGTGGCTCTCGATCATCTCGGAAACTCCGACGATTTCACGCGCTGTTTGCATTCCAAGGCGGATCTCGATATGGAACGGCGCTTCATCTGCCATTACCCTCAGGACAATACGATTTGGAGCGTCGGATCGGGCTACGGTGGCAACGCGTTGCTGGCGAAAAAATGTTTGGCGTTGAGAATTGCAAGCAAGCTCGGTCAACGCGAAGGCTGGCTTGCCGAACACATGCTGATTGTCGGTGTCGAAAGTCCCGACGGCGAAACTCATTACGTCTGCGGAGCATTCCCGAGCGCTTGCGGCAAAACCAATCTCGCGATGCTAGTGCCGCCCCCGAGCATGAAGGGATGGAAGATCCACACTATCGGCGATGACATTTCTTGGTTGCGCGTTGGTCCTGACGGGAGACTTTGGGCTATTAATCCGGAGGCGGGATTTTTCGGCGTTGCGCCGGGAACTGGATCCAAGACCAATTTGAACGCAGTGCAAACCATTAAGAGGGATACAATTTTTACCAACGTCGCGCTGAGACCAGACGGGACGGTTTGGTGGGAGGGGCACGATGATCCAGCGCCGGCAACCGCTGAAGACTGGCGCGGCAAGCCGTGGGATCCCAAGAGCGGTCATCCGGCAGCTCATCCCAACTCACGGTTTACGGTGTCGATCAAGCAATGTCCCACCTACTCCTCTGAGTGGCAAAAGCCGGAGGGAGTGCCCATCAGCGCTATTTTGTTCGGCGCGCGACGCCAGAAATTGATACCGTTGGTCTATCAATCGTTCAACTGGCAACACGGGACCTTCCTCGGCGCCACCCTGGCGTCTGAGACTACCGCGGCTGCCACCGGCGCCGTGGGCGTGGTGCGGCGCGATCCGATGGCGATGCTGCCCTTCTGCGGTTACAACATGGGAGACTATTGGCAGCACTGGCTTTCCATGGCCAAACGAGCCACCAATCCGCCGAAGATTTTTCGCGTCAACTGGTTCCAACGAGACGAAAAGGGAAAGTTCCTGTGGCCGGGCTTTGGCGAGAATCTGCGCGTCCTTCGTTGGGTTATAGAGCGATCCAAGGGGGCCGGTGACGCGGAGGAAACGCCGATCGGTTATGTGCCGAAAGCTTCAAGTCTCAATGGTGATGGACTCAAGGTTTCCAAGTCCGATCTCAAACAATTGGTGACCATTGATCGCGAAGGTTGGATGGGCAATCTCAAGAGCCAAAGCGAGTATTTCGACAAGTTTGGCGATCACCTGCCGGCCGGTATCAAAGAGGAACACAAAACTCTAGCTGCGCGTCTCAAGGGCTAGCGGGGAGCGGAGATAGTATCATGGCGAGAGGGCATCATGACATCGGAGGGCTTCCCGGCGCCGGTCCCATCGATCAAACGGAGCATCAACTCTCAGACTGGGAGATTCTGGCCGATGCTGTCAATCAAGCCTTAGGGGCGCGCGGGATCAAGCGCACCGACGAAATGCGGCGCGCGCGCGAAGAGATGGACGCGGGCCTCTATCGAGACCTCGCCTATTACGAACGATGGATCGCCAGCATCGAAACCATCCTAATCGAAAAAAAGATTCTCACCAAGGAAGAGATTGACCGCAAGCTCGCCGAGTTCGAGGCTAAGTGGGGCGAGCCGTGAGCCCAAGGAGCAGCAAATTCAAGCCGGGGGATCGCGTGCGGGTGCGCACCGACGACAGTCCCGGTCACATTCGCACCCCTTGGTATATTCGCGGTAAGACCGGATGGATCGAACGAATGTACGGCGAGTTTCTCAATCCGGAGTCGCTTGCCCATGGCGGTGATGGACTGCCCAAACGGATACTTTATCTGGTCGCCTTCAATCAAACCGATGTATGGGGAGCAACGCAGGCTCCAAGAGACAAAGTTCTCGTAGATATCTACGAACACTGGCTCGATCCCGCCGCTTGAGGAGATGTTAAGATGAGCGATGTTGCGTCTGACGCACATGGCCATGATCATCCGAAGCATGAACTGAGTTATTACGCCAAGCGGATCTATGCGATCCGCGATCTCCTGCTCGAAAAGGGAGTCATCACGGACAAAGACATCCAGCGCCAAATCGAGTATCAAGAGGCGCGCTCGCCGGCCAATGGCGCCAAACTGGTTGCCCGAGCCTGGGTCGACCCGGCCTTCAAGACTCGACTTATTGACGATCCGAAAGGGGCATGCGCCGAGATGGATATCGATGCTACGAGCATCAATGAATTTGTGGTTTTGGAAAATACCGAGAAGGTCCGCCATATGGTGGTTTGCACCCTGTGCTCCTGCTATCCGCGCCCCATTCTGGGCCGGCCGCCGGATTGGTACAAAAGCTTGAACTATCGGCAGCGCGCAGTGAATGATCCGCGCGGCGTCATGCGTGAATTTGGCCTTGTGCCGTCCGACGATGTCGAAGTGCGCGTGCACGATAGTACCGCCGATATGCGGTATCTCGTCTTGCCGCTGCGGCCCGAAGGGACCGAGGGGTTGGGCGAGGAGGAGCTTGCCAAACTTGTCACTCGGGACAGTATGATCGGTGTCACGGATGCGCTACCTGCCGCAACACTGAAGTAAAATGCATAAAAATAGCGTCATAAAACTTGGTCGTTTACTTTCCCACTGATCGTTCGAATACCCCACATTTTCCTTTATTATTCCCTCTCTCATCTCAGAGTTCGGCTCTGCCGTTCAACGCCCTGACCGCTCTTCACCGATATTTTTTACTCAGCGCGGCCGCTGGTCTCAAAATTGCTCTTGGACAGGCAACGCTTCAACGCGAAATGTTTCCGCTCCATCGGGGTCCGAAGCGTAACATTTAATTAATGGCCACACTCAACTGTTCACAAGCCCTCCGCGCCATCGGCGAAGACCTTGAGCAACGTGGCATCAAGGCCTTCGATATCACCTGCGAAGAGGACTACTACATGGTCCAAGGGGGCTATCAGGACCCGCCGAATCCCATGCCGTTGAACCTGCGCTATTCTATAGAAGACATCCGGCAATTGGATCGCGAGCAGCGAGAAAAGCGCTGCCAATCTCCCGAGGGCCATGACTTTCTCAGACTGCCCCTTATCTTGCGCTCCATCGCCGGCTACGTCGGTCGAAAAAAGGGCCGTCTTCTGCGCATCTCGAATAACGCTGCGACGGGAACCAACGCGGCGTTCAGGATTGAATACGCCAATGCTGACGATGAACGCATCGTCGATGAGCGCTCCGTCTCGGCGATCTACGATCTCTGTGTGAGCCAATACAAATTGAGAGGGACCGCCTTACCCGCAGGCAGCAGATATTTCTCCGTCGCCGCGAACCTAACCCAAGAACGTGACCGCTTTAGAAAGATGAGGTTGTGAGCGGTGGACGATACCGTCGATTATTATTCTATCTTGGGGGTAAAGCGGAAAGCCACCGGAGAAGAAATCAAGCGCGCCTATCGAAAGTTACTTTTTCGCTATCATCCCGATCGCAATCCGGAGGACGCGGGAGCCGCCCAGAAGTTGAAACAGGTCCTCGAAGCCTATGATATCCTGTCGGATCGGGACCATAGGCAGCGCTACGACGACACCGTACGAGGAAAATTCGCGGAGGGAAAAACAGAGGAGCAGGCGCAGAGTCAATCCGGCGCCGAATTCAAATTTTCATACGACTTCAAACACAAACAAGAGCCGGAACCTAAGTGTCCCCAGTGTTCCACTATAGGTATGGATGCGGTCGTCTCCCGCAAGGGAGGAATGGGCGCGTCTCGGGGAAAGCAATTTGTTCACTCGCCGTTCAGTGTGGTATTCTGTAATTCGTGCGGTCATGTCTACGGAATTACTAGCGCCTCAAGTTAATGCATCACTCCACCGCCCTCCACCACTAACAATTGCCCTGTCATAAAATCGCTGTCGCTGCTGGCTAAGAAGAGCGCCGTACCGACGATGTCCGCCGGAGTTTCAATGCGCTTGAAACAGCGCTTATCCATGCTGCCTTCACGCCGCTTGAGAATCTCTTCCGAAACCGACTCTTCGCTCATCGTCGAGCCGGGAGTCATGCAGTTGACGTTGATGTTCCACTCGCCGAGCTGTCGCGCCATCACGCGCGTGAGAGCGACGACGCCCCCTTTGGCGGTGGTGTAATGGGGCATGTTACCGGAGCCACTGAAAAAAGTCCCCGAGGCGATGTTGATAATCTTGCCGCGGCGCTGCCGCTTCATGACCGGAATCGCGGCTTTGCAGCAAAGAAAAACTCCCTTAAGGTTGACTTCGATTACTCGGTCCCAGTCTTCCAGCGCGAGTTCTTCCACTGGCCCCTTCCAAAGTTTTTGCGTGACATAAATAGCTGCGTTGTTCAGGAGCACATCGATGCGTCCGAATCTTTTTACGGTCTCGCGCATTAATCCCTCAACGCTGGGAAAGCTTCGCACATCGGTCGCCCGGGCCCAGGCGGAAAATCTCGAGTCACGGAGCGCTTTGGTTACGGCTTCGCCCCCCTCAGCATCGATATCGGCAATCACCACGTGGGCGCCCTCTTCGGCAAATTTGCGTGCGTAGGCCTTGCCGATGCCGTGGGCGGCGCCGGTGATGATGGCAACCTTATTGGCCAGTCTCATTTAAACCTCCCGGTAGGGTGCTGAAGGAGCACCATCCTTCGTCGGCACGATCGGCTCGATGCCAATCTACCAAGGGTTGGAGCACTGGAGTGATGGAGTAATGCATTTCGCTACCAATACTCCACTTCATAAGTATCTAAGCAAAGTCTGGAGTTTTGCCTTCGAGAAAAGTTCCGAGATGAGCCGCTGAAAACTGCAGGCCGACGTAAAAGGCGCCGAAGAGTCCATAGACGGCGCTGGCTTCGTCAAAACGCATCTCGTATACGAGTTTCTTGAATACCAAGGGATCATCCGCAAAGAGATCGACTCCCCATTCCCAGTCGTCAAAGCCAATGGAGCCAGAGATGATTTGAATGACCCGCCCGGCGTAATGGCGGCCGATCATGCCATGCTCGCGCATCATGCTTTGGCGCTCGACGATAGGCTGGCTATACCAGTTCTTGGATTCCCCGCGCAACTTATTCATCGGGTAGAAGCAGAGGTAACGGCGGTGGGGAATCTCAGGCCACAGGCGTGGCTGAGCGCTTTGTCTTTGCTTGGCAAGTTCGACTTCAACTTCTCGATTCCACTCCGCGGTTCCGGCCTGGAGGCGTTTCGCGGTTAACTCTCTGTAGAGTTTTACCGACCCTTCATAGAGTCCCAGCTCAATGACCGAAACATAAGACGTCGTGGGTTCGAGAAATTCATGGAACCGGGAATGGGCCAGGCGCAGCTCGGCGCGATTGAGATCGTCCAGGGTGTGCCTAAAATGAACGGCCATTAAATCGCCCTTATGTCCCAACAGAGAAAACAGCGCGCTTGGGTCTTCTTTGTTCCTTTCCATCGACGTAAACATCGCCGTGGCTCGATCGAGAATGCTTTTCTGATCCGATGCGCCGAGGGCGCGCCAGGCCGACCAGCGTACGCGGAACATCTGGTGTAAAATGTACGCGCCGTCAAGGGTGAGGGGAACCGCAGGCAGTAGTCCAGCAGTTGGATCTTTTTCCTCGCCGGCCATGATGAAATGAGCTATGCGCTAAAGTTATCTTTGGAAATTGCCTGGTATCAACGGGCGTTCAACTCAACTGTGGTGTACCGGTGGGCGCGGGGTGATCAGGCTTGACGCCCCGGAACCGATTGCGCAGAGACTGGAAGCCCCGTTTCGCCATGCGAAATAGTCTCGGTACCAGCCAAACGACGAGAGCGAGAAAGCCCAGCACCAAAATCAACATTAAAACCGGGTGATTGAAAATCATCCAGAGACCGCCCAGGACGGCGAAGTCTTCGGTGATGCTGGCGAGCCAGTTGCTGAATGGTTCAGGACTGGCATTGATCGCCAGACGCGCTGTCGCTTTGGTTCCATGGGCTGCCAAGGCTACGGCGCCGCCCCCCAATAAAGCGACCAGTTCCAAAGCCGGGTTCATGGGACCCAGGGAGCGTGCGGCCAAAATTGCGCCGGCCGGTACGCGAATGAAAGTGTGTAGCACGTCCCAGCCGCTGTCCACGTAGGGGACTTTATCGGCGAAAAATTCGATGACGTACATGATACAAGCCACAGCAATCACCGCCGGATGAGTGAGCACCTGCAGTTCGGGTGGCAGTTGAATCATCTCGGTTCTGCCGGCGATGCCAAGAGCGGCAACAGTCGCGTAAAGATTGATGCCCGAGGCCCAAGCCGTTCCTAACGCCAGACTCAACGATTGGAGAGCGTCCATCTTTGAATCTCCTCAAAGGGTATCCATGCTAATTTGACGCTTGAGAGATGAAAATAATTCGGTGCTCCGGCGATAAGTCTTAGCTGCCGTCATAGTTTCCACTTTTGCTCGATCTTATCCTTGATTTCTTTGGTAAACGCGTTGACCGCAGGAAACTGATCCATCCATTTATAGGGCCGGCAGGCATCGATCAACACGCGATCCGAGGTGTAGCCCCGCGGAGAGCGCTCTTCGGGAGGCAGGGCCGGTTCGCAGACCGAGGCCCAGACTCCCTTCACTACATCCAATCCTTCCCGCACATGACAGCGCGTGGCAACGGCCCATATGACGTCGGCGGGATTGGTGATGTCGATGTCATCGTCTACAACTACGACAAACTTTCCACCGTACGCTCCCGCGCGTGCGCCCGCCGCGACGAGTAAGGCCTGTTTAGAGTGGCCCGCGTAGCGCTGGTGGATGGCCACGACGGTGAACGGTCCCGGCTGCCCGCCATAGACGAACCCCCAAACACCTTTGATCTCAGGGACGCCGGCCTTTTCCAGCTGTTCCCACAAAGTGGCAGCGCCAAGCGGAATAGGTAAATAGCTTGCCGGTGGCTTGAGCGGCGGCGCGCCGAGGAGGATCGGATCGTTCCGGTAATAAACGCGCTTCACCACCATCACGGGAGTCTCGCCGACGTTTGCCTCAGTGAAATATCCTGGCCATTCACCGAAGGGTCCTTCCTTCGGCATTTCTTCGTCCTTCATGGGTGGCAATTCGCCTTCGAGCACAATCTCGGCGTTGGCGGGAATCGGCAGACCCGTGACGGCGCCGCAAGCTACGGGCACCGGCGATCCCTGGAGGTAACCCGCGAACTCAAATTCATTTACGTCCGGCGGCAGCGGCATCTGAGCCGCAAGGAAAACCGCCGGGCCCTGGCCCAAGGTAATGGCTATAGGCAGAGGTTTCCGAGCGTCGCGGGCGCGTTCGAAAGCCAACCGCCCATGCTTGCCCATGTTCATTTTGACCGACACTCTATTTTTGTCCTGTACCATCACACGATAAGTCCCGATATTGATTCTTCCGGTATCGGGATCCTTGGTGATGATTCCACAACCGGTTCCAATGTAAGGTCCGCCGTCGAGCTCGTGCCAGCTTGGAACCGGGAATTTGTAGAGGTCGACATCGTTTTCGGCCATTTGGTTTTCAAAAACGGGCCCGCCTTCCACCTGTTCAACCGGAACCGGTTTATAGGCAGCGAGCTTCTTGCGCCACGCGTAGAGGTAATCGACGCCGTTCAAGTCGGGTGAGATTCCCATGGCCGGCCCGGTTCGCTTGCAGGTGCGAAACACGTTGGAGATCACTCGGAATTCCGAAGGAAAGTCCTTGAACTTGCCGAACAGCAATGCCGGTCCCTCTTTCTCAGCGGCGCGCTCGGTGAGGGCGCCGACTTCGAGATTCAGGTCTGCTCCTTCAAATCGCCGCAGCTCACCCATCGCTTCGAGGGTTTCGATGTATCCGCGCATGTCCGTCACGTCTGCCATGTGGTCCTCCGGAATCGAAATCATACTATTGTGGCACGATGGAGGAGTCAACATGAGGTATGAATCGGATTTGATCTCGAGGACGGGTATCATTTCGGTTCACGAGCGTCACTTCGAACCGATGCTCCCTTGACTTTGGGATAGCTTTCTTTACCTTGAATAGATCATGCGCCGGTTCATTTCGGGCCTATTTCTTTGGTTATTTTCGTCAATGATCGCGGTGGAAGTTTCTCGTGCCACGGCGGTCCAAGAGTTCGTTTTGGATAATCGGCTCAAGGTTTTGCTTTTGGAAGATCATAAAAGTCCCGCAGTGACCTTTCAGGTATGGTATCGGGTGGGCTCGCGCAATGAAAAGGACGGCAAGAGCGGCCTGTCCCATTTTCTCGAGCATATGATGTTCAAAGGGACGCCGTCCATAAAACCTGAGGAGTATTCGCGCATCATCGCCAAAAACGGTGGGCGATCTAACGCGTTCACCACGTCGGACGTGACGGTTTACTTCGCAACCATGAGCCGGGACAAGATCGGCATCGAGCTCGAAATGGAAGCCGATCGCATGGCGAACGCGCTCCTGGGCGATACCTATTTCGAACCCGAAAAAAAGGTCATTCAGGAAGAGCGCCGCCTCAGGACCGATGACAAGCCGGTTGCAGCGCTGGACGAAGTCACCAGCGCCGTTGCTTATACGGTTCATCCTTATCGCCGGCCCGTCATTGGATGGATGGACGATATTCAAAACCTCTCACGCCAGGACCTGGTGGATCATTACAAGTTGTACTACGCGCCCAACAACGCGTTTATTGTGGTCGCCGGCGATTTTTCCACGGAAGAGATACTGCCGAAGATCAAAGCTGCGTTTGAAAAGATTCCACGTGGGCCGGAACCGCCGAAAGTACGCGCCGAGGAGCCGCCCCAGAGAGGAGAACGCCGAGTTTTTCTCAAGAAGGAAGCCGAATTACCTTTTGTCATGATGTTCTACCATGCGCCGAATCTCAAGAGTCCGGATAATTTCGCCTTGGATCTTTTGACTGTGGTGCTCGCCGGTGGACGCAGTTCTCCTCTGTATCACGATCTGGTCTACCAAAAACGGCTTGCGCGCAGCGTGGACGCTAATTACAGCAGTGTATCGATGGACCCAGGGGGTTTTAGCATTACGGCGCAACTCATGCCTGGCAAAGAGCCGCCGGAAGTGGAACGTGAAATAGATACTCTGGTGGACAAAATCAAGTCGGAGCTGATTAGTGAGCGGGATTTGCAGAAGGCCAAGAATCAAGTCGAATCGAGTTTTATCTTCGCCCAGGACTCGATATTCGGCCAAGCGATGAAAATCGGTTCCTATGAAGCCAACGGTGGTTGGCGCCAGATGGATCAGTATATCGACGGGATTCGGCGAGTCACGCGTGAGGATATTCAACGTGTGGCCAGAGAATATTTAGACCGCGACCGCAGAACGGTCGGTATGTTAATTCCTACCAAAGACAAAACCTAATGACAAGATTCTTCCCGTGGGTTGTCACATCGGTCTGCGTCGTTATCCTCGCCGCTTGGGCACCACTTTTGGACGCGGCGTTGGCGCCTAAGCGCTCAATACTGGATAACGGGCTGGTTCTGCTAACGTCTCAGCAAAGATCGTTGCCCATGGTGTCCATCGAATTGTTGATCGAGGCGGGTTCGCGCTACGACAACGAGGAAGGAGTTGCCAATCTCGTAGCCAGGCTCCTGACCTATGGCACGAAACGGCGCTCGGCGCTGCAAATCAGCGACACGGTGGATTTCATCGGGGCGAGTTTGTCGGCCAGCTGCGGCGAGGATGCTGCATCCGTAAGTTTAACCATTCTCAAAAAGGATCTCGCCACAGGATTGGATTTGTTAGCGGATATTCTGACGGCCTCGACGTTTCCGCAGGAGGAAATCGATCGGCAAAAGCAGGCGGTTATTGCTGGCATCAAGGCACGGGAAGAAAGTCCGGGGTCCATCGCGCAAAGGCGGTTTGCTGCAGCGCTCTACCCACAGAGCCCGTATGGCCGGCCCGTGGAAGGGAACGAAGCGTCTGTCAAAGCGATTTCCCAGGTGAGCTTGCAGGAATTTTATCAGCGGTTTTATCGGCCGAACCGCGCGATCATGGCCGTTGTCGGAGACATTTCCCAGGATGAACTCATCCGGGCCCTCAATCAATCCTTACGGTCGTGGACGAAAGGAGAGCCTCGCGGCAAGCCGCTCGTGCCCTCCACCATAGGCGAAGCGCAGGTCATCCGCGTTAACAAGGATCTCACCCAGGCCAATATTATTCTCGGTCAGCAGGGAATAAGCCGGGAAAACCCAGACTATTATGCGATCCAAGTCATGAACTGCATTTTAGGCGGCGGTGGGTTTTCATCCCGGGCAATGGACGCGATCCGTAACGAGCGTGGTCTCGCCTATTCTGTTTACAGCTATTTCAGTGCCGAACGGAGCCGAGGAAGCTTCGAACTCGTCATGCAGACAAAAAACGAGACAGCTTTGGAAGCGATTCGCCTTGCGCAGACCGAAATTCGCCGTATTCGCGAGGAATCGGTGACCGATCAGGAACTCAGCGACGCGAAGGATTACCTGATCGGCAGTTTCCCGCTGCGTTTGGATACCAATCGCAGGGTAGCGAGCTTTCTCGTGCAAGTGGAATTTTATCAGCTTGGTTTAGACTATCCCGAGCGTTACAGCGACTTGATTCGGAAAGTAACGCGGGAAGATGTCGAACGTGTTGCGCGGCAATACTTGCATCCTGAAAAACTTATCACCGTGGTCGTCGGCAACCAGAAAAAAATCGGCGAAAATTGATCAAGCGCTTGGCCCCGGAAGTTCGCCGCTGAAACGTCGTCGCTATCTCTCTCCCTTAAAACTTTTTTCTCGTTTGGGCCGCTATTTGGCGGTTTTCCTGCCAAGTCTGTTCAGAGAAAAGCCGATCGCGCTGACGTTGTTATCCGGGCAGTTCCGAGCGCACGGCGGTATTTTTTTAACGCCCAGCCATACGTTGTTAATATCTTGCCATAGGGAATGTTTTCCCCCGCAGCCATGGCCGGCGCCAAAAATTGATTGGGTATTCATGGGTTAGGTCGAGAAAGGAAGGCCCGATCCGCGTGGCATATGCTTTGCTCGATTGCCGACGAGCCGTCAAACTTTAGAAACTCAATAACAAAGGAGAAAACATGCAGTTGGAAGCCGCGTCAAGGTTCACGGAAGAATCCGAAGAAGTGGTTTGGTCCAACCCTCTAGTGGGAAACAGCTTCAAGATGCGCGCTGTGAAGGCGCTAATTAATAAACTAGCAGATAGCAGCTCGACGGTGTTAATCACGGGTGAAAGCGGCACGGGAAAAGAATTGGCCGCTCGAGCGATCCATGGACTCAGTCCTCGTAGTGCTGAGCTCTTTGTTCCGGTCCATTGCGGTGCGATTCCGGAGGAGCTCTTGGAGAGCGAGCTTTTTGGTCACGTTCGCGGCGCCTTCACCGGGGCGATTAACTCCCGGTTGGGCCGCTTTCAACTCGCCAACGGTGGGACGCTCTTTCTCGACGAAATCGGTGAAATGAGTCCCAAGCTCCAAGTAAAACTCCTCCGCGTATTGCAAGAGCGGAAGTTTGAACCCGTGGGCAGCGACCGCGCCGTCCAAGTGGATGTGCGCGTGGTGGCGGCAACCAACCGAGATCTTCACATTGCCGTGCGCGAAGGAAAATTTCGCGAAGATTTGTTCTATCGTCTCAACGTACTTCCGTTGCACCTTCCATCTCTGCGCGAACGCGAGGGAGATATCCCGCTTCTGGTGCATTACTTCTTGGAGATGCATGGTCGGCGCAAAGGGAAGTCTTTGACTCAAGTCGACGAGCAGGCCATGGCGGTTGTTGAACAGTACCGTTGGCCAGGGAATGTGAGGGAGGTGGAAAACCTGGTCGAGCGCCTCATCGTGCTCAACGAAGACGGAATCATCCGGGTCGGCGATCTGCCAGACTACATCGTTCACAATACCGTCCTGTCACAGCCCACCACTGCCAATGTTTCGTTGCCGGCCACGGGCGTGGACCTGGATGGCTTTCTGGAAAACATCGAAAACGGTTTTATCCAACAGGCGCTGCAGCGTTCCCGTGGAAACAAGACCTTGGCCGCAGCACTGCTCAAGCTTAATCGCACCACGTTCATCGAGCGTCTGCGGAAAAAAGGCCTGCTCAATTCTGCGCGGCAAAATTCTCTGCCTCTGGGGTCCATCGCGCCTTTGACAGGAGCAAACCTTTCATTGACGGAAGCCGGTTCCAGTTGTTGGAGTCCTAACGAACTTACGGACCCGGATAGCGGCGAATTGAATAGCGCGACGCTCTAGGGACGCGCACATTTCCATGTACGCCTTGCTCCATCCGAATATTGACGGCCGACAATTTCTTGGGGAATGAGGAGCCAAAAAGTGCCCACCCCACTCGGTCAGCCCGGTGAGAACGTTCAAGCCCTAAAGGGTCTCATTGGTTGGTTTAATCAGAGCAGTTTCGAGTTGATCCAGGAGTATCGGCGTCTCGAAGAGCGCGCGGCCACTCTCAAAGGGCGACTTGAGGCGAAGCATCGCGAGTTGAAAAACAGCCTGCGCGAGCGCGAAGAGGCGCGCGCCTACCTTCTGTCCGTGCTTGAGAGTCTAAAGGCCGGCGTGTTGGTGCTGGACAAAACTCTTCGTCCCACTTTTGTCAATCGGCGTCTGACCGAACTCACCGGCGCTATCGACAACGGGCGCGCCGTGCAACTGCTGGGAGATAAGCTGGCGGCAAGTCTGCGCCGAGGCGACAAAGGATTTTTGCCTTTGGAATGTGAGAAAGTGGTACAAGGTCCCGGAGGGATCATGACTCCGGTGCACTTTATTCTTTCCGAGGTCGCGACCGGACAAGAGCGCAGCGACTACGTTCTCGTCTTCCAAGACATCACGACCCTCAAACGATTGGAGGCCGAGACGGCGCGAACTCGAAGGCTCGCTTCCCTTGGGGTGATGGCCTCGGAAATCGCGCACCAAGTGAGAAGTCCGTTAGGAGGCATCGGGCTCTACGCTTCGCTGTTAAAGGAAAGAGCTAGCGGAGATCCAAAACGTTTGGCGGGAGAATTTTTGAACGCCGTGCAACGGCTGTGTACGACGATCTCTCATCTACTTTCTTTCGCCGCCGAGCCTGCCATTACCACCGACGTTTTGCCCGTTGCGTCGCTGTTAGAAGATTTGCAAGAAGACTCAAAACCCCTCTTCGTCAACAGTCCGTGGTCAATCAGCTTCGCGTGTGAACCGGATCTCCCGCCCTTGTGGGGCGATCGGGGACTTTTGGCGCAAGCCGTTCTGAATCTTGTCGTAAACTCCAAAGAAGCGATGCCTAGAGGTGGTCGGATCAGATTGAATGCCAAGTTATCGTCGTTTTCCGCCCTAGGCGGGCAGATCCATCGCGCCATTGAGATCGAAGTGACGGACGAAGGAACTAGCATCGCTCCGGAAAATCGGCAACGGATCTTCGATCCTTTCTTCACGACCAAATCCGAGGGAACCGGCTTGGGGCTCTCGTTTACGCACAAGATTATTAGCGCCCATGAGGTTCCATATTGATTTCATCTAACTCGGGCCGGGGCACACAGATTTCGCTATACCTGGCGGCGGCCGAGGAAATTGACGCTCATGCAAAAGCGAATTGTCATAGCTGACGACGACCCGACCATGCGTTCTGCCCTGGGTGAGGCGCTGAGCAGCACCGGTTACAACACCGTGGTGTTTCCTAACGGTGCCGATGCCGAGCTCTATATTAAGGAGTCCGGCGCGGATCTCGTGGTGAGCGATATTCGCATGCTGGGTCTCACCGGACTCGAATTACTGAAACGCTTTCCCCGCATCCCGTTTATTATGATCAGCGGCTTTGCGACGGTGCCCGAAGCGGTCGAAGCAATGAAAATTGGCGCTTATGATTTCGTCGTTAAGCCGTTCTCATATCGCGAGCTCATTGATCTCGTGGAAGCGGGGTGCCGCGCCAACGGAGTGGAAGCTGTATTTGACGAGGGCGGTGAGATCGTGACCGCCCACGCGCGCATGCGTTCGCTCCTGGAATTTGCCCGTCAAGTGGCGAAGTCTCACGCCTCGATTTTGATCCAGGGTGAGAGTGGAGCCGGCAAGGAATTATTGGCCCGTTATATTCATGGCCACAGCCGCCGTCACGAGGGTCCGTTCGTCGCAGTCAATTGCGCCGCATTGCCAGAGGGGCTTTTGGAGTCGGAACTGTTCGGTCACGAACCCGGCGCTTTTACGGGAGGGATGGGCACCAAAGCAGGAAAATTTGAGCTGGCCCACGGCGGTACGTTACTACTCGACGAAGTGAGCGAAATGCCTCTGTCCTTGCAAGCGAAGCTCCTACGGGTGTTGCAGGAACGGGTGGTGGATCGATTGGGGGGAAAGAAGCCGCTGCCCATCGACATTCGTGTCATTTCCACAACCAACCGCGATCTGCGCGAGATGATTCAGGCGGGAAATTTTCGTGAGGATTTGTTCTACCGGCTCAATGTTGTACCCGTTCGTCTATTTCCGCTGCGCGAGCGGCTCGACGATATCGAACCTTTAGCGCAGTCGTACTTTTTTCGGCAGGGCTATCCCCAGGCTTCCCTTTCGGCTGCAGCGCTGGCTCAACTGAAAAGTTATTCCTGGCGTGGCAATGTTCGCGAACTCTTCGACGTGCTCGAACGGGCCGTCATTGTCGCGGGTGGAAAGAGAATCGAAGCTGAGCATCTTCTGCTCGAAGAGGTGATAGGGATTGGCGCCGATGAGCCGCCCGCCTGCACAGAAAACGGTAACATGGCCGCTAGCGCGGCGATTCTTAAGAAACAGGATGAATCCGCGGAGTCAAAGAGCCTTTCAGTTCGGGAGATGGAAAAGCAGCTCATTTTTCAGACTCTTCATCAGGTCAACGACAATCGCACCCAAGCGGCAAAGCGCTTGGGTATCAGTGTCCGTACGTTGCGCAACAAGCTCAAGGCGTATCGGGAAAAGGAAGTCGAGAAGGAGTTTAATGGCCGGCCTTAGGTTATTCAAGTTTTAGCCACCAGCTGCTCGAGCTTTCCATGCGGGTGCGCGGCGCGCGTCATCGGTTTGGACCAACAGATCGCGCTGCTACACGAAAATTCGTTGTCCTATCAGACCAGCTTAACATTCTTGTCGCGGACGTTGGCGAAGCTGCCATGTCATCAGCGAAGAGAGGTTATAAGAGACATGGATCTGCTCAAAATGTTTGCCATTAGCGGTGTTGGCATGAGCGCCAAGCGTAGCCGCGTGAGTGTCATCACGGGCAATCTGGCTACTAAGATTGAGGACTCTCGACATCGAACATTAACTGACGAGCAACGTGCCTGGGCACTGACCAAACTTTCTCACTGACTTGAAGGAGAAGTTTTCGCATCTCCTTTTGTTTCTTTCACCGCAACAAAAATGCCAGATTTTTATTGGCCTGCCACACTTTGAATCGATCCTTAAGATGGTAACCACCCGAAGAGGTTTCCATGCCTCTTCGAGAAATATCACCGTAAAAAATACCCTTTTGGAAAGAAGTGGCCTATCCTAAGAGATAGCGCCCTTTTGATTGTTAGTCCTACCTCGTTAGCGCCCGGCGGAACCCCTTAAGGAACCGCCCGGCCCGATCTTTTAGTTCAGAAAGCTTTCAACCTAAGTCAAGGTGTCGCTAAAATTTCAGTTGGTCGTGCTGGTGCCAGAGCGTTTCTCGTGCCAACAACACACTAAAGAACTCCTCCAACATTCCGATAGGTTATATCATAGAGCATGATTTGTTCATGACCTCCGCGAAAATCTTTTCGAGGGGAATCAAGTCGGTAGACAAACACCCATGATCCGGTTAACCATCGTTATCGCTCAACTGACTTTAGCCCTCCTCTCAGGATCGCGCCTTGCCGGCGTCCGTTGCGCATCCTGGCTTCTCCCAAGATTTCGGGTGAGCGTGGAGGGCTGAGGTGAGCGGAGTTTCTGTTTCGACGGTGGTCGAGCTGAAAGATTTGCTAGGCCAATCGTTTGTGGAGATCCGTTTTGCGATTTCCTCAAAGGAGACTGCGGTAGCGTCTGCGGTGGCAATGGTTAGAAGCGCCATGGAAATGCTCGCCCTCGACAACAATTGGGTTGCTCGCGCCGAACTATCTCTGCAGGAGGCGTTGCTGAACGCCCACTTCCATGGCAATGAGAGCGATCCCAGGCGAACCATTTGTGTCGGCTGCGTCATATCGGCTGAGAAAATTGAATTGCACGTCGAGGATGAAGGGACAGGCTATCCACTGAACCGCGACTACTCCAGTGTTGACACCACGAATCCACGAGGTAGGGGGTTATTTCTCATTCGCCAACTCATGGATTCGGTCGTCATCGACGGCGCGGGCAATCATATTGTTATGTCTCTAGGCAAGGAGTCCAATTATGGAAATCAACATTAAGCAGGCTGACAACAACACCACCATCGCGCTCAAAGGGCGATTTGATTTTCAAGCGCATCAAGAGTTTCGTCGAACCGTGGATGGCCTCCTTAGATCGGGCAAAGCCACGCTTATGGTGGATCTCTCTCAGGTCGATTTCATCGATAGCTCCGCCCTAGGCTTGCTGCTTTTAGCACGCGAAAGCTGCGAAAAGGCCGGTGGCGAAGTAATCCTCAACCAGCCCAAAGATTACGTCGATAAGGTCCTCAGGCTCTGTCACTTCGACCAACTCTTCCAAGTTCAACGGTAACTCCTGTTCGTTTGAGGCAGCGCGTGGAACCCGTTCACTCAGTTTCCGATGGCCCCAGCGCCGCCGCAAAAGTGCTTGTCGTCGATGATAATCCCGATAAGCGTTACCTACTATCATGTATGTTAGTAAGGCATTTTCATGTCATCGAAGCAGAAAATGGCCGAAAAGCATTGGCGACGATGGAGGAAGTCCAACCGGACGTTGTCCTATTAGATGTCCTTATGCCGGGCGTCGATGGATTCGAAGTTTGCCGACGCATGAAGGCCAATCCAAAAAGCGCCGACATCCCGGTGCTGTTTGTCACGGTTTTGGATCATCACGAGACCCGGGTTGAGGGCTTGGAACTTGGGGCTGAAGACTTTATCAGTTGGCCGGTCAATTCCTCGGAACTGGTCGCACGCATCAAGGCGCGAGTGCGCTCCGCCCGTCCGCTAACTGAACTACGCACTGTCGTCGAAAAACAGAGCCGCCTGCTCGAAGTAAAAGAACAGTACGAGGCAGCCACTCAGTACGAATTGGAACAGGCGCGGCTCGTTCAACAGCGGTTTGTGACCAACGTTTTTCCGGAGGGTAGGGGCCTTGAATTCGCCAATCGTTATCGCCCCAGCAGACACGTGGGCGGCGACTTGTTCGATGTGGTGGCGCTGAATTCTGAAGAAGTGGCATTGCTGATGGCCGACATTTCTGGTCACGGAGTGCCGGCCGCGCTCTTGACCAGCGTTACCAAAGTGCTTTTTCGCACTGGGGTGGAGCAATGCTCCGAACCGGCCAAGTTTCTTCACTGGCTCAATAAACAGATTTCCGCTTATCTTGCCACCGGGGAGTTTCTCACTGTATTCGTCGGTTGTTGGAATTCGAAAACTCGCATTTTTTCCTACGCTGGCGCCGGTCACCCGCCTGCGTTGCTGCTCGCGCCCGATGGCAAGAATGTCGAGCGCCTGTATGTGAGTCAGGGAATTGTCGGGATCATGCCCGATAGTAGTTTCCCGCAGCGCGAGTTCGAATTGCAATGCGGTCAGCGACTGGTGTGTTACACCGATGGCATCACCGAGGCGATTAACGCCGAGCAACAGTTTTTCGGCGAGGAGCGGCTGGCCGACGCTTGTTCCCGTTACGCCCCTTTGCCGCTCACGACGATGGTCGAGAGTGTATTTGCGGAGATGGACGAGTTCTCGAAGGGTGAACCGCAGAACGACGACCAGGCACTTCTTGCTTTAGAAGTAACTCTCTGAGCGTTACACTCGCTGTTGAATCGAGATGCAGCAACCTTTGTGAGCCCTGACATCGGGCTTGCTCTTCGCGTCCTAGACATTAAGAGCCAGTGTTTTCGCGCTCCGCGCTGCTGGGGTTGTAGTATGCCGTAACCGAGAAGCATGCCGAGGAATGTTCCTACTAGCGCAGCGGCAATCTTATGACCAATGACCTCAGGCCCTTGGTCCATCGCGCCCATAGCGATAATAACGCGGAGCACCGCTGCCGCGACTATACCGAGACCGGGCAGCGTATTAGCGGTTTAGTCGAGCACGCCCGTCGGACGACGACCTTCTTCTTCTTGGATCGCAATGTTTTCATCCATCAAGTGAGAAAGTTCGTCAGCGCTGGCCGTGCCGCTAACCACGAATCGAAGGGAATCTAACATGAGGCTTTTCGCTGCATGATTGCCCAGAAACTTTGGGTACCTCTTGGAAGATCTCGCTGTTGGTCGGATCATCAACATCCTTTTAGAGCGCAACCTCACCGCTCTTCCTAAGTTTGGAAAAGCACCTTACCGATCTGAATTCGCATGCAGCTTGAATCGCCAAAATAATTGAAAACTTTAGTGAACATTAAAGAATTCAGGGGGATGGCCGAACCAAGATAGTGGATGAGCCAGGAACTCGATTTGGAGCAGGAAACGCTGGCACAACTGTCCCGTCTTCCTCTGTCACCGGTTGCTTTGCACATTCTGGAGGTCGCAAAAAACGAGAAAGCGCCGATTCAAAGCCTGGTAGACGTTATTGCCTTCGATGGTACATTTGCTCTGCGATTGCTAAAAGTCGCCAATTTCACCTCGGGTTTAAGTCAGACGATCACAACGGTTTCGCAAGCCATCACCGCATTAGGTTTTGACACGGTCAAATCCTTGGCTTTGGGGTTGACGGTGTTCCCCTTTGCGCCATTCGCTCTTGGCCGGAACATTGTTTCGACCGAACGCGAACCTCCCGTCACCTTGCGGCAATTGTGGGAGCATGCACTGGGTTGCGCTGTTCTGGCCGAAAGATTAAGCGTGCGAGTTGATTACGACTCCCGGCACCAGGCTTTTGCTGCTGGCTTTCTTCATGACATAGGGAGGGTGTTGCTATATCGGTATTGGAGAGAAAGCCTGTTTGAAGCATTAATGGTGGCTCAGGACAAGAACATTCCACCGTCCGAAGCTGAAACCTTGGCGTTGGGTCGGGATCATTTGGAAGTCGGGCAACTCTGGAGCAGAACCGTGGATCTGGACCCGATGCTGCAATGCGCCATCCGATACCATCATCGAAGCGCCTCGGTGCTCGGTGATCTCGGTGGGGAACAAGGCAAACTGGCAACCATCGTACAACTGGCCGATTCGCTTTGCGAAGCTCATGAGATCGGCAAAGGAGGGGACCCAAGCATCGTTCCTGATGAACTGTGGAAAAATTTGAACCTCCAGGAGAGTGAGCACCGTGAAGAGATTTTAAGGATCAAGCAAGAGATCGAAGGGATCAGAGAAGCATTCGGTTTTCAACGCGGAGAGCCAAAACGTTTTCCCCGGGTCCGTGCCAGGTCTTCGCACGAAGTCGAAAATTTCGAGCCCAAAAAAAGCAGCGGCGGCGGCAAAGGCCGAATCATTCCCTTTCCCTCTCGCGGTGAAAACAACGCAAGGTCGACCGAAAAGAACCACGACAGGAAATTGACCATTCTCGTCGTGGAAGACCACGGCTCTCTCTGTGACATGTTGAGTCTATACTTCATGCGCTATGGTTACCACGTGCGCACTGCGAATGACGGGCATGGCGCACTCCAGATCCTCGCTAATGAGAAAATTCATCTTGTGTTGCTGGATTTGATGTTGCCCCGAATGGATGGGTTCGCGGTGCTGCAGCACATGCGTGAGCAGCAAGAAGAAAAACCCCCTTATGTGATTGTCGTTTCTGCAGGAGCGTCGACCAAAGACAGAAGCCGAGTGCTGGAACTTGGTGCCAATGAGTACATGCCCAAGCCATTTCATCTTATGCGCTTACTGGAGAGAATTCAAAACGTCGAAAGGTATCTCCAGTGCTAAACGTGTTTTCCCATCACATGACGAATCTACTTTATCTCATCCGCGCTCATTTGCGGTAGCTTGAATTCCTCCCGACCTAGCAAAAAGACAAGATGACAGAGGTGATAGGCGTTATCAATGACCTTCGATAACAGCGCCTTCTGATGTGATTATAAACTTCCCGCGTGATCTTCTAGTAAAATTTCCGTTCCACTGAGCACGACCTGAAGAGAATTTCTTGCCTTGGCACGTAAGCGTCTCGTTCCAAGCAGCTGAAGGGGTAATAATACGGTGAAACGGTTGTCACCGTGCTTTGCTTTTCGTCCGCTTTTGACACTGGCTGTCCCTTGTTTGGGTTCGAATCATCTCCCTTTACATAGAACGAAAACCGCGCAGCCTTAGCTGTTTGATTCATAGCATCTCTGTCGAATTCTCTCGGCATCAGCTGTTTACGTGAGCCAGCGTTGTACCACAGTAGTATGGCTTACCCTATCGGCGGGCTGATATCCAGAATGGGTGAATATTTATCAGCGTCAGAATGCTGACACCGAGAGCGCCATATTGACGGTTCGATCCTATGAAGCCTCTCTCTGACTCTCCTTTTTCAATAATTTTCTTTGTCGGTATTGGCATATTCGTTGCTCAACCCGACGACGTGACTAAGAAAATCATAATCGTTGCCGGTGCTCTGATCGCTCTTGTGGGTCGCGGTACTGGTATTTATTTTTCTCCAACCGGATTTCCTGCCGGAGTTTATTCGACCCAAAGGCGCCGCTCGCGACAAACAAGCGAAGAAGCATCCCGAAGAAAAGCATGAGCCTGAGATTGGTGCCGACTTGGAAGTGTCCGTGGTCAATCTCGTCGATCCGGACCAGCTCGCTATTTCCGCACTACTTTGAGCCTCGGCATCAAATCCGAGAAGGAAAAAGAGGTAGTCAAAGAAGGTAAGGGTACGTAAGTTGGACGAATGCCGCCGTTTCGACCCTCTCATTAATACCGCGCTCGGTTCGGGATATCTATTATCTTGCATTACCTTGGGACAAAACATGGCAGGCGGCGATTTGGAAATCGCCAAAGCCGAAGTCTTAACCAGTTTACTGCTTACCGGAGGCGATCCTCATGGTTGAATCACACTCCAGGGACGAGTCATTGCAGCCGGCTGTACCGCAGCCATTCCGTAGTTTCTCGTCCTCATGTGACGCCGAGACTCAGCGGCTCGGCGCAGCGCCAGCGTTCGCGATTACCAGCGGCAAGGGCGGAGTTGGTAAGACCAACGTCGTTGCCAACCTCGCGGCGGCCCTCATGCTCAAGAAGAAGCAGATTATGGTGATCGATGCAAATCTGGGGCTCGCGAATCTCGATCTCTTCTTAGGTGTAAAACCAAAGTATACCCTCGCTGATTTTTTTTCCGCCGCCGTGTCCCTCTCAGAGATCATCACGATCAATCGCCATGGTATTCTCCTCGTCCCCGGCGCTAGCGGCGTGCCGAAGATTACCGAGCTCCGGCACGATCAAAAGCTAGCGCTACTGACCGCACTCGACGCTTTAACCCACGAGGTAGATTTAGTCCTGGTCGATACTGCCAGCGGCATCTCGGATGCGGTCACCTATTTCACGACCGCGGCTCAAGAGATCATCGTCGTAGTGACCCCGGAGCCAGCGTCGTTGACCGATGCCTTCGCGCTCGTCAAGGTTCTGACTTCCACACATCACCAGAAACGCTTCCACATCCTGGCTAACAACGTTTCCGGCGAAGACGAAGCACGCTGCATTTTCGACACGCTTTCGCGTCCGGCGCTGCGTTTTCTCAACGCGTCGTTAGATCTGTTGGGCTGGATTCCGAGAGACCCACTATTGATGCGCGCGGTTGCACGCTCGCAAATGGTCGTTGACGAGACCTCGGACGCGCCGTCGGCACAAGCATTCCTGTCTATTGCGGATCGTCTGCTGGAGTCAATTGAGGCCGGGGTCAAGGTCAAAGGCAATCTGCAATTTTTCTTCCAGCGTGTGTTGGAGGCCGATAGAGCCGAGCGATGAAAGCGCAACGAAAAGAGAATAGGAACGTTCGCCCCCGTCGCCGGCGCGAGAAGGCGCCCATCAGTGATGAATTGGTCATCAAATATCTGCCGCTAGTGCGCTATGTCGCGGAGAAAATCCATCGCCGTCTCCCGCCGGGAGTTGACTTAGAATCGCTCGTTCATTCAGGTACGGTGGGCCTTCTGGAGGCTTTAAATCGCTACGATCCGCGCCGCGGTGTTGCTTTCGAAATCTACGCCCGCTATCGCATTCAAGGAGAGGTCATGCAATGCCTGCGCTCGCTCGACTGGGTGAGCCGTTCGGTGCGCGCCTGGGGACGCAAGATGGAAGCGGCACGAAATCGTCTCGCTGGTAAGTTTGTTCGTGAACCGAGTGCCGAGGAGATGGCTAAAGAGTTGGAGATCCCGCTGGAGACTTACTACCGGGTCGATCAACAACTAAATGATGCAACGTTGCTCAGTCTGGAAGATCTTTCCATTGCTTCTGAAGCGGAATGGGAGAGAACGCAACAGAAATATGCTCATCATTGTTATCTCGACCCCCTCGCGTTTGTCGAGGGCAAGGACCTCGTAGAAAAACTTGCGGTGGCAGTTCAAGGATTGCCAGAACGCGAGCGCATAGTGGTGACTCTCTATTATCATGAAGAGCTCACTCTGCGTGAAATCGGCGACGTTTTGGATCTTAGCGAAGGGCGAATTTGTCAAATCTTAGGGCAAGCGGTAGGGCGCCTGCGTGCATCTCTTGAGATGAAACCCAAGGAATCACCGAACACGGAACGCAGCAGCGAAGGCCGCAAGGTTCAGAACTCAAAAAAAGCAGTGCCCGTGTGAGATTAAAATTGAAACTACGGCATCGATAAGACGGTAAGGTCACGATGGAGTTATGGCGGATTCAGTAAATCGAATAGTCCCATCCACTATTGCTCCGGAGCGCTACCCGGTGTCACGCCGGGGAACGAGATAAAAAACAGGAAAGAGCCCCAACAGAAGGACAGCGATAAGCCAAAAGCCTTTCCACTGTTTCCCGCTACCGACGCAGTTGACAACGAAGGGGAGTCGAGCAAGGGCAAAACCAAAGGAAAAATCCTCCACATTGACGTGTAGAGAGAAAGTTCGCGGTAACCCTTAATTTAAAAAGGAGTCAACTATGGATGTGGATTGGATTCTCATAACAACTGCGTCAGTTTTGCTTATCGTTTTGTGGCTAATGGGAAAAAAACTGGCAGAACCGAAAGCGAATGGAGAGCAAAGTTTGAGCCGGTTGGCGGAACTGATCAAGAGCGCAGAGGTCGCGAACGATGGTTTTTTTCGTTCCCTCGAGTTAGTGCAAAAAAACCTCGAATCTCTGATCACACGCGCCGAGGGCATGGCGCACAGGCTGCAGAGCTTGATGCTTCATTCAGTTCTCGACAAGCGAGAGCAATACACCGCGGCGGCTTTGCTACTTGCCGAAGGACATGAAGCGGAGTGGGTCGCTTCCATGCTCAATCTTCCGACTGTCCAGGTTCAGTTGATCCACGATCTCCAGCAGGTAACCGCCCGGGAGAAGCGAGCAGCGACACGGCCTAGGAACGAGGAGCCGTTTTCCGAGGAAACAGCCCGGCCGTTAAAAACTGCCGGTGCACAGAAAAAAACTGCCGCCCGGCCAATTCTCTTGGTGGACGTGATCGAAAACGCGGCCAACGAAACCGTCGCGCCCGATGACCAGCTTTCGTGTTTCGAAGGGGTAAGGGTGTAAGAGGGTAAAGACTTCTACGGGGATGAGGCCCGTAACGCCAAGGCGTTTTGCCGCTGAATTAGTGGAGAACCTGAACGCTACAGGTATGCTTATTGCTTTTGGTGAAGACTGTTTTGAACGCGCAATGTACAAGGCCCTGTCTGGCGCAAATGCGCAATCGCGCCGTCTCGAAGTGGCGGCACAGGACCTCCCGAACGTAAATACTTCTCGATACAAGGGCCAGCGGCTCGCCTTCATCGAGGTACTTGCCAACCGCTTGCCGGTCAGCGAACGACCGGGTGGATTAGTCGCCGTGGGCGCTCAAAAAACTAGTGTTATTCAGGGGGAAATACAGACCACGAGCAATCCGTTTCACCTCGCCATTGCAGGGTGGCTTGGAGCAATCCAATGCCAGTCCCATCGATGGCATGGTGGCTCTCGTTGCCATTCGACGCCAGCTCGAAGCGTACCAGCGGGCGATGGGCTAGATTTTCAAGACCTCGTGTATGAAATACCGCGCGGCGGTTGCACAGCTTCTGATTCGGAGGCGTGTCTGTTGAATCGCTCATCATCCTGCGCGGCATCCCTGGCCTCTTGAAGTTTGTGTCTTACGTTGCCGCTTAGGTATTCGTTTCGCGGTTCCCATTCTTCGGTCTTGGGATTCTCAACGGCGGAGGCCTTTCTCTTCCATCCGTTGTTGCGACGGGTCACCGTGACCTCTTTGCGGCGTCCTTTTAAAGTGTTGTGTAAGACCTCCTTAGTCAATTCCAACGATCCTATCGTCTTGCAAGCCGGTATTTTCTAGACTGGCCCGCGGGTAGATTTTGTCTATGATTCGGGCCCTAATGACGTTATCCAATTCGACGGCATGCCATTTGATTTGACCGTAGCGGCGTAAGGTAAACTAATTCGAGATACTTGAGCTACTACTATTCAGTAGAAACCAGTCTCTCTGCGAGACCGCAATCCGCTTCGCTTTTGTTAGCGCACCCTCCTTCAGACGCGCCTTCAGTGCCCGTCGGTCTTGGACACTCAGCTTCCGCTTGTGAGGTTTCATTTTAGGCTTCGCCTAAAGGCGAGGGATTTTCTCCCATTCCCCGAAGGAGGCACTAAACGGTTGGATCTCCCAAAAAGTTATGATAGGTGCTGTGGCAGCGGACTTATATGCTTGGCAGCAAAGGAACCCGCATCGGAGTTGAAAAACAGGCTCTACAGTTCGCTTCCGTTCTGACGTTAATAGCTGCCATATTCGGATCACCTCGATCAACCATTGCCGGTTCCGCTTCCGCGCCGCTGTCAATAACCGCCACCGTGATAAGAACTTGCAGGCTTTCAGCGAGCCCGCTCGTATTTAGTAACGACGGCTCTACTGTTCCAAAAGCCAACGCTGATCTAACGGCCGACGCCAACATGGCGGTCGTTTGTACACGCGGGTCAAACCCATCCATCGCAGTGGGTCTTGGAAGCCAAGCTTCGGTGACGCTTACTTTGCGGGAGATGTCCAACGGCGGCAGCAAGTTGAGTTATGAGATCCATAAGAACTCGGGCCTGGCAGAGGTCGGGGCTGAACCTGGCAGTATTGTTTTTCGCCTCGGC
>Ga0126371_10000654_pt1 | contig 28898 bp, 33 predicted proteins | sample PanSoiMetaPlot_4_FD_110145 | JGI IMG/M metagenome (GOLD analysis project Ga0126371, IMG submission 110145) | Tropical forest soil microbial communities from Panama - MetaG Plot_4 | ecosystem: Environmental > Terrestrial > Soil > Tropical forest > Bulk soil | place: Panama | collected 2016-02-17 | reverse complement strand
CTTCTGCGTCAAGCGCAGCATCGCTCACTGGTACGCATCCTCGACACTGGGGAATATCTCGGGCGAATGTACCTGGCGATGGAGTTTGTCGACGGGTCAACTCTGCGCGATCATCTCCTGAGCACGGGAAAGATTCCGATCCATCAATTCGCTCACTTTTTCAAATCGATATGCGATGCGCTGGCTCGGTTACACGCCCAGCGCGTCATTCATCGCGATATTCATCCCGCGAACATCATGATCACGCCTGCGGGCGATTGGAAGTTGATGGACTTCGGAATCGCTCGCGATGTGAGGAAGCGTGGATCTCCGGAATCAAAGTACGCTGCCCCGGAACAAATCTCCGGGCTGTCGCCCTCCTTCTGTGTCGACACTTACGCACTCGGCGCCGTTTCCTATGAAATGCTTACCGGGAAGCACCCTCATTCGCATGGCGGTCCTCGCCAGGATGCCGTTTTCCTGGAGGAGGAAATCGCCGGTTGTCCCAAGGGCTTGGCGCACCTGATTGAAACGTGCTTGCATGTGGACCCCGCCAAGCGATTTCAGAACATCGAGGCGCTCAGAGCAGCGAGCGGTGAGGTCTTCAACTCGGCGTACTCAGTGGCCAACGCGCGACCTCTAGAGGAGCTGCAGACCGGGCCGGCCGCCGATGCCGGGCAGATGGCGTCATTGTTCGCGCGCATAATTCGCGCCCTCATTGATCTGCATGAATCTGGCCGCACCCACGCCGAGCTCTCGCCCCAAAAAATCTGGGTCCGAGGCGAATCGATTGTCATCGAAAGCATCCCTAAAGTGTCTGCTCCGTCCAGTCAGTCGACGCTCTTGATCGCCGATGCGCGATACGCGGCTCCGGAGCTGATCATGGCGCGCAGCACCCCCGACCAAACCGCGCATGTTCGCGGTGACATTTATGTATTGGGGTTCCTGTTTTACGAATTGCTCGCCGGCAAGCAGGAAATGCGGCGGCAGTTGGCCGAACTGGAACAGGCGCAAACCGGACTGGCTTGGATGCGATGGCACTCCGATCCGAAATTGAAACTGCGCCCGCTCGGCGAAATGGTGCCGGATTGTCCCACACCTCTTATCGAGCTGATCGAGCGGATGTTGGAGAAGGACCCTGCGCGGCGTCTTCAATCGCTCGAAGAAGGACTCACGGTGCTCGATCGGATGAACTCGCGGCTCGAGACGACACAATCGGTTGCGATCGATGCTCTCGCTCGCAGAGGCGAACGCAGGCGCTCGGCCGGCTTATTCATACTCATTTTTGCTGCGGGTTTGGTGCTTTGTGCCCTAGTCGCAGCGTACAAATGGGCCGGTTGGAGCCCATGGCGATACCTCGCGGCGATCAAACTGCATCTTCCGATCGGAGGCCATGTTTCAGACCGGCCCGCCCCAAAGTCCGCGATCATCCATACGCTGGCAGGCGACATGATGCTGGTCCCAGAAGGCGAATTTCTCATGGGAGACGACTCGCTGCCGAATGCCGCACCAGAACACGAAGTCTCGCTTCCAGCCTTCTACATCGACCGGCTGGAAGTTTCCAACCGAGACTACCGCGAGTTTTGCGTGCACACTGGGGCTACTTTCCCAATCGCTCCCTCGTGGGATCTGGAATACGGCGCAAAGGATGATTATCCCGTAGTGAATGTTCGCCGCGATGACGCCGCTGCCTTTTGCACCTTCGCCGGCAAACGCTTGCCGACCGAGGAAGAATGGGAGAAAGCTGCGCGCGGACCAGGAACAGCGGCCGTTCTCTGGGGTAACTGGACTCTTTCGGGATTGGCCAATCTGAAAGGTTCCGGACTCGATCGCCCAGCGGCTATAGCGTCGTTCGCAGCCGATGTAAGCCCCTTCGGTGTTTTGGATCTGGCGGGGAACGTGCAGGAATGGGTGGCTGGTGAGTACAAGCTCTATTCCATGGAGGTGGGAACTGCCTATCCTGCCGAGCCCGGCCAAGGTATCATTCGGGGCGGGAGCTTCCGCACGCCGCCTGAGCAGCTATCGCCCGCGTGGCGTGAGCCTTTGCCGCTGAGTGCGGGCAACCAACGACTCGAATCGGTCGGGTTCCGCTGCGCCGCTGACGCGCCGACCGCATCGCCTGAGAAGTAGTTTCCGGATGCTCAACTGGACGGCCGCCGGCTGGAAGGATGACCGACGCTCTCGAGAGCCCGGTGGATGGGAATCGCGAAAGTTATATCCGGGTGCAACGGATCGCCAGCGGATTCAACAGCGACCACCAGCCCGCGACGGTCGAAAATCGGAGCGCCCGGTGTGCCGGCCTCTATCGTGCCAGAAAGCAATTGATAGCGCCCCCGAGCATCGACAGACGAGAACTTGGCTCCGTCGGGCCGCGAGTTCATGGAAGCAATCACCAGTTCATCTCCTGCTTTCGGGTCACTCTCCGCCGTCATGGCAACGGATTGCAACAACGCCTGTGGATCCAGACGAATTGCGGCCAGTTGAGTCTCGTCAGACTCCTTGACCGCTGTCGCCGGGGTATTCAGGCCTTGCGGGGAGATATGGACAATGAGCGATTCAGAAACGCCCTTGGATCGAATTGGGCCGCTCATATGTGCTGAATTTTGATCGAGCGTCTCCAACACGAATTCCGTATCAACGGGCAGCCACCGCGGAAACTGGCGCCGAGCGATGACTGCGGTTCGCGCCAGTTTGAGCTGCTGGTCGAACGATGCGACGACTCCTACCGAGTCAGTGGACGGCCAGATATACGGCGAGCGCCACGGAGATGTGACGTTTCGGCTTGTAAGGACGAGACCATCGGACGCCACTACGAATCCTGCGCCTCGGCTGTCGCCCCCAATCGCACGATATGAGGTCTGGTCGGCGAAGGTCAGGAGCGGTTGCAAGCGATTGCCTGCAAGAAGAACGAAGATGGGCAGGTCGCTTCCTGCATTCGGAACCAGCTCCGCCGAGCCACTGCCGGACAACTCACGGCGATTCGGCGTATAGACCTGCTTAATGGGGCGCCCGGATGCACTATCCACGAGATGCCAAGTGTGGTCGATCTTGACCAGCGAATCAGTTTCTTGTCGTGCAATTTGTTCAGGCGTGAGAGTCGCGGACGCCGAGAAGGCTCTGAAAGTGTGCGCCGAGAACTCATGGGCAGAGTCTTTGAGTGGACCGCGCCATAGCTTCCAGCGAGCACCGAAGAAGTTCCACGTTACGAGGACGGCAGCAACCATAACGAACAAGCCGGCAACTCGATTCTTTCGTGAATTGCGCCGACTAGGTCTCCGACGAGACACCAGGGCCCGTCTGCCGACTCTTCGTGCCGGGCGCGAGCTAGCAGGCCGTTGAGAGTCGGACGCGGGGGGCTCTCGCACTTCGGACGCGGTCCGGGAAGGCTTGTTCTTCAGAGGAGATTGGCTTGCATCCAGCGCACCCTGGAGATTCTCGATCGGGACATTTGTTCTCAGATCTTCCGCCACAACATCGAACTGGAATTCCGGACCTCCCGCGCCAAGCTGCACCACGTCCCCGGGCTGAACTAGTGCCGGACCTGTGACTCGGCATTGGTTGACGAATGTGCCATTGCGCGAGGCCAGGTCAACGAGAGTGAACTCGGGACCGCTGGCATCGCGGACTACCAGCTTCATGTGCCGGCGGCTGACAAACTCCTCGCGGTCTTCATCGAAGCGGATATCGCACGAGGCGCCACGGCCAAACAGAAGTTCGCTGCCCGCCGTAACGGGAAACTCTTCTACGGTGGAAGCCTTGCTTCCGGTTGTGTGCCGGATTACGATGCGCTGACTCATGGTATCGTGCAGTGAAACCCAGCTACATCGCGGGCGGCAGTTCATTGGGTTCATAGCACAACAGGATGCATGAGACGTTGTCGGGCGCGCCGAGGCTGCGAGCAGAGTCCACAAGGCGTGCGACCTTCTGAGGGAGTGGATTCTTTGAGTCGAGTACGGACAAGATGTTCTGTTGCGATACCACCCCGTCCAGGCCGTCCGAGCATAACAACAAGAAGTCGTGCGGGCGAAGCTCAATTTCTAGCGTATGGACCTCAATATCATTCTGCGAACCTGCGGCCTGGGTGAGCACATGCCGCATCGGGTGCTCTCTCAAGTCAGACTCATTGATCTCGTCCTTACGTAGCACGGACTTCAACCATGTGTCGTCTACAGTCAGCTGCAAGAGCGTTCCGTCGCGAAACAGGTAAGCGCGGCTGTCCCCGACGTTGGCAATCGCAGCCTGGGCTCTGTTCACCAGCGCCGCAACCACGGTTGAGCCCATGCCTGAGTATTCGGGTGCGTCACCCGATCTCTTCCAGATCTGCCGGTTGGCCAGCAGAATCCCCGTAACCAAGCGGTTCGCCTCGAGCGAAAGTTTGAAATTGTACCCGAAAGGCCAACTGAACTCGCGTAGGGAACGAGAAGAATCAAGATAATACTTCAGCGTTGTGATCGCCAGCTCAGCCGCCAACTCACCGTGCCGGTGCCCGCCCATTCCATCCGCAACCACAAAGGCTCCCAGGTCGCGATCCATGAGGATGCGATCCTCATTGTCAACGCGAACGCAACCTCTGTCAGAAATACCGTGATACTGTAACACTCACCCTCCACTACAGAGAACGATGTTCGGTCCGCTCTCTTTATACTGCGTATCCTCACGTCGAGAATCCAGCAATCTGCGCAAAACAATCACTAAATAAAAATCTCAGAGGAGCGGTCAGTTTTGCCTCGGAAAATCGCAGGTATAAATGGGGGGAGCTTTCATAAGTTCCCACCGCGAACGAAAAAGGAGGACGCGGCAACCACTCAATAGACACTTGCGTAGTCCGCGCGGAGACCCGCGTAGGACGAACAGTATGGCGTCACGTTAGAACACGCGGACATCTCCCAAGATTCGACAAATGCGCGAACGCAAGTGGGAAAAGCTATTTCCGACCAGTAGGGCTGCAGTTGCGATGGAAACAGGGACGCTAGCGGCTTCGAAGCCCGATGTAGACAGGTTAGTAGAGGCATACCGGTCCTACTCGCATGCCATCTCGGCGGAAGTGTTGAGGAAGTATCCGACGCTCGACCGCGATGACGTCATAGGCGCTGCAGAATTAGGCCTCGTGGAAGCGGCGAACAAATTCGATCCAGGCCGGGGCGTATTGTTCAAGACGTTCGCTTACTACCGCATTCGAGGCGCAATTTACGACAGTCTACGCAAAATGGGTTGGTTCGTCAAAGACGCCGTGAATCTACGCTTCGAGAGCGGCGCAAACGAAATGCTGCAAGATTACGCTGGCAGCGCGCCGGTCGCGAACTCTCCCGAGGCCACCGTGCGGGAGTTGCGGGACTTGGCAGGATCCGTCGTGAGCTGCTATTTCCTGTCGCTTTCCTCCATGACCGAAGAGTTGGCTGCGACCGGCACTAAGTCGGCAGAACAGAGCTGCATCGACCGGCAGATGAAAGAACGGCTGCGGCAGGCGCTGGCGCAGCTGCCACAGAAGAATCGCGAAGTGCTGGAGGCTTACTATTTCCGTGACGAGACGCTGGAGGGCATCGGCCAACGCCTGGGCCTATCCAAGTCCTGGCTTTCGCGACTGCATGCCAAGAGCATCGAAATGTTACGGGCCGCGATGGAACAGTCCAGCTTCAATGGCGATGGCGCAGTCTTAGCAACTTCGCCGTCCCGCGCGCGATAAATAGGCGACTATGGCTGATCTCAGAGTGACGGCAGCAACCACAACGCAAGCAACCGGTGCTCTCTCGCAAACGGCGAAAGCGAGCCGATCCAAGTTCGACCTTATAAGCAATCAGATCACACAGAAGCTGGCGGCCGAGGTGAAGCTTCCCTCTGTCGCCCCGCCCTCATCACAGCAAATCTCGGCCATACAGAGATCATTGAACCAACAGCTTGAGAAGACTAAGGCTGGTTCGGCTGCCGAATTCTTCCGCGCCGACATGAAGCAGACACGGATTGCGATGGACAAGTTGACCACCGCGGCAGCGAAACTTCCGCCCCCGAGCAACTCTTCCGGGTTGCAGAACCGGTTGAAGGATCTGGAACAACAGTTCGAGAAATCTGGGGACTTGATCAAGGGCTTGAACGACATGGACCCGAAATCCCTGTTGAACGTACAAATTCAGCTTTATCAGCTCACGGGCAACATCGAGGTTATGTCCAAGGTCGTGGAACACATGACCTCCGGCGTGAAGACGATGTTGCAAACGCAAGTTTGACCGAGGCCTCTATGCGGAATGTGACAAGAGCGAAATTGTTCGGTCTGCTGGCGTTGGCTCTGGTTTTGCCTGGCTGCATGAGTCACGAGGTTGCCAGTGGACTTGGTGAGCAGGACGCGCAAGAGATCGTCGTAGTGCTGAAGGAGAACGGCTTGGATGCTGCAGCGGTTCGCAGCGCCGCAACCGATCGCAACGCTGGGCCAAGTTGGACCGTAACCGTACGCGGGGGGGCGCAGAACACCGTACTCGCTTGGCGTGTTCTCGAAGAGAGTGGACTGCCGCGACAAAAGGTCAAAGGGCTTGAAGAAGTGTTTTCCTCAACGGGGATGATCCCTACAGCGAGCGAAGAAAAAGCGCGGCTGCTTATGGCGCTATCGGGGGAACTGGGCCGTACTCTCAAGTCTGTGCAAGGGGTGGTCGACGCACGCGTGCAGATCGTTCTTCCGGATAATAGTCCGCTGCTTGACCGCAGCCAATGGAGTCCACCGACTACCTCGGTCCTGATCAAATATCGGGGTTCGCAATATCCCTTGACGCAGGAAGAAGTGAAGAACCTGGTGTCGCGCGGTGTTGAGGGACTCCAACCCGATAACGTCGCTGTCGTCTTCAAGCGCATCGAGCCGGTTCGAATGCCGTCGAATGGCCCGCTATGGCCTTTGTCTGATCAGTACGTTGTGATCGCAGCGTTCGCTCTAATGCTATTGGCGAGCCTCGGGTCGCTGCTACTGATCTTTCGTTTGCGGCGTGTTAACGCTGCGATTCGAGGGCTTGAAGCCCAAATCAAGGCCATGCCTGATCGTCCGCAGGTCGCAGCGTAACTCGAGCGAGTCATGAAGACACAACACTTGCCTGCGCGCGGCTTGGCGTTCACTTGTGTGGCTTTGGTGTTCCGACGAGAACGTCTCGATGAACTTTTGAAAGTCTTGCCGGCAGGCCGCCGAGGCGAAATCCAAGAGTGTTTGGCTGAAGCGTCCGGTTGGACAGAAGCGGAGTTGACGAAACAACTTACACTTCTGCGGCAGGCGGACATTGACGAGGCGGCGCGCCGGTGTGGCCAGTCGGGAATTGCCAGTGCAGAAATCCTGCCTGCTGCGTTCGAACGCTGGTTGCAAGCGCGCGCTGGGGAGTTTGATGACCGAGAAAATTATTAAGGCTCGGCCTGCAGCAGAGGGCAGTGCGGTTGTCGCTCCCAATATCCTCAAAAAGGACGTCTACGAGGCCGGTCTCAGCGCCCGCGAGCTGCTGAAGGCGGCCGCACAAAAGGCGCAGGCGCTCATCGAAGATGCGGAGCGGCGCGAGACGGCCATGCTCGAGAGTGCCCGCCAGGAAGGTTTTTCACGCGGAATCTCGGAATGGGACGCTGCTCTCGCGAGTGCGCGGCAGGCGCAGGAGGCGATGGACGCCAAGTACGAGCCTGAACTTATCCGCTTGGCTGTCAAGATTGCCGAGAAGATTATCGGTGAAGAACTGCGACTACGTCCGGAGACCATCGTGTCCATCGTGCGCGAGTGCTTGCGCGGCGTGCGTCACGAGCACAGTTTGACGCTGCGTGTGGCCCCGGTGGACCGTGACGTAGTACAACGCCAGCTTGATTCGCTGCACGAGCCGGGTTCGGGCCGTCGCATTCAAGTGATTGCGGATCCGGGAGTTTCGCGTGGTGGATGCATCGTAGAAAGTGTTGCAGGCGCGATCGACGCGCGATTCCAGACCCAGCTCGCGTGTCTCGAAGAAATTTTGCTCCGTCTTGCGGTGAGGCGCTAAGTGCTAATCGATTTTGGGAGGTATTTTGACGAAATCGAGCGCGCTTCGCCAGTCGAAGTACGGGGCCGTGTAAACGAGGTTGTGGGCCTCGTGGCGCGAGCGGCACTGCCGCAGGCTTTCGTTGGTGAGCTATGCCTCATCCACAACTTGCAGTCGCGAATTCCCACCAAGGCCGAAGTCGTCGGATTCCAAGGCGACGACGTTTTGCTGATGCCAATCGGTGAATTGACCAATATTGGCCCGCAAAGTGATGTGGAGGCCACGGGGGACTGTCTTATCGTCAAGGTCGGTGATGGATTGTTAGGGCGTGTGCTCAACGGGGTAGGCGAACCGATGGATGTCGATTCCGCGGGGCCGCTCGTCGTCACCGCCCAGGTTCCCGTTTACGCTACTCCGCCCCACGCTCTGCGCCGCCGCCGCGTCACGAGTCCAATCTCGATCGGCGTGCGCGCAATCGACGCCGTGCTCACGTGCGGTGAAGGCCAGCGCATAGGGCTGTTTGCCGCCGCCGGCGTCGGAAAGAGCACTCTCCTGGGAATGATCGCGCGCAATAGCGCTGCGGATGTCAATGTTATCGTGCTGGTCGGCGAGCGCGGCCGCGAGGTGCGCGATTTCATCGAGCAAGATCTCGGTCAGGAAGGACTGAAGCGCTCGGTTGTGGTTTGCGCAACCTCTAACGAGCCGGCGCTGGTCCGGCTGAAAGCAGCACACGTCGGCACCGCCATCGCTGAATACTTCCGAGAGCGCGGCGGGCGCGTCATGTTGCTGATGGACTCAGTCACTCGCTTTGCCCGCGCCCAAAGAGAGATCGGCCTGGCTCTAGGCGAACCGCCTGCCCGTGCCGGATACACACCCTCGGTCTTTTCCGAACTGCCAAAGCTGCTAGAGCGTTCCGGCAATTCGGACAAGGGCTCGATCACTGCCTTCTATACCGTTCTCGTGGCTGGCGACGACATGAATGAGCCGGTTGCGGACGAAGTGCGCTCGATCCTCGATGGACACGTGGTCCTTTCGCGCGAGTTGGCGGCTCGTGGACATTACCCTGCAATCGACGTGCTCGAAAGCGTCAGCCGTGCGATGAGCGCCGTAGTATCGAACGAACATTCCGCGGCCGCAGCGCGTCTACGCGAGATCCTGGCAACGTACGAGAAGAATAAGGATCTGATTCTGATCGGCGCTTACGAGAAAGGTAGCGATCGGCGCGTTGATTACGCCCTCCGAATGCTCGATCGCGTCAACCAGTTTCTAAACCAAGGTACACACGAGAAGACGGCGCTGTCTGAAGCCGCAGAAGCTCTTCAGGATTTGTTCGCCAATGGATAACCAGAACGCCTCCAGGGAGCATCTCCGGTGACGTATCAATATCGGCTGCAGCCGCTGCTCGATCTGAAACTGGAGCGCCGCGACAAACTCGTGCGGGTGCATACCGGACTGCAACGGGAGTTGGCAGTCGAGAAGCGGCTACTCGCGGAATTAGAACGCGAGCAGGAAGATCTGAATCTGAAACTTAACGCAGCGCTTCGGGCGCGCCTGAACCTGGGATCCGATGGCCAGGGCTACCATCTGGAACTCTATTCCCTGCACTTGCAAGGCTTGATCGGAGATGTTGAGGCCGGCAAAGATGCGGTCGCTGCACAGCGTGTCCGCGTGAGTGAATTCGAGGATCGAGTCGTAGAGGCACGAAACCAGGTTGTCGAAGCCGCCCGCGATGTGGAGGTTCTGAAAAAGCATCGCGAACGCTTGAAGCAGCGCGCACTCAAGGCGATCCAGAGGAAGGAAGCCCTCGAACAGGACGAGATCGGCAATGTCATCTTCAACCAAGGGAGGCCAAATGAAGGTCTCTAATGATGTCACCGGTTCTGCGGCGCCTTCGCGCCCCGTGGACACGTCGGCGCCGGATTCGAGAACATCCGGCTCGAAGTCGTCCGAAACGAAGAGCTTTGATGACGTTCTGGCGCGAAAGAACGCGGAGCGAAAAGCAGAAGACAACCTCGAAACGACCGATGGGACTGACTACCAGTTATCCCGGATGAGCCCTGTGCCTTTTTCAACGCTTCCAAACACTGACCTAGCTGCGATCGAAAAGCCGTCCAGTGGTGAATCCAAGGCTCCAGATTTTACGGCTCTGGTGCAGGAAATAGTCGTAGCCGCGGCGCCGGGGAAGGATCCCAACGTCGAGATCAAGTTTCAATCGAATACCCTTGAAGGCCTGAACGTCCAAGTTGCCAAGAAAGGTGACGAAATATCGATCCGCTGCCTGACGTCCTCTAGCTCGGTCGCGCAGCTTTTGACGCGGAACTCTGACCAGCTATCGCAGGGTCTCGCGTCCAAAGGCCTTCGCGTCGGTGTGATTCAGATTGAGACAGCGCCGGTTCCCTCGCGGCAAACTGGCTCGCGTTCAGCGCCGAGGGATGGCGGCCGAAACGGTACCGGGGACCAGCGGCAACCGGAGCAGCAAAAATGACTCTGAACCTGGGCCGCACCGATACCAAGTCTCCGGCACTGTTCGAATTTCAAGCATTAGAATCGTTCACATCCTCCGAGGCCTCTCTGTGGAATTGGTGGCAGCAATCGCTGGGCTGCTTCGAAGACTGGCAGTCGTGGATCCAGGACGCATGGGGCGACTTGTTGCTGGAGCCGGCAGGCTGGGAGATCGCCCTCACACAGTCACACTCCGTCGAATCCAGCGAGACACGGCAATACTGTTTTAAACAGCACGAGGTGCGGATCGGCCGCGATGGAGCAAACGACATTCTGCTGGATACCGTGGCCGCGGGGAACTGCCATGCGCGGATTTTTGCCGAGCAAGGGTGCTGTTTCATCGAAGACCTGGGAAGCTCCATGGGGACCTACTGCAACCAGCAGCGCATCCCTCCAAAGACGCGAAAGTGGTTGCGCCCCGATGACCAGATCGCGATCTTTCCGCATGTATTCAAGGTAAATCTCCGCCGACTGTGGACGCGGCAGCTCAATGTCGCGGTCTATGCGCACGCGGCGGAGAGCATGACTTGGCGTGAGTTTCAACACAGTTCGACGAGCGCGCGCACGAAGCTCGCGGTTTCAGTCCACCCGATCGGCGTGGCCCTCTGCCTCGAGCTCAGCCGAGTCTCTCTGATGGGCTTCATCGATCGGCTGTTGATGCCGCATGCCGAGACCCCGGCGTCCATCCTCGGCCCGACAGACCGAACGCTACTTGAGTTCATGATTCTCTGTCTTATCGAGCGAGCCAACCGGAAGCTGTCGTTTCCATTCCAGTTCGAGGCCAGCACGCTAAGCCCGCAACGATTCATAGATGCTGACGCGATGGGCGTTTGCCTGGCCTGCTCGGTTTCCGTCTTGGCCTCGACAGGGCCGCTGCGTTGGTTTGTTCCCTATCGAGCAATCGAAGCCATGCGTCGCGCCGCGCCTGCACTTCGGCCTTGTTCAACTCTCCAGTCCGTCTCCTGGCGATTCCCGGTCTCGATTGGTTCTGTAGACGTTTCCGTTGGCGAATTGGGCGGTCTAGAACATGACGACGTGTTGATTTTCGAACGCCGCCTCGAACTCCTCATGCCGGCGCGCTTCGATCGCGGTTGGAAGGCGGCCGCCGCGGACGAGCACGAGCCCGGCAATCTCAGTCACTTGGAACTTAGGGAGTACTTTGAAGTGGAATCTCTGAAGACGGAACACTCGCCGGTGGAGAACCCATCGGAACCAAATCGCGCCCCGGACCTGGATCAGCTTCCGGTGCGGGTTCACGTCATTTTGACCGAAAAGGAAATGACACTGGAAGAAGCTTCTGGCTTGACTCGCGGTGCGATTCTCGGCCTCAACTGCGACAAGTCGGGCACGGTCAGCCTCGCCGTAAACGGAAAGGTGCTAGGCGAAGGCCGGCTGGTCGAGATCGACGGCCATTTGGGCGTAAAGATCCTCTCGTGGAGGAGCGCGTGATCCCAGGACTCTGGCTTCTGCAGGCAAATGATCCCGCTAAGAATGTTAGCGGCATTGGTTCCAGCGGCCTGCTCGAATATCTGAAGCTCCTGTTTGTTCTCGGTCTAGTGTTGGCACTGGCATTCGTCGTTCTGCGAATCGGCTTACCCCGGATCAGAGGCGTCCAAAGAGTCGCCCGGGGTGCGATTCAGATCGCGGCGCAATATCCGCTTGAGCCGAACAAGAACCTCTACGTGATCCGAATCGGCTGCGCACACTTGCTGGTGGGCACGACAGATTCGGCGATGCACTTTCTTACTGCCCTGGAAACCGCCGATATCGAATCCGAATTGGCAAAGGCAGATCCGATTCAGCCGCGTGATTTCGCCGGACTCGTGCAGGCGTTCAGGCGGCGAAAGAATTCCTCTCCTCTGTGATGAAGTCTTTTTTCGCAGCTCTTTGCCTTGGGTTGCTGGCTCAGCCCGCATTTGCACAGGCTACTGGCGTTGGGTCGGGCCAGTTGTCGAACCCAGTCGTGCTGGTCATCGTGCTGGGGGCGCTCACCTTGGCGCCTTTCGTCTTGATGATGCTCACTTCATTTATCAAGATGTCAGTGGTGCTGTCGATCCTGCGCAACGCCATCGGCACGCAGCAGGTTCCACCCAATCCGGTGATCACCGGGCTGGCGTTCCTTCTCACCATCTTCGTCATGACGCCAGTAGCTCAGCAGATGTACAACGCGGCGGGAACTATTCCCAACACGCGCGACATGTTCTCCGAGGCGAGCGTGAAGAGCCTGTTCGATGCATCCGAACGGGGCAAAGAGCCGCTTCGCAAGTTTCTTTCCCGGCACTGCCACGCTCAAGATCGAACACTTTTCATGGAAATGGCATCTCGCCTGGAGCAGCAGCATGAGGGCCAACCGCCGGCCGCCGTTGATCGCGACGCGTTTCAGGTGCTTGTGCCATCCTTTGCCACGAGTCAGTTGAAAGAAGCATTTCAAATCGGATTCCTGATCTATGTCCCGTTCATTGTCATCGATATGGTGATCGCCAACATTCTTTTGGCGATGGGAATGTATATGCTATCGCCCGTCGTGATCTCGCTTCCGTTCAAATTGCTTTTGTTCGTGCTTGTGGACGGTTGGTATCTGGTGGTGAGAGGTCTGGTGCTGAGTTACGTATGAGGAAGCTTCGATGAACGCAGAGTTAACCCTGCGAGTTGCCCGCGAGGGACTGGTCCTGGTGCTGCTGATCTCCGGCGGTCCGATGCTGGCCAGCATGCTAGTGGGATTTGTGGTCGGCATCTTTCAAGCCACTACGCAGATCCAGGAACAAACGCTGAGTTATGTACCCAAGCTGATTGCCGTTTTCCTCAGCCTTTTGGTGATGGGGCCTTGGATGCTGATGCAGGCGGTACGCTTCGCGCGGCTGCTGCTCGAGAGCATCGCCATGGTTCACTGAGGCTGGTGAACATCCATGGGTCTTCTTGATGCGTTGCAGCGAATCGTCCACGACCTAGGCTACCGCGGCGACGTGTCGGACTTCATTGTTGTATTCGGATTGGCATTGGGACGGGTTGCCACGGCGATATCTCAGGCGCCGTTTTTCGGCGGTGAAACGGTCGCGACTAACATAAAGGTCGGCCTCAGCGTCGTGGTGACTTCGTTGCTGATGCCGACCCTCGCGCGGACTGCGACAGCGCCCCACGATCCATTGCTTGTTGTGGCCCTGCTCGTCAAAGAGGTCATGCTTGGCCTGCTCATTGGGTTCATCGCCCAGTTGCTGTTGTATGCAGTGCAAGCCGCCGGAGCCTTGATCGACGTGCAGCGCGGCATGGATCAGCCCGGCCTGTACGCGCCGCAACTGGCCAGCAATCTCTCGATTACCGGTCTTTTTCAATTCCAACTCGCGCTCGTGCTTCTCTTCTTTCTGAACGGACACCTGATCTACCTTCGCGCTTTGGCGGACAGCTTCGCCCGCCTTCCCCTTTTTAGCTTTCCGTCTCTCAAAGATCCGGCTTCCGCTGCGCAACTGATGGGACAGATCAGCGGCCAAGTCTTCGTCATCGCCATACAGCTGAGCGGCCCAGTATTGATCACTCTGTTTCTGACAGACGTAGTCTTCGGAGCGATCAACAAAATCGCGTCTCAGGTAAACGTCAGCCATGAAAGCCTGCCAGTCAAAGCATGTGTTGGCCTCCTGATCCTGGTGCCGTCAATTGTCTTTATCTTCACTCGTACCGGCGAGCTCCTGAGCCGGATGATCTGGAACATTTATGACGCCTTGGCGCACGTGGTATGAGAAGCAGACAACTTTCCGCCAGACGCGCTCGATAAGGAGATGAGGCCTTAGTGCCGGAGCAAAAGACTGAAAAACCGACGCCCAAGAAAATACGGGACGCCCGCAAGAAGGGGCAGGTCTCAAAGAGCCGAGACATAACACAGGCGCTCCTGTTCCTCGCACTAACTGGGGTGCTCACAGTTGGAGGACCGGCGGTCGTGACAAGGGCTGAGGAGTTCTTCGTCGATTCATTTCGCGCCGAACTCCTGACTGGCGAATTAAGGCCAGACGAACTAGTTCATCGGTTGGGCCTTGCCGGAGAGCGCGTTCTGCTTCTTTCCGCGCCATTTCTGGCAGCCGTGGCGGTGGTCGCCCTGGCCGTCGAGTTCTTCCAGGTTCAGGCGCTATTCGCTCCGGAAGCGATTCAGTTTAAGTTCGAAAAACTAAATTTCATCAAGGGGCTCGAGAACATGTTCTTCAAGCCCAAGACGTACCTGGAGCTCGCAAAGAACCTCGTTAAGTTTCTATTGGCGAGCGGATTGCTCTACTTCACAGTTCAAGGATCGCTGCGCGACCTCATTTTGAGCGCCCGGGCGAATCCCCAAGCATCCGCGGAACTCGCCGCGTCGCTAATGTCGAAGCTTTTGGTCCGGATGGCGATCCTCTTCTTTTGCCTGGGCGCAGCAGATTTTTTCTTGCAGAAGAAGCTCTATCTGAAAGAGCTTATGATGACCAAGCAGGAACTGAAGGAGGAATACAAAGAAGAAGAAGGCGACCCTCACATTCGTCGGGAACGGCGCCACCTGCATCAGCAGATTCTCGCGCAAAGCATGATTCAAAACGTTCCCCGCGCCGATGTCATAGTGGTCAACCCCACCCATCTGGCAATCGCGATCCAGTATGACGAGTCCTCGATGAATGCGCCGCAAGTGACCGCGAAGGGCCAGGAAAAAATGGCAAGAAGCATTCGCGTACTGGCCGAGAAGAGCGGCGTACCAATAACACACAATGTGCCGTTAGCCCGCAGCCTCTTTCAAGTGGAACTCGGAGGTGAAGTCCCTGAGGCCTTATACGAAGCCGTGGCGGAGGTTCTGAGTTGGGTTTATCAATTGGCGCAAGCCGAGCGGGCATAAGCGCTCTAGGAGATGACACGATGCGAGTAAGTTACACATTGCCCGGTTTTTTGCCCGCAGAAGCAAGCCCCGCGGAGAGTATCCGCGGCGCCGACAGCCCATTCCGGACCCTCTTACCCTTGCCGCCTGCTCCGCGTTGGGCGGACTGGAAAAGCCTGCTGCGCCTCGATCAGCCTGCCGCCACCGCCTCAACCATTGGGCCGCCTCCACGTCCTGCGAGCTTCGACGTCTCGGACGCCGCCTCTCAGCGCTGGATGTGGCGCCAGATGCTGAACCGTCTAGTAGCCGCCTTTGAGGATCAGTCTTCTGATACAAACCACCCGGGAGCAAGCGCCGGTTTGAATGGGCAAGCAGCAAAAAACGGCATGGCCGGCCAGACAGGAAGCGGCAGCCGCGCTGCCCAACGAATGCTCGCGTTACTCGTTCAGATGCGAGAGGCGGAGGACGAGGTCGCCGGTAAACACCTGGCGGAGCCGGAAGGCTAGACATGCGGAATCTCAATTGGAGTGAGGAAGAGATTTACCTGATCGCTGAGCGCGGCCACTCGTTCCATCTGGAAGGACGTTATCGGGAAGCGTGTGTCATCTTTCAAGGATTGATAGCTGTCGATCCGGAGAACCGCTACGTAGCGGAGTCACTGGCCGCAGCCTGGCTGGCTCTCGGAGAACACCAACGCGCGGTCGAACAACTGAACATCCTGCTTACCAAGCAGCCAGCTGATTTGGCCGTGCGTGCCAGGCGCATGGAAGCGTACTTAATGGGCGGAAATTTCGCGGCCGCCATCCAGGATTTTGAGTTCCTTGAGCACTTACTGCCAGCGCACGAGGTTCGCCGCCTCGAGCTCAGCCTGGAATCCTGGGCCCGCCGGACCGCCAGGCCGGATTTGCCCGATTGAGTTTCGATAATTAAGCAACAATCCCTAACCGCTCGCCGATAACTAGGCGCGATTGGAAAAACCAATCTAATCATAAGGAGACATAAAAAATGGTAACCGTTAATCCCGCACAAGCCAACGCTGTCACACCTAGCGCCCAAATCGGCATTAGCACTGAAACGAAGCCGCACGCCCAAATGTTTGTGAGCGCGAGCGAGCCGGTGACCGCGGTTTCGACTGCGACGCTATCGCTCCAGGCGTCACCGGCCGCGTTTACGCTTTCGACTTCGCAGGCACCGCTGGCTCAGGACCCAAGTCAATTGGCAGTTTCGGTGGCTCCGGTCACTGGCGGCCTGGGTGCGCTGCTCGACAGCCTCGACACATCTGGTACCAGCGATCAAGTCAATAGCCTGATCCAGCAGGCACAGCAAGCGGCCCAGTCGGGAGATGGCTTGACCGCTCAGAAGGATATGGCTCAAGCCCAGCTTCTCTTCGAAACGATGTCGACTATTCTCAGCACGATCACCAACATGCAATCGGAAGCGGTCAGAAACTCAAAGGTCCAATAATTGAACCAGTTCCGCTCATTCTTCACTAATTGGCTGGCGCCAAGTCCCCGCTTGGCGTCCAGCCTTTTTTCTGCATTTTCCCGAAAAAATTGTCAGCACAAGCAACACCGGCGGCAAAGCTTCGATAACTAGTCGATTGCAAAATGCAATGGATTCATAAAGGAGACATAACATGGTAACCCTCAATCCCAACATGTCGAGCGCCGGCGGAATCACTTCAGCGTCAGGCGTAACGGACCCGGCGGCTACTGGCAATCAAACCCCCAGCTCGCCGTTTTCTACACCTCAACCATTCAACATCAGCTCAATTCCCGCCCCGACTGTGACAACTGTGGCCCCATTTACGCTGACGAACTCGCAATCCTCATCGAATGCGACACCAGGTCAGGTGGCAGCCTCTGTCACTCCGATCACCGGCGGACTGGGCGCATTGCTCAGTAGCCTCGACACCTCCGGGACCAGCGATCAAGTCAACCAACTGATCCAGGATGCACAATCAGCGGCCAGTTCGGGAGATGGACTGACCGCTCAAAAGGACCTGGCGCAAGCTCAACTTCTTTTCGAGACGATGTCGACCATCCTCAACGTGATTACACAAATGCAATTGGAAGCGATCAGAAACTCGAAGGTCCAGTAATTCGATAGGGCGCTAAGGAGCTTGATATTCAAATGGAAAATGTAGGGATTCAAGTGAAAGAAGCGGGTCCGGTTAGTTTGAGTCAGATGTTTGGCTTAGCCAAGCAGGACATCGAAGCGATCGCGGTGGTCGGTTTTCAGCTCTACGAGCAAGGAAAAACCACCGACGCCGAGACGATTTTCAACGGTTTGATCGCGCTCGACAGTCAGGTCTACTACGGCTACGCCGGGCTCGGCGCCCTCGCGCTGGTACAGGAAAAACTGGATGATGCCTCGCGTTGGCTGACCCGCGCCGCCGAGCTCAATCCGGAAGACCCCGCAGTCTACGCTAACCTCGGCGAAGCCTTCTTGCGTCAAGCCAAGTTCGACCGTGCCGCTGGGGCGTTTCAAAAGGCCCTGACGCTCGATCCGGCAGAAACCAATCCGAGCGCGAACCGCGCCCGAGCGATGCTAACCGGCATGCGCTTCGTGCTCCAACAAGCGGAGCCGCCTCAGGTAGCGGCGGCTAAATAGCTCTTTCCGTACAAGGCGGCTTAAGTAACGTCCAGCCGGAATCCCGAGCCAATCTTCAATTCGTGCCAGAAAAATTACAAAAACGACTCAAGGATCTCCAACAGGGATTGCTCTCGAACGACGTCGCCGGCGTTCTAGCCCGGTTCAGCGACCTCATCCTGGTCGTCTGCGTTGGGGCCATGGTGGGGATGATGATCGTTCCGCTACCCACCTGGCTGCTCGATCTGCTGCTGAGCGTCAACATCACCATAGCCGTGACTGTATTGATGGTGTCGATATATATCTCGAGTGGCGCCAAGCTCGCAACGTTCCCGACCATTCTCTTGATCACAACGCTGTACCGCCTTTCATTGGATGTCTCCGCCACGCGGCTCATCCTGCTGCAGGCCGACGCCGGCGCGGTTATCCGATCTTTCGGCGAGTTCGTAGTAGGCGGCAACTTCGTCGTGGGCGCGGTGATCTTCTTGATCATCACGCTGGTCCAGTTCATCGTGATCACCAAAGGTTCGGAGCGTGTTGCTGAAGTGGCTGCCCGCTTCACCTTGGACGCGATGCCGGGCAAGCAGATGAGCATCGACGCCGACATGCGTTCCGGCATCATCGACTTTCGCGAGGCACGCGCGCGTCGCGAAGCGCTCTCCCGCGAATCGCAGTTCTACGGTGCTATGGACGGCGCGATGAAGTTCGTCAAAGGCGACGCCATCGCCAGTATAGTCATCACGCTGGTGAACATCGTGGGTGGTTTGATCATCGGTGTTGCGATGCGCGGCATCTCCTTCGCCGAAGCCGTGGAAACCTACACGATTCTGACCATCGGCAACGGACTCGTATCGCAGATTCCAGCTTTGCTGATCTCGATTTCCGCCGGAATGGTGGTCACAAGGGTGGCTTCAGAAGCCGACGACACCAACCTCGGCAAGGAAGTGGCCACGCAGGTGCTTGCTCAGCCCAAAGCCATCGCAGTTACTGCCGGCGTGATCTTGGCGATCGCCTTGGTGCCGGGGCTGCCGAAGATCCCCTTCTTTTTCCTGGCTGCAACCACGGGCACGATCGCCTGGGGTCTCTTCCGCACTAAAGCGCGTAGCCAGCTCCAGGACAGCCCGGTCGCGGGCCGCAGCAAGGCGGATCTGGTCGCCGAACCCGACCTGAGCGCAACCGTCCCCCTCATGTTGGAAGTCAGTCAAGACATCTCGCCCTGGCTCGACCTGGCAGGCGAGGCCGGCCGCGCCTTCTTTAACACCCTGGTCGACATCCGAAAGAGCTTGTACTTCGAACTCGGCGTGATTTTCCCGCCTCTTCAGGTCAACGGAAATCAGCCCCTCGAGCCGAGCTCTTACCGCATGTGGCTCAATGAAGTCCCGGTCGTTTCCGGACGGATTCGCATCGACGCCGTCTTAGTCAACGACTCCGCGCGGAACATCCTTATATATGGTCTCTCGGGAGAGGACGCCAAAAACCCGGCGACCGGTAAGCCCGCCTCCTGGATTCCGCGAGACCAGTTGGAGCGGGCGCGTATTGCCGGCTTGCAGGTCTGGGACACCCACGAGATTCTGCTCATGCATGTGACCCAGTTCCTGAGGAAACGTGCCGGCGAATTCCTGGGCTTGCACGAAGTGCAATGGATGGTAAACCGGCTGAAAGACTTTTACCCCGCACTTGTCGATGCGGTCTGCCCCAAGCCGGTCTCCTTGCTGCAGCTTACCGAGATCCTTCAGCGCCTCGCCGAAGAAGGGATCTCGATTCGTGATCTGAAGTCCGTTTTCCAAGCTTTAGCGAAGTGGGGCAACATCCATCAAGACGTGGCCACCCTGACGGAACATGTGCGCGCTTCGATGAAGGAGAAGATCTGTTTCCAATTGGCCGGCGGGAAATCGGTGTTGTATGTTTACCAACTGGATCCCGAAATTGCTGAGATGTTCCGCAACAGCATTCGGCATGGCGCCAGCGGCCCCTACCTGTCGATGGATCCGGCAATGATTCAGCAGGTGATGGACGCAGGTAATGCCCAATTCGGTCAGCTCCCCGCCACCGCGCAAAACCCGGTCATTTTGTGCGACGCTGACATCCGGCGGTATGTGAGCCGACTGCTCGAATACAACTGCCCGGACATTTCCGCCATTAGCTACGACCAGCTTTCCCACCAGGTCACTGCCTATCCTTTGGGAACATTGGCATTGGTTCAGCCCGGCAGGGCGGCCAACGCGACTCATCAGAAGATAGGCCAGGCCCCAACATTGGAGCCGCAACTCAACGCTTGATCCATATGACCGACGACAAATCAAACAACACACGAACCGGCGCCCCAGCGAACAAGCCCGCCGCGGCGAAGACGGCTCATTGGTGCTCTTTCCCTGCTTTCGAGTGCCTCTTGGAACAGGAACATCCGGTTCTTCTCGATCGCGTTAAGGCAACCTGCCGCCAGCTCGACTCGATTCTGAAGCAGGGGTCGCCGCACGAAAAGAACCGCGCGCAGAAAGCACTGATAGCCTACAGAAGAACCCTCGAACTCTACCAGGAGCTGGTGAAAAACAGAAACGAAATTCTTTTACAAGCAGGCAACCGAGCCAGAGCTTCTCACGATAAGTAGGTCGGAAGGAAAAAGACATGACGAATAACCCAAATGTACCGCCGGCTGGAAGCGGGTCCTCTGTTGACGACATCCTGAAAATCGCAAATCCAAGCAGGACGGGCCCCTCGATTCGCGGCGTCTTCGGATCGATCCTAGGCGGGCTTGGCAACTTCGCATTTCCCGGACTCGGTACGGCGATCGGCGGTGCAATTAGCGGAGCTGCATTGGGAGCCTCGTTGCCAACCCTTGGGGGCCAGACCACCCAGTTCCTGCAGCTCCAGCAGAAGATCGAGCAAGAAAGCTTGGCGTTTGAAACGGCCTCCACGGTGCTGAAAGTGCGTCACGACTGCGCACTGGATGCCGTGAAGAACATGGCTACTTAGAGGCCCCTATGAGATGGAATGTCAATCACTCACGGGAAGAGATCGGCTTTCTGATGGAAGCCAGCCTGATTTATCGTGACTCCGGTCGGTTTGCCGAGGCACGAGAGGTGCTCGAAGGAGTCCGAGCGCTGCTTCCGCACGCTGAAACTGCATCGGTGATCTTAGGCACTGTGAGTTTGCTGCAGGCTGACTTTGACGGCGCTGCCAGGCAATACAAGCAGGCGCTCGATCTCAATCCCAGGAGCGCCCACGCTTTCGCGCATCTCGGGGAGTTGGAAATCCTCCGGCTGAATAAGGATCAGGCGGCGAAGTACTTGAAGGAAGCCATCAGGCTGGATCCGCGAGGAGTCTACGGCACGTTCGCCCGCAGCCTGTTGGAGTTTGGCGCCGCAGTTCAGAATAAGGACTAATAAATTAAGGATAAGGGACGGTGTAGCCATGGAAATCAAACCCACTGGACCAGGAGGCCCGCTGCCTCCAGTTTCCGGCAAAGACCAGGCCGTCAAGAAATTTTCCCCAACCAGCGAACCGCCGGCCACGTCCGGAACTCCCACGCAGGCCTTCAAAACGATTACTACAGGCGAATTTCACAAAGCCGATTTGCAGGATTCCGCCAAAGTGGACGAGATGCTTTCGGGCTGCTCGGGTGAATTGCTCTTGTCCGCACTCAACCGAACTGGTGGAAAGGTTTCTGATACTGAGAGCGCCAACCTGACCGGGTTCATCAAGAACGATCCCGTGATCAGAGGAAAATTGCTGAACTATCTGGAACGGGTCCTCCCTTAACGTGGACATTGTTCTCAAAGTCAAATCGAAGTCGGACGGGCTCGTTCAGAGCATCCGCCACTCCGTCACCGCTCCCATGATTCTCGGAAGAGGTCCCGATAGCGCCGTCCCGCTAGACGCACCAGGTATCTCCCGGGAACATCTGGAAGTGTGGATCGATAGTGGATCGCTATTCTTGACGGACCTCAGCAGTAACGGCACCTGGCTGAACGGTGCTCGAATGCCTCAGCGCCGAAGAAGCAAGGTCAAAGAAGACGACGTGATCGAGTTGCCTGGATACGAGCTCCAGTTTGCACTGGGAAGTGCGGAACCGCCGGCGACGACGGCGCTGCCTGGCGCTATTGCGACGAATGTACGCCGCCCTAGAATCGCCGCCCCCGAATCACCTTCGCTCGCCACGTCTTTTTCCGGTCTGGAGATGTTTCTACTTGCAGTGGCATTGGCCAGCGCCGCGTTGCTGTTTTTTTATCTCACTTCTTGACCGCTGCCCAATAAGCGCGAACCCGCATTGCCAGGAATCACATCACACCAAGCCCACGACCATCTCGAAAAAACGCAGGCTTACTGTTAACGCCCTGCCCCGAGATGGGTACTGCTTGCAGACATGTCGGCTGCTGTGACGGATTATTCGTCACCCATTGCATGCAGCGCTGCAGTCGCTATCGCGGACTCGTCCAAGAGGCTGGTGCCGATGCTTGCATAGGCTGGTCCGACACATTCGGGCAGCTTGTTAATGCTCGTTCGTTGGGACAGTCACCCGTCTACCGAGGAATACGCTCATCTGGTTAATCCGATCGGATACCCGAATATCGCTGCTGTTTTGCGGCCGACCAGAGTGTTCCAATCCGGGACGTGTTTTTCTGAAGGCCAAGGAGTGGCTGCGGTATCAAGCTGGCGAGCGGATCTTTGAAGGACCCAACAGCTTTGCAAAGATTCAAGTCGAGTGAATCAACTATCGGCACCGGCCAACAAAAACGGCGATACTCGCGGAACAGCGAGTAGATCGCGGTGTGGCGCTCTTACAGCTGAACAAATGACTCACTGCCGCTGACTGAACTCGTCACAGCGGTCGGGTGAAAGCGGCTCTCAATAAAGCAACGGGGCGAACCAGATTGACTGGCCGCCCCGCGCACTCGAACCGTCGCTCTTCTTCGGTTACCAACTGAAAAGATCGGCGATTGCGTGTCCGACATCCGTCACTGAATCCACCACGGCGTGCGCAGCTCCGCTGCCCAGATCTTCAGCGGCGTCGCCCAGCTTGTCGAGTGCTTTGCGACCGTCTCCGTGGGCCAGATCCTCCAAAGAGCTTCCAACGTCGTCCATGGACTCACCGATGCCGTTGCCTACATCGGCTAGGGCTGCGCCAGCGCCCCCGACCACGTCCGTTATAGGTAAAACGAGGTTCTGCAATACTGGGACTCCGCTTACCTTGCTTTGAAGCCAGCTCGAACCGATTTGCAATCCCGCGCCGATACCGCACATCACGGTCTGAGGAATGCCGCCGGCTACTTCGCTAACACCGTGCAAGAAACTGGGCAATTGGTTCCCGGGACCGGCCCAGCGATCCCAGCCGTTCAGGATGTTTGCTACGCCGTTCAACGTACCTTGCGTACCTTGAATGCCCGAGTTTGCACTGTTGAAAATCGAGTCAGTCCCCTCAGGAAGGTTTGAACCCGTCGCGCCGTACGCTTGATAGTAGTTGTGGTATCCGCCCGGGACGTTCCCCCACATCTTCTCGAAATCCGAGACCGACATCCGCTGCTCAGTCCCGCGAATGGGATCGTGGTAGACAACGTAGTCCTCGCCGCTAGAAGGATCCGTGCCATAACCAGTGATAGCTATATAGTGCAAGCCGCTCACGCTGAAGTTGCCGTTTGACGCGCCGTCCATCACCGGAACGCTTCTGTCGCCCTCCACCAGTGCCTGCACGGCGTGTCCAGCATCGATCTGATGCTTCACCTGATCCCACGTCCCGTTGTTGTACTCTTCCGCCTCCAGGCCGTTGTCGCGCGCAAATTGGATCATGTCTTCGGGCGCTGTGAAAGTATCGTCCCGCCGGATCGCCTTATCGATATCCGACTGGGTCATGGTCTTGCCCAGGTAGGTCATAATCTCTGCCAGCGTGGTGGTCCCGCACCCGTTCCCTTGCTGAATGTAGAACGGCATGTTCTGGATATTGGGCAGCAAGGTTGTGCCGTTTACATCGACGCTCGGGGTTTTGATCGCCGGCCGAACAAGTGCCGGCGAACCGATTGCCGGAAGACTCGATGCGGTTAGGTTCTGGAACGCAGCAGTCGGCTGATAAAGCGGCCTTCGCGTGCTCGTTTCTACCGTACCGTTCTCCTCGGCCTGCACCAGCGTCGTCGGGATTCTGATTCCTGTAATTTCATTGATGCGATTCATTAGGATGCCTCTCTTTGTTTGGTTCGCTTTATGAAGTCCGAAGCTCACCCGAGTTATCGCGCTTTCCAGCGGAAAGTTGTTGCAGGAAGACAAAAAGGGCGGCCAGGATGATTGGCCGCCCGGGCGAATTAAAAATGCGCCGACTGCAGTGCGTCTTACCAGCTGAAGAGATCTTCGATGGCATGCCCGACGGAACTCGCTGCGTCGGTGACGCTGTGGACTACTCCGTCGCCAAGATCTTTTCCTGCGTCACCAAGCTTGTCGAGCGCCTTGTGCCCGTCCCCGTGGAGAAGATTCGAAGCAGCGCTGCCGAGGTCGTTCATTGATTCGCCGACGCCGTTGGCCAAGTCGGCGGCTCCGCCCGCAACGCCACTCACCAGGTCTGTGAATGGTTGAACGATGTTTTGGAGGACCGGAATCCCGCTGACTTTATCGTGCAGCCAGGACGTGCCATCCTGGACCACCTGGCTTACAAAGCAAAGTCCCGCCTGTTGAATCCCGCCAGCGAATTCGAAGGCGCCATGCACCATGTCCGGCAGAGTCGCTCCTTTTGCGCTAAAGAGATTCCACCCGTTCTTTAAGTTCGCGGCGCCGTTCAAAGTTCCCTGTGTGCCTTGAATCCCGCCGCCGGCATTCTGAAAAGCGTCATCGCCGGGAGGGAGGTTTGAACCCTTCGGTCCGTAAGCTTGGAAGTAGTTGTGGAATCCGTCTGGAACGCTGCCCCAGGCCTTTTCGAAATCTGAAACAGACATTCGCTGCTCCGTCCCTAAGTTGGGATCGTGGTAGGTGATGTATTCCTCACCTGTGGAAGGATCTGTGCCATAGCCAGTAATGTTGATGTAATGCAGGGCGTTGCCATCGACGGCGCCGAGGAAATGGTTCTCAATCAAGGCCTGGACCGGATGCCCTTCATCGATCTGCTGCTTTAACTGATCCCAACTTCCGTTGTTGTATTCTTCGGCTTCCAAGCCGTTGTCGCGGGCAAAGCGGAGCATGTTCTGGGGCGACGCGTCGCCTATACCTTTCTCGACATCCGCCTCGGTCATTGACTTGCCCAGATACGTCATGATTTCCGCCAGGCTCGTATCACCATTGGAGTTGCCGGTCTGGACGTAGAACGGCATGTCGCCGAGATTCGGCAGGGTTGTATCGCTCGGTGTAATCGCCGGAGCAGCCTTCTCGACCCTGACGGAAACCTGCGAATTGGGTTTTACGAGTTGAGATTGGAACATGACAGCAGGCCGGTACAGCGTACGCGTGGCGCTGGCTTGCTGCTGGCCGGCCTTCGCCTCCACCGGCGAAGTGAGCGTTTGCGATACTGCGAAATCATTAACAATCTTCATATATGACTCCTTTAATAAGGGCTTTCTGAAATCCAAAGAAGCTCGCACCAGTTGTCGAACGTTGCAAACGAAAGTTGCGTTTTGCGATAGAAAGCAAAACGGGGCGGCCAGTGATGACTGACCGCCCCGCGTCCGCGTCAACTGCCCGATATTTTGCCTACCAGCTGAACAGATCCTCGAGAGCGTGGCCGACGCTCTTCGCGCCGTCCACCAAGCCGTGGTAAGCTCCACCGACCACGTCTCCCGCTACATCCTCCAGCTTTTGGACAGCCTTGTGCCCGTCTCCATGGATAAGATCTTCGGCAGCTCCTCCCAGATCGTTCGCGGTTTCGCCGATGCCGTTCGCCAGATCGGCAACGATCGCGCCCACCCCTCCGACGAAATCGGTGATTGGTTGGACAATCTGTTGCAGCACCGGTATTCCCGCGACTTTGTCGTGGAGCCAACTCGCGCCTGCCTGCACCGTGCCACCGGTTGTGCAGAAGCAGAACTGCAACGCGCCCCCAACCAATTCAAGACCGCCGTGCAAGAAGTCCGCGAAGCTTGTTCCATTTCCAAACATGCGATCCCACCCGTTCTGGATGTTGGCAAAACCGTTCAGCGCGCCCTGTTGGCCTTGAAGGCCGGTGTCAGGGTCGAAAACACCGTTGCTCCCGGGAGGCAGGTCCGATCCCCCCGGGGCGTAGACCTGCATATAGTTTTGGTATGGCCCGCCAACACTGCCCCAGAGTTTCTCGAAATCCGAACGCGACATCTGCTGCTCGGTTCCGGTTTGCGGATCGCGATAAGTGATGTACTCTTCGCCGGTATTGGGATCCGTGCCGTGCCCTGTGATGGTGATGTACCGAATGTCGTTGCTGCTGACGGCGCCGGGCGTCCCACCCCAGCTGAGCGCGGCTTGCACCGGGTGACCTTGGTCGATCTGCAACGTCAGGTCCTCCCACGTGGCATTGTTGTATTCTTCGGCGTCCAATCCGTGGTCACGCGCGAATTTGAGCATGTCTTCGGGCGAGGCCGCGGATTCGTCGTTACGCTGAATCTCTTTGTCGATATCGGCCTCAGTCGTGGGCACGCCGAGATAGGTCATGATTTCGGCCAGTGTCGTGGTGCCACCGCTGAACGGTTCACTCTGTTGCAGCAGCGGCATCTTGTCGAGATTCGGCAGACTCGTGTCTAGGGGTGTGTCTGCAGGACTCGCAGCCGCCATAGAGGCGCTGGCTGGAGTGCTGAAATTCGATACCAGGCTCAGAACGGCAACCTGCGCGTTCGGCTTCTGCGCCGGGAATTGGGCCAGCGCGCCGGACTGATACAACGTTAACTTTGCATTGGTCGCTCGCGGGCTCGCATCTAGGTTCACCGCCGGACTGGCGACCTGGTATCCTGCTAAATTACTAATAATTTTCATATCATTCCTTTGTCAACCTGATGTTTCTAAACTGCTCGAACCAGTTGTCGCCATTTCAGCTGGAAAGTTGCTCCTGCTAAAACGAAGCGGGCGGCCAGGATGACTGACCGCCCGCTTTTGAGAGCTTTTTCTCCTCTTACCAGCTGAAAAGATCGGACACAATATTCTTGACTGTGTCCGCGGCATCCTTGACGGCGTCCACGGCCCCATGAACCGCGTCTTTCCCGGAGTCGTAGACGTCATGAAGGAACTCACCCCCGTTTCCATGCCAAAGAGCTACGAGCCCGCGGCCAGTGTCGATCAAGGGCGCTCCGACACCATCGGCAAGGTCAGCGTATTGATTGCCGAAGCCGAGAATGGCGTCTCCGATCGGTTTAACAACATTTTGCACCACGGGAATCCCATTCGCCTTGTTGTTGATCCACCGGCCGGTTATTTGATAGACATTTTGGTAACCACTTTCAGCCGAGGCTGGCGTGACGTCGGGGCTCGCAACCGAAGCCTGCGCAATCGGCCGCGAAGCCGTGGTTTGGGCCGATGCGCTGGATTGATAGAGCGGCGCCTTTGCATTGACCGTTCGCGGACTCGCATCTGCCTTCACCGCCGGATTGGTGGCCTGGTATCCTGCAAAATCACTAATAATTTTCATATATTGTTCCTTTTTCAGGCTCCCTGATGTATCTAAGAAGTTCGACCTAATTGTCGCGATTTTCCCGTGGAAAGTTGCTTCTGCAAAAGCGAAGCGGGCGGCCAAGATCGCTGACCTCCTCGTCTTGGCAGAGCTTCTCTCCTGCTATCCGCTGAAAGATGCAAATGGCGCGTCGTCGACTGGACTCGCTGCATCTCTGGCTGCAACCAATCGCCTGCGTCTCCACTGGGGAATCCGGGCAAAGCTTAACGCGATTCCGGCACGAGCTGAACCGTATTCCGGGCTGATTCTGAACGCCATTCTGGGATGAAGGTGAACACGGCTCCGTGCTGAAGATGAACACTTTTTCAGCCGCCCCGGAATGGTGTTCGACTTCCTGGGAGCGTTTCCCACAGACAAGCGGCGCTGGACATCATGTCCGGCAAAATGGCCTCCCGTAGGGAGGATCAGATTGCCAGCAAGGAAAACGTCAATGCGCAGAATGACCCATGTAAGGCACACGCGACGGCATCCCTTGATGCTGATAACTTCTGTCCGGCGAAAACATCCACGCGCTAACCAATAGTCCCAGCAATCCCGCACACACTAGCGCGGTGGAGGACCAAATCACATTGCCTGCCGGTTTTCCTCAACGGCGTTCAATACAACCAATGCGGAATCGCCCCGATGTACGCCGCCAACCGAGTCTCCCGCGTTGTGTGCTGCACGACCTCGCCATTGCGCGCCGACACGTATACCTGCTCACCATCGGGCCATGAAAATAGGAACATTGGCCGCAACTCGCGGTATTAGCCGCTCACAGTCTACTGATCCGGCTCGCTAATCGCCTTCTGGATGCGCTCTCTCGGCGGGCTGTTTCGTCCACCGCGCGGCCACTCGAAGAGCAACGTCCTCGTTTACGGCATTGAGAACCTCCCCGGTGTCGGCAAAGACGATTCCGCGTTTGCGGCCGGCTCTAAAACGATAGGCGGGACGGGCGATCTAGTACGCTAATGTCGGCGCTCTCAAGTCCACCGGCCCATCGCAACTGGCCGTAAGCAGTCGCAGGAGAAACGCGAATCGGACCGGGGTCGATCCGCCGGCACGCAACCCAGTCGGCGCAGACAGTGTGGATCATTGAGAGAATACGACATCCACCCAATAGTTCGTGGAGCGATATGTGCTTTGCGGAAACGCCGGAGTCGAGCTGTAGACATAAACTCCGTTCGGATCTACCCCGTTGGCAGGCGCATGCAAGGGTACATTGTCCACGCCCGCTGAAGTAAAGTAGTTCAGGTTATAAGAAAAATATCCCGACGTCGTGTGATAGGCAGCTATATAGGCTGTATTCGCGGAGATCGGTATCGGGCTGCTGAAATTCATTTGCTGCCAACCTGAACCCGTCTCGCCAGTGAAAACCACCTGTCCCAGCAAAGTGCCGCTCGCAGTCCATAGTTGCCCAGTGTCTGTGCCCGTATCTGACGAATTCTTGAAGAACCGAATG
>Ga0126371_10000653_pt1 | contig 28919 bp, 24 predicted proteins | sample PanSoiMetaPlot_4_FD_110145 | JGI IMG/M metagenome (GOLD analysis project Ga0126371, IMG submission 110145) | Tropical forest soil microbial communities from Panama - MetaG Plot_4 | ecosystem: Environmental > Terrestrial > Soil > Tropical forest > Bulk soil | place: Panama | collected 2016-02-17 | reverse complement strand
GCCTCTCCCGACGGCAAGAACCAGGTCACCCTGCAGATCGACAGCGTCGGCCATCTCCGGTACTCCCTGTCCCGAAACGGCCAGGAGCTCGTTCAACCCTCACTGCTGGGCATGCAGTTCACCGGACAGCCCGCCTTGCGGGATTCGCTTCGGATCGCGGACACGACCAGAGCCACACACGACGAAACGTGGACTCAACCGTGGGGCGAGCTGTCGCGCGTCCGCGAGCACTACAACGAAATCTCCGCATCAGTCGAGGAGAGAACGGCACCGAACCGAAAATTCGTCGTGCGCGTCCGCGTGTTCGACGACGGGATCGGCTTCCGGTACGAATTCCCCGAGCAGCCGGCGCTGGGAGCATTCTCGATATCGGACGAGCTGACCGAGTTCTCGCTGGCAGATAATGGAAAGGCCTGGTGGATCCCGTCCAACCGGCCGAGGCTCGATCGGTCGGAGTTTCTCTTCTCGTCGTCGCCGGTGAGCATCATCGACAGCGTGCAGACTCCGCTGACGATCGAGAACACCGACGGCCATACCGTGATGGTGATTCACGAGGCGGATCTCGAGGACTATGCCCGGATGTTCCTGGCGGGTCCGCGGATGGAAAGCCGTACGCTTCGCGTCGCCCTCGCGCCGATGCATGACGGCATCAAGGTCCGCGGCCACACCCCCTTCAACACGCCGTGGCGCACCATCCAGGTCGCCGACTCGGTCACCCAGCTCGCTCCGTCGGTCCTGGGCCTCAACCTCAATCCTCCCAACGTTCTGCCGAGTACCTCCTGGATCAAACCGATGAAATACGTCGGCATCTGGTGGGCCATGCACCTTGGCATCTACACCTGGGCCACCGGCGCCAGGCATGGCGCGACGACCGCACGGGCGAAGGAGTACATCGATTTCGCAGCAGCGAACGGCTTCGGCGGCGTGCTGGTGGAGGGGTGGAACGTCGGCTGGGATGGTGACTGGATCAAGAATGGCGGCCAGTTCTCGTTCACCCAGCCGAACCCCGACTACGATCTCCCCGAGGTCGCCCGGTACGCCGAGTCGAAAGGCGTAGCGCTGATCGTCCATAACGAGACGTCTGGCGGCATCGTGAATTACGAGCGCCAGATGGACTCCGCCTTCACGCTCTACCAGTCCCTCGGCGTCCACGCCATCAAGACCGGGTATGTGACCGACACCATCGCCAACGGTGACTCGCACTACTCGCAGACGATGGTCAGGCATTATCGGCACGTGGTCGAGGAAGCCGCGAAACACGAGATCACGGTCGACGCTCACGAGCCGATGCACGACACCGGCGAACGCCGGACCTACCCCAACTTCGTGTCGCGCGAAGGCGCCCGCGGGCAGGAGTACAATGCCTGGGGCGGCGAGGGAGGGAACCCGCCCGAGCACGAGACGATCCTCTTCTTCACGCGGATGCTCGACGGGCCCTTCGACCAGACTCCCGGGATCTTCGACATTCTCGAGAAGTCGAGTGGGCATCCGCATACGAACGAAGACGCGCGTGTGCGGACGACCGTCGCCCGTCAGCTCGCCCACTACGTCGTTCTGTACTCGCCCGTCGAAATGGCCGCCGACCTTCCCGAGAACTACAAGAACCAGCCGGCATTTCAGTTCATCAAGGACGTCGCCGTCGATTGGGACACGACTCGCGTACTCGCCGCCAAGATCGGCGACTACGTCGCGGTCGTCCGGAAAGAGCGCGGCGGCCCCGACTGGTTCCTCGGCGCCATCACCGACGAGAACGCACGGACACTCGACGTTTCGCTTTCGTTCCTCACGGCGGGCAAACAATACGTCGCCGACATCTACGCCGACGGTCCCGGCGCTGACTGGCGCACGAACCCCTACCCCGTCACGATCACCCACCGTCCGGTGACCAGCACCACTCGCCTCTCGATCAGGGTGGCGCCCGGGGGCGGTCAGGCGATTCGCATTCACCCCGCGCCTTGAGCCCATGGAGGACTTGAGCGCCCTGCACGCCCTCGCCGCCGAGCTGGGCGTCAGCACCAGCTACGTCGACGGCCTGGCACGACCCGTCACGCCTTCCGCAGAGACACTCGTGCGGGTGTGCGCCGCCCTCGGCGCCCCGGTCACGGGACCGCATGATGCCGGCGAGGCCCTCCGCGCCGTCCAGGACGCGAAGCGGCATCAGGCCACGCCCGTGCGCATCGCCTGGGATGGCGAGCCGTCCGGGTACGACACCGACGGTGACACCACCATTATTTCGGCGCCCGCCGCGGCCTGGCGACGAGGTGAAGGGCGGAAGAGCTGGGGCGTCAGCGCTCAGCTGGCAGCCCTCCGGTCCACGAGATCCCGCACGTTCGGAGACCTGCGGGATCTCGAAGCCCTGTGTGCGTGGCTGCGCGCGTTGGGTGGTGACGTGGTCACGCTCCTGCCCCTGCTTCCCACCTTCAATACTTCTCCTGCCGAGCCGAGTCCGTATTCGCCGGTGAGCCGGCTGTTCTGGTCCGAGCTCCTGCTCGACCTCGGCGACGGTCACCATCGGACCGCACCGAATGGCCGGCTCGATGTCGTGGCAGCTGCTGCAGAAGTCCGCGCGGCGCTCGCGTCATACGGTCCGCCCGATCCATCGGAAGTGGATGCCGAGCTTGCTCGATACGCGCGTTTCCGCGGTGCACAGGCGAGACTGGGACGGGACTGGCGAAGCTGGCCAGGCGCAGCCCGGGCCGGGAATGTCGCGACCGATCAAGTCGACCCGGATGAAGAGCGGTTTCATCTGGTCGCCCAAACGCTCGCCCGTCAGCAGCTTACGGACCTGCGAGCGCGCCTGGACGGGCACGGCATGCGACTCGGCCTCGATCTCACCGTGGGCGTGCACCCCGATGGGTACGACACGTGGTCGCGGCAGACTCTCTTCGCGAATCGGATGTCGGTCGGTGCGCCACCCGATCGGGGATTCCCCAGTGGTCAGGATTGGGGGTTCTCGCCGGTCCTCCCGACCGAATCGCGCCGTGAGGGTCACCGTTATCTGGGTGCGTGCATCGCCCACCTCGCGGCGCTCGCCGGCGTGCTTCGCGTCGACCACATCATGGCGTGGACCAGGCTCTACTGGATTCCCCACGGTATGCAGCTCGATCAGGGGACCTACGTGTCGTATCCGGCCGAGGAGCTCTTCGCCCTGCTCACGCTCGAGTCGCACCGGAACCGGTGCGAGATCGTCGGGGAGAACCTGGGCACGGTGCCACCGGAAATCGACGAGGCCCTCCCCAAGCGGAAGATCTGGGGGATGTACCTGGCCGAGTTTCAGGATTGGCACAAGGAACCGGCGCCGAATCCTCCCACGGGGCGGGATGTCGCCCTTGTCGGCACGCACGACACGCCGACGTTCGCGGGATGGCTGAAGGGGAACGACATCGGCGACCGGATCGACAGCGGCCTGCTCACCGAAGCGAATGCGCCGGAGGTGCGGGAAGAGCGGGCAGCCATCGCCCTCGGGATCAGCCGACGCTTCAAGCGTCCCGCCGACGATCCCCGGGCCCTGCTGGGCGAGCTCCTCGCGTGGCTGGGGCGCTCGGAAAGCCCCTTGGTCATGCCGTGGCTCGAGGACCTCTGGCTGGAAGACCGCGGGGTGAACCTTCCGGGGACCTCGTCTTCCGCCCGTCCCAACTGGCAGCGCCCTATGAGCAAGCTTCTCGACGAAGTGTTCGGCGCACCCGAGATTGGCGACCTGGCAAGGCGGCTCGCGCAGGCCCGCGCAGGCTAACTCCGAGAGGGACGGAGCACATGGAAAAGCCCAGACTCTCGTTCTGGCAGATCTGGAACATGAGCTTCGGGTTCCTGGGGATTCAATTCGGCTTCGCGCTGCAAAACGCGAACACGAGCCGGATCTTCCAGACCCTCGGTGCGAATCTCGACGTCATTCCATGGCTCTGGATCGCGGCACCGACCACCGGCCTCCTGGTGCAGCCGATCGTCGGATATTTCTCGGACCGCACCTGGAATCGCCTGGGCCGGCGCCGTCCCTACTTTCTCACTGGGGCCATTCTCGCATCGCTCGCCCTGATCGTGATGCCGAACTCCCCCGCTCTCTGGGTTGCCGCGGGGATGCTGTGGATCATGGATGCCTCGATCAACATCTCGATGGAGCCCTTCCGAGCGTTTGTCGGCGATAACCTGGCGGCGTCGCAGCGGGTCACCGGATTCGCCGTCCAGAGCTTCTTCATAGGGACCGGGGCGGTAGTCGCCTCGATGCTTCCCTGGATGTTGACGAACTGGTTTGGTGTGAGCAACGAAGCCGGGCACGGCCAGATTCCGGCGTCTGTCCGTTTCTCCTACTACCTCGGAGCCGCAGCCTTCTTCATTGCAGTGGTGTGGACCGTCATTTCCTCGAAGGAGTACTCGCCCGACGAGATGGCGTCGTTCGGAATTACGGCCACGCCGGAAAGCCACGGCAACGTTGCTGAAACGATCCTGCACGATCTCTTCGCCATGCCCAAGACCATGCAGCAGCTGGCGCTGGTCCAGTTCTTCTCGTGGTTTGCGTTGTTCGCCATGTGGATCTACACGACAACGGCGGTGACTGCCCACGTCTACCACACGACCGATACGACGTCAGTGCTCTACAACGACGGCGCGAACTGGGTGGGTGTCTGTTTCGCGGTCTATAATGGCGTTGCGGCGTTCGTGGCCTTTGGTATTCCGCCGCTCGCGCGATGGTCCTCTCCCAAAATGGCCCATATCGTGTGCCTGACCTGCGGGGCGCTCGGCCTCCTGTCCATTACGATGATCACCGAGCCCCACTATCTCCTGTACTCGATGATCGGCGTCGGAATCGCCTGGGCGAGTATTCTGTCCATGCCCTACGCCATCCTCACCGGCGCTCTGCCTCCGGCCAAGCTCGGCTACTACATGGGCGTGTTCAACTTCTTCATCGTCATCCCGCAGATCATCGCGGCAGCGATTCTGGGATATCTGGTCAAGCAGTTCTTCGGAGGCGACACACTCTACGCGCTCGTAGTGGGCGGGGCGTCCCTCCTGTTGGCGGCAGCGCTGATGTTCCGTGTGAAGGACAACTGAAACGGAGACCAGTATGAGAGCCCGGGCCGCCATTTTCGCTCTGCTCATCGGCTTCCCCAGTCTTGCCTCCGCCCAGCGCCAACGCCTCTCCATGGATCCCGGCTGGCGCTTCACGCTGGGCGACCCGCAAGGAGCCGAGGCGCCGCGGTTCGACGATCGGCGGTGGCGGAAGCTGGATCTGCCGCACGACTGGAGCGTCGAGGGCACGCCGGAGCAGAGCGCGCCGGCCGGAGGCCGGGGCGGGTTCTTCCCCACCGGGATCGGCTGGTATCGCAAGGCATTCCGGATGCCGGCCGGGAGCTCCGGGAAAGAGGTCTGGCTCGAGTTCGATGGTGTCTACCAGAACTCGGATGTCTGGATCAACGGATTTCACCTGGGAAAGCGCCCGTACGGCTACAGCTCCTTCTACTATGACGTCACATCGCACTTGGTGTCGGGAATCAATGTCGTCGCGGTGCGCGTGGACAACTCCCATCAGCCCAACTCCCGCTGGTACTCGGGGAGCGGGATCTACCGGCACACGTGGATGACCATCGTTTCGCCCGTCCATGTCGCCCACTGGGGCGTCTACCTGACCACGCCGGTCGCGGACTCGACGCACGCCGCGGTGACCGTGCTGACGTCCGTCGAGAATTCCGGCGCCTCGTCACATCAGGAGCGCCTTCGGTCAGCGGTGCTGAATGCCGCTGGAGTGGAAGTCGCACACGCAGAGACGAGCTTCTCGGTGAGTGCGGACGCGAGCCAGCGCGTCGGCCAGGCAATCGACGTTGCGAAGCCATCACTGTGGTCGGTGGACTCTCCCACGCTTTACACCCTGCGCTCCGAGGTCCTTCAGGACGGCAAGAGCGTCGACGTACAGAACACCACGTTCGGCATCCGCAGCATCGAATACACGGCCGACACGGGATTCTTGCTCAACGGCAAGCAGGTCAAGATGCGGGGCGTGAACCTGCATGGAGATGGCGGCGCCGTCGGCGTCGCGGTCCCCGAGCGGATCTGGGAATACCGGCTGGGTCTCCTCAAGGCCGAGGGCGTGAACGCCATCAGGACCTCGCACAACCCGCCCGCCCCGGAATTCCTCGATCTCTGCGACCGCATGGGCTTTCTCGTGATGGCCGAGGCGTTCGATGAGTGGACGTTCGGAAAGGTGCCCGAGGGCTATCACAAGTACTTTGCGGACTGGAGTGCCCGCGACCTCGACGATTTCATCGATCGCGACCGGAATCATCCGTCGATCGTCCTGTGGAGCGCCGGGAACGAGATCGGCGAGCAGAGCGTGCCGGACGGCGTGCAGGTGCTGCGGACGCTCGTCGACATCTTCCATCGTGAAGACCCCACCAGGCCGGTGACGACCGGCAATGACCAGATCGTCGCCGACGGGCATCCTGCGCTGGAGGCCTTTCTCGAGGCCGAGGATATCGTCGGGTACAACTACGTGGACCGGTGGCATGAGCGGCGGGAGCTCTTCGCCGAGGAAGACCGCCACCATCATCCGGACTGGAAGATGGTGGGAACGGAGAGTGGGACGATCTTCGAGAGCTTCGACGACCGGCCGTCACTCGGCAACGATTCCACCGCCGTGCATGCCAATTACACGAGCGGGATGATCCAGGCGGAGCGGCTCTGGAAGTGGGTCACGCTCCACGATTACTTCGCCGGCAACTTCATGTGGACCGGCGTCGACTATCTCGGCGAGGCGGTCTGGCCCTTCAAGGGGTTTCCGTCGGGAACGCTCGATATCACCAATCATCCCAAGGATTCGTACTACCTGTACCAGAGCCTGTGGACCGACCAGCCGGTATTGCACCTCCTGCCGCATTGGACCTGGCCGGGCCGCGAGGGACAGATCGTCCCGGTGCTGGTCTACACCAACTGCAACACTGTCGAGCTCTTTTTGAACGGCAAGTCGCTCGGTGAAAAGCGCAAGGAATTCCCCGCGCAGGGTACGTCAGGTGGGTGGAACAGCTACGCGCTTCCCGTCGTGGCAGCCACGACCGAGGACCTCCATTTCGAGTGGGATGTGGCCTATCAGCCGGGCGTCCTCAAAGCCGTGGGGAAGGACCGGAGCGGAAAGGTGGCTTGCCACGATGAAGTGCGTACCGCCGGTGCTCCCGTCGCGGTGCGACTGACAGCCGATCGCGACACCGTGACGAACGAGTCAGGTGACGTCGCACTGGTCCGCTACGAAATTGTCGACTCGGCGGGGGTCGTGGTGCCGTCTGCCGACAACGTCGTCCGTGTCACGGTGGCGGGTGGCGCACTGATCGCCATGGACAACGCTGACATGCGCTACCATGGCCGTTACCAGATCGATTCCCTGCCCGCCATGAATGGCCGCGGGCTCGCCATCATCAGGCCGGCGGGACCGGTGCTCACGGTCTCGGCGTCAGCAGGGGGTCTCACGGCGGGGCAGCTGGCGGTACCGGTCCGGGCCGTAACGCCCCGCCCCGCCGTGCCCTAAGCGGCCTTCGCCGCCTTCTCCAGGTCGGCGATCACGATCTTGCTCATTTTCATCATCGCCTGCAGCGCCGCATTGGCGCGCTTGGGATCCTGGTCCCCCAAGAGCTCGCCCAACCGGTTGGGGACGACCTGCCACGAGAGCCCGAACCGGTCCTTGAGCCAGCCGCACCGGGACTCCCGCCCACCGCTGGCAATCAGCTTCTCCCAGTAGTAGTCCACCTCAGCCTGCGTTTCGCACTTCACGAAGAAGGACACGGACTCGTTGAAGTGGAAGTTCGGACCGCCGTTCAATCCGAAAAACTCCTGTCCCTCGAGCTCGAAGATCACCATCATCGGGTTGACCTTCCCGACTTTCGAATTCTTGAACACGGAGCAATAGAAATTCATCGCCTCTGCGGCGTTGTTATCGAACCAGAGGAACGGGGTGATTTTCGACATGACCAACTCCAGTTGAGGTTGACGGAATCGCGTCCGGTTGTATATTACCATATGGTTATGAACGACGCAACCCTCGACGCCGTCTTCGCCGCCCTGGCCGATCCGACTCGGCGGGCCATCCTGGCCCGGCTCGCCAGGGGAAACGCGACCGTGAGCGAGCTGGGCGCTCCCTTCGACATGACCCAGCCTGCTATCTCCAAGCACCTCAGGGTCTTGGAGAATGCCGGCCTGATCTCGCGTTCCCGGGATGCCCAGCGGCGCCCCCGCCGCATCGAGCCCAAGCGCCTGGCCGATGCCAACCAGTGGCTCGAGAAGTACAAGAAGCTGTGGGAGACCCGGTACAAGGGACTCGATACCCTCCTCGAAGAGATGCAAAAAGGAGAAGCCTGATGGACAACCAGCTGCGCATCGTCCCTCTCTCCGACCGCGAGATCCAGATCAGTCGCGGCTTCAATGCCCCGCGAAAGCTGGTCTTCGATGCCTACACCAAACCGGAGCTCGTCCGGAAATGGCTCTTCGGCCCTCCGGGCTGGAGCTTCGCCGTGTGCGAGATCGACCTGCGCGTTGGCGGGAAGTACCGGTATGTCTGGCGCGGACCCGAAGGCGAAATGGGCATGGGGGGCATCTACAAGGAGATCAAAGCCCCCGAACGCATCGTCTCCACGGAAAGGTTCGATCAGGCCTGGTATCCTGGAGAAGCGGTCGGCACGGTCGTGATGACGGAAACCAACGGGAGGACGCTGGCCACGACCACCATCCTGTACGAATCGATGGCAGCGCGGGACGCGGTGCTCCGGTCCCCGATGGAGCGCGGGCTCAAGGCTGGCTTCGATCGCCTCGCCGAAATGGTGGAGGGGATGAAGTAGGTTTCAGCATGACGACGAGCGAAGCTCTCCTTTCCTTCACCGCCGCGGCGGGGCTCCTCACCCTCACGCCGGGCCTCGACACCGCGTTAGTGCTGCGCACGGCGGCGGTGGAAGGCGGGCGTCGGGCGCTCCTGGCGGGGATCGGTGTGTGCCTCGGATGCCTCGTGTGGGGACTCGCCGTCTCGGTGGGCCTCGGTGGCCTGCTCGCCGTTTCGCGCGTCGCCTACAACGTCCTTCGCATTGCGGGCGCGGTGTACCTGATCTACTTGGGCATCAGGCTCCTCACCCGCCCCGCGCGAAGTCTCGACCTTGAGGGTCGGGTGAAAACCCAGGCCAATTGGTTCGCCCGCGGCCTCTTCACCAACCTCCTGAATCCCAAGGTCGGCGTCTTCTACGTCACTTTTCTCCCACAATTCGTCCCCACGGGCGCTTCTGTCACCAGCTTCTCGATGCTCTTGGCCGGCATTCACGCCCTCGAAGGCCTCTGCTGGTTCGCGATCCTCGTGCTTGCCACCAGGCCGCTGGCCCGCTGGCTCAAAGGTCCGGGTGTCACGAAGGGACTGGACCGCGTGACCGGCGTCGTGTTTGTTGGTTTTGGAGTGGGGTTGCTGCTCGATCGTCGTCCTGCCTGAAAGGATTCGCATGTCCGCGACGCAAGCCGAGAAGGCGCGCCGGTTCCAGGCGCTCCATGCCCGCCCCGGGATCTTCGTCATCCCGAATCCCTGGGATGCCGGCACTGCGAAAGTGCTCGCCGGGCTGGGGTTCGAAGCCCTGACCACCACGAGCGCCGGTCTCGCGTTCACGCTCGGAAAGAAGGATGGGGACGGTTCGGTCACGCGCGAAGAGACGCTGGCCAACGCGAAGGTGATCGCCGATGCGACCGACCTTCCCGTGGCCGCGGACCTCGAAGACGGCTTCGGAGAGCGCCCGGAGGATGCAGCCGAGACCATCAGACTGGCGGGGATTCAGGCGGGCCTGGTCGGCGGGTCCATCGAGGACTCGACTGGAGATCCGAAGAATCCCATCTACGATTTCAATCTCTCAGTGGAGCGCATCGCGGCGGCCGCCGAGGCAGCCCACAAGCTCCCCTTCCCTTTTGTCTTTGTCGGCCGGGCGGAGAACTATCTGCACGGCAGGCCCCATCTCGATGACACGATCAAGAGGCTTCAGGCCTACGAGAAGGCCGGTGCCGACTGCCTCTACGCCCCTGGCGTGACGACCGCCGACGAGATCCGCACCATCTGCAAATCGGTCTCGAAACCCGTGAACGTCGTGATGGGGCTCAAGGCGGCGCGTTTCTCTGTCGCGGAGCTCGCCGAGCTGGGGGTGAAGCGGATCAGTATCGGCTCGGCCCTGGCGCGGGCGGCGCTCGGGGGCTTCGTAAATGCCGCGCGGGAAATCAAGGACAAGGGCACCTTTAGCTTCGCCGATCACGCCATGCCGTACGCGGAAGCCAACGCACTCATGAAGAGGTAGCCCATGGACCACCAAGTCGTTTCGCGCGAGCAATGGATTGCCGCCCGGACGGAGCTCCTCAAGAGGGAAAAGGAATTCACGAAGGCTCGTGACGCCTTGTCGCGGGTCCGGCGTGATCTCCCGTGGGAATCCGTGGCCAAGGAGTACACGTTCGACGGCCCGAAGGGAAAGGGAACGCTCGCCGATTTGTTCGAGGGCCGGAGTCAGCTCGTGGTCTACCACTTCATGTTTGGTCCGAACGCCAAGGTCGGCTGTCCCCACTGCTCGTTCTGGGCCGACAACTTCAATCCCATCATCGTCCATCTGAATCAGCGCGATGTCACCATGGTCGCGATCTCCCGCGCCCCGCTGGCTCGTCTCGAAGAGTACAAGAAGCGGATGGGATGGTCCTTCAAGTGGCTGTCGTCGGGGAACTCGGACTTCAATGTCGACTTCCAGGCGTCATTCAAGCCCGAAGACGTGAAAGCCAAGAAGGCGATGTACAACTTCGTCATCTACAACGATCTCGAAGAGACCGAGCGCGAGGGGATCAGCGTCTTTCACAAGGTCGACGGGAAGATCTTCCACACCTACTCGACCTACGCCCGGGGCATCGATCTCATGAACACCGCCTACAACTACCTTGACCTGGTCCCAAAGGGCCGGGACGAGGGTAATCGCGGCCCCTTCTGGCTCAGGCGCAAGGACGAGTACGGGACATAGCTACTTCTTCACGAGCTGGTAGTGCGCAAAGTCCTGCCACTGTCCCGTGGCAACCTTCTGGGTCATGTCGATCTTCCACCCGGTCCTGGGGTCCAAGGTGTAATCCGAGCGAAAGGGCCCGTCCGGATACTCGAACACGAAGTGAATGGCGTTCCCCTCGCGCTTCCCGTATCCAAGCGTTTCGGACACCCGCCCGCCGAAGATGTCGATCCAGTGCGCCACGTACCGCTCGCTGGCATTGTCGTACCCGATGTACGAAACCGCCTCGTACTGATCGCCTTTCATCTCCAACCGGAGAAACTGGTGCCCCAGAACCCACTCGGCCTTCAGCGAGTACGTCTGGGGTTGCCCCCGCATGTCCCCCGTCATGGACCAGACGCCCGCCAGCTGCGCGACGAGCGAGTCCTGGAAGGGGTGCGTGGGACCGTCCTGCTGAGCCGCCAGCGCTGGAGCGCACAGGATCAAGAGGGCTGCGAGTAACCGTTGCATCGTCATCCTCCGTCAAAGATCCGGGTAAGTCCGCTTCCGCTCGGCCGTGTAGTGCCACCAAGGCCGAGCCTTGGCGCCTTCCACGTACCGCACGGCGGACATGAACACGTCCAGCACGCAGGGGTCCTGACGACCCCCGGACGCCTCGCAGAGCGCCTGATACAGAGCGATCGGCTTCCGCCCCTTCAGGTCCTGCGGCCGGTTCACGCCCACCCGCCGCAGGTCCGCCGCCAAAGACGGCCCTACATTGGGGATGTCTTCGAGATGAACCGGAACTGAGCGCTTCGCCATGAAAAGCTCCGTGCATGCTGGTGACGGGAGGAACATGCGGTCGAACGACGGCCAGGTATTGGAAAAATACGACGCGAAGAGAGCCCGGATCTGAGCCCTTCCGCGGCCGAGCCCCCCACTCCGAGAGATGCGTGGTATCGCGAAACGCCTCCGCCGCCGGCCCTCGCCGACTGCGTGGTGTCTTTGTGGGACATGCGCATCCCATCGATTCCCGGCACCACGCAGGTCCGCATCGCTCCCAACGCGTGCGTCGACATCGTCGTCTATGCCAGTGAGCCCTCGCGCGGAGAAGGGCTCGCGAAGATCGTGGCTCCGCCCCATCGCGGCTACGTCGTGGGATCCACCCTGCGGGCCTTCATCGTGCGGTCGGTCGGATGGCGACATGTCATCGGCGCTTCACTGGCGCCGGAAGGAGTCGAGCCACTCCTCGGTATCCCCGCCGCCGTCATCGGCGAGAGTGTCGCCATGCTGCACGACATCATCGGGAATGACGCCGCGCTGATCGAAGAGCGGGTACTGGATGGATCGGCTGAAGGAGCGCTGCGGCGCCTGGCCGACGCCCTCTGGGATCGGCGCCGCGCGGCCCCACCGCCAGACGTCACGGTCGGCCGGGCAGCGGCGCTGCTCCGCGATGCGGCGGGACAAAAACGCATGGACGCGCTGACCTCCGACCTCAACGTCTCAGCGCGCTCGCTCGAACGGAAGTTCCTCACGCACGTCGGCATGTCCCCCAAGCTCTTTTCCCGCCTCGTGCGCTTCGATCGCGTGGTCCGGGACCTGGCCCGCCGCGGTCAGATCCCGTGGACCCAATTCGCGCTGGCTCACGGATATTCGGACCAGGCTCACTTCATCAATGAGTTCCGGGAATTCGCCGGCGTGACACCCGAGGAGTTCGAGCGCGAAAACGCTTAGGCCAGCTTTCGCAGCAGCTTCCCCGCGTAGCGACTCGAGATCAGCTGCGTGCCATCCTTGAGAAACACGACGTAACTGCCCTTGCCATGCGGCTCGAGCGCGCGGATCGCGGCGACGTTCACCAGGGCAGAGCGGCGGATCCGCACGAACCGTTCGCCAAGCCGGGCCGCGAGACGCTCCGTGGTCTGGCGCATCACGTGCACCGCTGGCCCTGCGTGGAGCTTGACGTAATTCCCCGCCGCCTCCACCCACTCGATGCCGGACACCGGGACGAAAAGCAGGCGCCCCTCGTGCCGAACCACCAACCGCTCCACCGGCGTGCTCGGCTCCCGGGGCCGCTCGGCCAGACGCTCGAGGAGGGCCTCCAGTCTCCCCGCCGTCCGTTCGCGCCCTTCCCGATCCGCCGCGGTGGCCGCGCGTGCATAGGCCTCCCGGAAGCGATCGGGGTCGATGGGCTTGAGGAGGTAATCGACCGCGTGCGCTTCGAAGGCCCTGACCGCATACCGGTCGAACGCGGTCACGAAAACGACCGCTGGCACGGCCTCCGAGCCGACGCCCTCCAGCACGTCGAAGCCCGTCAGCCCCGGCATCTGCACGTCGAGGAACACGACGTCGGGACTCTCCCGCACGATCGCTTCGATGGCACTCTTCCCCTCCGGGCATTCCGCGACGATCTCGGCCCCGGGAATCCCCGCCAGGTGCTGGCGAACCGCGAGCCGGCCCAGCGGCTCATCATCCACGATCACAACGCGCATCAGTCTGCCGTCCGGTAAGGGATTTCGACCGTCAGGCGCGCACCGCCCTCGGCCCGCGCTTCAAGGTTCACGCGATTCGCTGCGGGATAGAGCTGCGCCAATCGCGCCCGCGTGTTCGCCAGGCCAATTCCGTTCCCGCCCTTGCTGCCATTCCCTGGCCCCGGACCATCATCGGTCACCTCGAGCACCAACTGATCTCCGCGCTGCTCGATGGTCAGCAGGACCGTGGCCCCCTCAGCCCGGCGGCTGACGCCATGCCGGACGGCATTTTCGACGAGGGGCTGGAGGAGGAGGGCCGGAACCATCGCCGGCAGCGCATCCGGGGCCACCCGCTCCGAGTACCGGAAGCGCTCCTCGAACCGCAGGCGCTGGATCTCCACATACGGAGCCAGAAGCTTCAGCTCCTGCTCAACCGAGATCTCGGCCGACTCGGTATCGAGGGTATGACGGAGCAGGTCTCCAAGGCGGGCAAGCATCCGCTGCGCGCGAGCGGGGTCCCCAGGTGCGAGGGCGGCGATCGCATTCAGCGTGTTGAACAGAAAATGCGGGTGGAGCTGCAAGCGCAGCGCATCGAGCTGAGCTCGTGACAATTGGGACTGCAGCTCCGCGGCCGCGGCGCGCTGTGCCTGATACAGGCGCGGGTACAGAAACGCCATGTAGACACCGATGATCACCCAGTAATAGAGGGCTCCGGTGAAGACACCCCAAATCAAGCCGCTCTGGATCAGGGCACCGAGCCGCTGCGCGGGTGGGTGACCGATGGCAGACAGAATCAGGTAGTGCGCGGTGTAGGTGCCGGTGATCTGCGCCAGGGCGATGAAGGGCATCAAGCCGAGGTGCCGCCACACCGATCCCCGACGGGCGCCCGGCTCGAGCGGCCAACGGTCCACGGCCCACAGCACCACGACCGTGCAGACCGCCCACATCATCGCGAAGACGATTTCGTGGAAGATGTCCCATTGCCAGTCGATGACGACGTGGCGCGCCGCCTTCATCAGCACGTTCTGCGTGATGAAGAACGCGGCGACGCCGAGCCAGATGAGGACGATCCGCGCGAACCGCTTCACCTCAAGTGTTCCCGAAAAAACTGCACCACGTCCGCGTCGAACCCTTCATGGAACGCGGTGCGGTCGAACCCGTCAGCGTCCATACAGATGAATGGGACGGCCCGAGCGAGCGCCGGCGTGCACGGTGCCAGGAAGGAGAAATGGTTTGAACCCTGCGGCGCGTGCACCTCGGGAGGTGACGGGAGACTCCGTGCCACCACATCGCTGTTCCATTCCCGCGGAGCCATGGTGTCCTGGTCGGCGACCCAGAGCGACACCGGCGCGCGGACGTGCTTGAGCCCGGAGTCGCCGAAGACGAATCCCAGGGCCGGGGCGGCGATCACCACCGCCTTGATTCGGGAGTCATGGGGCCATTCGCTGGGCGGCGGCGTTGTATCGGGCCGGTTCCCCTGGTACTCCCGCACAAACGCACATTCGGGCGCCATCGGGTGGACTCGGCACAACGTGCCGAGCTGCGCGAAGTCGGGCACGCCTCCAGCCGCCACGAGCACGGTATATGCGCCCAGCGAGTGACCGAAAACGCCCACGCGCGAGGCATCGACGTGATCTCGCAGCGCCCAGGCGCGGATGACAAAGTCCAGCACTCGAAGCAGCTGGCGTGGCCGGTCGATGAGGTTGCGGCGGCTCCCGGTGGCTGATGGGTCCTGCGAATTGTCATGCGGATGGGTGAATGCCACGACCACGAAGCCTGCGTCCGCCAGCTCTCGTGCCGTATCGTAATGCGTGCCAAGCCATCCACCCGTTCCGTGCGAGATGAGAACGAGGGGGTGGCGTCCCGGAGTCATCATGCCCCCGACCGCCACGACTTGATGATAGAAACCGAGGCTGGTGTCATGCCCTGCAGGGATGGCCGGATACCAGGCCGCTGCCGAGATGTCCTCGTGTCCCGGGTCGGGGACCGTAAACGTGACGAAGCCGACGTTCGACTGGAGCGCGAACGCCCAGACCCAGAGGGGAATCATGGTGACGCCAATTTAAGCACCGCTTCTCGACGCGCCCGTGATGAGGGTCGCGCGTCCGGCGGGCCGTCCCATTCGTCATCGCACCGGCCTGCCTCGTCCCTGTTTTGGCCCCTGCGGTGACGAGAATCTTGGCCGACCGGAGACGAGCACCGACCTTGACATATCACTTCCACAGGACGGCACCCGGTGAAGGCACTAGTCCCTCTCGCACTCGCGCTCTGGTTCGCCCCCCGACTCGCGGCCCAGACGGCGGCAGACACCGCCGGCATCATCGCCACCGCACACAACTACATCGACGGCTGGTATACCAATGACGGTCCGCGGATGGAGAGCGCCCTGCACGCCCACCTCGCGAAGCGGCTGGTGTGGGATGACTCGCTCAAGCACAGCCACCTGGTCGACATGACCGCCATGGAGCTCGTCCAGGGGACCATTCATCATCCCAAGGGCGAGGGCCAGCACCGCAACGAGGTGAAGATCCTCGACGTCTTCGGCAACGTCGCGATGGTGCGCATCGATGCCGACACGTGGGTGGATTTTCTCCAGGAAACAAGATGGAACGGGAAGTGGGTCATCATGAACGTGATGTGGGAGAACCGTCCAGGCATGTAGCCTCCGGCCCGGGGCGGGTTGCGCCCCGCCCCGGGCTGCCGCTACGTTCCCTTCAGAACGATGAACACGACCATGATGATGTGCGGCTGTTATCACCTCTCCAGCATGATGTGTTGTGCTGAGGAGCGGGCGATCACGCCGTAACGTCAGATGGTGACGGTTACAACGGCAATCGGCCGCGATCCTCTTCGGGTTCGCGGCCTTTTCTTTTTCCGAAAGGCCGGAGCATGATCAAAGCAGTAGGGATCTCGGGCAGCCCCAGGAGCCCGTCGAAGTCGCGCCTCCTGGTGGAGCGCGTCCTCGGCCAGCTCGGTGAGGGGGGCGCTCAGGTCCGGCTCCTGGATCTCGCCGCCCTACCCGCCGACGCGCTGTTGGGACGGGTCACCGACCCCAGCGTCGCGGCGGCGCTCGACGCCGCCGCCCACGCGCAGATCGTGGTCGCCGGCACGCCCGTCTACCGGGCCACCTACACCGGCCTCCTCAAGACCTTTTTCGACCTGTTCCCCCGGGATGCCCTCGCCGGCGTAGTCGGCGTCCCCGTGGTCACGGGCGCCGGGCCGGAGCACACCCTCGCCGTCGACCACGGCCTGCGGCCGCTGTTCGCGAGCCTGGGTGCCCGCACCATCGCCGCCGCCATCTATGCCACCGATTCCCAATTCCCCAACGGCGCGCCCGAGCCTGCTCTGGTCGCCGCCGTCGAACGTGCCACCCGCGAAGCAGAGGAGATCGCTCACCGTGTCAGCCTCAGCTGAACGTCCCATCGCCGTCTATTACGAGCACCCGGACTGGTTCCGGCCGCTTTTTCAGGAGCTGGATCGCCGATCCGTACCGTACCTGAAAATCGACGCCGCCAGTCACCGGTTCGCTCCCGGGAATGGCCGGCCGAAATACTCACTGGTGTTCAACCGCATGAGTCCGTCCGCATACCTGCGTGGCCGCGCCAATGCGATCTTCTACACGCTGCACTACCTCGCCTTCCTGAAGCGCGCCGGAATTCCGGTGGTAAACGGGTACGACGCCTACGTCACGGAGACCTCCAAGGCGCTCCAGCTCGACCTGCTCCGCCGCCTGGGTCTCCCCTTTCCGAAGGCCGAGGTCATCAATCATGCCTCGCAGGCGGCCGCCGCGGCGAGTGGCCTGCGATTCCCGATCGTCGTGAAGCCCAACATCGGAGGCTCAGGCGCCGGGGTCACCCGCTTCGATACGCCCGCCGACCTCGCCACGGCCGTCAGTACCGGCACGCTCGACCTTGGCCTGGACCAGACGGCACTGGTGCAGGAGTACATCCCCGTCGAGGACCAGGGGATCGTCCGCGTCGAAGTCCTGGGCGGGAAGTTCCTCTACGCCATTCGCGTCTTCGCGGACGCCGACTCCTTCAATCTCTGTCCCGCCGACGTCTGCCAGACCGTGGGTGGCGTGGAGCTCACCCGCGCGGCCTGTCCGGTGGACGCCCCGAAAAACGGGATGCGAGTTGAGGGATTCACGCCTCCCGCCGAGGTCATTGGTCAAGTCGAGCGGATCATGAAGGAGGCGAGCATCGACGTGGGGGGCGTGGAGTACCTCCACGATGCCCGCGACGGACAACGCTACTACTACGACATCAACGCACTCTCGAACTTCGTGGCCGACGCGCCGCGTGTGGTGGGATTCGATCCCTTCGCCCGCCTGGTCGACTACCTGGAAAGGAAGGCGGTCTGACCATGCGATTCGGATATTGGCTTCCCGTCTTCGGTGGCTGGCTCCGCAACGTGCCCGATGAAGGCATGGAAGCCACCTGGGAGTACGTCTCCCGCCTGGCGGTCCGCAGTGAGGAGCTCGGCTACGACGCTACGCTCATCGCCGAGCTGAACCTGAACGACATCCGGGGTCCCGAGGCACCCACGCTCGACGCCTGGAGCACCGTCGCCGCGCTGGCCGCGGTCACCAAGCGCCTCGAGTTGATGACGGCGGTACGCCCCACGTTCCATCCACCGGCGCTCTGCGCCAAGCAGGCCGCGACCATCGATCGGATGAGCGGCGGCCGGCTCACCCTCAACGTCGTGTCTTCCTGGTGGGCCGAAGAAGCGCGGCAATATGGCGTGGAGTTCGATCAGCACGACGCGCGATATGCCCGCACCGAAGAGTGGCTGGCCGTCGTGAGCGGAATGTGGTCGGAGCCGCGTTTCAGTTACGCTGGGCGCTACTACCGGATCGAAAACGCCATCCTCGAGCCGAAGCCCCTGTCGCGTCCCCGTCCCGTGCTCTACGCCGGCGGTGAGTCGGAGGCCGCGAAGGCGCTGATCGCCGAGGCCTGCGACGCGTACCTGATGCACGGGGACCCCGTGGAGCGCATCGCCGCCAAGGTCGACGACATGAGCACCCGGCGGGAAAGGGTCGGGAAGCCACCGCTCCGGTTCGGGGTGGCGGGCTACGTCGTGTGCCGGAACACCGACGTGGAGGCGCGGCAGGAGGTGGCCCGAATCACCGACGTCCACAGCAATGCCGCGAGCTACGCCAACTATCAGGACTGGCTCTCGAACACAAAACTGGAACGAAAGGTGAGCCTCGAGGACTATTCGGTCTCCAATCGGGGCCTGGAGACGGGGCTGGTCGGCACCCCCGACCGCATCGCCGAGCGGCTCCTGGCACTCGAGGAAGCCGGCGTGGATCTGGTCCTCCTCCAGTTCAGCCCCCAGCTCGAGGAGATGGAGCGGTTCGCTGAGGAAGTCATTCCGTTGGTGCGCGCAACCAAAACGCCTGCTGGCGCGTCCTATCATGCATGACCTTCCGCTGGGAACCCGTCGTCCAGGACCTGCGGTATGCGGTCCGCGGCCTCCGTAGCAAACCGGCATTCACCATTGCGGTGACGCTCACCCTGGCCCTCGGAATCGGGGCCAACACCGCGATGTTCTCTGTGGTCGACCGGCTGCTGTTCCGGCCGCCGCCGATGCTCCACGACCCCAGCCGCGTCCATCGCGTGTATACCGCCCAGACATACCGCGGCAAGGAATACACGAACTCGAGCATGGCCTTCGGGCGCTACCTGGACCTCACCAGCGCCACGCACGTCTTCGATCGGGCCGCCGAATTCACGCAGCGTTCGCTGGCCATCGGCCTTGGGACCGATGCCCGGGAGATGCAGGTGGGCGCGGTGAGCGCGAGCTTCTTCGGATTCTTCGACGCCCCCCCCACACTGGGCCGCTATTTCACGAGCGCCGAAGACACCTTTCCAGTCGGGACCCCGGTGGCCGTGCTGGGCTACGGATACTGGCAGACGCGCTACGGCGGCCGGCCGGACGTTTTGGGCCAGACGATGCAGATCGGAGCTACGCTCTACACCATCATCGGCGTAGCGCCCCGGGGTTTCGTGGGGCTCTGGCCCGGGACGCCGAGTGCCGTGTACATCCCGATCGCGGTCTATGGCGCCGAGCAGGGCAAGTCGATTCATATCCACGGCGAACAGTGGTGGATGACGTACCACTGGACCTGGGCAAGCATGATGGTTGAGCGCCGGGTGGGGGTGACGCAACACGCCGCTGATGCCGATCTCACACAGGGTTTCCTGAAGACCGTCGAGATCGACTACGCCCGCGATACGAGAGACCGCACGCCCATGAGTCTGCTGAAGTCCCACGCCTACGCCGGATCGATCCTCTCCGAACGCGGTCCTCACGAATCACCCGAAGCCAAGGTCGCGACTTGGCTCGGGGGGGTGGCCCTCGTGGTACTGCTGATCGCTTGCGCCAATGTCGCGAACCTGCTGCTCGCCCGCGCACTGCAGCGGAGGCGTGAGATCGCCGTCCGCCTGGCGCTGGGCGTGAGCCGGTGGCGTCTGAGCGCCCAGCTCCTCACCGAAAGCTTCCTCCTGGCGACACTTGGCGGTCTGGCGGGCCTCGTGGTGGCCCAGTTCGGCGGCGCCATCCTGCGACGGGCACTGCTCGACGCCAAGACCGACACGCCCGTGATCACGGATCCGCGCACCCTCGTGATCGTAGGTGCGGCCATACTCGTGGCCGGGCTGCTCACCGGCCTGGCACCGGTTTTCCAGACTAGGCGCGTGGACTTGACCAGCGATCTCAAGACCGGCGTTCGGGAGGGCGCCATTCACAGGTCGCGAACGCGCGTCGCCTTGCTGGTCCTCCAGGGCGCGCTCTCCGTGGTGCTTCTTGTGGGTGCCGGGCTATTCGTGCGCTCGCTCAACAACGTGAAGCATCTGCCCCTCGGCTTCGACCCAGACTCCGTGGCCGTGGTGGATCTGCAGATGCGCGGAGTAACCCTCGACAGCGCGGCGGGTTGGGGCCTTCGTCACCGGCTCCTCGCGGAGGCGCAGACGCTCCCGGGCGTGACCCATTCGTCCCGACAGATCACGATGCCGTTCTGGAGCTCCTGGAATCAGAATATTCACGTGGCGGGCGTCGATTCGACCGACCGGCTCGGCTCGTTCTACCTGAACGCGGTATCTCCGGACTACTTCCCCACGATGGGCACGCGGCTCCTGGAAGGACGTGCTATCGGCGTGCAGGATCAAGAGGGAGCGCCGCGGTCAATGGTGGTCAGCCAGTCCATGGCGCACGTGCTGTGGCCGGGAGAAGACGCCCTGGGCAAGTGCGTCCGCATCGGCGACGACACGATGCCCTGTACCTATGTGGTGGGAGTCGCGGAGACCGTGAAGAGCCAGGACCTCGAGTCGGACCCCGGATACTTCTACTACCTGTCCACGGAGCAGTTTGCCCGCGACAATGGCGGTATTTTCGTCCGCACGCACGGTGATCCTGAGGCGTACAAGGAAGTGGTACGGAAGCGCCTCCAGGTGCTGATGCCCGGCCCGTCGTATGTCACCGTGACGCCGTTGTCGGAAGTCTTCGGCAATGAGACCCGGTCGTGGCGCCTGGGCGCCACGATGTTCACGGTCTTCGGTCTCCTGGCCCTCACGCTCGCCGCCATTGGCCTGTACAGCGTCATCGCGTACAGTGTCCACCAGCGCACCCACGAGATGGGAGTCCGCGTAGCCCTCGGCGCCGGCGTCCAGGACCTGATCCGCCTGGTGCTCCGGGAAGGACTGTTGCTGGCGGCGGTGGGGGTGGCACTCGGGACCGTCGTGGCGTTCATCATCGCCCGCTGGGTGAAGCCTCTCCTCTTCCAGGAGTCCCCCCGCGACCCGGCCGTCTTCGTCGGGGTCGCGGTGACGCTGCTCGCCGTCGCACTGTTCGCGAGCGTGATCCCGGCCCGCCGGGCGAGCCGGGTGGACCCGACGCAGGCGCTGCGATCGGAGTGACCCCCGGCTCACGCCGGGGGTTAGTGAATTCCGAATTCGGGATCGATGTTCACTGACCCCGGGCGTTAGCCCGGGGTTGACAGTCTCTTCGTATATCTTCCCCTATCCCATGGACATCACCCCGCTCGAGAATCAGCGAAAGGCCATCGAGGCCCCGCTGGGCCCGGTGCTGGTCGTCGCCGGGCCGGGCGCGGGGAAGACCTTCTGCCTGATCAGCCGCATCGAGTATCTCATCACGAAGCACGGCATCGCGCCCGACCGGATCTGCGTCGTCACCTTCACCAACAAGGCAGCGGAAGAAATCGCGGTCCGTCTGCGCAAGGTCCTGGGGGACCGGGCCGAGGAGCTCACGAGGGGCACGCTGCATTCACTCTGCTTGCATGTGCTTCGCGAGCGCGCGGATCTGATCGGGTTGGCCCGGGGATTCGGGGTCGCGGATGAGCAGTATCAGCTCGCGATTCTCGCGCGTCTGAAGGTCTACGCCAAGGAACGCACGTCCCTCTTGAATCGTTTCTCCCGCCGGCGGATGCAGGACTTCAAACTGTCCGCCAAGGACGAGCAGCTATTCCGCGATTACACGGACTATCTGGTCCGGCGGAACCTGGTCGATTTCGACGACATCATCGTCCGCACCGACGATCTGCTCCGCAATCAGTCGGTCATCGCCGACGAGATTTCGGCGCGATGGGACTATCTCCTGGTAGATGAGTTCCAGGACCTGAGTCCCATGCAGTACGCCATCCTGAAGCGTCTCGCCCCCCACAAGAACTTCTTCGCCGTGGGTGATGAGGATCAGTCGATCTTCAGCTGGACCGGCGCGGATCCGAAGATGCTCGACTCGTTCCGCCGGGACTACGGTGTCACGCCCATCGTGCTCGACCGGAATTGCCGCAGCTCACGCCAGATCTTCGACGTCGCCCGCCGCCTGGTAGAGGAGAACCCCCAACTCTTCCACAAACAGCTGTCCGCCGACCGCGATGCCGCATACCCGGTCCGCGCCCTCGGGTTCGGGGATGAGGAGTCGGAGGCGAGCTGGCTCATCTCCGACATCAAGGAGGACATGGCGGCAAATGGCGGGGACTGGGGCGACTACGCCTTGCTCTACCGGAGGCACCAGGTCGGCGATCTCCTCGAGAGCCATCTGCTGCGCGCCGGCATTCCCTGCCGCCTCGCCCGGGGCCGGTCCCTGAACGAGGATGACGTGATCGGTCCGATCATCGGGGCTCTGCGCGTGGTGCGCGATCCCACCGATCAGGTCGCTTTGATTGCGCTCGCAGGCAGCGTCCTCCCCGTCGATCTGTTTCAGGAGGTCGAAGCAGCCGCGAAATCGAGCGATTTCCTGCTCGCCGTCCGCGACCTGGCCCGAAAACGCCCCCACAAGGATCCCGATGGGCGCAAGCTGTGGCGACTGGTCTATCAAGCGGAAAACCTCTCCGCCCTCGCGCGTTCCCAGCACACTCTGGGGGGCCTGATCGACGAGCTGCTGTCGGAGCGCCTGGGTCCCTACACCAACGTGCTCGAAGACCGCCATGACGATGTGAGCGACCCCGCCGACAGCCCCGAAGCCGTGCGGCTCTCAGCAGGGCTCGCGCGGGCAATGGCCGGCGGGAGTGATGTCGTGATCGAGCCGCTGAATGGCCTGGGGCTCGCTCTCCGCAGCATGCTGACGGCGTCGGGACTTCGCCGCGTGTCCACGCCGGAGATAGGCAAACAGGCTGGCCCCTTCGACCTCCACCTCGGTCCTCAGGATGCCGGTCCCCTCGGCCTCGCCCTCACGGTCTTCAAGGCCCTGCAGCTCGCCCACACGAGGGACGTGAAGGAGCCGTTGAGCCAGTTTGTCACCTTCGACACGGAGACGACGGGGAAGGATCCCGCGACGGCGGAGATCGTCGATCTCGCGGCGGTGCGGGTCGTCGACGGCACCATCGTCGACAAGTTCTCCCGGCTGATCCGTCCGGAGCACGGCATTCCGTCGGCGGTCGCGAAGATCCACGGCTATTCGGATGCGGATGTCGCCGATGCGCCGTCATTCGCCGAGGTATGGCCCGCATTCAAGGCATTTGTCGGTACCGACCTGATGGTGGCGCACAACGGGATGGAGTTCGACGTCCCCATTCTCCGGCGACTGGCGGGAGCGCAAGAGACCGCCTCGATGGTGTTCTTCGACACCCTGCCCCTCGCGCGGTCTCTCTTCCAGGAGAGCGCCAAGCTCACGGACCTCGCGGCGCGCTTCAAGATCGATCCCGGTGACGCACACCACGCGCTCGACGACGCACGGGCACTCGCCTACGTGTATCAAGAGCTCATCCGCCTGCGTGCCCGGCGCGCCCGCAAGGCCGTCCTCGTCGACCTGCTCGGCCACCTGGCCCTGGCACTGGCCCTCGAGCCTGCCGCCCGCGCTTCGGGCGAGGGGAAGATGCTCTTCGAGATCGGCCGCGCCCGCGCGCTTGGCCGCTACAGTGACGCGCTCGAGTCGTACGAGGTCGACCACGACCGCACGGGTGTGGGGCCGGGACGCGACGAGATCGTGAAGGAGCTGGGTGGCGCGGCCCGGATGGCCCGACTGCAGGCGGAGTACGATCCCGAGCTGGCCCAGCCGAGGGCAGTAGCCCGGCTGCGCGCCCTGATGGGTGACGACGCGTCACTGCCGATTGCAGACGGGATCACGAGACTGCTCGAGCGGGTCGCGTTGTCATCGAGAGATGGCGCCAGCACCGACCCCCACTGCGTCACCCTGCTCACCCTGCATTCCACCAAGGGGCTCGAGTTCTCGCGGGTCTACATCGTGGGCGTGGAGGATTTTCAGATCCCCGGGTACCGCACCATGCGCGATCAGGTCGAGGACGAGATCCAGGAAGGGCGCCGCCTGCTGTACGTCGGCATGACCCGGGCGAAGGACCGGCTCATCCTCACCCGGGCCGATCAGCGATCGGGCATGCCGTCGGGCGCCAATCAGTTCCTGGACGAAATGGGGTTGGAGCTCGAGATGTGATGAGGGTTGCTTTGCGCGTCACGAGATCCGCGCCACCGCCCACCGACGCCGCACCGCCCGTACACCCAGCGCCGCGGCCCCAACCGGAATCGCTGCGGCAATCACCATCGGCACCAGATACACCAGCACCCAAATAAGGCCGTCGGCGACCCGGCGCAGAGTTCCCAACAAATCGGAAAACGACGTTCGGACGGTGGCCAAGGGGCGCCATCCGGCGGTGGCGATCGGTTGACTCAGAGCGTCCGGCACCAGAGACACTTTGATGGTCGCGAGGGACGCCAGCTTACTGAGCGTGCCCATCCGAGCCTGAGTCTGCTCGATCTGTCCTCGAACGTCAGTCAGCTGGTTGAACACCTCCAGCACGTCCGCCGCCTTCAGAGTTCGCTGGCCCACCGTCACCAGCAGCGTCCGCAACTCCGCCTCCGTCGCCCGCAGGTTGGTGAGTTGGGCGCCGAGGTCCGTGTATTCCGCCGTTACGTCTTCCCCGCTGACGCTCTCGTTCTCCACCCGGATAGCGGTGTGACGAATGGCGTCCAGCGTCGGCGTGAGCTGATCGTTGGGGACGCGGAGCGTAATACTGGCCACCACCTGCCCGTTCGTTCTCCACTGCCGGGCATCTTCGACGAAGCCTCCAGCAGCCAATGCGGCCGCGGCCAGCCGCGCGCTCGTCGAATCGGGATGGCGGACAATCACCCGGATCTCAGCCGATTGCGTGATCATCCGTTGTGCGGAACTGTGGTTCGCAGCCTGGCGGTAGAGCATGGACTTCGCCGTCGCTTGATCCCGGGGCAGCGCACCCGTACTCACTGGTGCTTCTTCCACGGGACTCCCGTTGTAGGATTGCAACGGGGCGTCGGCGCCTGTGGTTTTTCGGCAGGCGGCAAGTGAAAGCACTCCGGCAACCAGCCACGCACGCTTCATCGAGTGTCTCCAGGAAGAGGTTCTCTCTTGTATCCCCGCAGACATGTCGTTTCGATGAGAGGGGGATTGCAGTCCGTCGTGAAGAGAGACGCCGGATTCCCCGTTCCTCGCACACCCAGTCAGGGTAGCGTAAGATTGGTGCGCCCCCGTTCGAGGTCCCCATGCCCATCGACGCGACCGCCACCCTGCTCTCCGCGTACTCGGCGAGCGCCCGCATCAACCAGTATCTGGTCGAGCGCCTGCACCCCTCACTCTGGCGCGTCAAGGTACCAGGGGCGAAGGTCCGCACCATCGCCGCCCTCGTTGCCCACGTGCACAACTGCGGGCTGGTCTATCTCCGCCGCGCCGCGCCCAAAGTTCCGGTGCCTCCGGAGCTCGACCGGTTCTCGGTCACACAGAAGGAGGCCGCGCGCGTATTGGGGGCCAAGCGGAAGGCAGTCCTACGGATCGTGACGCAATGCCTGCGGGAGGAGAGACGGTTGGACGGCTGGTCGAGCGGCAACGCCGCAATGTTCCTTGCCTACTACATGAGCCACGACGCTCACCACCGCGGCCAGATCGTGACGCTCGCCCGGCTCCTGGGCCACCCCATATCCACCAAGACCATGTCCGGGATGTGGCAGTGGGGCGTGCGGTCTAGAGAGTGACGTTCAGCGTCTTCGAATCAGTGCCCGACGCGCCATGCGCGTCGGTGACCGTCACCGTGATCGTGTAGGCACCAGGCAGAACGTAGGTGTGGCCCGGCCCAATGGCGCCCTGCGCCGAGAGTGTGCCCGTCGAGGACGTGCCGTCACCCCAGTTGACGGTGTAGGCCCAGGGCCCGTCCCCCGCCCCATCAGGATCGGTGAACGACGCGTTCAGTTGATAGAGGACGGCTTCCACCGCCGACTGATTCCCGCCCGCGTTCACGACCGGCGGATGGTTCGTCGGAGGCGGCGCCTGGCAGGACACCGCGTACGCGGCGGACGCGGACCCGCCGGCAGGCACGGTCACCGTCTGCGACGCATTCCCCACCGAACAGTTCGAGGCGAGCCCGCTCAGCACCACCGTGTGACTGCCCGCCGATAGATTCGAGAAGGTGATGCTGGCGTTATCGCCGATCGACTGAGACGCCCCACCGTCCACCGTCGCGGTGTACCCATCGGCGTCGAGATTCGATCCCGTGGTCGTGGTGCTCACGGTGAGACTGCCGGTGGTCGGCGGCGGGGCGGCGCAGGAGACCGAGAAGGACGCCGATACCGTTCCGCCGGCGGTCACGGTGACGGTCTGGGAGGTCCCACCACTCACCGTGCAGTTCGAAGCGACGCCACTCAGCGCCACGGTGTGGCTGCCGGCCGACAGGTTGTTGATGGTGACGCTCGCGTTGATCCCAATCGCCTGGCCCGCGCCGCCATCCACCGCCACGGAATAACCGGAGGGCAGATTGGACCCCGTCGTCGCGGTGGTCACGGTCAGACTCCCCGTGGTCGACGGAGGCGCAGTGACATTGAATGCCGAACTGGTGGCGCTCCCCAGACCATTGGTCGAGGCCGTGAGCGTGTAGTTCGAACCCGCCTTGTCGATAGAGAGTCCGGAAAACGTCGCCACACCCCCACTGACCGCGACCGTCTTGGTGCCCGATAGGGTCCCGCTACCCGGATTCGCTCCCAGTGCGACGGTCACCGATCCGTTGTAGCCGAGCACGGTGGAGCCGGTGGAGTCCGCGACCGACACCTGCACACTGGGGCTGATCGCAGCTCCGGCCTGGGTCGACGAAGGCTGTCCGGTGAAGATGAGGTGCGTCGGTCGCGGCGCCGGGACGGAACTGACAGTGAATGGGGCGCTCGTCGCACCGCTCAACCCGCTCGCGGCCGCGGTCAGCGTGTATCCCGACCCCACCTTGTCGAGACTGAGCCCCGGGAAGGACGCGACCCCACTCACCGCCGTCGCCGTGTTGGCGCCCGAGAGGGTAGCCCCGCTCGGGTTGGTGCCCAGCGACACGGTGACCGACCCGGAGTAGCTCGGGACGGGATTGCCGGCGCTGTCGGTGACGACCACTGCGACGGGGGGAGCGATGACATGGCCGACCATCGCGTCGTTGGGTTGAGTGGAGAATGCGACCTTGGCGGCTGCAGAATCGGGGGGTGGGTTGCCGCCCCCGTTGCGCAGAAGCCGGTCGACCTGACAGGAAAGGACGACCGCCATCGCGAGAGCGACCACAACCCAGCGGCGCAGGGTCTGCATAAGCCGATGCCCTCGGGCGGGGCAAAGTCCGCGCCGAGGGCGTGCGACCTGAAGCGATGCAGCAGTGCGACGGCTGTATCAGCCCGACGGCTACCGCCCGCCACTCGTCGCCGGCTTGCTCCCTTTCCCGGCCAGTGGCGCCGTACCACCGCATTGCGGCGCGGGTAACGCGTCGGACGGCACGGCCACCGGCGACAGCCCGTTCTTCGACAGCAAGGCGTTGAATTCGGGCAAGAATGTGGTGGTCACGCTCGTCCAGCTGGTCTCGACCGTCCTCAGATCCGTGCACGCCGAATGCCATGCCTTGAGCATCTGCGCACTCGGCGCCATGTCGCCATAGTCCGTGGTCCGCAGCTGCCCGTTCATCGACTCGAGGGGAATGCTCTCCCCCGGCTCAGTGCCGTTCAACGCGGCGAACGATGGCGGTCCCACGTGGCGGCCATAGTTCGGCATCGGCGCGGGGTCCCCCTGCAACTGGCGCATGGTGGAATCGAGCTTCGCCGCCGCGGATGCGACGTCCGCGGGGGGATTGGTCTGCAAGGCTCGCGCGACCGCGCCACGCACGGACGCGATCTGGTGCCAGCCATCCCACGAAGCCTTCGCCCCCGCATAGAGATTCATCTGCAGCGCGTGCTGCGCGACCAGATCCGCCGCCGACGCGGGCGAGCGGGGATCGTTCCGCACCGTCACCGTCTGTGTGTAGCTCTTGCCGTCCACGGTGAGCTTGACTGTGTAGACGCCGGGAAGTGCCAGTGGCCCTTCCGGCGTGTACGGCGTCTCATGGGGGATGGCGCTCATGACCTGAGCATAGTTGTGATTGAACGCCGGTGGGTGGTCGTACCGGATGTCCCAGTTCACCCGGTTCAAGCCCGGAGCCGTCGGCAGCGGCTGCGGCACTTCCAGCCACCAGGTGGCGACCGGCGCCGGCTCATCCGAGATCGGCGGGATCGGCGCGCTCGACAGGTGACGCACCACATGTCCCGCCGCATCCAGGATCTCGAGGGTGATGTCCGACGACGGCTTCGTCGCCAGCGAGTAATAGATGATCGCCCCCGGCGGCGGATTCTCGGCGTGGGGCATCTCCGCCTGCATGGGTGTGTCGCCATTCACGTCGCGCCGGACCCGGATCGCCTCGCCCGGCTTGAACAGGTGCACGGCCTCCGACGTCATCGCGGCGGTCACCTGCCGCAGGGGAGACATGTCGTCGAGAATGAAGATGCCGCGCCCGTAGGTCGCGACGATCAGATCGTTGTCCCTGACCACGATGTCGCGGTACGAGCTGTTCGGCAGACTGAGCATCAGGGACTGCCAGTGGTCGCCGTCGTCGAACGAGACGTACATCCCGCTCTCCGTCCCGGCGAAGAGCAGCCCGGCCTTCCTGGTATCGGACCGGAGCACCCGCGCAAAGCCCCCACTCACCTGATCGGCGGGCAGCCCCTCCACGACCTTGGTC
>Ga0126371_10000652_pt1 | contig 28923 bp, 23 predicted proteins | sample PanSoiMetaPlot_4_FD_110145 | JGI IMG/M metagenome (GOLD analysis project Ga0126371, IMG submission 110145) | Tropical forest soil microbial communities from Panama - MetaG Plot_4 | ecosystem: Environmental > Terrestrial > Soil > Tropical forest > Bulk soil | place: Panama | collected 2016-02-17 | reverse complement strand
CGATTTTTATCTCGACATGATTCGCGGCCTCAAACAACGCTTCCCGCAAGTCCATCTCAAAGCCTTCACGATGGTCGAAGTCGGAGTCTACTCGCGCATCTCCAAGCTCTCGCTTCGCGACACGCTTCTCGCCATGAAGGACGCCGTAGTTGTCTCCCTCCCCGGCGGCGGCGCAGAAATCTTGAACCCTCGCGTGGGCAAAATCATCTGCGACCACAGAACCAGCGGCCGCAAGTGGCTCGATATCGCCCGCACCGCGCATCAAATCGGCCTGCGCTCCAACGCCACCATGCTCTACGGCCACATCGAAACCGCCGAAGAGCGCGTCGAGCATCTGCTCCTCCTTCGCGAATTGCAGGACGATACCAAAGGCTTCCAAACTTTCATCCCGCTCGCATTTCATCCCGACAACACCGGACTCGACTTCTGCCCCAAGCCCACCGGATTCGACGATCTGAAAACCATCGCCATCTCGCGCCTGCTGCTCGACAATTTCGATCACATCAAAGCCTACTGGATCATGCTCACGCCGCGCATCGCGCAGATCGCCTTGCGCTTCGGCGCCGACGACATCGACGGAACCGTCATCGAAGAAAAAATTTATCACGACGCCGGAGCCACCACTCCGCAGCACATGACCCGCGCCGACCTCGAACGCCTCATCCGCGCCGCTGGCCGCGTCCCCGTCGAGCGCGACACGCTCTACAATCCCGTCGACCGCTCCAAAATGCCGCCCGCACCCAACGCCTCCCGCACCGCCGACTTCATCCCCCAAACGTCTCTCTCTCTCAACGTTTAGTTTTCAGGAACAGCGCATTTCTTCTCAGTTGTTCCCGCCGCATTTCCGCGCACAATTGGCAGCCTAAGCTTTTATATCGGCTGGAATACGACATGAACCGAGCATTTATGAATAAAGCGTCTTTGATCTTTGCCGCGTGTTTCGCATTTTTGTTTTCGTTCAGTGCTTCGTCCGCCCAGACGAAAGTCTGGCAGCCATCTCCCGGCCACACGCAAATCCCGATATGGCCAGCAACTCCGCCCGACGCGCAGGCTGTTCCAGGTCCCGAGACAGCACAGACCGATCCCAAATCTCTAGTCGCCGGCAGGCCGTCGGTTTTTGTGACCAACGTCACGCGGCCCACAATGACTATCTATTCGCCACAGGACAAGAACACCGGCGCTGCTGTCGTCGTCTTTCCCGGCGGCGGCTTCGAAATGTTGGCCATCGATCTCGAAGGCACCGAAGTCTGCGATTGGCTCACTTCGAAGGGAATCACCTGCGTGCTCCTGAAATATCGCGTGCCGAGCCTGCCATACGACTGGCACTGCAATTGCCGCCCCAACAATCGCGCGATCTCGACACAATCTCTCGAAGACGCCCAGAGAACCATGGGGCTCGTGCGACTTCACGCCGCCGAATACCACATCGATCCGCACAAGATCGGAGTGATGGGCTTTTCAGCGGGAGGATATCTCATCGCGGAAATCAGCACGAATTTCGAGCACCGTTTGTATAAGCCTGTCGATGCCGCCGACAAACAAAGCTGCCGTCCCGATTTCGCCGTGGGCGTTTATCCGGGTCATCTGTGGGTGAATGGCGCCGGTTACAAATTGAACCCGAATGTTCCCGTCACCCGCCAGACGCCGCCAACATTCTTGGTCCAAGCCGAAGACGACAGCATCGACGGCGTAAACCAATCACTGACGTACTTCATCGCGCTGAAAGACGCTGGCATCCCCGCGGAGCTGCATATCTACGCGCATGGCGGCCACGCGTTTGGCCTGCGCCGCACGAATCTTCCAATCACCGAATGGCCGCAACTCGTGGAAAAGTGGCTTGGCACAATTGGCATGACTTCAACTTCGCATCAATAAATTTCTGTCAAACACCTACGTGCTGGTCAATCGCTGGCGACCTCGCCGCTCGAAACAATTCCCACGCCATCCACCCATAAAACGGCACGTACTCCAGCCACATCATCAGCGGACTCCAGTGCCAGGTCCCCAAAATCCCATATCCAATCAGCACGCTGTACGACAAAAACTGCAAAATCGTCAGCAGCATCCACGCCGGACTCGGGAAAAAGCACAGCAGCGGAATGATCCACGTGAAATACCACGGATACGCATTCGGCGAGAGCAGCAGGATCGCCCCAATAATCAGAAACGCCGCCCGCTCCGGTTCGAGCCGCCGCGCCGCTGCCCACAGCGCCAACCCCACAACGACTCCTTCCCCAATTCCTGCCGCCACCTCCGCGTGCCCACTGAACATTCGCAGCAGCGTGAACAGGCTCGCATTGTTGTCCTGCCAGTGCACCACGAAATACCTTAGCGTCGCCGGAATGTGCGGCAGCGCCGCGCGAAACGGCCAAAAGCAAACGACTGCTAGCGCCGCAGACACCGTTCCTGCCGCCCACGATCGCATCGACCGCGGCCAGCCTGCACGCCCCAGCCACACCGGAAACAGCATCACAGGAAAGACTTTAAGCAGCGCCGACGCCGCCAGCAGAATCGTTGACACCCCCGCCCGCGACCGTATAATCAGAAGGGCTCCCAGCAAAGCGGCAATCGCCAGCGCATCGCTGTGTCCGGTGCCAGCGAATTCAACGATGACCAGCGGATTCCAGGCGTAAATCGCCAGCCGGAACTCTCGCTGCGGCGAGCGCCGTAAGCACGCAGCAAGCAACAGGACCGCCAGCAGGTCCGCCAGGAAAAACGGTAGCTTGAACGCAATCGCGCCGGGCAAATAACGCGCCGCCTCCCGGAAAAGCAGTTCAGCAAGCGGCGGATAGATATTCGGCATGTCGTGCGCCGGCAGCAAATGTCCTGTCGGCGTCACGCGCGAGCCCATCGCCAGCGCATCCGGGCTCGCGATATACGGATTCTGACCAGCCAGTTGAATTTGGCCGTCCCAGTGGTAGCGGTAGGGATCGTCGGAGAGCGTCGGCGCGAGCGGCAGCAGCGTCAAGCGAAACAGAATCGCGCCGGCCAGAACGATCCATAGCGCAGTGCGGCTTGCTCGCGCATTCGGCAACCGCTCCAGCGCGTAGAGAGCAACGAAATATACGACGCCCGCGCTCAGGCCGACGGCGATTGTCCCGATGACGTGCTGTTCCAGGTTTCTGTAGTGGTAGAGCGTAGCAAACAGGCCTTCGAGCCCGATCAGACAGATAATCAGGACGAAGATCAGGCCGATGGCGGCAACGATTTGGCTCCAGTTCGAGCGCGGCTCCGAATGTGCCGCCTCGTGGCGCGAATGAATCTTCATAAGGGGACAGGGACGAAGTGAACTCTCAGTTGATCCTGTTGATTCTCTCCGCAGCCGCGGTGAATCCCTTCACTTCGTATCTGAACCACCTGCGCAACCACACTTTCAGCGGGATTTACCAACCCAATTCTTTCGACATGGCCATGATGATTCCGTACTTCATCGTCCTCGTCGTTCTCGCCGCCTACGGAATTTATCGCTATGTCCTGGTCTACAATTTCTATCGTTACCGCAACAACATCGCCGGCCCACCGCCGCCCGTCACTGAATGGCCAAAGGTTACCATACAGCTTCCCATCTTCAACGAGCGCTACGTAGTCGAGCGCCTTGTCGAATGTGTCGCGCAGTTCGACTATCCGCTGGACAAATTGCAAATCCAGCTCCTCGACGATTCCACCGACGAAACCCAAGACGTCGCCCGCGCTGTCGTTGAGCGCCAGCAGGCCCTTGGCATTCCCATCGAATATATCCATCGCACAAATCGCGAAGGCTTCAAGGCTGGCGCCTTGCAGGCCGGCATGCAAACCGCCACCGGCGAACTCATCGCCATCTTCGACGCCGATTTCCTTCCGCCCGCCGATTTTCTTCGCCGTACCGTTCCTTATTTCGCCGACGCCAAACTCGCTATGGTCCAAACGCGCTGGAGCTACATCAACCGCGACTACTCCGCGCTCACCGAAGCCGAAGCCATTCTCCTCGACGGCCACTTCGTCATCGAACACAGCGCGCGCTTCCGTCGCGGCGCGTTTTTCAATTTCAACGGCACTGGCGGCGTTTGGCGCCGCTCCGCCATCGAAGACTCCGGCGGCTGGCAGCATGACACGCTCACCGAGGACACCGACTTGTCCTACCGCGCGCAGCTTCGCGGCTGGAAGTTCATCTATTTGCCCGAAGTCGATTGCCCTTCCGAATTGCCCGTCGAAATGAACGCATTCAAGTCCCAGCAAGCGCGCTGGGCCAAAGGCCTGATGCAAACCGCCATTAAAATTCTTCCGCGCGTCCTGCGCTCCGATGTCCCCGGCTACGTCAAAGCCGAAGCCTTTTTCCATCTCACCGCCAACATCAGCTACCCGCTGATGGTCATCCTTTCCGTGATTCTCCTGCCCGCGATGATCGTCCGCTTCTATCAGGGCTGGTTTCAGATGATGCTCATCGACCTGCCGCTCTTCCTCGCCTCCACTTGCTCCATCTCCAGTTTTTATCTCGCCTCCGAACGCATCCTCTATCCCAAAACCTGGTGGCGCGCCATCGCCTACATGCCATTCGTCATGGCCGTCGGAATCGGCCTCTCCGTCCGCAACGCCGTCGCCGTCCTCGAAGCCCTCTTCGGCAAGCAATCTGAATTCGTCCGCACGCCAAAGTACCGCATCGAAGGCCTCGAGCGCGGCGCATGGCTCAAGCGCAAATATCGTAAGCGCGCCGGATGGATTCCTTACGCGGAAGTTCTTCTCGGAATCTACTTCGCTGCCACCGTCGTCTACGCCATTCAAAACGAAAACTACTTCACCATTCCGTTCCTTCTGCTTTTCGTGTGGGGTTATCTGTACACCGGCCTGATGTCCCTCGGCCAAGGCCTCACCGATCGCCTCCGCTTCGGCCGCGCCACCGAAGCCGCCGAGATTCGCCCCGCCGCCACCGGCGCCCCCGGTTTCTAATTTTTGTGTCATTCCGAGGGAAGGATGTGGCGAGCATCCGACGAGGAACCTGCTTTTCAGCTCTGCATCAAACTGCACTCAGTAGCATCTAACCTCCCCAGTGGAGGTGTGCAATGCCCGTCACTCTGAATCTCACCGACCTGATGGACTACACTGAATGGGAACGCCAGAAATGGCACTTTTGGCTCAAACAGCACGGCGACGAGGCCCTGAAAATCAGTGCCGGCCCGAACGGTGATGGCCGCTTCTCCTCCGTCGGCGACATCATCAAGCACATCTTCTCCGCTGAAACTCGCTACATCGACCGCCTCTCTGACCGCCCTATAACCGATCCTGCTTCCATCCCAAACGACAACTCAGAGGCGCTCTTCGAATTCGGCGCGCAAAGCCGCTCAGCACTGCGAAAGTTTGTCGACACGCTTCCTGCGCATGACTCCGATACCATCCGCGAATTCGACTTTTTTGGCGGCATCTTGCGCGCCTCGCCCAAGAAAATCGTCACCCACGTCCTTCTCCACGAAACGCGCCACTGGGCTCAAATCGCCACGCTCCTCCGCCTGAACGGCCTCAAGGGTGAGTTTCACGATTTCATCTTCACTCCCGTCCTCGGCGGCGAACTCATCCGCAACAAACCCAAAGCCTGAATGCCCACAATAGGCTAGTTTGAATTTTCTTGATCGTGACACAAGGAGTCAAAATTCAAACTGGCCTATTGCCTGAATGCCGCGCGCATTGAACGCAAACTAACCGCGTATAAATTCCCTATTCGCGCTTGTGCGCGAAGCATTCGCCTTTGCTCGTCACTCGCCACTAGCCACTCGCCACTTCTTTCATTTATAATTGAGCCTCAACTAATCGATTCGCGGGACAAGCTTCCACTCGCTTCGACAAGCAGGAAGTTCCCAAACAGAATCAGGAGCCGTCGATGGTAAAAGCGACACAACTGCGCCCCGGCATGATCATCCAGCACGAAGGCGACCTCTACACCGTCTTCAGCGTCGAGCACCGCACTCCCGGCAACAAGCGCGGCTCCATGCAGACTAAAATGCGGAACCTTCGCACTGGCTCCATCATCGACTATCGCTTCCGCGCTGAAGATTTCGTCGAGCGCGCCATCATGGACGAAGTCGAATTCGAGTTCCTCTACAGCGACAACGCCGGCTTCCACTTCATGAATCTGCAAACCTACGAGCAGATCTCCCTCACCAAAGAAACTCTCGGCGAAACCACCGACTATCTCATCCCCAATCTCCCTGTCAGCATCGAGTTTTACGAAGGCAAGCCCATGGGCGTCCTGCTTCCCGACACCGTCGACCTCGTCGTTACCGGCACGGAGCCCACTCTGCAGAAGGCTACTGCCAGCGCCGTCATGAAGCCTGCCACGCTCGAAACCGGGCTCGTCATCAACGTTCCGCCCTTCGTCAACAACGGCGACAAAGTCAAAGTCGATACCTCCGAAGGCCGCTACATCCAGCGCGTGTAGTTTCTGCTGGCGCGGATCAACCGTCGTTTTTCCCTCGCAAATCGTGGTGTCCGAAAATGAACGTTGGCGTGAAAAAATGCGCGAAAAAACTCGATTAGAAAAAGTTTGGTGATTGATTTGGCAGGACTTAGCGCGAATTCTAATTTCCCATAGAAACTCGATTAGAATTACAAAGGAGAAGACAAGGTGAAGGTGGTTTTCTGTCAGGCGCGAGGCTAGGCGAGCCCCCACCGAGAAGCCCTTGGAAATGAGATCGGCAAGCTGAGGTTAACCATAGACTAGCTATATAGCATAAGTTAACCAGATTATCGACAGAATAGACACAGAAAAGTAGTGGCTGACGACGAGAGTTCAGGGTGCGGGGGTATTCCTGGGACATTGAACACGGCGTGATACTATTCGCCTGCACAAGGTGTCTTTGGTGAACCGCAATGGTTCTAACGACTGAGGGCATATCAGTCACAATTTCCGTCTTAGCGCTGTTCCTGTCGGTGCTGACGGCTTGGCTGACACTTTTCCGTCGCGGTACGGTAAAGATGACGCAACCGACCGTCATATTTTTCGGACCAGACAATCCTCGCTCGAAAGATGAGCCACCCTTGCCCAAAGTTTTCTTGAGGACCCTGCTTTTCGCTACATCGAAACGTGGCCGTGTTGTAGAAAGCATGCATGTTGCGCTTTCACGGAATGAGACCCATCAGAATTTCAATATCTGCGTTTACGGCGATGAACGCCTGGTGCGAGGTAGCGGTTTGTTCGTTGGGGAAACGGGGATAGCCGTCAATCATCACTTCCTCGCCCCGAAGGATGGGAGCAATTTCCGTTTCACAAGTGGGCGCTACCACATGGAAGTATTCGCGAAGCTACTCGGCGACGGACGGAGGCGATTGTTATTCTCACAGACGCTGGAGATCCCATCCGACGTTGCCAACCAACTTGCAGAACCGGACTGCGGCTTGTACTTCGATTGGGGGCCAGATTCGTCGCGATATCTACCTCATGTCGACAAGCGGCCTTCTTTACCTAACGAAGATTTCCTCGAATTGCTGAACCTCACCAGACGATCACGGTCTCGCTCGGGTGCTTGACAGGGATTCAGCCGCTACATGCGTAGATGTACCCTACACTTGGCGTATAACGCCTTACGTAGTACGCTTAACGTGTGATTCAAAGCTTCGCCTCGCAGGAGACGGAAGACCTATTTCATTATCACCACAGCCGGCGTTTCCGCTCCATCGAACGCGTCGCGCTGCGAAAGTTGCTCCAAGTACACGCGGCTACCGAGCTGCGGGTTTTGGCTTCTCCGCCAGGAAATCAATTGGAGGCGTTAAAAGGAGATCGCAAAGGCCAGCATGCCATTCGCATCAATGATCAGTGGCGCATCTGTTTTGTCTGGCGTGATGGCCATTGTTATGGAGTTGAAATCGTGGATTATCACTAACAGGGAGCTTGCTGATATGAAAAAGAACGAAACTCTGATGGCCCCAGTCCATCCCGGCGAAGTCCTTCGCGAGGATTTCATGAAGCCGCTACATCTGACCGTGAACAAGCTCGCGCTCGAACTCCACGTTCCCGCAACGCGCATCGGAGAAATTGTGCATGGGCGTCGGCGCATCACTGCGGAGACCGCTTTGCGCTTGGCGCGTTATTTCCACACGAACGCGGAATTTTGGCTGAACTTGCAGAATTTCTACGATATCGAAGTTTCCCGTCGTTCAGGAAAAATCTCCGAGATCGAGCAGCAGGTTCATCCTGCACCTGCACTCGCCTCCTAGCCTTTAGCCCTAAAAGAAGAAAGTCTGATTCGCCGTCCTACGCGGTCACATCTCATAAAAGTTGAGGGCGCAATAGCGGTTAAGCTATTGCGCCCTCTAAATCGAGCCGTAACTTTACAGGCGTTCCGGGTCAATCAGGCGACCCAATCGCCTTGCGGCGAATCGCGTCCTCCAAACTGATGCGTACAACCTGCGAGCTTCTCATCCAGTCCACTGTTTGCAGAAGCCGCGAAGCCCCCGCGAACTCTGGGCCAAATTCTAAAGCCTCTGAGCTTTCCAGCGCAGCCAGCTCCATGACGCCTTGCGGCAATCGCGATTTCTGATTGCACCGTCCTTCTCTGAGCTTCGTGTCCAGCGCAACTTTGCAATCGCCGTTAAGCTCTTGCGCGTTCTTCGCTGAATCGTGAAGTCTTTCCACTTCCCGGCCCAGTTCGGAATCGCGAAAACCGTCAGGTAGTCGCGAACTCTGAACCGAACCGTTAAGTCTTCAAAGCTTCGGTTCAATCTGCCGCGCAAAATAATCCCAACGCGTCGCAGCGTCAATAGAATTCGCGGAAAATATCTGTGCAAAATTGTGGATTACTGTGGAAAAAATTCACCTGTGGAAATCTCCCACACACATCAAGCCTCTGAGTGTGAAGCCTCAGAGGACGCAGCAGCAGAACGCAGAAACCTAATTCGTTCTAGTGCACGATCATCCCGAAGACGTCAGGATTCGTATTGGTTTGCACTTGGAACGTGCTAAAGAGCCCCGCGTGCTTCCCCGTGAAGTCGCTGCTCACAGCGTCATAGTCCCCCATATACACGGGATTCAGCACAATATCGGTCGTATGGGTGGGAGCCCAGCTGAATGGAGTCTCGCGGATGTCCTCGAACGTGTTTCCGTGGTCGTGAGAGACCGAACAATAATGATCAACGAGGAAATTATTCGGGTCATTTCGCCGGTCCGAGTAACAGACCGCCAAAGTCCCGTTTGGATCCACGGCAACGCCAGCCATGAACTGGTCTCTGCCTGCGCCAGCAAAATTCGCCGGTGCAGGACTAACCAGGGAGGGCGTAGTCCAAGTATTTCCGCCGTCGCTGGAAGAGCTAATCACGATATCTCCGAAGGCATAGAAGCCTTCAAAAAGTGAGGCGACATCCTGGATTTGATTCCGGCTTCCATCGGTCCAGACAGCAAAGAGCTCGCCACGGCTAGGCCCGTTCGACCTGTCCATGGCAATCATGGGAAAAGAGTTCGTGCGGAAACCGCCTTGCAAATCGACACCGAGCGCCGTCGCGGCAAACGTGTCGCCGACGACCGTGAAAGGTTTCAGCGTCTTGCCTCCGTCCAAAGAGGTGCGCATGCGGATTTCGATGTTGTCTTGCATTATGCTTGCGTACGCGATGTAAACCTGCCCTTTCGGACCGACAACGACTTGCGTGCCAGAGAGGTTCTGGAAAAATTCAGGATTGCAAACCTTTTCTATTACGACTGGAGGATTCCAACTGACGCCGCCATCCTTTGAAGTCACGAGGCCAAGAGTAATGCTCCCTTGCCCTCCGTCAACGCAAGTCGGATCCTCTCCGACAATATGAAAGTCAGTATAGGTCACATAGACGTTATTTGAATTGGTCGGATCAATTGCCAGCCATTCCTTATCGACAAACTGAGCTCGTGCGTCCGTTAGCACAGCAGGGATCGGCGATGACCATGTGATTCCGCCATCTTGCGAAATGTTTACGGCAATTCCTGAAAATGGCAAGGCGTTTCCCTGTCCATCCACAGTTGCTGTTTCAAACAGCGACGCATACAAGAAATGTGAGGAATCGCTGCACGCGACGGCGGGATCTCCCCCCAGAAAGTTGAACTGGTCAGGTCCTGGATTCAAGAAGGGCAATCCGACAAAGCTTCTCCCTCGGTTGTGAGATACCGCTACCCCGCTGATGGACTGACCGCCTTCTGCAGCAACGCCGGTGCGAACGTCCGCTCCCGAATCGTTGAACCCAGCGACAATCGTATTTCCGCACCACGCGCTCGAGGTCTCGCTTTGCGTGAATCCCGCGAAACGGGAAAGCACATAGTCGAGACTTTGATCATTGACCGGAACCAGCCCCCTGGTTTCGTTCGATTCGTTGGCGGATGGCGGAGGCGCAGACTTCATCGCATCGATATTTGCCTGAACGTGCGCCATGGAAGCGAGATGGAGCGGGCGAGCCGCAGCTAAATTTGAACTCCGCATGATCGTCGGGTCGGAAAGCACCTTCGCGAGATGAAATAGATTCGCGCCGCTCGCAGAGAGGCGGCGTTGCATATTGGCTCCAAACTTGGGCGCCGTTTCGTTCAAATGAGCCAGGGGATTGTGGCGATCCGGCTTGGTCTGCAGCTTGGCCGGTGATTGCGCTCCCGCGCGCGGGCAGAAGCAACCGCAAAGCGCTGCCAGCGCGATAAAAAGCGTCGCCGTTCGAGAATTATTGCTCATGGCCAGAACTCCTCCCGTGTGCAGTCACGATCACGTTTTTGATTATTTGAAATCCGCTAAAAAACAAGTTGTCGCCCGAGGAACCCAAATGTGCTGCCACGCCGTCATAGTCGCCCATATACGCCGGGCCAGCAACTATTTCACTTTCGCTGCCGTGGACTGGAATCCAGCTTGACGCCGTCTGGCGGACATCGCGGAAACTGTATCCGCCATCCTCGGAAAATGAACAATAGTGATCCACAGCGTTATTCGCGGGGTCGTTCCTACGGTCGTTGTAACACACGGCGATCTTGCCATCTTCATTGATAGCGATCCCGGGCTGAAACTGGTCTCGGCCTGCACCCTTAAAGCTTCTAGGAGTAGGACTAATCGGGAATGGGGATGTCCATGAGTTGCCGCCGTCTTCGGACTTGCTGAGCAGAATATCCCCGAAGTTGTATTGGTTCGTGGACAACAGCACGTCGGTGGTCGAGTTGTCCCGGCCATCGGCCCAAACCAGATAGACAACGTCCCGGTCGCCGCGACTATCAACGGCCATCGATGGGAAGTCTATAACTTGGAAGAATCCTTGTAGAAAACCTTGGAAATCACCTATTTCGCCACCCACAAAGGCGCAGCACCCAGTTGGCGTAACATTGGTGACATTGACCTCCGGACCAAAGGAAACACCTTGGTCGTCGCTCCTGCGAAACTTCAACTGGACCGCGGGAATATTCGCGTCGGTCGCAAATGATAGATACGAAACGTAAACCTTCCCCGTCTTTCCAATGGCAATCTGCGAACCCGTAAAAGATGGCCCGGTGATCGCTGTCGTAACGGGGTCAACTGAGTGACACGCCTCCTGTACGATCGTCGGCGCAGACCAGGTCCGTCCGCCATTGTTCGAGGACACCAACTCAATTGCCGAACGCGAATTCCCCGGACATCGCGGATTCGGATTAGACTGCGGAAAGACACCCTCCGTGTCATAGTCTGTATAGGTCACATAAACATGATTCTCGTTCCGAGGATCCACAGCCAGCCACGCTTTATCGATCAAATGAAAGGGGGTTTTGGTCACAGCGAATTTCGGATGACTCCAATCCTTACCGCCGTCGTTTGAAATGCTGACCCCAACAGCCGAAAGCAGGTTTTCACCCCCATCGGAGGTGACGATTCCCGTCGAAAAAGGAGAGGTCGCAAAATAGAATCGTTGCGAATTTGCGCAGGCGACTACGGGATTACCACTCATTGTGTTAGGGAATGGCCCGGGATTCAAGAAGCCGGGATCAGTAAATGTTTCGCCATCGTCCCGGGAATATGCAAAGTCAACGGCGCTAAACAAGGGGTTGTTGGCTCCGTTAAATAAGGGAGCCCAAAATGTCTGAACCGCCGCCACAGTGCTGTTGAATCCTGTGACGATATTGTGCCCGCACCACGCTGTCGAAGTGGTGCTCTGCGTAAATCCTGCAAGGTGACTCGCCTGCAAATCGAAGGCGGAGCTGGAAACAGGCTCGATATCATTCTCCTCGGAGCGATTGGAGGAATCAGCATTCAAACGATTGGCTAACGCATTCGAGCCCGTGCGAGCCTGACCATTCAGTTTCGCGCCGTCATCCGGGCCGGTGGCCGGTTTGTCCAGCAGCGCGTGCGCCATCGAAAGCCAATTGTTCAGCGCACCGGAGAAGAGATTCTGTTGCGCAGGCGGGAGCGCTTGTTGAACAGCAATCGCCGCGCGCAGGCTGCTTTCGAGCGGAACTTTTGGGTTGTCCTGGCCGTTTGCCACGGGCAAGAAGAATGCCGCCAACAAAGCACAGATCAATACACACCACTTTCTCGTCGCTGCCATCATGAATCTCCTCTTGTCAGTGGAAGCCACCGGGATGGGTCAAAAGGAAATCACCCAAGACCGGATGCCCAGATGCCAATGGAAGCTTCCCGAGTTTTGCCGAATTCGAATTCAGTTCCGTCCAACCCTAAATCCAAAAAATTTTGAAGGCCTGTCCGTGAAACCGTACGCAAGAAATTGTTCCATGAATGCGACGTTCATTCGCTTCTGCGTTTGCTGACAGGGAATTTTTCACGCGCAAAGCGTGAAACAAAACGTTTTTTCCATTCTAAAAATCCAAAAGAATAAGGCAACCACAGTACGAATGAGGCGGATTGAAACACAACGCGGGTATTTGATTCAATAAAAAAAACATAAATTCAGAAGCGTCCTAAGCGTACTGTAGCCTCGAACGCGGCTGTTTTTCTTCCGAAATTCGTATAATCGTTCTCTAATTTCCAATATTCTGGGATGTTTCTCGATCACCTGTATTGGAAATACGTTCTTCCTCTTCGCTCTATTCGGCGCGATGTATTCCTTGCTTCCGTTTTGCAGCCGCTTGCGCCCCTCTCCCGATATCATCCAATCACCGTGCGTGTTCAAAAAAGCCTTCCTATTTCGCGCCGTTCTGTGCGCGATGTATTCCTCTTACTTTGCCGCCGCGGACCGCAGCCATACAAACAAGAGTCAGTTCTGTTCGAGTTGCCGTCACGGCCTCGCCTCTATTGCATTTGAATAGAATCTTGTTTTCTCCCTATTGCGCGTCTCATCCGCGCAAGCAGTCACGCGATGCTGTGCGCCCGTCTCACACACTGCGCTCTGCTATATTCGCCGCCGGCATTCCCTCCATACCGCGGCCCTGCGCATTTCAATAGGATTCGTGTTTTTCTTCCTGTTGCGCGCTGCATCCTCCTGTCCTGAGTGCCGTGGCGAAGGGCGCAAAACAGTCACGCTCATGGAAAACAACGCGACTTTGCCGCTCTTGCGGCTGCCCGGATGTTCTGCTAGTGCGGCCTGCCCGCAATGTGATCAAGTCACTCCTTGCCAGAGAGCATCGGCTTTTTTGCGTGCGTAACTTCCGGGTATACACCGCTGCGCTCTCCTAAGGTTTCTAGGAGAATGGCCTGGTCCTATAACCTGTTTTGTCCCGTTTTTTGAAAATTGGCCTGGTTGCCATCTCTTGCTGCCTCTCCAGTCCGAGCGCATCCATGAAGCCGAATTTGCGTTTTCTCTAAGGAATTCGCAAATTCCAAAATTCTCGATCCGCGAAAAACCTCAAAAACACCATTTTTTAATGTCTCTCAAAAACAGGCCAATTTCGGCCACTTTTGTTTGTGGAAAAAAGACAATTTGTCTCTTTGTCCCAAAATGGAATCCGCGCAAAAGGGCCGCTCCTGGCCCTTTTGCCGGAAAATCGTTCGCGGTTATTTGTCAGGAAACTTTAACGCCGCATTCTCTTGGGAAGATTCAACGCCACAAAAACTTTACCGCGGCGCGGCCGAAGATTTCTTTGCGAAGATTCGGTGGAAAATCGCATCCACGGATTTTAATTGCCGCTGTAAATTAAAAGTGTGTTCCAGTTTTTTCGCGTCCAGAATTTTCGCAATATTTGGATCGTTCGCAACGCGTTCGCGAAAACTGGATTCGGATTCCCACGCGGCCATCGCGTGCGCCTGCACCCATTTGTACGCGTCTTCGCGCGCCGCGCCGTTCTCCACTAGGTCTTGCAAAAGCTGCCCAGAAAAAACCAAGCCCTGCGTCGAATTCAAATTTCGCAGCATGCGTTCTGGGAAAACTTTCATCTTGTCCACAATCGCGGACATGCGATCGAGCATGTAATCCACAAGTGTTGTGGAATCGGGGAGAATCACGCGCTCGACCGAACTGTGAGAAATATCGCGCTCGTGCCACAGCGCAACATTTTCGAGCGCGGCCAGAGAATTCGAACGCACCACGCGCGCAAGTCCGGAAATTTGTTCGCAACCGACAGGATTTCTTTTATGCGGCATCGCGGAACTGCCGCGCTGGCCGCCGCCGAACGGTTCTTCCGCTTCGCGAACTTCGGTGCGCTGCAGATGGCGAATTTCAATCGCGATGCGTTCGAGGGATGCAGCAACAATTGCGAGCGCGGTCAAATAGTGCGCGTGGCGGTCGCGTTCAATCACTTGCGAAGAAATTGGCGCGACGCTCAAACCCAATCGCTGGCAAATTTTCTGCTCGATCTCCGGACCGAGATGCGCGCACGTGCCCACGGCGCCCGCGATTTTTCCAACGGCCATTTCCTTGGCCGCGTCGCGAAAGCGCGCAATGTCGCGGCGATTTTCGTCGTACCAATTCGCAATTTTCAAACCGAATGTAATTGGCTCCGCATGCACACCATGCGTGCGGCCAATCTCCGGCGTGTCTTTGAATTCCCACGCGCGGCGTTCAAGAATTTCCGCGAAGCGTTCAAGGCCCGCAGTGATGTGTTCGGAAGCTTCGCGCACAAGCAACGCTTGCGCGGTATCGACAACGTCGTTGGAAGTAAGGCCGTAATGCAGCCAGCGCGCGGATTCCGGATCACCAACGCTTTCCCCGACAGCGACGGTAAAAGCGATCACGTCGTGGCGCACGCGCGATTCGATCTCCAGAATTTTCGCAACGTCGATGCGCGAACGTTCGCGCAAACGCGCCGCAGCTTCGCGCGGCACCACTCCCGCTTCCGCGAGAACATCTGCTGCGGCCAGCTCCACATCCAGCCATTTCTGAAATCTGTTTTCGTCGCTCCAGATGCGGCGCATTTCCGGACGCGTGTAGCGATTGATCAAAGAAGTTCTCCTGGCCTGAGCGAATCAAGCGCGCTCAGAAATCGAGTGCAAGAAATAATCGATGAATTCCCTGCTCTATGATACGCGAACTTGCGTCCTCAGTTGAAAGAAACAGGACGGCAAAATAAGCCAGCATCTGGGCACGGAAAAGCCAACTGGCGCGATGCTATGATAGGTTGCTGGTTCGGAAGCGGGCCTGATGCATAACGGCGCTAGGACATTGCATGATCGCGTTCGATGAAGCGCACAGGGCTGTTCACTATCCGCCGGACCGCCGATTCCGCGTCTGGATCAGGCCGTCGATTCTGATCGGGATTGTGGTCGCCATCGCTGCAATCGTTGGCGCGGCATGGATCGAAGTTGCTGTGTGGGGAGTGCCCGCAGTCCCGGGTCCGCAAATTTATCCCAATAACTTCGTAGCGCCGCATGGATTTCCGGCGTGGCTGCGCTACTGCCACTTCTTCAATTTCCTTTTTGTGATGCTGCTGATTCGCAGCGGCCTTTCCATTTTGGTGGACCATCCTCGCCTCTACTTCAATGATGGTTGCACGCCGGGCAGCGAGTGGATTCGGGTTACGCCGCTGAAAGTTCCGAAGGACCGCTTGTGGACAGCCAAGGATGACGCTCGATATATCTCACCGATAGTTGGAACACCAGGTTATCGGCACACAATTGGCGTGGCGCGCGTTTGGCACTTTATCAACGTGCACGGGTTCATCGCGACGGGAATCATCTTCATCGCGATGCTTCTCGGAACGGAGCAGTGGAGGCGCATCGTCCCAACTTCTTCGCTGGTGCTCTTGCAGGCGTGGAGCACATTCGTGCACTACGCAACGTTCCATTTGCCGCCAGAGCCGAACGGCTTTTACGGTTACAACGCGCTGCAGCAAATTGCGTATTTCATAGTCGTTTTCGTGTTCGGCCCACTCGCCATTGCGACGGGAATCGCGATGTCACCGGCGGTTGTGAACCGGTTTCCGTGGTACGCGAGAATCTTTGGAGGGCGGCAAGCGGCTCGGTCGATTCATTTCCTCACAATGCTGAGCTTTCTGGCATTTCTGGTAGTGCATGTGACGCTGATTGTCATGACGGGATTCGTGCGAAATATGAACCACATTGTGATGGGCACGGACGACTTGAATCCGATCGGAATGTATCTGGGGTTCGTGGGGATTGCGGTGGTCATCGCTTCGTGGCTCGTGGCGCACTATGTTTCGTGGTATCACCCGCGCGGTTTACAGCATGCGCTGAAAACTGTGACATATCCGATGCAGCTGCTCACGCTGAACCGCCTGACGCCATACCAGAAATATTCTGAGGACCAGATCTCTCCCTATTTCTGGCCGAACGGAAAAGTGCCGATCCGACAAGATTGGAAACAATTGCTGGAGAATGGATTCAAGGATTTCCGGCTGCGAGTGGGAGGGCTGGTAGAAAACCCTGTCGAACTTTCGCTATCCGATCTGGAAAATCTCGGCGAAGTTGAACACATTACGATGCACCACTGCATTCAGGGATGGAGCGGCATCGCGAAGTGGGGCGGTGTTCCCATGGCCAAATTGATCGAGTTGGTGCGGCCAAGTCCTGAAGCGAAGGTCGTCGCATTTTTCTCATTTGGCGAAGCGCTTTACGGCGGACACTATTACGACACGCAAAGCCTTGAGAACGTGCTGAAGCCACAATGCCTGCTGGCGACACACATGAACGGGACGCCGCTCCCCGGTGTCTACGGAGCGCCGTTGCGGCTGCGAGTCGAGAACCAGCTTGGCTATAAGATGGTGAAGTGGATTGAGCGCATCGAGTTCATCAAGACGGAAAAACTGCTGGGCGAAGGAGAAGGCGGCAAGAACGAAGATGATGAATACTTCGATCTGCTGCCGAATATCTGATGGAGAGGCCGGATTCAAACGGCGCGCAGCACTCCGGCCTGGATCATGTGTTTTCTTTGCTGCAGCGGCTGCGGCTGGATTGGCTGTTTCACCATTTTCCTCCACGGCTTGTCCGATCCGCATACGTATTTGTGAACGGATTTATCACCATTGGGCTGCTGGCGTTGCTGGCGCTGGTGAGCCGTAATCCATTTGTTTTTCCATCGCTCGGACCGACGGCCTATCTTCTGTTTTTCTCGCCGCTCGCAAAAACCTGCAGCCCGCGCAACACGATTTTCGGACATGCGATCGGAATCGCGTGCGGATATGGAGCCTTTGTTCTCACGGGCGCCGGCGCAATGCCTTTCGGGGCGCATTCCGGCATTTTCTGGCCGAGAATTCTGGCGGCTGCGCTTTCGCTGTCAGTCACCGGAGCTCTGATGGTTCTTCTCGGCGTGAGCCATCCACCGGCTGGAGCTACGACGCTGATCATTTCTCTGGGAATTATTTCAAAGCCACGCGAACTGGTGATCATCGAAGTTGCGGTGTTCCTGCTGGTTGCTCAGGCTCTGGTGATCAACCGCCTCGCAGGCGTACCGTACCCTCTATGGAAGACCGCGGTAAACGCGGCAAATAGCGAGCCAGAATAAAGCGAAAAGCCCTGCACGGAAACAACAAGAGGAAAGTGCATTCGAGAAAGAAAACGAAGGCGCGAGTCTCGATCGCGCCCTCGTTTCCGCTTGAAGCAAGGCAGCCAGCGACGGCGCTGCGGCTACCTAACTTGTTCGTCCTGCACAGGCCGAATCTTCGTCGCGCGCCATAATTCAAGCGGGACGAAGCTGGCTGCGGAATGGAACAACGCGGCGTTCCAATTCCTGAACGGTCTCGCGCGATAAACACTGCTTGCCGGTTGCGGAGGCAGATGGCGTACTCGACGGAGGCTCGGCTGCGGGAACAGACAGATGTTGCAGCGATGTGAAGCCGTCGGCGAGCTGCTTATTGCTCAACGAGAGCCGGACTTTTTGAATGAGGTCCCAACGGCTGCCCACACCGAACTTCGAGAGCAGAGAAGAAACGTGAAATTTAACAGTGCGAACGGAGATGCTGAGGCGATCGGCGATTTCCTTGTTCAGGCGGTTGTGCAACAATTCCTTGAGAACTTCGTCTTCGCGGGGACTGAGGTCTACTGAGCAGGACAGAGAACGGCCCATGTGGAGAAGTTCATCGGCATGCTGTTTGATGCGTTCAATGGTTGAGTTCTCGGCGGACACCCACACCGCATAGTCACAGGGGGAGTCACCGCGAACCATGCAGCCTAACGCCAAGAGGCTCGCGGCACGATTGAAAGCCATTTCGCGGTCCCCAGTCATTTCAACCTTGAATCGCGGAGCGCCGCTGCTCTTCTCGCAGAACACAAGCGTTTCGGCAGCGGCGGAAATTGTTGTTTTTTCTTGTCGGGTCTCATTCGAGCCAAAAAGCTGCTGGAACTTCTTGGTTTTTCTTAGTATGACCGCACCTCGCTTCTCATTCGATTGTGAAAGAGGGCGGCCCGCTAGAAATTCAGAACGCAAAAAAATTATTGCTCCGAATCGAGATCGCCATCGTTTTTGAGCCGACAAGCCAGCGATGACAAACGAATCCTGCCCGGACCCCCAAGCTCGAAAGAAAAGCACACGATTTGCCGTTCCGGGAACGAAAACCTAAGGGTACTAGTATCAGGATTTTACCTACGCTATGTAAGTAGGATGTAGTAGGAATGGCTGGAGAAATTTTCCCAGTACCTGTAAATTTTTCGAGGTAGAGTACTGCTAAACCCATCAAAACTACAGAGTTAGTGGGCCGAGAGGAACGCGCTGCGAAGCGACGAGGAGTTGACCCTGGAATTGCGCTTCTGCGGGACGACGCTGAAGAGCCTCGGTGGCAGAGAGATGAACGAGATCGGGATTGTTATTCGTTTCGGAAACGTGTGCGAGGACAAGGAAGCGAGCGCGGCCGTCGAATGCGTCGCCGTCGGAAAGATATTCGCTAACGATGTGATTGGAAAGATGTCCAGTGCGGCTCATGACGCGCTGCTTGACGTACCAGGGGTAAGGACCGACCTTGAGCATTTCGAGATCGTGATTTGATTCGAGGATGAGGCAGTCGGCGTCGCGAAGATGGAATTTCACGAGCTCGGTGAGATAGCCGAGATCGGTGACGATGGCGACTTTTGTGCCGTTGGCGCGAAAGGCGTAGCCGACTGGATCGGCGGCGTCGTGAGGAATGGTGAAGGGAGAAATTTCGATGTCGCCGATGGTGAAGCGTTCGCCAGCGCGGATGCGTTCGACGCGGTTGAGTTTTTTTGTGGAGGCTTCGGGCAAAATGCGGAGAATTTCCGCGTAGGTCCCTTCGGTGAGGTAAGCGGTCGCTTCCCAATGGCGGAGGAGCTGAGGAAGGCCGCTGGCGTGGTCGGTGTGTTCGTGGGAGATCAGAATGCCGTCAACGCGTTCGGGAGATTTTTCGAGCGCGGCGAGGCGGCGAAAAGTTTCTTTGCGGCCAAGTCCAGCGTCAACGAGGAGGCAGGTGCGCTCTGTTTCAAGCAATGTGGCATTGCCCGAACTGCCAGAGGCTAGAATGGAAACTCGAAAGCTGATGGGCCCTCGCGAGCCGCGCGATTTCGGAGTGCGGTGAATTGCGCGACTTGCAAGGCATGATGACAAAGGGGAGAAAGTTCGTCAACGGAATAGGTGAAGAAAGTGCGAAGAGACAGTGGCCTGTGAAACATGAGAGGAGGAGCAAGGGGACAAAGGCCACGGCGAGATCCTTCGCTGCACTCAGGATGACAACCTAAAGGCAAGGGCGACGTCAGCAGGCGAGCTGGGCGGGTTGGAGTTTGAAGCCGTTGAGATTGCCGAGGATTGCGGCGGCGGCGCGGGAGGGCTGGAACATTTCGCTCGAGAGCTGCTGAATTTCGCCGGCGGTGACAGCTTCCATTGCGGCGATGCGCTTTTCCGGCGAAGTGTAGTTGCCGAAATAGAGGAACTGGCGCGCGAGATCGCTCATGCGCGAGCCGGTGGATTCGAGAGAGAGAAGGCTTGAGCCCTTCAGATTGGCCTTGCAGCGGCGAAGTTCGTCGGCAGTGACTCCGTTTTCCTTCAAGCGGCGCAATTCCTCGGTGACGGAAGTGATGAGGCGCTCAGTGGTTTCGAGGCTGGTTCCGGCGTAGATGGAGAGCATTCCGGCATCGCGATAATGATTTGTCTCGCTGAAAATTGCATAAGCGAGGCCCTGTTTTTCGCGAATGTTCTGGAAAAGGCGCGAGGACATTCCGCCGCCGAGAAGATTATTGAGAACGGAAAGAGTGTAGCGGCGCGGATCGGTCATGGAGCACGCGGGGACGCCGATGCAGATGTGGACCTGCTCGAGTTCGCGCTTGGAACGCGAAGCGAGTTCGGCGACGGGAGATGGAGTGGCGTCGGCGTGGCCGTTTGTGGAAGGTTTGCTGGTGCCGAAGCGCGGAACGACGAGATCGAGCATTTTCTGATGAGAAATGTTGCCGGCGGCGGTGATGACGAGATTGTTTGGCGAATAGCGGCTGCGGAACGCGGACTGGAGCGCGTTGCGGTCGAAGCTGCTGACGGTTTCAGAGGTGCCGAGAATCGGGCGGCCGAGCGAATGATGGCCCCAGAGATTTTTGGAAAACATTTCGTGGACGAGATCTTCGGGGTTGTCTTCGACCATGCGGATTTCTTCGAGAATGACGGAACGCTCGCGATTGATTTCCTCTTCGGGAAATTGCGGATCGAGGATCATGTCGGCGAGAATGTCGAAGACAGTTTCGAGATGTTCGTCGATAACGCGGGTGTTGAAGCAGACCATTTCCTTGGCGGTGAAAGCGTCAACGTGGCCGCCGACGGAATCCACTTCGTGGGCAATCTGTTCGGCGGTGCGGCGGCTGGTTCCCTTGAAGAGCATGTGCTCGAGGAAGTGCGAGATGCCGCTCGATTCGGGAGTTTCACTGCGAGAGCCGCTGCGCAACCAGATGCCCGCGGAAACGGAGCGGACGTGCTGCATGAATTCGGTGACAACGACCAAGCCATTGGGCAAGGTGGTTTGTTCGACTGGGCGATTCTCAAAAGCCATAGACCTTCCTTCGACCTCTCTAGCGGCCGCTCTTATGGGCGCAGATGCAGCGCGTCTGGGAATAAATCAGTGAAATGACGAGAGAAAGTGTCAGCACGGGCTGAGAAATGATGTCGCGATGGTTAGAAAAGTTTCTCGTCAGGGGAAAGTTTGCCGTATTCGCTGGTGTAATGCAAGGGCACGTCGGCGTAAGTGCCTCTGTCCATGGAATAAACTTCGCAACTGGAATAGGGATGCGAGTAGACGTGGATGCTGGTCGAGCGCTGGTTGAATTCGGGAAGATTGAGGACCTGGTGGACAGGCTCTTCGCGCTGGACGGTACCGGGGTGGTTGTAGTCCATATCGTAGGCGCTGCTCGGTGAAATGCGGCAAGTGCCTTGAGAGCGATCCTGATTTTCGACGCGGAAATTCTGGACGCGCAATTTGCCGACCGGGACGGCCATCCAGCAATTCTGCCCTCGATGATTGTGGATGCGGCTGACCTGGCCGACTTCCCAGCAGATGGCCATGACTTCGAAGAGATCGCACTTGAAGATGAGATTCCGCGTGTAGTGGCTCTTGGCGTAAAAGAGGTAGGGCTCGAGCGTGTCGACGCGGAGCTGATTTTGCTGAAGATATTTTTCGATTTTCGGAAGAGTGAAATCCTGGCGATGAATTGCGGAAAGGCCTTTCACCCATTCGTCGATGGCCAATTGCGCCATAGGAGCCTCCTTCGAAGTGCTCTTGATGCTGCCCCAGCGAAAGTATAGCGCCGTCGCGTGAGTGGGGCGAAAAAAAAGTTGCGTCAGTCACGTGCTAAGATGAAGAAAAAAGATTCGGAGAGCGAAGAGATTGCAGAAATCATTGAAAATGCCAGTCGCAAATAATGACACCGCATTGATCGGGCAATCGCTCGAGGAATTGCGCGAGCTTGCGGCGCGCATGGGCGAACCGAGCTATCGCGGCGGCCAGATTTACCGTGAATTGTACGAACGACGGCAGACGCAGATTGAAAAAATGACAGCGCTTCCGGCGGAGATGCGGAGGAAGCTCGCGGAGAGTACGCGAATTGGTCTGCCGGAAATTGTGCGGCGGCATAAGTCGGCGGATGGGACGGTGCGGTACGTTTTGCGATGCGCGGGGACGGCTGGCGAGCAAGCGGCGACGATTGAAACGGTGTTCATGCCGGAGGAAAAGCGGCAGACGATCTGCGTTTCGACGCAAGAGGGCTGCGCGGTGAATTGCCGATTTTGCCTGACGGCGACGCTGGGCTTGCTGCGAAATTTGACGGCGGGCGACATCGTGGGACAGATTTTGGTGGCGCTCGAAGACAATCGCGAGGTGCTGAAGCCGCAAACGAATGTGGTACTGATGGGACAGGGCGAGCCGCTGCTGAATTATGACGCGGTGATGAAGGCGCTGGGGATTATTTTGGACGCGAAGGGGCTGGGGATTTCGCCGAAACACGCGACGCTTTCGACGAGCGGAATCGTGCCGGGAATCGAGCGGCTAGCAAAGGAAAAAGCGCGGCCGAAGCTTGCGATTTCGCTGAACGCGTCGAACGACGAGCAGCGCGACGCGATTATGCCGATCAATCGGAAATATCCGATTGCAAAGCTGATGGAGGCGTGCCGGGATTATCCGCTGCGTCCGTGGGAGCATTTGACGTTTGAGTATGTGCTGCTGGGAGGATTCAACGACAGCGTGGAGGATGCGCGGCGCGTAGCGAAGCTGGTGGGGAATTTGCGCGCGAAAGTGAATCTGATTCCGTGGAATCCGGGGGAATTGCCGTACCGTCCGCCGGACGCGGACAGGATTGAGGCGTTTCGCAAGACGCTGGTGGAGAAAGGGCAGCGGGCGTTTGTGAGATATTCGCGCGGACAGGACGTGATGGCGGCGTGCGGGCAACTGGCGCTGGTGGAGACGCGCGAGTGAGAGCGTGGCCCGTGTTTCGTGGCCCGTGAACCGTGATGGCTGATAACTCGCGACCGGCCTTGGGGGGCGATCCTGATACAATCCGCCACGGGGCTGGGCCTATGCATTTCCACGTTGGAAAGATATTCATTTCGCACACTGGGGCGGACAAGCCTTTCGTGCGCCGCTTAGCCACACGTCTCGAGAAATCGCGTTTTCAGGTCTGGCTTGATGAACATGACCTGATCGCAGGTGATCCGCTTCCAGAAAGCATCGGCAAAGCACTGCACGCTGCAAAGGTCATCCTAGTTGTCGTGTCAAAGGCATCGGTCGCGTCAAAGTGGCTGAGGTACGAACTCAATGTTGCGACCGAAAGAATGATTAAGGGCGAATGTCGTGTAATTCCAATTGTTATCGACGAAGCTCCCTTACCTGCTGAGGTGCTCGGCCTTCTTTACGCCGATTGTCGAAAGGGGCTGGCAGCGGGCATTGCGTCTATTCTTACGGCCCTCAAGCACGAAGATCGTCGAGCCGCAATGGAACACAGTTTCTGGTCACGCACCAACGAACTTGTCGACGAAGTCTTCGGAGGTCGCGGATCTTGCAGCCCCATGCAATATAGAGGGCAAGATTGGGAAGTCATCACAATGGCTGTTCCTGATCTTGATGGTAATGAGCAAGACGCGTTTTATGACACGATTTCGGATTACAGTCGAAGTTGGAGAGGGAAACCGGAGCCGTTGGATGAAAACTGGATTGCCGACTTCGAGAAAGGCGTCGAAGATACAGAGACCGATTTTGCACTGATCGTATCTGAGCGGCCTGCGCACTTCAAAGTAGATGAGCGCTCCTCAGTATTCCCCAACGTCGCCGTACGTCGATTTAGACGGGAAGAATTGGGAATGACGTATCGCCAACTCGTCGTGGTGGATTTCTCAGAGATGCATGAAGAGGAGCAGCAAAAGTCAGCCCTTCAGGAAGCAAAAAGGCTGCTGACCGAATGCGGTGAGTATAAGAATGCTGAAACGGCGAGATTGCGTGAAGACGCAACGAAGAAACGTCCACGCAAATACCGGTAAAGCTTCGGACTCTAGGCTTGGGCGGAGGGTTCGGTGATGGCGATGGAGGAGAGGAGGCGGCCGGTGGGGTGTTCGCAACGACGGACACGCAAAGCTACAAGGTAATTCCGATTACAGACATCATCCTGCCAGTCGTTGTTTCGCGGCGGTAGCTGAAGAAGAGGTCAGTGCGGCAGGACGTGCAGATATCCGAAGTGAAAATATTTTTGGGCGAGACGCCGGCGTCGATGAGGAGAGCAGCGTTCGCGGCTTTTAGATCGAGATGGCAGCGAGGCGGAGGCGGCTCGTGGCCGGGAGGCATCATGGTGAGCCACGGAAGCGGATTGGGATCTTCGCCGGAAGCGAGCGCGTCGAAGGGGCCCTCGAACCAAGGGCGGGCCTGCGGAAATTGCGCGGCGAATTCCTTCACAACGTCAGGGCCGACTTCGTAGCAGCACTGGCCGATGCCCGGGCCGATTGCGGCGAGAACGTCGGCGGGCTTCGTGGAAAATTCCATTTGCATGCGGCCGAGAGTTTTTGTGGCGACGCGCGCGAGCGTGCCGCGCCATCCGGCGTGGATGGCGGCGACGGCGTGATGGCGAGGGTCGACGAGCAGGATGGGAATGCAGTCGGCGGTTTGAATGGCGAGGAGGAGGCCGGGCGAGCGCGTGGCGAGGGCGTCGCCTTTGGGAGGCTCGGCAGGCGGCGCGGAGATGAGGTGCGCGACGTCGGAATGGATTTGGCGCAGGGTGACGAGCGGGAGTTCAGAGTGGCCGAGGGCTTTGGCGAAGCGGCGGCGGTTTTCGTGGACGCGCTCGCGGCGGTCCCAGTCAGTGTAGCCGAGGTTGAGAACTTTTTCGCTGCGCGGCTGGCCGGGACGGCGCGATTCGAGAATGCTGACGCCTCCTGAGCGCGTGCTGAAGCCGTGGACGAGCCAGTCGAATTGCGTGAATGGAGCAAGTTCAAGGATTTTCAGGCCTGCGGCGGTGCGGAAACGCCAAGGAGACGCGGGCGATTTTGCAGTGGTGCGGCGAGCGGGAGTTTTCGACTTGAGCTTGGTGGCTGAGGGCATGGAGGCTCCGAATGCGGAGCGGTTCCATTATAATGCAGGCGGAGCGAGAGTCTGGCGCGATGCGAGAGACAAAGTGATTGTTGGGATGGGAGTGGACATCGCGGAGATTGACCGCGTGGAGGCGGCGATTCGGCGGCACGGGCAGCCGTTTTTGGAGCGTGTGTTCACGGACGAGGAGCAGCGCTACTGCGAGCGGCACAAGGCAAAGTTCGAGCGGTACGCGGCGCGGTTTGCGGCAAAAGAAGCGGCGATGAAGGCGCTGGGGACGGGATGGCGGCGCGGCGTGCGTTGGCGCGACATTGAAGTGAGGAATGCGGCGAGCGGAAAACCGGGAATTCATTTCGCAGGCGTAGCGGCGGAGTTTGCGGAAAAGATGGGCGCGCGGCATTTTCATTTGTCGATCACGCACAGCGGGAATCTGGCGTTCGCGCAGGTGATTTTTGAGGATTAGAAGTCACCTGAGAACCGTCAATATGACCACATCGCGCGGATAAGGCGCGCAAAAGGAATTAAGAAAACAAAAGCATCTTTTGTCGGAGCTAAAGCTCCGCCCCCCTTGAATTCTAAGAAGCGACGGGCGCTGAAAAAAACGATACAAGAAGTGTGCTTCAGGGGCTAAAGCCCCGTCAAAAGCGGATGCGTTACGTGGGAGCTGAAGCTCTCACCTCCTACACGGCAACTGCGGCCCGGTACACCAAGGCAAATGCAGATTCCTCGTCGGATGCTCGTCGCATCCTCGCTCGGAATGACAATACCTTTAACTGCAAGCTCCTCGGAATGGCAATAAATGATGATGCAGCAGCGGTTCAGTGCGCGACGGCGGTGAGGGATGCGGCATCGGCGGGAATTTTGACTTCGAGCCAGCGATTGCGCGGCCATGAGCCGGCGACGCGCACGTTGAGATAGTTGCTGCTGACGGCGCCGGTCCAGTTGTCTCCTTTGCGGCCGAGTGTGAGGACGCGAGTTTTTCTTCCCTGCTGAGAAATCCGGAAATGATGAGTTTTGGTTTGCGAGAGAGCACGAAGTTCGCGGGCGCGCAGGTGAATGGTGTGCGTGGGAAGCTGAGCGGCGGTGAGATTTGCGGCTTCGGTGCCGGGACGCGGCGAAAAAGAAAAAACGTGAAGATAGCTGAGCGGTAGAGCGGAGATGAAATTCATCGTGGCGGCGTGATCTTCGTCGGTTTCGCCGGGGAAGCCAACGATGACGTCGGCGCCGATGGCGGCGTGAGGGAGCGTTTCGCGAATGAGTTCGACGCGACGGGCGTAATGCGCGGCGCGATACCAGCGATGCATGGCGCGAAGGATGCGGTCGGAGCCGGATTGCAACGGGAGATGAAAGTGCGGCGCGATGCGCGGTTCGGAAGCGACGAGATTGACGAAATCCTGAGTGATGTCGATGGGCTCGATGGAGCTGAGGCGAAGGCTGGGAAGCGCGGTTTCGTCGAGGATTTTGCGCACGAGAGCGTGGAGAGAAATACGCGGCGTGAGATCGCGACCGTAGCTGCCGAGATCGATTCCGCTGAGGACAATTTCCTGCGCGCCGGTTTCGATGAGGCGGCGGATTTCGCCGAGGATGGCGGCGGGAGCGAGGCTGCGGCTGCGTCCGCGGACGAGAGGAATGATGCAGTAGGCGCAGCGATGATTGCATCCGTCCTGAATTTTGAGGGTGGGGCGAGTGCGCGAGGCGGCGAGAGGATGGTCGCGCAAGTCGTCGGGCAGAACGTCGTCAGGGGAATCAGTGAAAGGACGCGGAGAAGCGACGGGAGGAGTGTGCGCGGACATTTCTTCGCGGAGGATGCGCGATGGAAGGGGCGCGTTTGGCGTGACGACTGAGAGAGGGATGAAATTCGCGACGGCAGCCGGTTCGTTCGCGAGAGACGCGATCTCGCGTTGATGCGAATTTCCGACGACCCAGGAGACTCCGGGGAGCGCAGCGAGTTCTTCGGGCGCGCGCTGGGCGTAGCATCCGGTGGCGATGACGCGGGCGGCGGGATTTTGCCGATGGATACGGCGAATGGATTCGCGGGCTTCGGCGTCGGCGGCGGCAGTGACGGTGCAGGTGTTGAGGACGACGATGTCGGCGGAGGTGTCGGATTCGGCAGGAGTGTGGCCTTGCGCGTGAAGGCTGTGGCGAATCGCGTCGGCGTCGGCTTGCGTGGCGCGGCAGCCGAAGTTTTGGATGAAGAAAGTGGTCATGGAAATGAGTGACACAACATTTTACGCGAGGCGGGCGGAATATTAATGCTCAAAAGCGTGTGATCCGCGGCTCGTGGTCTGTGACCCGTGAAATGCGACTACATCGCGCGGGTAAGACGCGCGAAAGGAATGATAAACGAAGGCCGTTTTTTTGTCGGAGCTGAAGCCCGCCGCGCAGGCAGGCTCCGCCCCCCTGAACGCAGCAGAGAAATCTCCCAGGATTGCTGAGAATCGGTGTAGTTGTACCTTGCGGCGAAAGGCGTCGAGGCGAGGTTCTTCGACTGCGCGTCCCGGCGAAAAATCAAAACGCATGATTTTCCGCGAAGAAGAACCGGGCCGCTCCGCTCAGAATGACACAATCTTAAGGGCGTTATTTCGCGAGGGCGGTGAGGCCTTGGGACAAGGTGTCGCGCCAATGGACAGGCTCGTGGGTTCCATCGACTTCTTCGTATGTCACTGAGTACCCTTTTTCTTTCAAGATTGCGGCCAAGTGGCGGTTAGCGGCTAACAGAGTCGACCCTTCGTCAGAGACGTCCTCCAACATGCCCGCTTCCATAAAGAAACGAATCGGTAGGCGTGGGCTTGATTGAAACTTGCTCGCCAAGAATTCCCACTTGACGTTTGTGTTGCCCTCCCAAAAGGATCCGGATTGGGAGAGGACATTGCCGAACAGATCCGGCCGCTGCATAGCGGTGAATGCGGCGGCGAGGCCTCCCAAACTGTAACCGCCGATGATTGTTCTTGCGGGATCGTGGGTCACGTCGAAATGTTCGCGAAGCCACGGCATCAACTCGTCCGTCAGGAAGCGAAGAGATGCGACGCCAACGTGGAGGTCTGAGGAGCGAGATTCGGGCGGATTGTCGATGAGCACAGCGACAGTAGGCGCGAGCCGATGTGCGTGAATCAGGTTGTCGAGGATCGTGGGCGCGGGAATCCAGTGCAGGTAAGAGTAACCGTCGAAGAGGACGAGAAGGCGGCAAGGCGGCGCGTGTGGATCATAGCCCGGAGGCGTGTAGACCCAGACCTTTCGGTCTGTACCGAGGGACATGCTCGGAAGCGTGTCTTCACTTACCTTGCCGGCAGTGACACCTGTTTGCGGAACGAGCCAGCGTTCGCTCGGAGCTTGTGGCATCGAGGCGATGGAAAGCGACTGTGCAGGTACGTCCGCGTTCTCGAACGAAATGGCCACCTCGTGAGGATTCAGCGGATCGATTTGTGCGAATTTTTCTCCTCGTTGGCCTGGTGGCCGGTTCACAACGAAGGAGTACGTGAATCGAAAATCATTTTTCATTTGCCAGCTTCCGTACCAAACGTCCGTATCGGGCAAGTGAGTGAGCGGCAAAGTCGGAAGGCCTGGCCACTTAGCTAGAGGCGCTCGTATCCCGACGCTCTTTGTTTCTTTGTTACCACGCCAGAGGAATGTCACGACGACATCATTTGCGCGATTTCTTGCTGGGT
>Ga0126371_10000650_pt1 | contig 28964 bp, 21 predicted proteins | sample PanSoiMetaPlot_4_FD_110145 | JGI IMG/M metagenome (GOLD analysis project Ga0126371, IMG submission 110145) | Tropical forest soil microbial communities from Panama - MetaG Plot_4 | ecosystem: Environmental > Terrestrial > Soil > Tropical forest > Bulk soil | place: Panama | collected 2016-02-17 | reverse complement strand
TCGCGGATTTTGCGGGCGCCCCAGCTGGAGTGCTCGCGCTTCACGTTCAAGATAAAGTTCTCCACTTGAAAGGGAAGCTGGTGCGCGTAACGATAGGGGCGTCGGCTCCGATCGGTCAGCCCGTGAACCCCGCACTCCTGGTAGCGATCAAAGATCTTGTAACCGGTCTTGCGCGAGATCCCAAACTCCCGGCAGAGATCTGCCATCGGTTCGCCGGCTAGCCGGCGCGCCACAAACTGCAACCTTTCATCCATCACCGAACACCCTTCCAGGGCATCACTCCCTCCCCAAAAGGGGAGAAAGTGTAACCCATGTGTCCGGTACGTTCTGTTACCTATGTCTCAGGCCGCTCAGCAGCGACTTGTAGCGAATCTCCCTGCTCCCTCTCTTTCTTTCATCCACGCCAGAACCTGTCACCTTTGTCAGTGTGAAGCTTTCGTTGGCATGGTTACGCTTGCCGGCAGACGGAGAGAGCGTCCGCACCACCCATCGCTTCTCCGGCTTCGGGTCATCGAAGGAAAACGGATGCGTCCTCTCAAATTAGTCCAGCACATGAAGACGAACGCCGACCAGATGTCAGAAGGGTTGCTGCAGAAAATCCGGAACTCGGATCGTTGTGCAGAGCTTTTGCAGAAGGTACCCCGGGAAGAACACAAGCGTTACGCCCGCCAAGTTTACCTCGACCTGACGGACTGGTTGGGCGATGAAACCGATGCCGTCGTTGAGAAACACTATGCGGCGATGGGCATGCAACGCGCTCAACAGGGAGTTCCCTTCAGCAATGTGTTCTGGGCGGTGTGCATCTCGCGCGACTATCTCTGGGATTACATCCAGCAGGAGTGCTTGCTCGATGAGCCCGTCGAGTTTTGGGGTGGCGTCAAACTGCTGCGTTCCCTGAACCAGTTCTTCGACCGCGCTTTGTATTTCGCTCTTGTCGGGTATCAGAAGGCCAATAAAGAAGCCTTCAACGCCGCACCCGCTGCATTTGCATAAAGGAAGGGACCCGCGACACCGTTCGCCGCGGGCTGGACTACAGTGCGCCAAGCCGATAGCAAACAGACGCGCAATATGCCGATGATGCCCACCGACCCGGCCCGGCGGCGCGCCGTCTTCTCTTTACTCAAGATCCTAGCGTTCATCAGCCTGTTTGCGACCCTCGTGGGTTCGGCAGAAACGCGCCGGCTGATCAGCGCAACTTTGCCGACGCAATCGGCCCATGCGGAACCTTCTCCGACCGAACCGGAGGCACATGGGTTGCCCCCGAGCGCGGTCGAAGTCGGACGCCTTCGCGGGTTTCCCATCACCAATTCCATGGTTGTCACCTGGATCGTCGCCCTGGGCCTGATCATGTTTGCTCACTTCGCGACACGCAACATGAAACCGGTTCCCACGGGAGCTCAGAATTTCTTCGAGTGGCTTGTTGAGAGCTTGCAGACGTTTCTCGAAGGAATCATCGGACGCCATCTCGTTGACCGAACATTCTGGTTCTTCGCGACCATCTTCATTTTTATTCTGGCCACCAACTGGGTAGGCCTGATTCCCGGAGTCGGTACGATCGGGTGGGGACATCAAACCGCTCACGGTTTCAAGATAGACCAACCCTTGTTCCGGGGAGGCAATGCCGACGTCAATATGACCCTTGCCATGGCGCTGGTCTTCTTCGCAGCGTGGATCGTGTGGGCATTGCAGGAGGTTGGCCCCGTCGGATTCCTAAAAGAACTTTTCGCTCCTAAGGGTGAGAGCACGGGTCCACTGAAATGGCTGTTGGTAGTTGTGTTCCTGGGAGCCGGTTGTATCGAAATCGTTTCAATCTTGTTCCGGCCAATCTCCTTGAGCTTTCGTCTCTACGGCAATGTCTTTGCCGGCGAGAACATGCTTGAGGCGATGGCCAAACTTGTGACTGGACTTGGCTGGCTCCTGCCGATCCCATTTTATTTATTGGAACTACTGGTCGGCTTGGTCCAGGCCATGGTCTTCATGTTGTTGACGGCCGTCTTTACATTGCTAATTTGCCAGCACACCGGGACCGCGTCCGCAGCTTCACACGATTGAGTTACTCCTCAATCCTTTGCATTCATGCGGTGGCTGGCGAGAGAGAAGGAAACACTATGATCGGAAATCTGCACGTTGGTCTGGCGGCATTGGGCGCAGCTATCGGCGTGGGCCTCATCGGTATGAAAGCATCCGAAGCGGTGGGACGCAATCCAAACGCCTCCACTCCGATTCTCGTGCAATCCATCCTGGCCATCGCTTTCGCCGAAGCAATCGTGTTCTACGCCTTGTTCCTCGTGAAATAGGAGTCGAAGTGTCGAGGATAAATGCAGTAACCGCATTCGTTGGAGAGCAATCATGAGTGCTTTGGCTGTGCTGACGGCCCTAAACAGCGGCGGGCAGGCCGAGGAAATTGCACGAACCTTCGGCGTCGACTGGCCGCATCTTGTTGCCCAGATGATCAGCTTTGGGATCGTCTGCTTTCTCTTGCATCGCTTTGCATACAAGCGCGTACTCGCAATGTTGGACGACCGGCGAAAGCGCATTGAACAAGGGCTCGCTAACACTGAAAAGATCAAAGCTGAGTTGGCCGAGAGCGAGGCGCACCGTCAGGAAGTCCTACAGCAGGCGAACGCGCAGGCAAAACGACTGATCGAGGAGGCGCGCGCCGCCGCTGCGCGAGTTCAGGCAGACGAAAGCAGGAAGGCAATCGCCGCCGCCGAGCAGATTGTCGTCAAGGCACGTGAAGCTGCCGAGCAGGATTATGCCCGCATGCTGGCGCAACTCAAGCACGACGTGGGTCACCTGGTTGTGCAAACGACTGCCGTAGTCGCAGGCAAAGTCTTGACACCCGATGATCAGCGCCGCCTTGCCGAGGAAACGGCGAGGCAGATCGCGGCGTGAAGCCTGGTGCCACATGAAAACAACCGCTAGATCCCGACGCGATGCCAAGCAGTTGTTCCGCTTTTGTGTCCTTAACGGAGTGCTCGATGAAGACCGCGTGCGCTCGGCGGTGGGACGCGTGCTCGAAACAAAGCGGCGCGGTTACATGCCACTGTTGGCACAATTCCAGCGTCTCGTGAGGATCTACCACGCCGGGCACACGGCGGAAGTGCAGAGCGCCCACCCTCTGCCGGCCGATCTACAGAGCCGCGTTCAAGCCGGACTCGAAAGCCTGTACGGTCCGAGGATGGATACCTCGTTCGCACACAACCCAGCGCTGATCGGCGGAATGCGTATCCGGGTGGCCAGTGATGTTTTCGACGGCACTGTACGCGCTGAGCTGGATGCGCTTGAGAAACGTTTCCGCGCTGCATAACGTGCCGATGTAGTTCCGGATTTTGTATTCGCGTTGTCATCAAGAAGTCGGAGCGACTTTCGTATGGCTGATTTGCTACAGGAACTGGAAGCTCAAATCGCCGGTGCAAAAACCGCGCCAGGCAGACAAAACGTTGGCTTCATCCGTGAAGTCGGTGATGGCGTCGCAAAAGTCGAGGGCCTCACTGACGCCATGGTCAACGAGATGCTCGACTTTGGTGGCGGCATCACTGGCATTGCGCTCGACCTCGACGAAACCGAAGTCGGCGTGATCGTCCTCGGTGACTACACTAAGCTTGAAGAAGGCGACGAGGTACGCGCAACAGGAAAGCTGTTGCAGGTTCCTGTCGGCAAGAGCTTGCTCGGGAGAGTGGTCAACACGCTGGGAGAACCCGTGGATGGCAAGGGACCGATCAAGAGCGATGTTGCTTATCCGGTCGAGAAGATGGCTCCCGGCATCTTGCGCCGGCGTCCGATCCGTCAGCCGGTGCAAACCGGCATCATGCCCATCGATGCCATGATTCCCGTGGGTCGCGGCCAGCGCGAGTTGATTATTGGCGACCGCTCGACGGGCAAGACAAGCATTTGCATCGATACCATCATCAATCAGGCTCGCTTGAACAAAGCCGCCGAGACCAGCGGCGACAAAGAGTACCGGCCGCTTTACTGCATCTACGTTGCCGTCGGTCAGAAACAATCAAGTATTGCCCGCCTGATTGCCGTCCTCGAAGAGGCGGGCGCGCTGCCCTACACCATCATCGTCGCGTCCCCTGCTGCTGACTCGGCCGCCAATCAATATCTGGCGCCATTCGCCGGGACCGCGATGGGCGAGTGGTTCATGGACAACGGGATGGACGCATTGATCGTCTACGACGATCTTTCCAAGCACGCCGTCGCATACCGCCAGGTCTCCCTCGTATTGAAGCGGCCATCCGGTCGCGAAGCGTTCCCCGGCGATGTGTTCTACCTTCACAGCAGATTGCTCGAGCGCTCGGCGCGGGTGGGCGAAAAGTACGGCAACGGTTCTCTCACCGCTCTGCCCATCATCGAGACTCAGGCCGGCGACGTTTCCGCCTACATCCCCACGAACGTAATCTCGATCACCGACGGACAAATCTATCTGGAAACAGATTTGTTCTATCAGGGAATGCGACCCGCCATTTCCGTCGGTCTCTCCGTGTCGCGAGTCGGTTCCGCAGCACAACTAAAAGCGATGAAGCAGGTTGCCGGACAGCTGAAGGGTGACCTGGCTCAGTTCCGCGAGATGGCGGCGTTCGCGCAGTTTGGCTCGGAACTGGACGCCAAGACTCTGGCCCAGATCGACCGCGGCAAACGCATCATGGAAATCTTCAAACAGCCGCAGTACGACCCGATCCCAGTCGAAGTCCAAGTCGCGGTGCTTTGGGCCGTGCAGCGCGGATATCTCGACAACGTACCGGTAGACCGCGTCAAGGAATTCCAGCTGTCGCTGACCGAGTATCTGACCACTCGCGAGCCAGTGTTGCTCAAGCGCATCACCACGCAGGGCAATCTTGATGACGCGTTGAACGCCGAATTGAAGTCTGTGATGGACCGGTTCAAAGAGACCTGGAAATGAACAGCCCTCGCGATTTACGAAGGCGGATCAAGTCCGTCAGCAGCACCGCGCAGATCACCAAGGCGATGCAGATGGTCGCTGCCTCGAAGATGCGCAAAGCGCAGGACGCCGCATTGGTTGGGCGCCCCTTCGTACACCTGATTTACCGAGTGCAACGAGCCGCGACCACACGGATGAGGAATTTCAGCCATCCTTTGCTTGAGGTTCGTCCCGTTCGCAAACGCGCTGTCATTTTGGTCGCCGCGGATAAGGGACTTTGCGGAGCGCTGAATAGCAACGTGTTCCGCTTGGCATCGCAGTTCGATCCCCAGTCCACAGTCTTCATCACGGCTGGCCGTCGGGCATCCCAATTCATTGCCCGGACGCGACGAGAACTTGTGGCCGAGTTTGCCTACGGTGACACGCCTCAGTATTCCGAAGCCAGAGCGATTGCGGCATTCGCCCGCGATCTCTTCCTTAAGAAAGAAGTGGATGAAGTGCGGATCGTCGCCTCTCGCTTCGTGAACACCCTCACGCAGGAACCGGTGTGTGTCGAATACCTCCCGGTTGGCGAGATCAAAGCATTGCAAATCCCTGGGATGGAGTTGGAACCAAGCGCTACCGCTAATACGCCGGAGACGCTGTTTGAGCCCAACGAGGAATTCGTTCTTGGCTACCTGCTGTCGCACTACCTCAACATCTACATCTATCAGGTCCTGCTCAATGCCAAGGCCAGCGAGCAAAGTGCGCGCATGGTTTCGATGAAGAACGCGACCGACAATGCAGAGACCCTGATCAAAGACTTGAAGCTCGAATACAACAAGCTGCGCCAGGGAAACATTACGAAGGAATTGCTCGACATCGCCGGCGGCCAGGCTGGCTGACACAAGTATCGATTAAACCAGGTACGCATATGAACAAAGGCAAAATCGTTAGAGTCTCCGGTCCGGTTGTGGATGTCGAGTTCCCCGACTCCTTGCCGCCGATCTACAACGCCCTGAATGTCAATTACAAAGTTCAGAATGAACCGATCAAGATCACTCTCGAAGTGCAACAACATGTCGGGGACAGGTCGGTGCGCACCATCTCGATGTCCGGAACCGAAGGCCTCAAGCGCGGCTTTGAGGTGACGGACAGCGGCGAACCAATCTCGGTGCCGGTTGGTGAGGCCGTCATGGGTCGCATGTTTGACGTTACCGGAACTCCGGTCGATGAGCGCGGACCGGTGAATGCCGAAAAGTTCTATCCAATTCATCGCCCACCACCGCCGCTGGTTGAGCAATCCACATCACCGCAGGTGCTGCCCACCGGAATTAAAGTCATCGATCTGATTTGCCCCTTCTTCAAGGGTGGCAAGGTAGGCGCGTTTGGCGGTGCCGGTGTCGGCAAGACAGTCGTCATCATGGAACTGATTAACAACATTGCCAAGCTCCATGGTGGCGTCTCGGTCTTTGCGGGTGTGGGCGAGCGTTCGCGCGAAGGCAACGATCTCTATCACGAAATGTCGGAAGCAGGAGTCATCAAGCAAGACAAACTCAGCGACTCCAAGATCGCACTCGTGTATGGCCAGATGAATGAACCGCCGGGAGCGCGACTCCGTGTGGCGCTCTCAGGCCTTGCCATCACCGAGTATTTTCGGGACGAAAAAAATCAGGACGTGCTGCTGTTCATCGACAATATCTTTCGCTTTTCACAGGCGGGCTCCGAAGTCTCAGCGCTGCTCGGTCGAACTGCGAGTGCAGTCGGATATCAGCCTACCCTCGCCGCAGAGATGGGAGCTCTTCAGGAGCGCATCACCTCGACGAAGAAGGGATCGATCACTTCGTTTCAAGCTGTGTATGTCCCTGCTGACGACCTGACTGACCCGGCCCCGGCCACGACTTTCGCTCACCTCGACGCCACCATCGTGCTGGAGCGCGCAATCGCCGAACTCGGTATCTATCCGGCCGTCGATCCGCTGGCGTCAACGTCGCGCGCACTGGCTCCGGAAATCGTCGGCAAGGAGCACTACGACGTGGCTCGCGGAGTGCAGAAGGTCCTTCAACGCTACAAGGATTTGCAGGACATCATTGCGATTCTGGGCATGGACGAACTGTCACCCGAAGACAAACTCACCGTCTTCCGCGCCCGCAAAATCCAGCGCTTCCTTAGTCAACCATTCAGTGTGGCGCAGGTCTTCACCGGCCGCGAGGGCAAGCAAGTGCCGGTCGCAGAAACAGTTCGTGGCTTCAAGGAAATATTGGACGGCAAACATGATGACGTCCCTGAAGGCAATTTCTATATGAAGGGTGGCATCGAGGAAATTCGGCAAAGTTAAGAAAGCCGGCCTGCACGAGGAGCACACACATGTCGAAAACCCTAAAATTGGAAATCGTGACCCCTAAAGGAACTGCCTACTCCGACAACGTAGAAATGGTTACACTCCCTGGCGTGGAAGGTCAGTTGGGAGTACTTCCTTTGCACGCACCACTTATGACACAGCTAGTGCCAGGCGAGGTGATCGTTCGCAAAGCTGGGCATGACGATTTCCTGGCTGTGGGCGAAGGCCTGGTAGAAGTCACCGGAGACTACGTCGCCATCGCGACGGACATGGCAGTCGCCGCGGAAAAAATCGACGAAGCAGCCGTTGAAGAAGCGCGGCGGCGTGCCGCTGCTCGCCTCAACGAGAAGCTTTCTTCGGAGGAAGTGGCATCTGTAAATGCTTCACTAGCCCGCTCGCTAGCGCAGTTGCGGGTCAAACGACGTCATCACGGATGAGTTCCACATCTCAAGGAGACGTACGTCGTATCACCGCGGGCGCAACGCCCGCGAATCCAACCGGCTGGCTACGCTGGTTGCCCGGGCTAAACACGCTACGTCATTACCAGGCATCATGGCTTCGCCAGGATCTGGTGGCCGGTCTCGTGATGACGACCATGCTCGTGCCGGTCGGCATCGCTTATGCCGAGGCCTCGGGAGTACCCGGGATCAACGGCCTGTACGCCACCATCATCCCGCTGCTGGCATACGCGCTGTTTGGTCCAAGCCGCATTCTCGTCCTTGGCCCGGATTCCGCGCTTGCGGCCGTCATCCTCACGGTCGTGCTGCCACTCTCCGGAGGCCAACCCCAGCGTGCAGTAGCCGTGGCTGGAATGATGGCGGTCGTCTCCGGCGTCGTCTGCATTGCGGTCGGCTTGGCGCGTCTGGGCTTCATCACTGAGCTGCTTTCGAAGCCAATACGCTACGGCTACATGAACGGTATCGCTCTCACGGTCCTGCTGAGTCAGATCCCAAAGCTCTTTGGCTTTTCAGTCAAAGCGAACGGGCCGCTTCGCCAAGCGTGGGGAATCATCGCCAAAATCCTCGCCGGGAATACAAACGTGACGGCGCTGGCGATCGGAGCCGGCACGCTCGCACTGATTCTGATACTGAAGCGTTGGCCCCGAATGCCGGCGATCCTCATCGGCGTCGTCAGCGCCACCCTTGTGGTCGCCGCATTCGATCTCGCAAGGCGTGCCGGCGTATCCGTACTCGGACCTCTGCCCAAGGGACTGCCGTCGCCGAGCATTCCGTTCGTTGGTCTCAATGATATGGTCCCGATCCTGACGGGCGGCCTTGCGGTCGCCTTAGTCTCGTTTGCCGATACCAGCGTGCTCTCTCGCACGTATGCCGCGCGCCTGAAGACGACGGTCGATCCCAACCAGGAGATGGTCGGCCTTGGCGTCGCCAACCTTGCAGCGGCCTTCTTTCAAGGCTTCCCCGTCAGCAGCAGTTCCTCGCGCACACCGGTGGCCGAGGCAGCGGGTTCGAAGACTCAGCTCACAGGCGTTGTCGGTGCGATTGCCATTGCATTGTTGCTGCTACTGGCACCCCAATTGCTTCAGAACCTGCCGAACACGGCTCTTGCCGCGGTGGTCATCGCCTCAGCCATTGGCCTATTCGAAATATCCGACCTCCGCCGCATCTATCGCATCCAGCGCTGGGAGTTCTGGTTATCGATCGTCTGTTTCGTCGGAGTGGCGACCCTCGGCGCAATTCCGGGTATCGCTCTCGCGATCTTGATCGCGGTCATTGAATTTCTCTGGGACGGCTGGCGGCCGCACTCGGCGGTGCTCGGCCGCGTGGAACGTGTCAATGGCTATCACGACATCACACGACATCCCGATGCACGCCTGATACCGGGTCTCGTGCTGTTCCGGTGGGATGCACCGCTGTTCTTCGCAAATGCCGAATTATTCAGCGAACGCGCCCTGGAAGCAGTTGCGAATTCGCCAACGCCGGTGCGTTGGCTTGTGGTCACCGCCGAACCCGTAACTAGCGTCGATGTCACCGCCGCGGATATCGTCTCTGAACTCGACGACAAGCTGCACGCAAATGGCATTGAGTTGTGTTTCGCGGAGATGAAAGATCCCGTCAAGGACAAGCTCAAGCGCTTCGGCCTGCTCTCGCGCCTTGGGGAACAAGCCTTCTTCGCCACCATCGGCGAGGCCGTCAACGCCTATCGCGCAGCCCATCACGTCGACTGGGTTGATTGGAAAGACCACGCGACGAAGTAGGGGTTCGAAGCCGTCCGTAAGATCAAGACCAACGCGGATCTATCTCACGCCTCAACGACGACCGTAGTCGTTACCGTTGATCGCAGATCACCAATTCGCCGTTATGTGAGGCAGTCGATAGTAGATATGACTTTTACTCCGAAGAGACACCTTTCCTCCGGGTTGCGTGCTAGACTTCGTCGTTAAGAAATTGACGTTTTACTTTCGAAGCTGTCGTCCGCTCTCGATCATCAAAGATTAGTCGTTTCCCCGAAACAGTCGGACTCGTAAGCAGTTTTAGAAAAACAAGAACTGGTCCCACGGTAAGGCTTCACGACGAGCCGGACCGCTCACTCGACAATTGAGGTGAACTGGAATGCTCCTGAAAGCAGACCCGACTTTTTATCCATCCCCGAAGCTCGCGATGCAGGCACCAAAAGAAAACGTCGCATACGTCGCAGCGCTCAACGCCAATGGTGCAAACAAGCCGGATGCGCTCGTTGTCATCGACGTCGATCCACAATCGAAAAGCTACGCCCAGATGGTCGGCCGTGTGGATATGCCGAACGTCGGTGACGAACTCCATCACTTCGGCTGGAACGCGTGCAGCTCTGCGCTTTGCCCATACGCGGCGCATCCGCACGTCGAGCGGCGCTACCTCGTGGTGCCGGGATTGCGCTCGTCGCGCATTCACATCATCGACACCAAGCCTGATCCGCGGCAGCCGAAAATCGTCAAAGTCATTGAGCCTAAAGAAGTCGCCGATCGCACCGGATACAGCCGCCCGCACACTCTGCACTGCGGCCCCGATGGCATCTACATCAGCGCTCTCGGCGCTCCGAACGGAGAAGGCCCCGGCGGCATCTTCGCGCTCGATCATTACACGTTCGAGCCGCTCGGACGATGGGAGGTCGAACGAGGTCCGCAGTATTTCGGATACGACTTCGCATGGCATCTCGGCTACGACACTGCCGTAACGAGCGAATGGGGCACGCCCAATATGGTCGAGAACGGCGTGAATCCGGAATTGCTGCTGGCCGGCAAGTATGGACACCAACTTCACTTCTGGGATTTGCGCAAACGCCGCCACGTTCAGTCCGTCGATCTCGGCGCTGAGTATCAGATGGTGCTCGAACTTCGCCCTGCGCACGATCCGACCAAAGCCTGGGGCTTCGTCGGAGTGGTCGTCTCTCTAAAAGATTTATCAAGCTCGATCTGGCTCTGGCATCGCGAGGACAGCGGCAAGTTTGCGATCAAGAAGGTGATCGACATCCCCGCCGAGCCGGCCGATCCCGAACAGCTGCCTCCTCTGCTAAAGGGCTTCAAGGCTGTTCCGCCGCTCCTCACCGACATCAATCTCTCCGTCGACGATCGTCATCTCTACGCGTCGTGCTGGGGCACCGGAGAAATTCGCCAATACGACGTCTCCGATCCATTCAATCCGAAACAGACCGGCTCGGTGCGACTTGGCGGTATCGTCAAGCGCAGTGCGCATCCGGCGAATCCGAAGAAGGCGCTGAACGGTGGTCCGCAGATGGTCGAGATCAGCCGCGATGGCCAGCGCGTCTACTTCACCAACTCGCTGTACGCCGCGTGGGACAAGCAGTTCTATCCCGATGGCATCGACGGCTGGATGGTGAAGCTCGACGTGGGCCCGAACGGCGGGATGCAGCCTGATCCCAAATTCTTCGTCGAGTTCGGCGATCTTCGTAGTCACCAGGTACGGCTCGGCGGAGGAGACGCCTCGTCAGATTCGTACTGCTATCCATGAGCGGATGGCCCTGGATTCCGCTCATCCTGCTCGGCGCCTATCACGGCCTGAATCCCGGCATGGGCTGGTTGTTTGCGCTCGCGCGCGGCCTACAAGAAAGAACCCGCGCCGCTGTGCTTTGGTCGCTGGCGCCCATCGCTCTCGGACACGCCGTCGCCATCGCGTTAGCGATCGTGCTGCTGCGCCTCATCCAGGGATTCGTACCTTTTCATCTTCTGAAGTTCATCGTCGCCGCCCTGTTGTTTTTGCTTGCTGCTTTCCGGCTGCTTCGCTCGCGGCATCCGAAGGGTGGCGGGATGCGCGCAGGCTGGTGGGAATTAGGTTGGTGGTCGTTCCTGATGGCCTCATCGCATGGCGCAGGACTCATGGTGATTCCCGTATTGCTCGCTCGTCACGGATCCGCTCATGTGCACGACATGGCCACCTCCGACGCTGCTATCTATTTCAGCTTTTCTTTTCTTCTCGCTGCCGTCATTGTGCACACGGTAAGTCTGCTGCTGGTGGCCGGAGTACTTGCCCTCGTCTTCTATCAGACTTACGAGACGTTCGGATTGTCGCGGCTCCAAAAGGCGTGGTTCAACTTCGATCTGCTCTGGGCCATTGCCTTGTTCGGTGCAGCGCTAGCGGCATTGCTTCTCTAGATCGGGTTCGCGGGGCGAGTTGTCATCCGCAGCATTTCTCACACCGGCGGTCGCTCCTGTGACGCATATATCTCCGCGACTCGCTCGACAGTATCTGCGTCTTCCGGCAGCTTGTCGGGCCTTAGCCGCACGATACGCGGAAAACGCAGCGCATATCCGCTTTCGTGACGGTCCGATCGCATCACGTTGTTGAACGCGACTTCGAGAACGATTTTGGGTTCAACCTGGCGACGGAAACCCTGATCGTCAACGGTGTGTTCGAGGAACCATTTCGTCATCTCGGCAATTTCGACGTCGGTAAGCCCCGAATACGCTTTCCCAACATTCACCAGCCGGTGGCCATCGCGAACCGCGAACGTGTAGTCACTAAGGACGCCGATCCGCTTTCCGTGTCCATACTCGACCGCGGTGACGACCACATCAAGGGTGGCTAGCTCGCGCTTCATCTTGAGCCAAAATTTGCCGCGACGGCCTGGAGTGTACGACGACTCAAGATCTTTGATCATCAGCCCTTCATTCCCGCGCGCCTGTGCGGCGGCAAACAGTCCTTCAAGTTCCTCAGGCTTCGACGCGCTCGCGAATGGCGCCCGGATCAGCCGCGGAACGCCATCGTCGACCGCGTCTTCGAAGATCAACTTTGCTTGTGACCCAATTTTTCTCCGTGTCTCAGCTTCTCCGTGGTGGATTGTTCTTTCCGGGGCCAGCAGCTCATCGAGAATCTTCATCCGCTCGCGCAGCCGACGCTCCAGCAGAAGCTCCTCGCCCACGTAGATCACATCGAACACCATGTAGACCACCGGCACCCGCCGCATCAGCTCTTCACTGACTTTCTTCCGGCCTAACCTTTGTTGCAGCGCACTGAACGGTAGCGCGCGTCCCACTCCCTCCTGGCTGTAGCTCCAAGCCAGGATCTCGCCATCGAGAATCGCGTCTTTCGGCAAACCCGCCAACGCATCCGGCAACTCCGGAAACGACTCCGTGATCTCGTCGCGCGTACGCGAAAAGAATCGGACTTCACCGCTGGAAACATGCGCCTGAGCGCGAATCCCGTCGTACTTGTCTTCCACCGACGCTTGCTCGAAGTAACTCAGTGCCTCCTCCGCAGTCTCGGCCGGACTCGCCAGCATGAATCCCAGCGGATGAAACATTCGCATATGCGCTCTGCCGAGTTCGCCACGCGCCGCCAGTCGGAGCGTCTCACCGATATCGCCGACCAACATGTTTGCGCGCTGCACCTCCGGCAGCGTTCCGCCATACGCGCGAGCAATCGCCTCTTCCACCAGGCTCTCTTTCAACCCAATGCGTAAATCGCCGGTCATGATTTTGATCAGATACTTGGCCTCAAGCGGACTCATCTGCCGAAGCAGCTCTCGAACCAGCGCGCCTTTGGGTGCCGGCCCCCGAGCCGCCGCGATCCGCCGAAATGTCTCTTCCATTTCGACCACGGACAAGCCATCGACACCTTCACGTTCTGAACTCGCCCACCTCGGAGTGGGCACTTCTGCCTGCCGTCGCTGTTCTGGTGCGAACCCAGAACTCTCCGTCTGCTCCGAACCACGTGGGGACAGACGCCCACGTCTGTCCGGTCGAGCGAAGCTCGACTTGCTTTCCGTCCGCTGCTCTCGACCACCCAACACCTCTCCCGCCGCGGCCCCTAGATCTCCAAACTTCCGGTAAGCCTCCGTCATTGCAACATCACTTTTTCCCGACAGTTCGCCCACAATCTGCCACAGTAATCTCTGACCGACCTGCAGTGTCGCTTCTTCATAAGCAGGAAACGGCTTGCCCGACAAAAACACCGCCGACACAGACGCTTCCTCCACAGGTCGCGACTTCAAATATTCCGCCACGATCCGCGTCTTCTCGAGTTTCTTGGTTGTGCCTGCAATCTCTTCGCAGGTCTCAGCAAACGTGCGCATTCGTTTTCATCGACCGACCGGACATCGCCGGAACACGGCTGTATTCGCAACTAACACAAAAATAACTACTTATCATATACACTGCATCTCCATCACACCCTCCTGTGATACCCTTACACAGCGAGACTTCCCGCCTGGAAGTATCATCTAATGAGCATGGATTTTCTGCGCAAAATGTGGCGTTTTCTGGTGGCCTTGCAACTCCTGCCCGCGCTCGAAAGCGGTGAAGAGACGCTGGTCGGGGGCCAAGCTGTCCTTGAAGGCGTCATGATGCGGTCGCCCCATGCGTGGGCGATCGCGGTGCGCAAACCATCTGGCGAAGTAGCGACGCACAGCGAACCTCTGGAGCGTCCCTCCGAAAAACATAAATGGATGGGCTGGCCCGTGGTCCGCGGCGTCATGACGCTGGGCTACGCGATGACGCTCGGATTCCGCGCGCTGCGCTTCTCAGCCAACGTTGCGCTCGACCAGATTCCGGCCGACGATCAGGGTAAGAAAGTTGAAATCAGCGGATGGGTCGCCGCCGTCAACATCGCCATCTCGCTGGCCTTCTTTATCTTTATGTATAAGTTCCTGCCGCTCGCCGCGGCTACAGAACTCAAGCGCGTCAACCCGTTCTTCGCCAACGCCATCATCTTCAATCTGGTCGACGGTGTCATCCGCATCGCGCTCTTCCTGCTCTTCATCTGGGGCGTTTCGCTGATGAAAGATATCCGCCGCGTCTACGAGTATCACGGCGCCGAGCACAAGACCGTTTTCGCTTTCGAAAACGGCGATCCGCTTAACGAGGGCACCGTTCAGAAATACTCGACGTTCCATCCGCGTTGCGGCACAAGCTTCCTGATGACCGTGATGATCTTCTCGATTTTGGTCTACATCGTGGCCAACGCGATCTTCCCGGTCACGACGTTCTGGGCGCGCTTCGCGACGCGTATCATTCTGCTCCCTGTGATCGCTGGCCTGTCGTACGAGATCATCCGCTTCGCCGCCAAGCACCGCGGATCCCTCTTTGCGATGATGACCGCCCCGGGCCTGTGGCTGCAGCGCATCACCACCCAGCCTCCCTCGGACGACCAGGTTCACTGCGCGATCGTCGCCCTCGACAAGGCCATGGACCTCGAGAAGCAAAACGGCGGCGAACTGGTAATCGCCTAGCGGCCCCCGCCGCGAATCTGATACTTCCTCGCAACTTCCCGAACAACGATAATGAAATTTGCATCTGCCACTCCGCCTTTTTATGGCTGAGTGCTGAACGCTGAGAGCTGACCGCTATGTTTGAGAGACTGTCCCAAATCGAAGCCCGCTACGAGGAACTCACACGGGCCCTGGCTTCGCCGGAAATCATCAACGACTCGGCGAAATACCAGAAGACCGCCAAGGCCCACAGCGAACTCACTGACATCGTCGAAAAGTATCGCGAGTACAAGGACCTGACCCGCGGTATTGCCGAGAGCAAGGCCGTTCTCGCCGACGAAAAAGATCCCGACATGCGCGCCTATGCGCAGGACGAACTGACTCAACTCGAATCCCGCGTCGGCCAGGTCGAAGCCGATCTTAAAGTTCTGCTGCTGCCCAAAGATCCAAACGACGAAAAAGACGTCATCCTCGAAATCCGCGCCGGCACCGGTGGCGACGAGGCCACGCTCTTTGCCGACGAGATGTTCCGCATGTACTCGCGCTACGCCGAGTCCCAAGGCTGGAAGGTCGAAGTGCTTTCGACTTCAGAATCTTCCGTCGGCGGTCTCAAAGAAGTCATCGCCATTATCGAAGGCAAGCGCGTTTACTCGCAGATGAAATATGAAAGCGGCGTTCACCGCGTCCAGCGCGTGCCCGCCACCGAACAGCAGGGCCGCGTGCACACGTCCGCGGTCACCGTCGCCGTGCTCCCCGAGGCCGAAGATGTCGACATCAAGATCGAAGCCAAAGACCTGCGCATCGACACGTTCTGCTCTTCCGGCCCCGGCGGCCAATCGGTGAACACGACGTATTCCGCCGTGCGCATCACGCACATCCCCACCAACACAGTCGTGAGCTGCCAGGACGAAAAGTCGCAGATCAAGAATCGCGAAAAGGCCATGCGCGTTCTGCGCTCGCGCCTTTACGAAGTCGAAATGCAGAAGCAGCAGGAAGCCCTCGCCAAAGAACGCAAAGCCATGGTTGGCTCCGGCGACCGCAGCGAGAAGATTCGCACCTACAACTTCCCACAGAATCGCGTCACCGATCATCGCATCGGCCTCACCATCCATCAACTCACCGAGGTCATGGACGGCAAACTCCAACCGATCGTCGACGCGCTCATCACGCACTACCAGGCCGAAAAACTAAAGCAGGAAACCGCCCCGGTCGCGTAGATCACAGGTCCGGAATTACCCATAGTTAACAGAACCGGAATCACTCATCCGGACGCATGTCTGTGGAATGAGCTAACCTGATTCGCAACTAACCGGATTCGGCCATAAGTTCCAATCGTGCGATGCACGTGTGGCTGCATCAAAAGTAACTCCGGCATCTTGCCGGCTGTCCCCAGGGCATCTCGCCCTCGGCTTCAACGCCGTTTGTGTTAATAGGCGAGAGCGTCCTCGGCGGTCATCGCCTCCACAATCCACGGGGGGAGACGCCGGGGTCCCCCAGCGCGCCCGGTTTTGGCGTGCTGGTGGAAGACGCCCTCGTCTGCCCGGCCGAGCGAAGCTCGGCTAGTTTTCACACACCCAGAAGCCTCGCATCCCGAATTCCTCTATGTCTCTGTGTCTCTGTGGTGAAATAGGTTCTTCATGTCCCTCCGCGAAGCTCTCCAATCCGCCATCGCCCGCCTCACCACCGACAACGTCCCCTCCCCTCGCCTCAACGCCGAGGCCCTCCTCATGTTCACGCTCAACTGCGACCGCGCTCACCTATTCGCTCATCCCGAGCGTGAGCTCACGCCCGAAGAGCAGTCACGATACGACGAAGCTCTCACCCAACGCGCCAAGGGCGTCCCTGCGCAATACATCACCGGACACCAGGAGTTCTGGGGACTCGACCTCATCGTCTCGCCCGCCGTCCTCATCCCACGCCCAGAAACCGAGCACCTCATCGAGACCATCGTCCCTCTAGCTCGCCCGATGAAAACCCCGATCATCGCCGATGTCGGCACCGGCTCGGGAGCCATCGCGCTCGCGCTCGCCAAGGAACTACCCCACGCAGAAATCCACGCTACCGACATCTCTCCCGCCGCACTCGAGATCGCCGAGGCCAACGCCGCCCGCCTTCAACTCGAGTTCCGCACCAGCAACGCACACGCTCCTGAACGCCGCATCCACTTTCACGACACGGATCTGCTCAACGGGCTTCCCGCTCAAACATTCGATTTCGTGGTCTCCAACCCGCCCTACGTCGGACTCTCCGAAGAAGACACCGTCCAACGTGAAGTCCGCAAGTTCGAGCCGCGCACCGCTGTCTTCGCCGGGAACACCGGACTCGAAGTCATCGAGAAGCTCATCCCCGCAGCCCAGGAAAAACTCAAGCCCGGTGGCTATCTTGTGATGGAAATTAGCGGCACCATCGCCGAAGGTGTGCGCGCTCTCCTGCACGGTTGGGGCGACATAACACTGACAAATGACTTGCAGGGAATTCCGCGCGTCGCGCTGGCCCGAAAAAGCCAACCCCTGGCGACTACTGACTGACACGCGAAAAAATGTGCCTTCGTCGGAACTCCGGCCGTTTCACGCACGGAGTAGATCGTAGCGCCGACGTCCCGCCGGCTGTCTGCGAGGGCATCTTGCCCTCGCTGCTCAGAAACAAAATGTCAGCCAACCGCTGCGAATTATTGTCACCAAATCCAAATTGCAGGAATCAAAAGCCTCAGATTTTTGTCCGAGGCATCCATGCGACTCAAGCCCTTTCTCCTCGACAGCTGGCTCGACCAGTACGAACACGGCATTGAATTCAATCTCGCGGCCAGCACTGGTCCGGCATGGACCGTCCACGATCTCCTCAGTCTCGCCGACGACGAAACCCGCCACCACTTTTTGAACCACAAACTGGTCTACGGCCGTCCCGCCGGTGCCGACAGCATGCGCGAGGCCATCGCTGAGATGCAAAACGTCCCCGTCGATGCCGTCCAGGTCGTCACCGGAGCCTCGGAAGCGCTGACCGTTCTCATGTGGCTCTCGGCCGAACCCGGTGCAAACGTGATCATTCCCATGCCCGGGTTCACGACGTTCTCCGCCCTGCCCGAATCTCTCGGCCTCGAACTCCGCTACTACCAAGTCAGCCGCGACAACGGTTTTCGCATCGACATCGACGAAATCAAGCGCCTCGCCAACGCACGCACCAAGTTGATTCTCGTCAACAGCCCGCACAATCCCACCGGTGCCACCATCAGCGATACAGACATGGAAGCCCTGCACGACTTCACCGCCGAGCGTGGAATTCAACTGATCAGTGACGAGGTCTACCATCCGATCTATCACGGGCAGCGAACCAGATCGGCGGCACGCCTGCCGCACGCAACTGTGATCAGCGATTTATCGAAGGCATTTTCCGTAGCGGGAGTCCGCACCGGATGGATGATTGAGCACGATCCCGAACGCCGCCAGCAATATTGGAACGCCCGGGCTTACTTCTCGATCTGTAACAGCACCACGGGCGAGATTCTTTCCGAGATCGCCATCCGCAAGCGTGACGTCGTACTCGGAAAGACGCAGGAGTTCGCGACCCGAAACCTCAAACTCCTCGATCGATTCATGCAAGACCATCGCGATGTTCTGGGATGGATTCCACCGCAGGGCGGGATGACGGCGTTTCCCTGGCTGGCCAGTGGTGAAGACGCGCGGCCATTCTGCCGGGCGGCGACGCAACTGGGTTTGTTATTTGCCCCTGGGGATTGTTTCGACGTGCCGTCCCACTTCCGCCTCGGCTTCGCCGCAGCGGGTGACACGTTCGCAAAGGCTCTTGATCGCATGGAAGAACTGATGATGGCCGTCGGGGAGGCTCGCGGCACACGCTAGCAGAGTCGCAGGTGTCCGCGTCTACGCGTTTGGCAATCCATGGCAGCAACGGGCGTCTCCGCCCGTCATTCAGATCGCTCAGCACCTGACCCCGAGTTGATCTTTGCCGCGAACGACCAAGGGCCAACGGCCAAGGACTTCTTAGAACGTCACCCTGACCCCGATCTGCGCTGCAAACGGAATTCCCACCGTCGTCCCTGGGCCAAAGAAATCTCCTAACGCTCCGGCCGGTCTGCGCAGCTGGTTCAGGCTTGTGATCGGAATCAGATTCTGCGGACTGCACGCCGGATCCCCGCACAGATCCGTAACGTTTCCATTCGCGATTTGATCCGGAGGCACATTCAATCCGCCCACGTCGGCGACGAAATTGTTCGCAGGATTATTTCGGTTAAACAGATTGAAGAACTCCACAAACGGATTGACGTTCACCCGATCGCCAATGTGGAACGGTCGCGCCACCCGCAGATCGACTTGCGCGTACGGCGTTCCCCGGAACTGATCCATCGACGTTTTGACTCCGTTGATGACCGCTCTCTGATCCCCGTTGGCCAGCGTGAAGGGCCGCGCGCTCTCCACTTGCGTCAGCGTCGTGAGTTCGAATCCCCACGGAGCGTGCAACGTCCCCGCCAGCACGAAGCGATGGCGGACGTCCTCACCCGACGGCCCGTAGTCTCCCGCTGCGAACGCATTTAATGGATCGCAAACTCCATTCACATAGTCGAACAGCTCGCCCACTGTGCAGCCCCACGTCTTCGCCGTGGCCAGCGTGTAGTTCGCGATCAGATTTCCTCGTCGCGCATTGCCTTGCAAGTGAATTGAGAGTCCATCGTAGCTGGATCGGTTATCCGTCTTATAGACATCGACGTTCGGAACAAAATCGGACTGCGCCGGATCGTTTTGTGCCAATTGCGGAGTAAACAAACTCACACCACCCGCATACGGATATGCGCGGTAGGCATGCACGCCATTTTGGTGCGTCCAGTCGGCGCCAATCATCCAATGCTCGTTGAACGCGTGCTGCATCCCCGCGCTCGCGTGAAGCGCATACGGCGTCTGGTAACGCGGATCGATAATCGCGCCTTGCCCGCCCTCGTTCGCGCCTGGCAAGCATCCTGCATTCTCGGGACCGCCCGGATTCGTCACCGGATCTGTGCATGGTCCCGGCGGCGCATTCACCGCCTGGAACGCACCTACCCATCCGTTCTGCGCGAGATCGTTGTAATAAAGACCAACGCCGGCGCGGAACACAGTGTTCTCGCTGCGACCGGGCGCATAGGCGATTCCGAGCCGCGGCCCAAACTGCCGACGATAGTCATGCGCCCCGCCCTGAAGAAGCGGAATGCCCAGCGCCTTCAGCGTCCGGTACGCGGGGTTCTGCAACTGACTCCGGCCGGACGCGTCCAGCAACCCGAACGTCGAATCCCAGCGCAGTCCATAGTTCAACGTCAGGTGCGTGTTCACGCGCCAGGAATCTTGCGCATACAAGCCGAGCCGCTGCAAGCTCTGCGAAAAGCCCCCATTCCCGGCAGGCGTATTCGTGCACGAGATATTCGGATCCGGCGTTGGACTCAAACACGTCGGGTCGAAATAAAATTGCGAGGGATTGCTGGCATAGAAGCCCGGATTGTTCGGATACGTGATGAGCGTCTCTTCGTTCGAAGACAACGCTCCACTGAGCACCGGCTCATGAATGAAGCTGACACCGAACTTCGACGCGTGCTTCCCGGTAACGTGACTCACGTCGTAACGGAACTGATACTTCTGCTGATTCCGTATCACAGGAAACGCCGTAATTGGCGTCACAAACTGGTTGTCGCCAAAAGTCTCGAACCCAGAGATGGTGTGAAACGTGGCGCTGAACGGAAACGCCAGCGCGAATCCGTAGGTCTGATTTCGCGACTCAGTATGGTGTAACCCGCTCGCCCCGAACGTGAACGCTCCCAGCCACTGCGGCGTGAAGGTGAGCTGATTTCCGATCACCAGATTTAGGTAATGCGACCCCGAGGTTGCTCCGGTCGAAGGCAGAGTCGCCTGCTGCACCAGGTCGTTGTGCGTCGTGTAGTTGTCGTTCGAGGCGCGGAGGAACCACTGCGAGCGTGGCGACTGCGCCCAATCCAGCCGGGCACTGCCCATATAGTCCGTAAATGGGACCGACACGTGATTCGGCACTCCGATTGAACTCACGCCGACCGGCTGGCCTTCGTTATTCACTCCCTGGATCAGTCCCTGCGCGGCCAGCGCGGATAACGCATTGAACTGCGTCAGGCTCGCCGGGCTGTAGCTGATGCTGGCATCTTCGTCCACCGCCTCAAACGACGCGAAGAACCACAGCGTGTCGCGCTTCAGCGGACCGCCAAGCGTCGCCACGACGTTTTGCCGTGAGAATGGCTGCTTCGGTTCCGGTGCCGGATTATCAATCGGGAAGCGCGCAGTCATACCTGCCGTCCGGTCGTAGAACGCCCCGCTTCCGTGCCAATTATTCGTTCCGTGCTTGGTGGTGATGATCACCGAACCGCCGACGGTTCGTCCGGTGTCCGCATCTTCCTGCGATGTTCTGACGGCAAACTCCTGGATCCCATCCGGCGAAAAGTTCTGCAGAAAGCCGCCGATGTAGTCGTCGGAGTTATCGCCGCCATCCACCGACAGATCGACGTTCAGTCCCGAGCTTCCTCCGAACGAAACCGCCGTGATGCGCGCCTTGGTCGGGTCCGACGGCTCCACGGGCTCGGTTCCCGGCGCCAGATATGCAATATTGGCAAAGCTCCGGTGTGCGAGCGGGATCGTCTCCAGATCGTGAGACGTTACGACTCCCTGGTGAACCGCGCTGGCCGTGTCGACAGGCTGTGTGGTGATGGATGAAGCGCCCGCCTGTACGTTCACGCTTTCGCGCGCCCCTGCGGCGATTAGGACGACCGCTACATCTTGGGTCGTGCTGACAGTCACGTTCACCGTGGTGGCAGCTTCGTTGAATCCGTTCGCGCTCACCGTTAACTGATAGGCGCCCGGCAGCATCCCCTCAATGCGAAACTCCCCTCGATTGTTGGTGACGCTCTCACTCTCGATCCCCGACCCCGTGGACTTCGCGACTACCTTCGCGCCAGCAATTCTTCCTCCGGTCGCATCCTGCACTTCGCCACGCAGGCTGCCGCGCGGATTTTGCGCCTGCAGTTTCGGCAGAAGCGACAAGGCGACACACATCAACAGACCGAGGCCACGATAGCGCCGCCTAAGTGGGTTGAGCACAGACTTGTCAGACGAACAGCGTTGTGTCATCGATGTGCGAAAGAATGAACTCTCTGGCGCCTTCTAAATATTGACCCGAACGGTGATTGGAAGCAGGCATTGTGAGAGTAGCCGCCACGACCAGCTACTACCACGCGTCGTAGGCAGGATGATACCTATCCAAAAAATAGTTTGCGCAGTCACTAGTAACAATAGTAGAGTCCTTTCCCTCGAAATGCCTTGACTGTTGCCGCTTGGCGGAAGTTGTCAAGCGCCAACTCACGTCAAGGCGTATTTCTTGCTTTGCGCAACCCGGGCCCCGCTCACTAAGCGCACTTCCGACCCAACGCTGCTAACACGCCCCACCACGGTGGAGGAGTAAATGAAATCAAGGCTGTTCCTCTCCGCCCTCGTATGTGTATGCGCCACCCTGTCATTCACGGCTAACGCTCAGGTCGATCCCGTTCGCTTCAACGCTATCAAAAAGCGTTTGCAGCAGGTCGCGGACACCTACCACAGGTTTCCTGCGGCCACGCAACAGATGATGTCGGGCACTGCCAACGCCGCTTATCTCTCGACGTACGTTAACCGGCTTCAACCCGCGATTCTGCAGAAGGCCGCTGCTGCTCGTCCCAGTCTCGCAACGGCCCTGGCAGCGAAGGCCGCTCTGGCCGCCGCCAGCACGACCGGACCCGTCGCCGTCTCGAATCCGTCGAACGACCTCGATTTCTCCTCCGTGGGCGGCTTCACCCAGAGCGAAACGTCCACTGGAATGTGCGGCAGTAACGTCGTCGTCGGCTTTAACGACTCCGGCAGTTATGCCGACACCCTTCTCAACGGAACGGGCGGAGTTTCGTTCAGCGGCATCGCCGTCTCTCACAATCGTGGAGTCACTTTCACCGATCTCGGTCCCGTTCCTCCCGGGTCGAACGTAAACAACTTCCTCGAAGGCGATCCGCTCATCGGCTGCTCCGACGCGAGTAACTTCTACTACAGCCAGCTGTTCGCCACGTGCTCCGACGCGGCCTGCAACAGCCCACAGAGCGGTGTCGCCTTCAGCAGATCTAGCGACGGCGGCAACACCTGGAGCAATCCGAAGGGCGCGCTGTTGAAGAACGGTATTTGGCACTCCATCGACAAGGACTGGATGGTCGTCGATCCGTCCAATGGCAAGAACATCTACATCTCTTATACCGACTTCGACTACACCGGATTCCAGTTCCCGCTACCCGCGGGCGTTCCCTGTCCGAACAACATCCGCATCGGGATCGAAGTTGTCGCCTCGCATGACGGCGGCGCAACCTGGAAGGGCCCGGTGGTCCTCGACCATATCTGCAGCTTCACCGACGCGCTACAGGGCTCGCATCTCGCCGTCGATTCCAAAGGAAAGGTCTACGTTGCGTGGGTTTACTGCGCGAACTTCCCGGTGGGCGTGCGCGAGATTCGCGTGTCGAGCTTCGTGCCCGGTTCGAAGCCCTCACCCTACGTTGTCGCCACCGGCATCACTGGCCCTGGCGACACCTATTACCTGCAAGGAGAGTTCCGCGACTTCCTCGGCATCGACTTCGCCGTCGACACCTCGGGTACGGGCACCGACGGAATCCTCTATCTCACCTGGGACGACGGCCGCGACAAGGCGCTGCCCGACCCGTTCAGTACCAGCGGAACCTACGCCTTCGCCGATATCCTCGCGAGCGCTTCGTTTGATGGCGGAGTCTCCTGGAGCTTTTTCCCGGTCAAGATCAACTCCGACAACCAACCACGCGTCGGGTACGGCCACGATCACTATCAACCCGGACTGGCCGTCGACTCCAAAGGATCGGTGGCGATCTGTTGGTACGACCGCCGCAACGACGTCGAGAACTTCGCCAGCGGACGCTTCTGCGCCGAGTCCGTGAACGGCGGAGTATTCACCAACTTCCCGGTCAACATCACCACCTTCGCCCCGGTCCACGCCACCGACGTGTTCGTGAACCCGGTCTACGAAGGTGACTACGACGGTCTGACGACCGACTTCACCAAGACAAGCTCCGGTTTCATCGGATCGTTCCAGGTGATGGGAAGCAAGAGCAATCCCGACGTCCAGGCGTTCAGCTTCCAGTAGGCGTTTAGAACCAGTAGTAGACACCCAACGCTTTGAGCCTGTAGGGGTGGTAGACACCCTAGGCTTCGAGCCTATGGGACCTGTCCATCTTTCACCACTCAGCCTCGCGAGTCCGCGAGGCTATTTTTTTGCCGATAGCGGGAAACTCACGTGGGGGCAGACACGGGGGTCCCCAGCGCCCGGTTTTGGCGTGATGGGGGTGGAGACGCCCTCGGCTGCCCGGCGGAGCAAAGCTCCGCAAGTATTTGAAGATTACTCCTCAAACCTGAGCAGGCTGAGGAGTTGCCGAACCCCGAGGATCGAATACCGAAAGGCCAATCCTAAGACCTAACACCCAACACCCGCTTTTAAGACCTGGTGCCCGACACCTGAGTCGCCGGCTGTATCTCCTCCACGTCCACCCAATTCGTCGGATACTGCCCGGTATAGCACGCAGAGCAATACGTCGTGAGCTCACCCTCACCGCAAGCCTTCTTCAATCCCTCAAGCGAAAGATATGCCAACGAATCCGCGCCCACGTACTCACGAATTTCTTCGATCGTCTTATTCGCTGCAATCAACTGGCTCTTCGACGGCGTGTCCACCCCGTAAAAGCAAGGCGAAATCGTCGGCGGACACGAAATACGCATGTGCACTTCTCGCGCGCCCGCGTTGCGGACCATGCGCACGATTTTCTTGCTGGTCGTCCCACGCACGATCGAATCATCAATCAGCACCACGCGCTTGCCTTCCAGCAACGAACGCACCGGATTCAGCTTCAATTTCACGCCGAAGTCGCGCACGCTCTGTTTCGGTTCGATGAACGTCCGCCCCACATAGTGATTCCGAATCAGCGCAAAGCGGAATGGAATTCCGCTCTCGGCCGCATAACCAAGTGCTGCAGTCACGCCCGAGTCAGGCACCGGCACGACGATGTCGGCATCCACGATCGCCTCGCGCGCGAGCTGCCGCCCCAGATTCTCGCGGCTCAACTGCACCGACCGTCCAAATACCTGGCTATCGGGACGCGAGAAATACACATGCTCGAAGATGCAACTCGATTGCGTCGCCGCCGGAGAATAAAAGCGCGACGTGATCCCCTCCGGACCCACGATCACCAACTCGCCCGGCTTGACTTCGCGTTCATACGTCGCGCCGATCAAATCAAATGCGCACGTCTCCGAAGCAAACACGATCGTGTCTTGCTTCATTCCTTCCTGCGCCGGAATGCGACCCATGGCGAGAGGGCGAAATCCACGCGGGTCGCGTGCCGCAAACACACGGTCAGTCGACACCATCACCAGCGAGAACGCGCCTTCCACGCGGCGCAAAGCATCCGCCATCGCTTCGGGCAACGTGTGCTCCCGCGATAACGCAATCAAATGCACGATCACTTCCGTATCGCTGGTGGTCTGAAAAATCGATCCCTGTGATTCCAGCCGTGTACGGATCTCCTGCGCGTTCACCAGGTTGCCATTATGCGCAACAGCGATAGGCCCCTTATTGGACTGAACAAGAATCGGCTGCGCATTCAACAGCGCCGAATCGCCTGCCGTCGAATAACGCGTGTGCCCGATCGCCAGCGTGCCGCGCAGCTTCGCCAGCACATCTTCGACGAAGATATCCGCGACCAGGCCCATGGCCTTGTGTGCGCGCAGATTCATGCCATCCGAGCTGACGATTCCGGCCGACTCCTGCCCGCGATGCTGCAGCGCGTGCAGTCCCAGGTAAGTGAGCTTCTCCGCTTCAGGGTGCGCATAGATCGCCACCACCCCGCACTCTTCGCGAAATTTATCGAAAACAGCCATTAGCCCTCAGCCCTTGAAATCCAACTCTAAGCGGAATCCGGGATCAACCAGTCCGCCGCCACCAGCTCCGGATCCGCTCGCAACGCCGACTCCAGTGCGGACTTATAAACATCCCGCAACTCCGCAACGGAACCCGAAATCACCACCCGACCATCCATCTTGATCTCCAGTCGGTCCGAGCCCGTCTCGCCAATCACATCGGCCGCAATCCCATGCTTCGCCGCTATCGGTTGGATTCCGGTCAGCTGCGCAGGGTCGCACGCGATCAGCACTCTGCTGGCATCTTCCCCGAACAAAGCAAATTCCGCCGGGAGCCCACCTGATTTCAAATCCACCCGCAGCCCGATCCCCTTCCCAAACACCTGCTCCGCCAACGCAACCGCCAATCCGCCCGAAGAACAGTCGTGCGCCGACTCCACCAGCCCCGCGCGAATCATCTCGATAAGTCCCCGCTGCAGAGCGGCTTCACGCTCAAGATCCAGTTCCGGCGGGTAGCCCCACACTGCCCCCACAACCTCTTTCGCGTACTCCGACGAGCCGAATTCGGTGTGTGCGTCCGTGATATCGCCCGCTTCGGTCGCGCGCAATAGCACAATCGTGCGTCCCGGCTCGCGAAATTCCATCTTCGCGGTTTTGTGCACGTCCTCGAGAAGGCCCACAATCCCAAGCACCGGCGTCGGAAAGATGCCTTCGCCCAGCGTCTCGTTGTAGAAGCTCACATTTCCGCCGGTAATCGGCACCTCGAGTTCCTCGCACGCTTTCGTAATACCATCAATCACCTGCGAGAACTGCCACATGATGTGCGATTTCTCGGGATTCCCGAAATTCAAACAATTGGTTGCGCCAATCGGAGTTGCACCCGCGCACGCCACGTTGCGGCACGCCTCGGCGACCGCATGCATGGCTCCTAGCCGCGGATCCATATAGCACCATCGCCCGTTGCCATCGAGCGCCATCGCCAGTCCGCGTTGCGAGCCTTTAATCCGAATCACACCCGCATCACCCGCGCCCGGTGCCTCGACCGTGTTGGTCTGCACCATGTGATCGTATTGCTGCCACACCCAGCGCTTCCCGCAGATGTTGGGACTGCCCAGCAGTTGCTTGAACTGATCCGTGAGATCTCCCGCTTCGGCTAGCTTGATACCCTCTGGCATCTCACGATCGACCGGAGGCTCCCACCGCTCGAGCGGACGCTGGTATATCGGAGCGTTGTCCGTCAGCGCTTCATTCGGGATCTCGGCGACGAGTTCCCCATGCTGGCGGACGCGCATCACGTTGTCCTTCGTGACATGCCCAACCTCGACCGCATCCAGCCCCCACTTCTCGAAGACGCGAAACACTTCCTGCTCGCGACCCTTTTCCGCGACCAGCAGCATGCGCTCTTGCGATTCGCTCAGCATGATCTCGTACGCCGACATGCCCGTCTCGCGTTGAGGAACGCGATCCAGCTCGATCTCGAGCCCAACCTTGCCGCGTGCACCCATTTCGCAGGTGGAGCAAGTCAACCCAGCCGCGCCCATATCCTGAATGCCAACGATGGCGCCCGTCTGCATCGCCTCCAGGCAAGCCTCGAGCAAGAGCTTTTCAAGAAACGGATCGCCGACCTGCACATTTGGACGCTTCCCTTCCGACTCTTCGCTGAATTCCTCCGAAGCCATGGTCGCGCCATGAATGCCGTCGCGCCCGGTCTTCGCGCCAATGTAAATTACGGGATTGCCCTCGCCCGCAGCCTTCGCATAGAAAATCTGGTCGCGGCGCACGAGGCCCAGGGCAAACGCATTGACCAGCGGATTCCCCGAGTAGCAAGGCTCGAACTTCGTTTCGCCGCCAAGATTCGGCACGCCAAAGCAATTCCCATACGACGCCACGCCGCTGACCACACCCTCCATGATCGAGTGATTCTTGTGGATCTCAGCTTGTGTGGCGCGGGCAGCCTGCCCTGAGCCCGCCGAAGGGCCCTCGCCCGCGGATCTCGATTCCGTGATCGGCCCGAACCGCAACGAATCCATCACCGCAACCGGACGCGCCCCCATGGTGAAGATGTCGCGCAGAATTCCGCCCACCCCGGTGGTTGCGCCCTGGAACGGCTCAATAAACGACGGATGATTGTGTGACTCGATCTTGAACGCGCACGCCCAGCCGTCGCCGATGTCAATGATGCCCGCGTTCTCGCCCGGGCCCTGCACCACTAGCTTCGAGCGCGTCGGCAGACGCTTCAAATGCACGCGCGACGACTTGTACGAGCAGTGCTCGCTCCACATCACGCTGAAGATGCCAAGTTCGGTCAGCGACGGCGCGCGCCCGCCAAGCAGTTGTTGAATCTTCGTGTACTCTTCGGGTGTAAGACCGTGTTCGCGGATGAGTTCCGGAGTAACGGCAGGGGCTTGAGACAGGGTCATGGCAGGAACTTCTATTGTCGCATGAAAGGGTAGTCGGGGTCGTCCTTCCTTACGCGTGTGTGGATGGGTGTTCACAGCGATTTTCGATGTTCAGTGTTCGCCGTGCGCAGAACGGATTCCGAGGCGATTAGCCACAAGCCGCCAGCTACTAGCCACCCGCCACAGGCGAACATCGCTTTTGCCAACGACCGACCCCGCCGCCCAGCCTTCTATACTGTCTCCTTCATGAAATCCGTCATCATCGGCACCGCCGGACATATTGATCACGGGAAGACCGCGCTGGTGAAGGCCCTCACCGGCATCGATGCCGATCGCCTCGAAGAAGAAAAGCGTCGCGGGATCACGATCGACATCGGATTCGCGCACCTTGAACTGAACGCCGCCAACGGAGAAAAACTCCGCCTCGGATTCGTCGATGTCCCCGGCCATGAGCGCTTTGTGCGCAACATGCTCGCGGGGATCGGCGGTATCGACGTGGTGTTGCTCGTGATTGCGGCCGATGAATCGATCAAGCCGCAGACCCGGGAGCACTTCGATATTCTTCAGTTGATTGGAGTAAAGCGCGGCATCACCGTTCTCACGAAATCGGACGCGGTCGATGCGGAATCCCTCGATGTGGTGCGCCTGGAGGTCGAAGAGTTCCTCGAAGGGACTTTCCTCGCCCCCCCGAACGCTCCGATTGTGCCCGTAAGTTCTTTGACGGGAGCCGGATTGGAGGATCTCGAGAAGGCCCT
>Ga0126371_10000648_pt1 | contig 28970 bp, 23 predicted proteins | sample PanSoiMetaPlot_4_FD_110145 | JGI IMG/M metagenome (GOLD analysis project Ga0126371, IMG submission 110145) | Tropical forest soil microbial communities from Panama - MetaG Plot_4 | ecosystem: Environmental > Terrestrial > Soil > Tropical forest > Bulk soil | place: Panama | collected 2016-02-17 | reverse complement strand
GCAGAGTTGGCCGGCTCGGATCCCGCTTGCGAGCATCGTGGCGCCTTCCAGCGAATGGGGCATGCAGATTTTCTTCATCAAATGCTGTATCTGGATACGAAAATCTTTATGACGAGCCTCAACCTTGCCTACAACGACAAGATGAGTATGGCATCGTCGGTGGAGGTTCGTGTTCCGTTTCTCGATCGAGAGTTCGTGGAATTCGTCGCCTGGAATGTGCCGCCGAATCTGAAGTTGAAGGGCGGGGCGCGTCTTACGACCAAATACATCTTCCGTCGCGCCATGCGTGGAACTCTGCCCGATGAGGTGCTGCGTCAGCCAAAAGCTGGATTTGCCGCTCCAGTAGATTATTGGCTGGCTCACGATCTCAGGGATATGGTGGACGATCTGCTTTCGCCCGGACGACTACGTCAACGCGGTATGTTCAGACCGCAGGCAGTGCAACGATTCGTGGAGGAACACCGAAACGGCCGTCAGGATTGGTCCCTGCAACTGTGGCAGTTCCTGACATTGGAATTGTGGATGCAAACGTTCCTCGATGGCGGGGCGCGCAAGTTCGAAAGGGAGTTGCTGCAGATGCCGCAAGTGGCGACAGCATGAAACAAGTTCTTCAACACGCCCGGACGGGCGAAATCACGGTTGAAGAGGTTCCGGTACCACAACTTCTTCCGGGATGCGCTCTAGTACGCATTGCGGCTTCGGTGGTCTCAGCGGGAACCGAACGCGCTTCCTCGGAATTTGCACGAAAGAGTCTGCTGCAGAAAGCGAAATCACGGCCGGATCTGGTTCGAGAAGTGATCGGCAAGCTCCAGAGGGACGGTCTCCTCTCGGCCGTTCAGGCTGTGCGAAGCCGCTTGGACCAGCCGCAGAGCCCTGGCTACAGCAGCGCCGGGACCGTTATTGCTGTTGGCGAAGGGGTGACCGACATACAGCCTGGAGATCGTGTCGCGTGCGCGGGGGCGGGGATCGCGGTGCATGCAGAAATCGCATGCGTTCCGCGCCTGTTGTTGGCACGGATTCCGGCGCCTGATCCGCTAACGACGGACGAAGTTCCCTTCGACCAAGCTGCGTTTGCAACCTTAGGGGCGGTAGCGCTACACGGGATCCGCACGAGTGACGCCAGACTTGGAGATCTTGTCGCTGTCATTGGTCTTGGATTGTTGGGACAACTTACGCTGCAGTTGTTGAAGGCAGCCGGTTGCCGGGTTTTGGGAATGGACGTTGACGGCACCAGGGCTGAATTAGCGCGGAGACTGGGAGCCGATGAAGTCGCGATTGCAGGCTCTACCTTTCGTGATCTCTGCCTCGAGACTTCCGCAGGCGCGGGCGTGGACGCCGTGCTGATCACGGCAGAAACCGCCAGCAGCGATCCGGTGAACTTGGCGGGTGCGATTGCGCGTGACCGCGCTGTTGTTGTGGCAGTCGGCACGGTCGGCATGGAGATCGAACGCACGGCTTACTACGAAAAGGAGCTCGATTTCCGCATCTCGCGTTCTTATGGTCCGGGCCGCTACGACGCTGCGTATGAACAAAAAGGGCGTGACTATCCGATCGGCTATGTGCGCTGGACGGAAAACCGCAACATGGATGCTTTCTTGCAGTTGCTGGGGCGGAAGAAGATTGATGTGAGCTCTCTGATTACGCATCGGTTTCCGGTCGAGCATGCGCGGAGTGCCTATGATCTGATCACCGGCAGATCGCGAGATCGCTTTTTGGGAGTCGTCATTCAATATTCCGGGAGCTGCCAGGAAGTCGCAACGCTGTCGCTAGTCCGTCGTTCGCAGCCAGGGCAAAGATCACATCCCGGCGAGCGTGTCAGCGTGGGTTTGCTGGGAGCAGGCGGGTTTGCATCTTCTACGCTGATTCCAGCGATAAGGGCCTCATCGGACACCTCGTTGATCTCGGTCTGCGCGGCGACCGGATCTCACGCCCAGCAGGCGGCACAGAAGTTTGGTTTTCGCGATTGCACAACCGACGAAGCCGCACTCATTCGTAATTCCGAGGTCGACACTGTAGTCATTGCCACGCGACATCACCTGCACGCCCGACAGGTTCTGGCTGCGCTGCGGGCCGGGAAGAATGTCTTCTGCGAGAAACCGCTGTGCCTAACCGAGGAGGAACTTTGCGAAATTGTTGCCACTTACCTGAAAATCGAGAGTGTAAATCGTCCAGTGCTGATGGTCGGTTTCAACCGCCGATTTGCGCCAATGGTGGTCGAGATGAAGTCATTCTTGAGTTCAATCTCGGAACCGCTCGCTCTGAATTACCGGATCAATGCCGGACAACTACCGCCGCATCACTGGGTGAATGACCGCGAGCAGGGTGGCGGACGCATTCTTGGCGAGGTTTGCCACTTTGTGGACCTGATGATGCTTCTGGCGGATTCACGGATCGTTGAGGTAGCAGGCAGGGGGCTTGGGAGTTCATCCCGCTATAGTGGAGACAACATTCTCGTGTCCGTGGGTTTCGCCAACGGCTCGGAAGGAAGCATCAGCTATCTTGCGAACGGCGATCGATCGTTCTCGAAGGAGCGGATTGAGGTGTTTGGCGGAAGCGCGACGGCTGTTCTCGAAGATTTTCGGCGACTGGATCTGGTTCGGAATGGACGCAAGAAAACGGTGAATTCGCGCTGGCGACAAGATAAGGGTCATGTGGACGAATGGGCCGCATTCGTCGGCTCGCTGCAGCCGGGAGCGTCGCCAGCAATCCGCTTCGAGGACTTGACGTGTTCCACACTGGCGACACTACGCATCGACGAATCTCTTGCGACCGGAAAATCCGTTAGGGTAGATGTAGAAGCATTTCTTGACGCCAGCCATCGAACTCAGATGTCTCAATCTTAACCACGACGGATGACCTAACCGATACGGCGAAACTTCCGGAGAAAAAGTTAATTCATGCTGATTTTGGGCCTCAATATGTTTCACGCCGACGCTTCGGCCGCGATCATCGTCGATGGCGACGTGAAGTTCGCGATTGCAGAGGAGCGGCTCAACCGTCACAAACATTTTGGGGGATTCCCAGCTCTGGCAGTTAAAGCTTGCCTTGATGCCGTGGGAGCGAGGATTTCCGATGTGGAGCACGTGGCCGTTGGTCAGGACAGCCATGCGAATCTGGCAAAAAAGGTTCAATATGCACTTGCGAATCCCGCCAAGAGTCTGAACTTCATTCGCCTTCGCGAGCGCAAACACGCCATGCGGGACGTACGCTTGCTGCTGGCGAAGGCCCTCGATGTCTCGTCGTCGCAATTGCAGTTTCAGGAGCATTACCTCGAACATCACATTGCGCACATCGCCAGTGCGTACTATTGTTCGCCGTGGGACAAGGCTGCAGGTTTCAGCTACGACGGATCGGGCGATTTCGTGTCCACCATGATGGCGCGATGCCAAGGCAGCGAGATAGAAGTGCTCGACCGCGTGTTTCTACCGCATTCGCTGGGCAGCGTTTACACCATGATTTGCGAGTTCATTGGCTACACGAAGTACGGTGATGAAGGCAAGGTCATGGGGCTGGCGCCGTATGGAAGAGACACGTACTGCAAACAGATCAGCAAGATCGTCGTTCCGAGAGATGGGAAGTTTCAGCTGGATCTGAATTACTTCCAGTTGCTAGGCAGCAATCCGGGAATGCAGGTACTGCCGGATGGAACCGTACGGCTAGCGCGTCACTTTTCAAACCGAATGGAAAAGCAATTCGGCAAGCCCCGCGAGCCATATACGGAAATTGCGCAGCGCGATATGGACCTGGCGTACGCCCTGCAGCATCAATTTGAGGAAATCTTTTTTCATCTCCTGAATACCCTGCACGAGCGCATGCCCGTGGATGAATTGGCGATGGCCGGCGGGTGCGCTTTGAACAGCGTTGCCAACGGGAAGTTGTTTGAGAAGGCACCGTTTCGGCAGACCTATATTCAACCCGCTGCCGGCGACGAAGGGTTGGCGATAGGCGCCGCGCTGCACACCTATCATTCGGTACTAAAACAGCCGCGAAGAACACAGCTACAGAACGCATCTCTTGGCCCGGAGTTCTCCGATTCACGTATTGAATCGGCGCTGCGGAGTGCAGGACTCGAATCTCAAAAGGTCGACCGTACGACGCTCATCGATTCTGTTGCTGAGCAGGTTGCGGCCGGCAAAGTAGTGGGCTGGTTTCAAGGACGGATGGAGTGGGGACCGCGTGCGTTGGGAAATCGCTCAATTGTGGCGCATCCCGGCCTGCCTCACATGAAGGATGTGTTGAACGCGCGCATTAAGCACCGCGAATGGTTTCGTCCATTTGCGCCATCGATCATGGCGCATCATCAGCCAGAATATTTTGAGCATGATCATCCGTCACCCTTCATGTTGCATGTGTACAAGATTCGTCCGGAGAAGAGAAAGGCACTATGTGCGGTGAACCACGTGGATGACACCGGGCGACTACAGAGCGTTACGCGGGAGGAGAATCCGCTTTATTACGATCTTATCTCTGCGTTTCACCGGAAGACAGGAATTCCGGTCATTCTCAACACAAGCTTCAATGAGAATGAGCCCATCGTGTGCACACCTGAAGAAGCGATCGATTGCTTCCAGCGAACTCGAATGGATGCGCTGGCGATTGGATCGTTCGTGGTCACGAAGCCGGAGCAAAACGTCGAAACAGCGCTTGCGGCTGCGGTGCCGAAAACTGGGAGCGTTTAAGGTCTGCCAGCCGCTTTCAGTGAATCAGGAATCCGGTCGTAGCCATAACCGTCCCGATAATCCCCAGACAGATCCCAAGCACCCAGAAGAATCGTCTTCCAGACAGTAAAGTGATGGAGGTGACAACAAGACCGATCTCCAGGAAGACCTCGGCGAGATCAAAGCGGTCGGCGCGACTTCGTTCGATCGAAACTCCCGCTTCCATTTCGCGAGCCTTGTCCTCTATTTCTTTCTGCTCGTCCCTGTAACGGGCAGCTTCGCCTGAATATTTGTCGCGGAGTTTCGCCAAAGCGGCAGCATCCGTGGTTGCCTCCACGGACGTGAGGTCAGTAAAGAGCTCGTCAGTATGGCGGCGTATGTTTTTCGCCTGGTAATAGGCCCACTGGTCCGAAGACTTCGCCTGCAGTACGACTTCTTCCGTGTGGGAGCGGTGCCCCAGCAGGGACACGACCGCCACGAGTACGGCCAGAATCGCCATCGTAACGGAGACCGGCGCTAACTTTGGATTTTCCTTAGCATGTTCGGCATGTTCCTTTAATTCGGTTAGTTCTTCAGGCATCGACTCACTCTCCCATGACCTTCACGATGACGCGTTTGTCTCGCTGTCCATCAAATTCCGCATAGAAAATTCGCTGCCATGTGCCTAGATCGAGGTTGCCAGCAGTGATCGGCACAATCACTTCATGGTGGATCAGCAGGGCCTTCAAGTGAGAATCGCCGTTGTCTTCGCCGGTTTCATGATGTTTGTAGTTCTTGCGAAACGGCGCGAGATGTTCCAGCCATTGATCGATATCTTCAATAAGCCCGCTTTCGTTGTCGTTCACATATACACCTGCGGTAATGTGCATGGCCGATACAAGAACCATGCCCTCTTTCACGCCGCTCTTACTGACAATCTGTTCGACTTGCGGAGTGATGTGGACGTAGGCGCGGTGTGTCTTGGTATGGAACCGTAGATATTCGGTAAGAGTCTTCATAAGTGGAGTGCGATCAGCGCAAGGCATCGGCGATTTTGCCGCTCGCGATCAGATTGGCGATTCGCGACAAATCTGCGTACATGACGCGGTCTTTCTCCATGGTGGGACATACGGAGCGAATCGCGGCGTGGGCCGCCTGTCCAGGCTTGGATGTTTTAAGCGGAGCCAGGAAGTCGATCGCCTGTGCGACCGCCATGGCTTCAATCGCGAGGACGTTACGAGTGTTCTCGACTACCTGCTTCAGCTTTAGCGCTGCGGTCATTCCCATCGAAACGTAGTCTTCCTTGTTGCCTGAGGTGGTGATGGAATCCACCGAAGCGGGATGGGCCAGAACTTTGTTCTCACTCACTAGAGCGGCAGCCGTGACTTGCAGCATCATGAATCCCGAGTTCAAGCCGGCGCCTGGGGCAAGAAATGGAGGCAGTCCTTCATTCAAAGCGGGATTCACGAGGCGTTCGATGCGGCGCTCACTGATTCCTGCCAACGCACTTAACGCGATGGCGAGAAAATCGAGCGCAAAAGCAAGGGGTTCACCGTGGAAATTTCCACCGGAGATTACGTCGCCTACGCTGGTCTTCGGATCGGTGACAAAGACCAAGGGATTGTCGACGGCTGAATTGGCTTCTATCTCGAAGACATCGCGGCAATGGGCGAGAGTGTCACGGGCGGCTCCGTGAACTTGTGGAATGCAGCGCAACGAGTAAGCGTCTTGTACACGGCCACAGTCACGATGGGATTCGCGAATCTGACTGCCTGCGAGCATTCGCCGCAGATTGGCGGCAGTTTGCATTTGGCCGGTGTGAGGGCGGGCGTTGTGAATGCGCTCGTCAAACGCTGTATCAGTGCCTTTCAGTGCATCGCAGCAAAGGCCGCCGAGCACGTCCGCCGTATTCACCAGAACTTCTGCATGCAGAAGTGCGAGTGACCCCACCGCCAGCATAGCCTGGGTGCCATTAATGAGCGAGATGGTTTCTTTTGCTTCGAGCACCAGAGGCTTGATTTGGGCGCGCTTTAGCGCTTCGGCACTCGAGAGACGAGCAGACTTTTCGTCGAAGCATTCTCCCTCGCCGATTAGGGCGAGAGCGAGGTGGGCGAGAGGCGCGAGATCTCCGCTGGCACCGACACTTCCTTGTGAAGGCACAACCGGAGTCACGCCTCGATTCAGCATTTCGCAGAGTGTGTCGATCACGATGGCGCGGACGCCAGAATGGCCTTTGGACAGCGAGTTGGCCCGCAAAAGCATCATCGCGCGAGTATCTGGAACGGGAAGCGGCGCACCTAGTCCGACAGCATGGGATCGCACCAAATTCACCTGTAGTTCGCGGATCTGATCGCCGGCGATTCGAACATCGCTGAGTTTTCCCACGCCCGTAGTGATCGCATACGCGACTTTGTTGCTCGCCACGATTTCATCGACGACGGCACGCGCGCGGTTGACCAACTCCCGGGCATCAGGCGCAAGTAACACAGGTCGCCGCTCGTGCGCGACTTCGCGTACAGCTTCCAGAATCAGATCGTTTCCGTTAATGTGCAGTGCGTTCAAGAGATCCCCGTAGACAGCTACTTTCCGGCGGCAGCCCGGAAGACCGCAAGGTATTTGCCGGGCAAGGCTGCGACTTTCATTTTCGCATCGGTAACAATATGCGTCGTCTCGCCCTCGGCCAGCAACGTACCATTCTCGGCTCGGGCAAGTTCGTAACTAAAAACGATGACGGACTCGCGGACATGCTTGAGTCGTGTACGGACGATTACTTCTTCGTCGTAATACACCGGAGAACGATAGCGGCAGGTAACCTCAGCAACGGCGATGAAGCGTCCGTCCTCGCGCTCCATGTCACGGTAGGAGAATCCCATCTGGCGCATCAATTCGACCCGGCCGACCTCAAACCAGATCAGATGATTCGAATGGTAGACGACCCCCATCTGATCGGTTTCGGCATAACGAACTCGTAGCCGCGTTTCGTTGATTGCTGGAGGATGGTTGGAACTCATTTCCCCGTCCACACTGGTTTTCTTTTTTCCAAAAAGGAAGAAATGCCCTCGCGAAAGTCGGCGGTGCTTCGAATGGCGGCATTCTCGTGGACCGCGGCTCCGATCTGTGCATCAAGTTCGAGGTGGGCTTGCCGCGTCAGCAGTCTCTTGGTGGCGTGCAGCGATGCCGCGCTGTTTTCTATCAACGTTGCAGCCAGTTCGTGGGTTCGTTCCATCAACTGGTCGGCTGGGACGACTTCAGTGATCAATCCCAAGCGTAGCGCTTCGTCGGCGTCGAAGATTCTTCCGGTCAGCAGCAGATCGCGCGCTTGCTTTTCAGGCAATTGGCGCCGCAGGAAGGTCGAGACGATTGCGGGAACAAAACCGATGCGAACTTCGGTATACCCGAACTTGGCTTCGGGGACGGCCAGGGTGAAGTCGCAGAGGAGAGCCAACCCGGTTCCTCCGGCGATGGCCGCGCCATTTACCGCTGCGATCGTGACCTTGGGAAATTCGTAGATTGAGCGAAAAAGGCTGGCCATGGTTTCTGAATCTTGCAGGTTCTGTTCGGGCGTTCTCCCTAGCAGAGACCTCAGATTGTCGAGGTCCATGCCGGAACAGAATGCCTTGCCCGCGCCGGTCACGATCATCACCATCGCATTGGACTTGGCGATTTCTTCCAGCACGCTCAACAGATCGTCGATCAATTCGAAACTGATGGCATTCCGTTTGTCAGGACGGTTCAGAGTGAGAGTCGCAACTTTGCCTTCATATCGAACCTGGATTGTCTTGTAGCTCATGCGAACCTTACGGAGCACACTCCCGACTGTAGATGTTAGGCGTCATCATGATGTGATTTAGGGTGCTAGTCGGCAGCGTGCGAATCCGAATACTTGGCTGCAATTCCGCCAGTCGCCTTCAGAAGAGTATCGAGTGGCTTGAGAGTTGGCAACTGCGCGCCGCGCTTGCGGAGCGCCTCAATGACTTTTTCTGTTGGGATGTTCCCAATTAAAGCATCCTGAGCAAAGGGACACCCTCCCAGTCCGCCGAGTGCAGAGTCAAAGCGGCGGCAGCCCGCGTCGTACGCAGCCAGCACTTTTTCAGCAGCTTGGTCCGGGCGGCTGTGCAGATGAACTCCAACGTCGAGATAGTCGTACTTGTTGAGTACCGCACCAACCAGATCGCTGATTTGTTGCGGCGTCGCAAGACCAACAGTATCCGCCAGGGAGATCATGTGCAGATCTTCGGCCTCGAGCAGATCGAGAGCGTCGACGACTTCATCCACGCTCCAGAGATCACCGTATGGATTTCCAAACGCCATGGAGATGTAGACGACGACTCCTAGCCCGGCATCGTCGGCTTTTTTCTGAATCTTCTCGAGTTCCTCGAGTGCTTCTTCGGGCGACTGGTTTTGATTCTTGCGAAGGAACGTCTCCGAGATTGAATACGGAAATCCCACAGTCGATACTGCTTGCGTGTCGATTGCCCGTTGTACACCTTTCTCGTTGACGACAATCCCGATGATCTCGACATCGTCAGGCGGGTCTAGTTCCTTCAAGACTTCTTCGGAATCCGCCATCTGGGGCACGGCTTTCGGCGAAACAAAGGACACCGCATCGATGTGCTTGAAGCCGGCGCTGACAAGAGCCTTGAGGTAGTCGGCCTTCAGGTCAGCGGGGATGATTCCCTTCAGCCCTTGCCAGGCATCCCGGGGACACTCAATCAGTTTGATCGGTGTGCTCACGTCTGCAGCACTCCGACCTTGAACTCGCCAACGTCCGGATTCAAGGCCGCGGCTTCGAGCGCTTGCGTGATGGCATCTCTGGTTTCGATTGGATCGATGATTTTGTCGATCCACAGGCGGGCCGCGCCATAACGTGGATCGGTTTGTTCATCGTAAGTGCGTTTTACCGATTCGTAGAGTTCTTTCTTTTCTTCGTCGCTCAACTTCTTGCCGCCGCGTTCAAGTTGTTTGACCTTGATTTCGACCAGCGTTCCGGCGGCTGAGTCTCCGCTCATGACAGCGTAGCGTGCCGTCGGCCAGGCAAATACAAAGCGCGGATCGTAGGCTTTGCCGCACATTGCGTAGTGTCCTGCGCCGAAAGATCCGCCGACAATGACCGTGATCTTTGGCACCACGGAATTCGCGACGGCATTGACCATCTTTGCGCCGGCTTTGATGATGCCGCTCCACTCGGCATCGCGCCCCACCATGAATCCGTTCACGTCATGAAAGAAGATCAACGGAATCAGGTTCTGATTGCAGTCCATGATGAAGCGCGCCGCCTTCTCGGCCGATTCCGTGTAGATGACGCCACCGAATTCGATGCGCTTGTGTCCTTCGTGATCGGTTTGCTGCGCGTGTAGCTTCTGATTCGCCACGATGCCGACGGCAAATCCGCCGATGCGACCGTAACCGCAGATCAGGGTCTTCCCGTATTCCGGCTTATATTCGTCGAAGCGGCTGCCATCGAGCACTCTGGCGAGGACTTCCTTCATGTCATACGGCCTGGCCGGCGAGGGATCGTAAATGCCGTAGATCTCTTCGGCGGTGAACTCCGGCTCAATTGGCTTCTTGCGATCCCAAGGCGAGAGTCGTCGGTAGCCCCACTTCTCCACCATCGAGCGGATGCGCTCGATACAGGCTTCGTCAGTCGGTTCACGGAAATCCACGGTGCCGCTAATTGCGGAATGCATGGCCGCGCCGCCCAGTTCGTCCGCCGAAACTTTTTGACCGATAGCTGCTTGTACCAGAGCCGGTCCGGCAAGAAAGAGCCCGCTGCCATCAGTCATCAGGACGTGATCGCACATGACGGGCAGGTATCCGCCGCCGGCAACGCACATGCCCATGATGGCGGCGATCTGGGGAATACCCATCGCAGACATGACCGCATTGTTGCGAAAGACTCGGCCAAAATCGTCGGTATCGGGAAAGACATCCTCCTGTAGGGGCAGGAAGACACCCGCGGAGTCGACCAGGTAAATCGTAGGGATGCGATTCTCGATGGCGATGTTCTGTGCCCGAATGACCTTCTTTGAGGTCATCGGGAAAAATGCACCGGCTTTCACGGTGGCGTCGTTGGCGATGATCATCACCAGGCGAGTGTGAATACGGGCCATGCCGGTAATGACGCCAGCGGCGGGAGCGCCGCCCCATTCGTCATACATGCCATGCGCAGCGTAAAGGCCAAGTTCGAAGAAGCTTCCGGGATCGGCCAGCAGCCCGATGCGCTCCCGGGCAGTTAACCGCCCCTTTCCATGCTGGTTTTCGATCGCTCTACTTCCGCCGCCTTCACAGATCTTCTCGCCTTCGTTCCGCACCTGTGACATCAGGTCAGCGAGAAAGCGCATATTGGCTTCGAACTTGGCCGAAGTCGGGTCGACCTTTGTGGTCAGCACATTGCCAGGGCTTGAGGCATTCACCGCGAGAGATTCGTTTCGATCGGCCATAGCTTTGAAAGCGAACTTTTTACGGTATACCAGCCGGGCAGAGACGCGCAATTCGGCGGACTCCTGATCAAGAGCCACTTATTGGCTTCGAAGAACGGCTTCGCTGACGGGATCGTCAGCGATTGCGTCAACCAAGCCAATTTGCAGCGCACGAGCAGCGTGGACTTTCTCGGCCGCGACAAATAACTGGAGTGCGCGACCTTTGCCGATGAGCCGAGGCAGACGTTGAGTTCCGCCCCAGCCGGTGATCAGACCTAAGGCTGCTCCGCGGTGTCCGAAAATTGCGTGGGGTGAGGCAATGCGACGGCTGCAGGCAAGAGCTAAGTCCAATCCCCCGCCCATGCAGTAGCCGGCGACCGCGGCATAGACGGGCGCAGGGAAGGTTTCAATCGTCGTCATCAACGCCTGGCCCGTTTTCGAGAACTCGTAGGCGGAGGGACCGCCGAGGGCGGCGATCTCTTCCAGTTCCGCACCAGCTGAGAAGAACTTATTGTTTCCAGCGATAATCAGCGAGTCATTCTCATTCGCCAGCTTGCCGATCGCATCTGTCAGCGCGAGCACACATTTCAGCGTCAACCGATTGGTTGCGTCCGCCGACTGCAGGCGCAGGATGCGTACGCCTTGATGCTCTTCGATCTGGAAGAAATTTTCGGACACGGAAGTAATTTTGGAGGTGCGAAAAACGTCAGGCACTTCGGTCCAACCAGTCGGCGAGACGGCAGCCGTCTTCTTCGAGCAGGAATGTCCCCACGCCAAAACACTCGCCGAAGATGCGCTGGGACTCTGGGTCGCGGGCTGCGCGCGTGATCCATTGCTGGCCGACGCGGTACTGCGCTGCCGTGAACCATCGCTGTGGCAGCACTTCGACGAGGCCGGCTTGCAAATAGAACACAAACAGGGCAAATGCTGGCTGGTCATTTGACATCGCCTTGTAGCTGGTAGGCACGATCAGTTCATCCACGGTCTGCAACTCTGGTGGAACCTCGATCTTGTGGGTGCCCGGCGTGAGGGTTAGGGGTGTTTCGAAATCGGCGATTGGAGCGGTGCCGGAGTAAATTCGCTCGGACGACTGCTTGAACCATCCGGCGACTTCCGCGACGTCGAACGCCTTCAATTGATCTGGATCAAAGCACGTGAGACGAATGTTCCGGCCTTCGGGGCACCAGATTCCCAGCGAGTGCGGAGGAATCAGGAACGGACGGCAGTAGGTGTTCAGCGCAAGGCGAGTCTTATCGCTTTCCTGAGCCAGGCCAAGTGTGACGAGGTTCCCGACGGAACCTTGCGGCCCGTGATGCGTCCAGACAAATTGTTGCCCGCTGAGTGAGCGAAAGGATGGAAAAGTCTCCCAATACCAGGGAACCGGTCCGACCGTACTGGAGAGGATTTTCTTGAGGCGAGAGGTGTCGACGCCAGACATTATCCGGCCGTAGGCACGCCCGGGGTTTCCACGTTCGTGCGGATAAACTGCACAATGTCATCCATTGCAGTGCCCGGCTGGAAGATTGCAGCCACGCCGGCTTTCTTGAGACCGTCAATGTCTTGATCGGGGATGATGCCGCCGACGAGCACAAGTACGTCGTCCATTTTGTTCTGCTTAAGCAGGTCCATCACCCGCGGGACAATGGCGTTGTGCGCGCCGGAGAGGATCGAAAGCCCGATCACCTGAACGTCTTCCTGCAGAGCGGCGGTAACGATCATTTCGGGCGTCTGGCGCAGGCCGGTGTAGATGACTTCCATGCCGGCGTCGCGGAGGGCGCGGGCAATTACCTTGGCGCCGCGGTCGTGCCCGTCGAGGCCGGGCTTGGCTACCAGCACGCGAATCTTTGTGTCACCCATCAGACACCATTTAATCACAGCCGGGACGAGGGGTCACAACGAGAGGCTGATTCCCACTGGCTAGACGGTTTTGATATCCAGGCTGCGCCACATGTACCAGCAGGCGACGCTGCGGTATGGTTCCCACGCATGGGCGATCTTCTCCATATCCTTTGGCCTTGGCAGGTTGCGTTTCTTGTAGTGTTTCTTCACCGCGACCTGCACGCCGTAGTCTCCAGTTGGCAAGATGTTCGGGCGGCGTAACGAGAAGATGAGGAACATGTGCGCCGTCCAGACGCCGATTCCCTTGACTTGCGTCAGGTGCTCGATCACCTCTTCGTCGGACAACTCATGCAGGCTGTTGAAATTGAGCAAGCCCGACGAAGTCTTCGCAGCTAGATCTTTCAGATATGACGATTTCTGCTTTGAAAGGCCCACACCGCGCAGTTGCTCGTCGCTGAGTTTAAGGATGCCTTCAGGCGTGAGAGGTTTGCCCGCTAGGTCTGCGAAACGCTTGAAGATCGTGACGGCTGCCTTGCCGTTGAGTTGCTGGTAAACGATGGCTTCGGCCAGGCTGGAAAATTCCGGAATGCTGTATTCCATGCGGCACGGCCCTACGCGCTCAATGATCGCGCGCAGGACCGGATCGCAATTCTTGAGATGATTTACTGCTTTTCGCATGGGCTATAGATTTATCACAAATGCTTGTCCCCTGGCGAATAAAATACGAAGGCGAGGATCTACTGTGAGCGTTTCACGGCAATGCCGAGCACTTCGTAATGTCCATTACGAAGCAGTTTGTCGGTTCCGATGAAGGCGCGCGCTGGGAAATCTCCGTGAAAATACGTCTTGTAGACCGAGTTGAATGTGTCGTAGAGCTTCAGGTCGGTGCAGAAGATCTGCACCGAGACGACGTCGTCCATGGATAAGCCCGCGGCCTCTACGGTGCGCTTGATTCCCTCCATGACCAGATGCGCTTCCTGTTCAGCATCGGCGGGCGCCTGTCCTGTTTTGGGGTCGAGGCCAATGTGGCCGGCGATGTAGAGCGTGTTGCCCACAAGCACCGCGTCGCTGAAAGGCAATGCCTTGGCGTCACCAGTGCGGACGTTGACGTATTTTCGGTCAGCGGCATTCGCGAACAGGCAGACCAACAGAAATGGGATGACAAAAAGAATTCTTCGCATTGGAATCTCCTATCGATTGAGATGTTGGACGGCAGACTAGCACTCCAAACGAAAAGCAGCCAGCACGAACCGGCGATTCCTCCCGGAAGCCCACTCAAGCCGGACTGATTTTCCAACGCACCCCGAGCATGTCGAAGAATTAGTGGCGAGTTATCCAGTTCCGCTTGCGAACGATTTCCGCTTCGAGGAGGGCGATGTGGCGACGGGGCCGCCGAAGCTGAATGATGCCCCAACTTCGGGAACAGAGCCGCCAGCTCTGAGAGGCAACCGGCTCTCTGCGTTGAATTCGCAGTTCGGTTCGATGCTTGTTGCTTCGTCGTTCACGCAGCCTTGTGGTCACCGCGGCGGAAGTTTTCGATCAGGTGTTCTGAGGTGCGCAGCGTGAAAGCAAGAATGCTGATCGTGGTGGTCTTGTCGGTGCAACTCAGGAAAACGCTAGCGTCGCACACATAGAGATTGGCCACGTCATGGGCCTGCCCAAACCGGTTGGTCACAAAACTCTTCGGATCATTTCCCATGCGACAGGTGCCGGTTTCGTGCAAGCTCCATCCCGGGATCTCGGGAGCATCACCCAAGGCCTCAAGTTCGCCGCCGGCGGCCTTTAGCACGTCGGCGCAAACCTGCTTGGAGTGCTCCCACATCTTGAGCGTATTCTCGTCCCACTCGAAGTGCATGCGGGCCACGGGAATTCCGTAGGGATCCTTAACTTCGGGATCGAGGTCCATGAAGTTCTTGTCCGAACGCAGGGTGGGAGCCTGAATTCCGAAGGTCACCGGGGTTGGATATCGGCGTTTGATCTCGCGTTTGAAGGATGACCCGAATCCGTCGAGTGCATGCGCGAACCAGGGAAACTCGGAACATCCACCATCGGGATAGACAGAATAGCCACGAATGAAATCTTCTTCGTGAGCATTATTCAGGTTTTGCCAGCGGGGCATCCAGGCGATGGTGCTGTCCGCGACGTGGTCCGGGAAACTTGGCTGACCGAGCAGTTGCGGCAGGTATCCGCGAGCGGATTCTCCATAGAGATGGTCGCAGAGATTTCGTCCAAGCTGTCCGCTGGAGTTCGCGATTCCATTCGGCCAATGACGCGATTTGGAGTTGAGCATGATGCGCGACGATTCGACGCATCCGGCCGCGACTACGACCGCGCTCCCGTAGACTTCAACTTCCTGCCTCGTGTTGCGGTCGATATAGGCAACCCCGGCGGCCTGCCCGTTCTCGTCGACCAAGACGTTCTTGGCCAATGCGTTCGTTCGCAACTCAAGGTTTTTGGTAGCTTCGGCCTTCGGCAACAGGAAGTAAGGAGACGAGAAGAACGCGCCAACGTCGCATCCGGTCGTGCATTCGCCGCAGTAGTGGCAGGCAGGGTGCCCTTCGTGCGGCTGCGTCAATTGCGCGCAGCGGTCTGGAAGATAGGGTACGCCGACCTTTTTGCATCCTAACTCGAGAATGTAGTCGAGGCAGCGAAAGTTGAATGGCGGCAGATACGTTCCGTCCGGATTGCTCGGCCGATTTTGTACGGTGCTGGCGACGCCGATCATCTTTTCGACTCGCGTGTAGAACGGGTCGATCTCGGCGTACGTCAGGGGCCAATCCACGTCGTAGCCGTCGAGTGATGCGGCCTTGAAATCGATATCGCCGAAGCGGGCGGAACTGCGTCCCCAGAAATTTGTCTTGCCACCCACCGCGCTGCAACGTGGCCAGAACCACTTAGTTCCCGGAGCTACGGTGAAGGGAATTTCGTGATCCCATGCGGCCTTGGTGTATTCGTTGTCCATGTAACCGAAGGACTCACCCTTCGGATCGCCGAGGCCGCGGAACTTCATGTCCCAGGGCATGCGGTGAAAGCGGAAGTCTTTTTCCGGATCAAGCCTGCGCCCGGCATTCAATGCGCACACCTTGAGCCCCGCCTCGCAGAGGGTCTTGATTGCCATGCCGCCACCGGCGCCGGTCCCAATCACGATCACGTCATAGATTTGTTTGGCCATTAGTCGCAGGGAACCTCAAGATTTTGGTTGCGGAAGATGCCGGTGCTCGGTGTCGCCTTTATGCGGGCACTCCGGTGAATCCGAATAAAACTTCAGAGCTGGATTGTCGAGTTCTTTGAACCCGATTTCGCTCGTGTAAAAACCGGTGACGGTGTATTCACGCATCAAGCTGAAAAACTTGCGGCCCAGCTCCTCGCCCGGTCGCGCCTTTCCTTTGAACCCGAGTGGCTCGAGCACAGAGAGTTGCTGTGCAGGCGTGAGTTCGGGGAATGGCTTTCCGTGAAGTCGCTCACTATGGCTGTTGAGCCAAACCAGACCCGTTCGGAATGGATACTGTCGTTCGGGATCATTCGACACCATGAAGTCGATGAACTCCGCGACTCCAGCTTCTTTGGCTCCTGGCGTCTGATCGCTGGGAATGATGATCTCCGAAAGGCGTTCGATCATCGCATACTCGGCGGCCGAGAAAAATTGCGGATGATATTCGGCGGGCTTGATCTGCAACGCAGCGTTGCCGACATGTCCGCAGGCAAATCCCCACTTGCTGAAACCCGGGAAAGTCGCGGCTGCTGCGGCAGTTCCGAGGATGCGCAAGATTTCGCGCCGATGAATTCCTTGTCCGGCCATGAGTTGTTTCGTGTACTCCCCAGTTCGTCGCGTTTGCTGCACCCGTCATTGCTTCAAACGGTGTGCGGCCGCCGTCTTGCTTACGAAAGATATTTGATCGTTGCTTCGACTAATTCGGTAGTCGGCTTGTAAGGATCTCCCGGAGCATCGTATTCGATCGAGCAGTATCCCTTGTAGCCCTGCTTCTTCAGGATGGCGAACGTCTTCTCCAAATCCACGCGGGATGCCTTGCCTTGATCATCCACCTCTCCGTCTTTCACGTGGCAGATGCCGTAGGCATGAGCAAACATCGTCTCCATTGCACGATCCTGAAAGGCCTCATCGTGTGCGGCGAGGGAGTTGCCGAAATCAGGCAGGGCCCGCAGCCAGGGGCTGTTGACCTTCTCGATGATCTGCGCGATGAAAAACGGATCTTCGCTCACCGGATTGTCATTCTCGAGATGAACAACGACGTTCTTTTTCGCGCCGTATTCTGCGTTGCGCGCGAGAGCGTCTGCCGCAAGTCCCGCGTCAGGCTTTATACCCTTTCCGCCATCGATGTGTGTGCGGATGCTGGGTGAGCCCAGGGCGACGGCCACGTCAATCCACTGATTCGTCGCTACGACCGAGGCGTTTCGCTCCGCGGCATCCCTGGCATACTGGCTGTGCCTGCCATCGATCGCAATGTCAACGACCGAAGAGCTTGCTTTTTCCACGGCGGCGCGGAATTGCTCCAGATACTTCGAATCCGTAGAAGGGAAGACCGGACTCCAGGGCTCGATGTGATGCACGTTGAACTTCTCCACCACGTGTGCGGCGAAGTCTTTCAGTTCCATCTGCTGAGCCCGCGGAAGGGTACTGGGAGTATTGCCGTCCCACCCTTTCCAGCCGACGATGAATTCTCGAAACGGATAGGCTGCAACCGCAACTCGATCGCGAGGGTTTACGGGGAATTTGATCGAAGGCCCAGAACTCGCGGCACGCGCCAGGCTAGGCAGAAGCCACGCCCCTGCGGCCGCGCCTGCGGACTGCGTAACGAACTGTCGTCGCGTGGTTGTGCTCATGCGCGAAAGTGTAGCAGAGAACGCAGGGTCCAGAGCCAGCCAGTGGTGCTGCATTTCACAGGGCAGAATTCGAAAAGTGATCGCGGTGATCCGGACAGTCGCTGTTATGTACCACGCAAGCGGCCTCTGACGTACTAGAATCTCTGTTCCAATGATTCCACCAGTGAGCTACTCATTGCCCTTCATCGATGCGTCAGACTTTCATCCGGCAAAGGATTCGAAATGATTACTCGTCGTAGTTTTGTGGGAGTCTTGTCCACTCTGCCCCTGGCGAAGTTGTTCGGTCTGTCTCGTGATGCCAATGCGGCCACTTCGGTTGCCGCTGCTTCACCGTCTCCGGGCACCGAGGACTTCACCAAATACGTGAAGATAGCCATTGGCACTGGCGGCCATGGGCACACGTATCCGGGAGCGACAGTTCCATTCGGGATGGTGCAGCTCAGTCCTGATACCTACAACGACGGATGGGATTGGTGTTCCGGCTATCACTATTCCGACAGTTCCATCATGGGGTTCAGCCACACCCACCTGAGCGGCACCGGGGCCTCAGACATGTTGGATTTTCTGCTCATGCCGGGTACGGGACCGACGAAGCTGCTCCCCGGTGCGCGGCAGAATCCGGGAGAAGGATATCGATCGCGCTTTAGTCACGAAGATGAGATCGCAGTGCCGGGCTACTACTCCGTGAACCTGCGTGACTACAACATACGCGCGGAACTCAGTGCGACCGAGCATGCCGGCATTCATCGTTATACGTTTCCGAAGAGCGACAGCAGCCATTTCATTCTCGACTTGGTTCACTCGTACTCGAATACCCCGATTGTGTGGGCTTATTTGAAGATCATTGGCAACGACACGATCCTTGGTGGACGGAGTCTGAAGGGCTGGGCTCCCGGCCGTGAAATTTATTTCGCGATGCATTTTTCAAAACCTTTCACGGCTGCCGAACTGGTCTCGGACGACAAACGGCTGGACTCCTCCATTCGAGAGGCGAAAGGTATTTCGCAGAAATGCCTTCTGCATTTCGATACTGCAGACAAGGAAGCTATTCTCGTGAAGACCGGCATTTCCGGCGTGAGTGACGAGGGTGCGCAGAAGAACCTTGCGGCCGAGATTCCTGATTGGGATTTTGAGACGGTACGCAGGGCTGCCCATACTGCATGGAATCAGAATCTTTCGAGGATCAAGGTTGAGATCAGCAACCCGAGGCACAAGACAATTTTCTACACTGCTCTCTATCACCTGCTGGTGGCGCCAACGCTCTTCGACGATGTCGACGGGCAGTACCGCGGAATGGACGGGAAAGTTCATCAACTTCCGAAAGGCGTGCACAACTACAGCACCTTTTCGCTGTGGGACACATTTCGGGCAGCGCATCCGATGTACACCATTTGCCAGCCGGATCGAGTTCCCGACTTTGTGAATTGTTTGATCCGAATGGCACAAGAGAGTCCGGGCGGCGTACCGATCTGGCCTCTCCAGGGAAGAGAGACTTTCTGCATGACGGGGTACCATTCGAGTTCGGTCTACGCCGAAGCCTACGTCAAGGATTTCAAGGGAATCGATTTCAGCCAGGTCTACCCGCCGTTGCGCAAGCGAGCGATGGACGAGGATTACCGCGGTCTCGGATATTACCGCAAGCTCGGTTATATTCCCTGCGACAAGGAAGAAGAATCCGTCAGCAAGACGATGGAGTATGTTTACGACGACTGGGCGGTAGCGCACATCGCAAAAGCAGTGGGGCGGACGGATGACTACGACCTGCTCGTTGAGCGATCGAAGAATTACAAGAACGTGTTTGACCCGTCGACGACCTTTATCCGCCCCCGGCTCGAGAACGGGCAGTGGTCCGCGCCATTTGAACCCACAGAGATGGGACACTCCAAGCAATGGCGGGACTATACGGAATCGGATCCGTGGCAGACGACGTTTTCGATTCAGCACGATCCTGCAGGGTACATGCAGTTGTTCGGGAGCAAGGAAGCGTTCATCGAGAAGCTGGATACACTCTTCACCACAAGTTCGCAGCTGCCTGCGGATGCTCCTCCGGATATCGCCGGCATGGTGGGACAGTACGCCCACGGAAATGAGCCGTGCCACCATATGGCTTACCTTTATAGCTTTGCGGGCGCTGCGCACAAGACACAGGAGCGTGTGCGAAGTTTGCTCGAAGTGGAATACGACGATCAGCCGGACGGACTGGCTGGCAACGAAGATTGCGGACAGATGTCGGCCTGGTACATCATCAGCGCGCTCGGCTTCTACGCGGTTGATCCGGTTAGCGGGAACTACGTGTTTGGCTCACCCTTGGTTGATCGGGCAGAGGTAGAACTTGGAAACGGCAAGAAGCTGAAAATTGAAGCGAAGCGTGCATCGTTCGCGGACGTTTACATTCAGGCTGTAAGTTTCAACGGCAAGCCGTATGACAAGCTCTGGTTCAAGCACGCCGACATCGCGAATGGCGCCGTCATTGAGTTCACGCTGGGACCGCAGCCGAGCCAGTTCGGCCGCGGTGAAGGCGCGCTTCCGCCGTCGATGAGTGAAATTGTCAGCTAAACAGTTGTCAGCTTAAATCTCGAGGAGAGAGAAAGCATGAATATGAGGTTGCTCTCGCTGGCCCTGGTGTGGTCAGCATGGATGTGGGGTACGAGCATGAACGCGCAGACCAGTTATGACTTGCGTTCGCCGGACAACCGGATCGAGGTTCGAGTGCGGACGGCGGGTCAGATGAGCTACGACGTCGTTCTGAACGGGCGGCCGCTGATGGAAGGGTCCACACTGTCGCTCAATGTGGACCACAAGAAGTTGGGGATCAATCCGAAAGTTACGGCAGCCAAGAAGCGCTCGAACGACCAGACGATCGAGCCGGTCGTGCGGCAGAAGTTTGCGAAGATTCGCGACCGCTACAACGAGTTGCGGCTCACCATGGCTGGTGGGTACGCGGTGATCTTCCGTGCCTACAACGAAGGAGTAGCATACCGGATGGAGACATCGCTTCCGGAGAAGGAGGTCATGGTCTATGGCGAAGAAGCGAATTTTAATTTTCCGAGCGACTTTGTTGTCTACTATCCGCAAGAAGATAGCTTCTATTCGCATAACGAAAGAAAATATCTTCCTCAGCATCTGACGCAGATTGAGCCTCAATTCATCGCGACTCTTCCGGCGGTTGTGGACGTCGGTGAGGGAGTGAAAGTCGCGCTTGCGGAGTCGGATCTGGAGAGCTATCCGGGCTTGTGGTGGCGCGGGACGGCTCCACACTTCGGATTGGCGGCAACGTTTCCCCCGTATCCGCTGAAGATGGTTCAAACGAGCGACCGGGACTACAAAGTTACCGAGAGCGCCGACTACATCGCGGTGACATCGGGCACGCGGACGTATCCGTGGCGGGTGATCGGAATTGCGGAACATGATGGCGACCTGATCACCAACCAGCTGGTGTGGCTGCTGGAAAAGCCATCGCAATTTCAGGACACGTCCTGGATCAAGCCCGGCAAGGTCGCCTGGGATTGGTGGAATGATTGGAACATCGCGGGAGTCGATTTCCACGCAGGAATCAACACGGCGACCTACGAGTATTACGTTGACTTCGCGTCAAAGTATGGGATCCCTTACATCATCCTCGATGATGGCTGGTACAAGCTGGGCAATCTGCTTGACGTGACTTCTGATCTCAACATGCAGGAGTTGCTCGACTACGCCAAGACAAAGAATGTCGGGATCATTCTGTGGGCATCGTGGAAAACATTGGACGATCAGCTGATTCCTGCCCTTGATCAGTTCGAGAAGTGGGGTGTCAAAGGGATCAAGGTTGATTTCATGCAGCGCAGCGATCAGGTCATGATCGACTACTTCTACCGCGTTTGCCGCGAGGCGGCGAAGCGGCACATGCTGGTCGATTTCCATGGCGACCAGAAGCCTGCGACCATGACACGCACTTGGCCGAATCTGATCAACACAGAGGGCGTCCGCGGGATGGAATGGAGCAAATGGAGCCGGGACTCGGAGCCCAAGCACAATGTCACGTTGCCCTTTACGAGAATGTTTCTCGGACCGATGGACTATACGCCGGGCGCGATGCGGAATGCCACCCAGAAAACATTCGCGCCAATCAATGCACAACCGATGGCTCTGGGGACGCGATGCCATCAGCTCGCGATGTACGTGGTTTATGAAGCGCCCTTGCAAATGCTCTCCGATAGCCCCACGAATTATCTGCGTGAGCCGGAGATCATGGATTTTCTCCGGCCTGTGCCGACCGAGTGGGATGAAACGAAAGTTCTCGAGGCAAAGATTGCTGAGTATGTGCTGGTTGCGAGGCGGAATGGACGCGACTGGTACATCGGTGCGATGACAGACTGGACGCCGCGCGATCTGGAAGTCGACTTGTCATTCCTGGACGACGGGAAGTTCACGCTGGAGGCCTACCAGGATGGAACCAACGCGGACCGATTCGCCAGCGACTACAAGAAAACAAGCGCGCCCGTCGACAAGGCGTCGAAAGTGAAGATTCATCTGGCACCGGGCGGCGGATGGGCTGCGAGAATTCATCCGTGAGATCTGGCAAATCCTAGCTGCGCTCTACTTTTTTTTGCGCGGCAAGCTGTGCAGGCAACGCTCTCATCGCGCCGGTTGAGATTCCTCCGTCTACCAGTAGGGTCTGGCCAGTTACGTACCGGCTGGACTCTGATGCAAGAAAGACGATCGCACCATCCAGATCGTTCGGTTGCCCCGGCCGCTTGAGCGGAATGCGTTCGGTGAGGTACTCGACCCACTCTTTGTTCTCGTAAAGAACCTTGTTCTGAGTAGTGCGAAACCAACCTGGCGCAAGACAGTTAACCGTGATGCCATGCTTGCCCCAGTCGTCGGCCAAACTCATGGTCAGCTGGCGAATGCCGCCGCGGCTAGCTCCATAGGGGCCAAGGCCGGCATAACCTGCCACGCTGGTTACAGATCCGATATTGATGATGCGGCCATAGCCGCGGGGAATCATGCGCCGCGCTACGGCTTGAGCGACAAAAAAGCTGCCACGCAGATTCGTGTCGAGAATGAGATTCCAGTCGTCCCAGGTAACCTCCAGCGCGGGCTGGCGGACGTTACATCCCGCATTGTTCACGAGGATATCGATTCGACCGAACGCACTATGAGCGGCGGAAACCATTTGTTCGATACTCTGCTGGTCACGGACATCAAGTTCGAGTGAAACCGTTTTCCGTCCGATTTCCTGAACCTCTTTCTCGAATGCGTCCAAAGAGTCACGTTTGCGGCTGGTAAGAATCAGGTCCGCTCCGGCATGCGCCAATGCGCGAGCGAAATACTGACCCAGACCACGGCTGGTGCCTGTAACGATCGCGACACGGCCGGTGAGATCGAAAAGGTCGTTCATGACGAAAAGTTGCCAGGCTCGAGTACTATCTTCATCAGATTTGGTTCATGCGAGTGAAGTCGCTCGAACCATCGTGGTCCCTGATCGAGAGAAGCGCGAGCGGTGATCAGCGGACCAACATTGATTCGCCCCGTGTTCATCAGTTCGATCGCCTGCGGATATTCGCCAGCCGACGCGCAAGATCCCTGCAGTCGAATTTGCCGGCTGACGACTTTTTGCAGCGGGATAGTGACTTCTGGGGTGATGTTTCCGACGAGGAGCACCGTGCCGCCTTTGCGTACGCAGTCGACAGCTGACGAGATGGTGGGCGTGATGCCGACAGCTTCCACTGCGACGTCAACGCCGATTCCATTCGTGACCTCCATCACCCTCGAGACAAGATCGGGTCCGGATTTCAGAGTCACGGTCGCTCCGAGTTGCTCGCTTAGTTTTAGGCGAGTCGAGTCTATGTCGCTTACAACGACTCGCGAGCATCCGGCAACTTTCAACGCCTGCTGGAGCAGAAGGCCGATCGTCCCTGCGCCGAACACGAGAGCCGTGCTCTCCGGACGAATTGGGACCAGTGTTACAGCGTGCAAGGCGACGGAGACTGCTTCCAGAATGGCGGCCTCATGAAAGGCCAGATTGTGGGGAAGCTTGTAAGCAATTCGGGCCGGCACGGCGACGAACTCAGCGAAGGCGCCGGCGCGGCGATAGTCTCCGCAAGAAACGCCGAGAACCTCGCGACGATCGCAGAGGTTTACCTCTCCGCGCAGACAGCTAGGACAAGAGCCACAATAAACCGTGGAATCAAAAGTGACGCGGTCGCCCGGCAGAAAGTTACTCACGTCTGCGCCGACGGTTTCCACAACTCCGGCTGCTTCATGCCCCATTACGATGGGCGGAATCCGGCGCCCGGAAGAGCCGTCGTAACCGTGCACATCACTGCCGCAGATTCCACAGGCGGCTACGCGAACCAGAAGTTCGTCAGGCCGGAGAGTTGGGACGGGGAGATCGGTGACTTCAAGATGTCCGTATTCGGATAGGAGTAGCGCTTTCATAGTGCCGTCTTATGGCGCGAGCCTTATTTCGGCTGCGATTTATCAGGGTCTACGATTCCAGAGCCTTCGCGGATTGTCAAAATCTGATTGGCTTTGACCTTTAGGAAACTCTCCGTCTTCTGCGTGGTGGGCCATTTTACTTCGATCAGATCGATTACTTGTGCTGTGGCGACGCCGAAGTGCAGGCGCAGGTCGCTCTGCGACATGACGCTTGATCCACTGCGCACCTCGTCGATCTGAGAATGACTCCCAACCACGACGCGCACGCGAGCGCCGATCGCGGTGCGATTACATTTAGTGCCGATCAGCTTGATCTTGATCCAATTCTGTTTGTTGCCTCCGTCGTTGCGCAGCAGAGAGGGTAAATCACCGAGGTTCAAAACAAGTGCATCGATGTCGCCGTCATTGTCGTAGTCGCCGAAAGCAGCGCCGCGGCTAGAATAATGCTGGGTAATGCCGGGACCCATCGCCGACGAGACATCTTTGAATTGCCCGTTGCCCATGTTCTTGTACACGAGGCGGGGATTTTTGTAGGTCTGGCCGATCTCGTGGCCGCCAATCTCGGGATAAACGTGACCGTTCACCTGGATGATGTCGGCCCAGCCGTCGTTATCATAGTCGACGAAGCCGCAGCCCCATGCCACGTACTGGTTATTGATGCCGATTCCAGAGGCGAAAGTCACGTCGTTGAAAGTGCCGTCGCCGTTGTTGTGGTACAGGTTGCAACTGTCGTCTGCGAAGTTTGTCTTGAAAATGTCGAACCAACCGTCGCAGTCGTAGTCGGCTACCCCTACTCCCATGCCGGCCTGTTCGTGGCCGTTTTCACTGTAGGCGCAGCCGGCCATCAATGCGATGTCGGTGAACGTACCATCATGATTGTTGCGAAACAGAATGCTGGGTTCGGAATCGACCGCGACGTAGATGTCGGGCCATCCGTCGTTGTCGTAATCGCTCGCCACGGCAGTGATCGAATAACGCGGTCCTGGTTTGAGAATGCCCGCTTTCGACGAGACGTCCGTAAATGTTCCGTCGCCATTGTTGTGGTAGAGAACGTTTGTATCGCCAGTTAGGCCACGCGGTCCACACATTACCGGGATGCCCTTCCACTGGCAGGATGTGGGGTTGCTCGCCGATGTTTCCACCGGATCGAGCTTGATGTAATTGCAGACAAATAGATCGAGGTGGCCATCGCGGTCGTAGTCGAGGAAAGTGCAGCCCGAGCCCCATCGCACTTGTTCGTTGGAAAGGCCAGCTTTCCGCGTTACGTCTGTGAAGGTTCCATCACCATTATTGTGGAACAGGATGTTGTGGCCCCAAAAACAGCAGAAGAGATCGTCCCATCCGTCGTTGTCATAGTCTCCGACGCAAACTCCTGTCTGCCAGCCCGTGCGTGCGATTCCGGATTTTTCTGTGACGTCGGTAAACGTTCCGTCGCGATTGTTCTTGTAGAGGTGTGACGCGGGTGCCTGCCCCGCCGGCCATGGTTCTCCGAGTCGTGAGCCGTTGGTCAGATAGACATCGAGCCATCCATCGTGGTCGTAATCGAAGAAGGCAATTCCGCTACCCTTGGCTTCGATGATGTAGCGCTTGTGATTTGGATCGCCCCAAACGTTTGGAGTGTTAAGTCCGGCTTCCCGGCCTACATCGACGAATTGTACGGGAGAAGAAACGGCCGCTGCGGGCGTGTTTTGAATCGTCAGCTGCCGCTTCCACTGCCACAGGGGCGTTGCGAGCGCATCGAGCAGCGTACTGCCGAAAACAACCAGGGAAGAGCCGAGAAAACTTCGCCGTGGAAAATTCATGCCAGACGGATGTACAGACCGAGACTTACTCTCGCTGAGTTGTGGCAGTGCATGCCACCTGCAATTTGCGATATCAGATGATTCTTCAACCTCGGATTCACTTTATCACTTCGAACCAGGAATCTTTGGAAACTGGCGCGGAACGATGCCGGCTCCTTCTTTCACGGTAATGATCTGGTCGATCGGCAGGTTCGACAGTCGATCGACCTGTCCGCTGGGCCAGGTGATCTCCAGCTTTTCGATTTTGGTGCGCTTTCCGAGTCCGAAATGAATTCGCGGATCACTCGCAGACATATAACTTCCGCCACCCTTTGCTTGTTCGACGTGCACGAAACCTTCTGAGGTCAGCTTGAGCGAAGCGCCCGTTCCATCCCGATTCGACTTTGTACCGATCAACTGAATGGTGAGCCAGTGGTTCGCATTGCCTCCGTCGTTGCGCAAGAGTGACGGATAGTCCCCGCGATTGTTCGTCACGATGTCGATGTCACCGTCGTTATCATAGTCAGCGGTGGCGAGGCCACGACCGACGATTGGCCGCATGAAATCTGGGCCCAACGACTCTGAGACTTTTTCAAAATGTCCGTTGCCGAGGTTGCGAAACATCAATAACGGCTCTTTGTAAGACACCTCGCTGTGATAGAGAGCGACATTGTCGAGCATGGAACCGTTCGCCTGCAGGATGTCATTCCACCCGTCGTTGTCGTAGTCGAGAAACTTCATAGCCACACCGCTCATCAGGACCGCTTTGTTCCCTATGCCGGACCGGAACGTTTCATCGGTGAACGTTCCATCTTGACTGTTCCGGTAGAGGCGGTTCAATTCAAAGTCGAGATGAGTGACGTACAAGTCCTGCCATCCATCGCCGTCAACGTCTCCTGCATCGATGCCCATGCCAGCTTCGTAACGTCCGTCTTCGCTGGCCGCGAAACCCGAAACCAGGGAAACGTCTTCAAAAGTGCCGTCGTGCTTGTTGATAAATAGAAAATTTGGCCACGAGTCATTGGCGATGGCAATGTCGGGCCAGCCATCGTTGTTGAAATCCGCTAAGACGACGCCCATGCCCTTGGCCTCCGGCTTGCCAACTCCGGAGGCATCGCTCAAGTCGCTAAACGTACCGTCGTGATTGTTGTGATACAGCTTGATGCGCTGACCCTTGTAGTTACCCGGATGGCAGTATGAACGATAGCCGGGCCTTCGTTCGCCACACCAGATATTGTTCTTCGGACTCCAATCGATGTAGTTGGTGACGACCAGATCGACCCAGCCGTCTTTGTCATAATCGAACCAACCGGCGCTGGTGGACCATCCGCCTTCATCAGCCACGCCGGCCTTTGCGGTAACGTCGGTAAACGTGCCGTTGCCGTTGTTGTGATACAGGATGGCGCGCCCGTAGCCAGTGACGTAGAGATCGGGATAACCGTCGTTGTCGAAGTCTCCGACGGCAACGCCCTGTCCGTAGTGGCCTTCACCGCCCACTCCAGTTTTGTCCGTGACATCGGTGAATGTTCCATCGCCGTTGTTGTGGTAGAGCGCGCTGCGCAGCGGGTGCGGCGGTTTGTAGATGTCGGTGGCCCCAGACTGCACGAAGTAGAGGTCCATCAGGCCGTCTTGATCGTAGTCAATCCAAGCGACGCCGGTCCCCATGGTTTCGAGGTAATACTTTTCGTCGGTTTGCGTCGAGTCTTGCTGGAAGGTGATCTTGGCGCTTTCGCAAACGTCGGTATAGCGAACGGGAATAGCAGGTTGCTCGGTTTTCGATGCCTGGGCGGCGAGGGGCGTGTCGAGGAGTATGCTAGCGCAGAACGCTGCCATCACGACTACTTCGAGCCGCATCATCAGCTTACGGAGGGAATTTCGGTCTCTGAATCCTCTCGCCATTCTCACAAGCTGCGGTCCGCAATCAGCAGCGCAAACTGAAGCATCTGTCGGCGGGCGACCATCGGGATTGATTGTTCTGCCGCTGGGGTTTTCTCGGGCGCCTTGGACAGGGCTTCCTCGATTCGGCTGATGTCCAATCCGCCGGCACTGCTTCCTTTGAAACGACTGAGGACTTCGCGCGCCTTCTCAATTTGCCCGGTCTGGTAGTAAAAAACGCCCAGCGTGGAATAACTACCAGCCCACTCGGGAAGCAAATCGACCGCTCGTTCCAGGTGTTCCGTGGCTTGTTTGGTATTGCCTTTCATCACGGAGATCAGGCCCTGGCCCCAGATCAGTTTTCCTGAGCCCGGAATGCGGCCAAGCCCTTTCTGTAATGTTTGCTCCGCGCCCGCAAGATCATTTCCCCGCAGCTGCACGAGCGTCAGGGAAAGATAGTACTGGTCATTGTCAGGATTTCGTGTGATCGCCGAGCGAAAGACTTCCACCGCTTGCGCAGCATCACCGAGGTGAGCCTCAATGTCTCCGAATAGCGAGAGAAAGGCATCGTCTTGCCGGCCCGCGTTTGAAATTGTCTGCGCGGCGGCGAGTGCTTCCCGGTATTGCCCCTTGCGGAAATAGGCGTTGGCCAAATCGAACTTCACATCGTCCGAGTCGGGATTCACATGCAAGGCGCTCTCGAAGTGCTGAATGCCCTCAGCGTACAAGTGGTAACGCGCCAGCAAAACACCGATGCCGGATTGGGTGCGATAGTCGTTGGCACTCATTTGATCCAGTTGTGCGATCGTTTCTCGCGCCCTACTCGCGTCGCCCATTTTCAAATAGGTTTCCGCCAGCAGGTAAAGATCCTGGCTCTGTCCGGGATGCTTCTTGATCTGCTCGTTCAGTTCGGCAACGTCCAGTTCGCTGCGCTCCCGCGCCGAAAGCTGGGTGCGATTATCGAGGTAGTCGAACAAGTGTTGATAAGGGAGCGGCCCGGTCGCTGAATTCTTCGAGAGAGTCTGAAAGACGTTCAAGTCCCGTTGCGCGGCTGCAGTCTGTTGAAGATTTCTCTCCACCATCGCCAGCTTGTAATAACCCGTGGCTGCATCGCGGCTGACTCTTACATAGCGGCGAAGTAGTTCCGCCGCTTC